>Ga0181574_10006260_pt1 | contig 10066 bp, 9 predicted proteins | sample 101ome_24_FD_145600 | JGI IMG/M metagenome (GOLD analysis project Ga0181574, IMG submission 145600) | Coastal salt marsh microbial communities from the Groves Creek Marsh, Skidaway Island, Georgia - 101410AT metaG (spades assembly) | ecosystem: Environmental > Aquatic > Marine > Intertidal zone... | reverse complement strand
GATTGATCGTCTGACAGAAGTGACAGTAACGCTCGCACGAGTTGAGAGTAAGATACAGGATTTAGAAACGAGAAGATATGAAGCGTATGAAAGGGTCAATCGTTTGTCAGCATCTATTGACGATGTTGATGAAAGAGTAACGGCATTAGGTGCGAGAATGGAACTAATGTCAAAAATTTTATTGGGTATAGGATTAGCAATAGTTACTGCGTTGGTTGCTAATTTGGGAGTTGGAATGTAGTGGATAACATAGAAGAAAAAGTTGCTCAAGATCCGGACATTAAGGATAAAAAAGGCACACAACCCAAGAAGTATTATTCTGGGTTGTCTAAATCTACTAAAGAAAAGCGAGACGCACATTTTAAGAAAGGTGCGTCAATGGACGACGATAATCCAGATGCGTATAAACCAGCACCTGGCGACAAAGATTCTAAGACAAAGGAATCAAAGCATACAAAGAAGTATCGTGATATGTACGGAGAAGAAACAATCAATGAAGACGCAACTGCAGCGTTAAAGAAGAAGGCAGAAAAGTCTGGTATTTCTTTGTCTATTTTGAGAAAAGTTTACAATAGAGGTGTTGCTGCTTGGAGAACTGGTCACAGACCTGGCACTACACCAGAACAGTGGGGGTTGGCTAGAGTCAATTCTTTTATCACTAAAGGGAAAGGAACTTGGGGTAAAGCAGATAAAGATTTGGCATCTAAAGTCAAAAAAGAATCTGTGGATGAATCACTGAAAGTTACGCAGGCTCAGATTAAAGGTGCTGCGAAAAGTATGTCATCTAATTACATTGAGAAAAGTTCTATTGACAAAGTAATTGCGTTGATTAAACATATCGGAAAGAGAGTAACCATGAACAAATCAAACATTTCAAAAGCAACATACACCGTAGAGGGCGGTAAAACATTCTCTTCATTGCGAAGAGAAATGGTGGAACCATTCTTAGAAGAAGACTTGGAAGAGTCTACTGCGTTTATCGTTAAACACAAAACTGGCGATACAATGTATAGTAAGTCATACAAGACGAGAGAGGCTGCAGCCTCTGCAGCAAACAAACTTCGTAAGGATGGTGCTCAAAGTGTTTCTGTCACGTCGGGTGAAGTTAGTGAAGAAGAGACACAAGACGAAGCCTGCTGGGATGGTTACAAAGAAGTTGGTATGAAGAAGAAGGGTAACAAGATGGTTCCCAACTGCGTACCAGAAGAAACTGATATTGAAGAAGCGCAAATAAGAACTAGAGCAGCACACGGCGATGAACTCAAGCGTCGTGAAAAGATCTCTAAGGCACTGAAAGGTAAACCACGTAAGAAAACTTTCTCTTCTATGCGTTCTAGACTTGCAGACGAGACCGAAGAACACGTCCAAGAAGCGGTTAAGGTATCTCGTAAAGACTTTGACAAGTTGAAGAAAGGTTCCATGATCACAATTGATTATGGTTCATCTGTTAGTCGTAGCAATAAACGTACCTTTATGGTAAAGGGTAAATCACGCAGTGCAAAGTACAACGTTGATAAGGTCAATATGGTTGACCCCAACAAGCCCGGTGGAATGAAGTTCCATCTTTATAGTCGAGGAGGAGAGGACGCAACCCTTGCACTGGGAGATATGGGAGCGACTATCAATTCCTACAGCATCAAAGAGTCAGTCGAAGAAAAGAGAGATGCTGGTAAATCTGCTACAGGTTATGACATTTATCACGATACGTATTCTGCGGCAATGCAACACGCATATGCACATGCTAAGAAGAAGCATGGCGTAACCGTTCGACCCAGTGAGATTGACGATAAGGTGGCATCAGGCCCAAGAAAACCTTCTAGTGGTAAGACAGTATCACATATTCTCAAGACAGACAAGAAGCAGAATCTTCACGTTCAGGTGTATAACACTGGACGCAAATACGAACTGAATATGTATGTTGAGTCAGTAGAACTTGATGAAGCAAAAGTGCCAGATGGTATGAAGTTTGCGGGTGGTTATAATTACAAGGGAACTAAGCACGTATATTATACGAAAGGCAACAAAATGACTAGTCCAGTTGTCGTATACATTGATGATAAAATGTGGAAAGAGTTTCCTTCATTGCGTAAAGCAGAGAAAGCGGCAATTGCTCATATCAAGTCAATGAAAGAACAATCCATAGAGTCAGTTGACGAAGCCATTGATCGACTAAATCAAAATTTCCCTAACACGCTTAATGCGCTTGACGAAGTAGATTTGATAGAAGTAATGGTCAAGACAGGCGGTAAAGAAGTAGAAGTGTCTAAGATGACTCCCGCACAGATTGCTCAACTGAGGAAAGCATACGGTAGTATTGAAAAAGTAAATGTTGCTGGTCCTGCTTACAAGAAAGCAAAGAAGTTTATTGCTAGTCTGAGTAAAGATGAATTGATGACAATGGCGAAAGCAAAAATTAAGTGGTTGTCACAGTTTGCAGCATCAGAACTTCGTTTGACACACAACGTTAAGATGAAACCATCAGAGTATATGGAATCGGTTGAAATGTCTGATGGAGAAAAGATACTTGAAGAATCTCTTTATAAAGTAGAGATTGAGGGGATGCCTGCTTCATATATGCCAGGAAAAAGTCCAGGCGAAGTTAAGAACACTCTGAGACGATTACTTAAGAAGCCCGACTACATTCGTATGATCAAGCGCGTACCCGAAGCTGAAATGAAAAAGCATTTCCGTGATAAGGCTGCAGGTAAAGAAGAAGTTGAAGAGTCAAAGAAAACATTCTCTTCAATGATGGAAGCGATGGACAAGAAACTCTATGATAAATTAGAGAAACTTATGGGTCCAACGCAAAATGTTAATCAAGCGATTGATGTTGTTGCTAAGAACGTAACAAAAGGCGACAAGGTTAAAGCTAAGAAACTTGTCACACAAGTACTCAAACAGATGATGGGTGAAGAAACTTTAGCAGAAGTTCTTAGTCCAAAAGATCCTTTAGAAAAGTGGATTCACGATTTTGTACACTCTGATGACAAACGTTTTGAAGGTAAGTCAAAAGAAGAACGTATTCGTATGGCTACGGGCGCATACTATGCTGCACAGAAGAATGAAGCACTTGACCCTGTAGGTAAAGCGGATGCTGATATTGACAATGATGGTGATGTAGATAGTTCAGATAAGTATTTGCACAATCGTCGCAAGACCATCAAAAAAGCTATGAAAAGAAAGAAGAAAGAAGAACCTTCTGAATCAGATGATGACCAAAAGATTAGTGGCAAAAAGGAAAAAGTTACCATCAATCCTAAGATTGACGATAAGTAATTTATAAATAGAACATAGATAAAATTTAATAGGAGAACTATTATGGCATTATGGGGAAATACGGACGCACTTGTTGCTGCTCCAAAATATCTTGCCCCTACGAGAGTTATTGACGGCACAGATGTTGCTGTTGTTCTTGTTGGGTCTGATACGATTGTGTCAAACGATCACGGTTTTGTAACAGGTGATCCCGTAACATATACGAGTACTGGTGCTATCGGTGGTCTTGCTTCAGGCACTGTATACTTCGTCATTCGTGTAGACGACGATCAATTCCAACTCGCAGCTAATGCAGTAGACGCTGATGCTGGTACAGAAATTACTATTTCTGGTGTTGGTACTGCTACTGACGATACAATTCAGAAGACACCTTCTAACCTGTATTTCGTAGACTTTGAAGAATCACAACAGGCAGAAAACATTGCTCGTGGTTTGAATGGTCCAGGCTGGTGGTTGTACGATACTTATACTGACGGTAACGGTAACACTCGTCACAAAGCGGAGTGTATTGTACCGATGGTTCGTTCTGCTGCTGACGCTGGTGACCAATCAGATGACGCAGTTGTTGTTGATCGCACGATTACGATTGATTCACAGCCTACTGCTCAGAGTGTAACATCACCCGATCCTGCATCCTTCGTTGTTGCTGCTTCGGTTGATCCAGCAACTACTATCACATTCCAGTGGCAGGTTTCTACTGATGGTGGTAACAACTGGGCTAATTCGACTGCTGCAGGTGGTACGACTTCATCAACGCTTTCTGTTGTAAGTACTGACGCAGACTATGTTGATGCTAATCAGTTCCGTGTTGTTGTATCATCTAGTGGTGCGACAGACGTTACTTCTGACGCAGTATTGTTGACTATTGTATAATATAAGTAATAGGGGGTACTCCGGTACCCCCGAAGTGGTCCGAGTCCCGGCAGTAGCATTCCCTTAATTGGGTTTAAATTATAAGGAAAGAAAATGGCAGATAAAAAACTCACAGCATTAACTGCACTGACAGATCCCGTTGGTACAGATGTCATGATGATTGTAGATGATGTTGCCACAACACCAGTGTCAAAGAAAATTGAAGTTGAAGATTTATTTGGTGCTACATCACAATTGTCAGTTGGTAAAGTGGATATCTCATCTACGAGTTCACTTGAGTTAAACTCTACAACAACAACGAATATCACGGCTACAGGCGGTGTTGTTGTTACGGGTGATGTTAACGTAGTTGATAGTTTTATTTCACTAGCAAGCAGTTCAACAGCAAATGGTGGTGCTGCAGCAACTATAGACAACACAAACTCTGGTGGTATTCCGGTGGGAACAATTCTTTGGGACAACACTAAGCTGTACGTTGTTGTCGCATCTTCAGGTGCAGATGCAATTAAGTCGGTGGATTTAACAGCCGTATAATATGTACCCACTTGATAATGATAATTTTGAAGAGTTTGCCATAGCAAATTATAACAACCCGAATTGCGTATCGGTTCTTGAATTTCTAGATGATCTAAAAAAGATCCGATACGTGAAACGGTTGATTAATAAGTACAGTGAGCAAGGTGAACTGAGAGAAAGGTTGATATTGAATCATATCATATTTCTTTCTAACGTTTTCGGTATTAATGGAACCGTTGATATGTTGCGGTTTAAAGTTGGTGAGGAAAACGTAAAGGTTCTTAATACCTTTTTTGTATTTCTAAATTATTGTGATATTCTTGTAAATTATGATGAAGATTTGTTGTTTAAGTTAAGAGAAAACATTTAATGTCAAGCTTAGTAGATTTATATGTTGTTTACCGCATTTTGCGTAAGTTAACTACGCCTTTCACTCAGTGGGATGCGTATAAGACTGGCGTTATTGATGCGCAAGGCAATATTGTCAAAAAGTCTAAAGACAGAATCACAAACCAAGAACAACAATCATTCAATAAGTTTGATTTGATGATTCTTAAACTTAAGAAACTCCTAGAAAAAATTCCAGGCGGTAAGTCTAAGTTTGCTTCGTATGCAGCTGCATTACTCTTACTCAAAGAGGGTGAAGAAATTGGAGACAACGAAGAACTACTTGAAGAAAGGCTGAACGCATATCTAGACGGTGAGAATAGCAACCTTGTAGAAGAGATTGTCAACACTGCAGGTGGTGGTAACATTGCTGGTCTAGACCGAGGTAAACCATTGCTTAAAGTTCGTCGTAAAAGATTTGCTGAGAATGACGTATTCGTTGTTGACACCAATCGGTTTATGAAATGTCGTCTCGGTAAGAAAAAGTACACCAAGTATGAAACCTACGTAGGCAACGATGACGTTGGTGAGGCTATTCGTGTTTACGGTAGAAAGTATCCTTCCAGACCTATTATTATTGAAGACGAAAAGACTGGATCTATGATGTTCCTCAGATACGGAAAAAAGAGTCTTTTTGTTTGACATTTTGATGAATTAGTGGTATTATACCGCATCTTAAAAATATTATGAGTTTGTTATGAGTGCGTGGATTGACCACAAATACATTGGCATTCTATCAATACAACTAGAACAATTTAGACGGAAGAGTGGTAAACTCTACAACTTCCGTTGTCCTATCTGTGGTGATAGTAAAAAGAGTAGAACAAAAGCCCGTGGGTATATACACTTTAAGAATGGTGGAATGTTCTATATGTGCCACAACTGTAACTGCAGTATGTCTTTTGGCAACCTACTAAAACAGGTGGATTTTAATCTTTATAATCAGTATAAACTCGAACGATATATGGAGGGCGAGAATGGCAATCGTGGCCACAACACCCATAACTATCAGTTTGAGACACCGAAGTTCGGTAGTAGTCGGTCAAAGAATTACGAGAATGTTCTGACTCCGATAAAAAATTTTAGTAAAGATCACGAAATCATCAAATATCTACATTCTAGAAAAATTCCAGAAAATAGATATAATAGACTTTACTACGTAGATAATGTACAGAGACTAAAAGAATTAGCACCTGACTACGAAGAAAAAATCCTAACCGACGAATCACGATTAGTATTGCCTTTCTATAGTAAGGACGGTAAACTAGTCGGAGTTTCGGCTAGAGGTATTCGTGGAGAGAAGTTTCGTTACTTGACAATTAGAATAGATCAAAATTCACCTATGATATTTGGTCTGGATCAAGTTGATGAGTCGAAGACTATATACGTAACCGAAGGTCCAATTGATAGTTTGTTCTTACCAAACTGTGTTGCCGTAGGTAATGCTAACCTTAAAGCTGCAGCAGAAGTTTTGCCAAAAGAACAACTGGTTTTGTTATACGATAATGAACCAAGAAATAATGAGATTTTGAAGGGTATGAAAGCGGCAATTGATGATGGGTTTTCACTCTGCATCTGGCCCAAATCATACCAACAAAAAGACATAAATGACATGGTTGTCAAAAAAGAAATATCGGTGTCATCTTTAACCGATGTGGTTAAGGATAGGACGTTTGTCGGCGCTAGATTAATGTTGGAATACAATGCTTGGAAAATTTGAGAGGATATAAATTATGATAACAAGAAGCGACCTAAACGAACATGCGTTTGAACAATTGATTCGTACAGAGTTGATTGATCAACTTACTGATTTAGAATTTAGTGCTAACGATGATTCAATTCGTGATACTAAATTAATCGAATCGTTTAAACGAGTAATTGCATACAACAGTGTGCCAGGAACCTATGAGGACGGAAAATATGACGAGTGAGGTAAAATTAGTTGGTATGACACAACCTAGTGCGATTACAGGTTGTCACTCAGCAAATGAATTAATTGCATATGCTGCAAGGGTAAGTAATCCAAATAATCAAAACAATGAGAAGACTGCGCCTAAGCTGCTAAAGTATCTCATCAAAGAAAATCACTGGTCGCCATTTGAGATGGTGTCTGTGACAATGGAGATTACAACTACTCGTGATATTAGTCGACAAATCATACGCCATCGTTCGTTTTCTTTTCAGGAGTTTAGTCAGCGATATGCTGTCAGTGAATCTTTTATCAAAGATCGTGAAGCACGTAAACCACACCCGAAAAACCGACAACTAAGTATGATAGACGACGATCCAGAACGTCAAGCAAAAGCACAAGAAGTATTCAACGAAATGCAAGCTGAAGTCGCAAAAGTATCTAAGGATTACTATGAAATGGCACTAAATGCTGGCATTGCAAAAGAACAGGCACGAGCGTTGTTACCCGAGGGTTTGACCGAAACAACACTATACATGGCAGGCACCTTACGCTCGTGGCTTCATTATTGTGAATTGCGAAGAGGTCATGGTACGCAAAAGGAGCATATTGAAGTTGCAAACAAATGTTGGGAAGTATTGAGTCAACATTTCCCAGATGTTTGTGCAGCTGTTGAAGACAAGGAATAATAACAAATGAAAGAAACCATTCATGGTATTACTGTTGACTACTCAAGGGATGAATTATTTGATGAACTAGGAATCAAACGACTTAAAGAGTCGTATATGAGAGAGGACGAGGAATCACCACAAGAAAGATTTGCGTTTGTAAGTTCGCAGTTTGGGAGTAACCCAGAACACGCACAAAGACTATATGATTACAGCAGCCGTCATTGGTTGTCGTATTCTACACCTATTTTATCGTTTGGCAGAAGTGCGAGAGGATTGCCTATCTCGTGTTTCTTACCATACCTTTACGATAGTGCAGAGGGTCTGGTAGAGTGTCTATCCGAAGTAAACTGGCTAAGTATGCTCGGCGGAGGCGTTGGTATCGGTGTAGGTATTCGTAGTTCAGACGAAAAGTCTGTTGGAATTATGCCACACTTAAAGACATATGACGCAAGTTGTTTGGCGTATCGTCAAGGTAGAACACGTCGTGGTAGTTATGCGACGTACTTGGATATCTCGCATCCCGACATAATGCAATTTCTAGAGATGCGTAAGCCTACGGGTGATCCTAATATGCGAGCACTCAATCTCCATCATGGGGTAAACATCACCGACGATTTCATGCATATCGTTGAACAGTGTATGATTGACTCTAACCATGATGATACGTGGGAACTGAAAGATCCAAACAGTGGTGAGGTTCGTGAAACTATTTCAGCCAAGTATCTTTGGCAGAAGATCATTGAAAACAGAATGTTAACGGGTGAACCCTACATTCACTTCATTGATACGTCTAACGAAGCGATGCCTCAGTCACAGAAAGATCTTGGATTGTCTATCAAACAGTCTAACTTATGTTCTGAAATCATTCTACCTACAGATAAAGACAGGACGGCTGTGTGTTGTTTGTCATCTGTCAATCTTGAGTACTATGACTCGTGGAGTAAGAACCCACAGTTCTTGCGTGATGTTGCAGAGATGTTAGATAATGTTCTTCAGTATTTCATTGAGAATGCTCCTGCTGCTATCTCTCGTGCTAAGTATAGTGCGATGCGTGAGAGAAGCATTGGTATTGGTGCGTTAGGATTCCATGCGTATCTACAGAAGAACAATCTTGCGTGGGAGAGTGCAATGGCGGTCTCTGCTAACAATAGAATGTTCAACTATATAAGTAAGAAACTAAGTGAAGTAAATCTAGAGTTGGGTGAAGAACGTGGTGTTGCACCCGACGCTAATGGAACGGGAAAACGTTTCTGTCATATGATGGCGATTGCACCTAATGCATCATCGTCTATCATTATGGGTAACACATCACCGTCTATTGAACCGTATAGAGCAAATGCGTATCGTCAAGATACACTTTCAGGCTCATACTTACATAAGAATAAGTATTTGGATGAACTGATTACAGAAGAATCCAAAGAAAAACCTACTAACTGGTACGAAGATACTTGGAGTTCAATCATTGCAAATGATGGTTCTGTCCAACATCTTACTTGGTTAGACGATTACAAAAAAGACGTATTCAAAACATCTATGGAAATTGACCAGAGATGGATTGTACAACACGCAGCAGATCGACAGACTTTCATTGACCAAGCACAGTCATTGAATTTGTTCTTTAGACCTGATGCAAATCTAAAGTATATTCACGCAGTACACTTTATGGCGTGGAAACAGAAATTGAAGACTTTATACTATTGCCGTTCGGAGAAGATAGGAAAAGCAGATAAAGTCGCAAAGAGAATAGAAAGAGAAGCAATCAAGGAACTAGATATGAAAGCAATCGTTGAAGGCGATCTGTGTCTAGCCTGTGAGGGATAATATGAAAAAGGAAGAATTACTTTTAACAGATGAGAGGACTTACTTTAAGCCTTTCAATTATCCTTGGGCGTATGAAGCATGGCTCAAACACGAACAGAGCCATTGGCTTCATACAGAAGTTCCAATGTTGGAAGATGTAAAAGATTGGAAGAAAAAACTTACCGATGAAGAAAGATATTTTCTAACGAATATCTTTAGGTTTTTTACGCAGGGTGACATTGATGTCGCTGGTGGATACGTAAAAAATTATTTACCATATTTTCCTCAACCAGAGGTTCGAATGATGCTTATGGGGTTTGCCGCTCGTGAGGCGCTGCACATCGCTGCTTACTCGCATCTAATAGAAACTGTGGGGATGCCTGAATCTACCTATTCTGAGTTTCTCGAATATCAAGAGATGAAAGAGAAACACGACTATGTTCTTGGAATATCTTCGAAGAACGGCGATAGGTCTTCAACCGCAAAACACATTGCGGTATTTTCTGCGTTCACGGAAGGAATGCAGTTGTTTAGTTCATTCATTATGTTACTAAACTTTCCCCGTCACGGGAAGATGAAAGGTATGGGCCAGATTGTAACTTGGAGTATTGTTGATGAGACAATGCACGCTGAG
>Ga0181574_10006258_pt1 | contig 10066 bp, 7 predicted proteins | sample 101ome_24_FD_145600 | JGI IMG/M metagenome (GOLD analysis project Ga0181574, IMG submission 145600) | Coastal salt marsh microbial communities from the Groves Creek Marsh, Skidaway Island, Georgia - 101410AT metaG (spades assembly) | ecosystem: Environmental > Aquatic > Marine > Intertidal zone... | reverse complement strand
CGAGCTCTTCGATCGTGCACTTCGGGATGGGTCCCCGAGCCTGGCAACCCGGCTACCATCCCTCGATCGGGTTGGCATCGAGGAACCCTACGAGCTTCTCGCGTTCGACGAGGAACTCCGGCGCGGCCGCTCGCCTCGGAGGGACACGATCAGCTGATGTCGAAGCGAACGGCGAGCGGTCCGTGGCCCATGCGGTCGCTAAGGGCGGAACCAACACGTACGATGGGCATTACCATGACCATGTTCCCGTTCTTGTCGAAACAGCGCGCCCTGTCACTCTGCCTCGCTGCAGTGCTGTCGGGCTGTGCCACGACCGCGTCCGGCGGCCACAATCCCTTCGATCCGAATTCGATCCCGGGGGCGAGCACAGCCGAAGATCCGATCCAGATCGACGTTCAGAACAGCAACTTCAACGACGTGACGATCTGGGCGATCAGGTCAGGTCAGCGGGTTCGACTCGGGCGTGTGACCGGAAAAACAGATCAGCGCTTCCGGATTGCCTGGAATCCCGCCATCCCGATCTATTTCACGGTCGACGAGGTCGGCGGTCGGGGGTGCCGGACCAATTCCCTGTCCGTGGAGAGAAACGCCCGCGTGTGGATCATGATTCCCGCGAACATCGGCCTGCAACCGTGTCAGGCAGGGCGACGCTGACCAGAGCGCGATGCTCGGGTACGGTTCTTCGAATCGTGGCCACGATCGTGACCCTGCTGAGCACGACGAGCGCAGGGTGTGCCTCCGGGGCGGGGATGACGGCGGACGATCCGTACACCCTCGCGTCCGATCAGCGTCCCTCCCGGGTCCGGCTGGTCGTACGAAATCTGAACTTCAGCGACGTACGCCTGTTCGCTCATTCCCCGACCGGCCGGGTGTCGATCGGCCAGGTCGGCGGCAAGCAGGATGCGGAGTTCGAGCTGGACTGGCCGACCTCGGCCTACATGCGCGTCGAAATCAACATGGTCGCAGGTCCGAGGTGCACCACACAGGAAATGCAGGTCGATCCCGGCGACATCCTGGAGCTCCAGGTTGCGGTCGTGTTCAACCAGACCACTGGGTGCCGCTGAACGACGATCCGACCAGAACCGTCACACCGGCGCGGCACTATTCGTAGAGCAGGTCCGGCTCGACTTCAGCACTGAACCGCGTCAACTCGGCGTCGACTCCCTCGAGGATCTCCTCCGGACCCGCTCCAGCATCGATCCCGACACGTAGCCCATCGTCTCCCCACAGGATATCGATCGGCATGAGCGTCTCCTCGTACTCGTACGGCGGTGGGCGCCACGGGAACGGATCAGGGCCCAGGGAACGACAGGCGCTGAGCATGGCCACCGCGGCACGCACCGAGCGGATGCTTTCACGGTCGGTGACGTGCAGCTGGGCCCCACCACAGACCTCACCGACATGCTTCTGAAACGTGGGTTCGAAATGACACGGTCGCAGCGCGACACCGTCGCCGACTTGGGAGGCTGCAAGGGCGCAGAGCGCGTGGGGATCGAGCCACGGCGCCCCGAACACTTCGAAGGGCCGGGTCGTACCACGCCCCTCGGAGAGAAGCGTACCCTCGAAGAGAACCATGCCCGGGTACACGTCACACGAGGTCGGGGTGGGCAGGTTGGGACTCGGCATCACCCACGGGAGACCGGTATCGTCCCAGGACATCCAGCGCCGCAAGCCCCTGCACGGCACCACCGTGAGATCCACGTCGATGCCGCGAACCCGTACGAGCCATCGCGCCAGTTCTCCCGCCGTCAGACCGTGCCGCAGCGGGATCGGATGCAGCCCGACGAAGGAGGCATACTCCTCCTTGAGGACCCGACCCTCGCGGACGAGACCCCCGATCGGATTCGGACGATCAAGGACGACGAAGCGCACGCCCGCTTCCGCGCACGCTTCCATGGCCAGCGCCATGGTCCAGACGAAGGTGTAGACACGCACGCCCACGTCCTGGAGGTCGAACAGGACCGCGTCGAGACCATCCAGCATGGCCGGGCTGGGCTTCCGAACTTCACTGTAAAGGGAATGGACGCGCAGTCCCGTGACAGGATCGGTCGAGTGATCGGATTCGATCATGTTGTCCTGTTTCTCGCCACGAGCACCGTGCTGGGGCCCGAAGAGGGCCTCCAGTCGCAGTCCTGCTCCCAGCAACGCATCCGCGGCCAGGGTCAGGTCCGCCGTGACGGAGGCGGGATGCAGGATCAGACCCAACCGCTCACCACGAAGATCCGGCCCCGTTTTCGACACGAGCACGTCGAGCCCGGACATCACCCGCGGTCCCATCATCCTGCACCCTCGCGTGCCCGGCTTGACCGGTCGTCCCGGACCACCCGCTGGCGCATCAGCGGCGGCTGACGTTGAACGTGGTGGAGTGTTCGACCCCACCGACCTGAAGGACCGCGGTGTACGTGCCTGCCGGAACGTAGTTGCGCCGGCCGAAACCACCCCGGCCCTGCGGCAGATCCTCCGCGCCTTGCTGAAGGACCCACTCGACCTGATGCAGCCCCCTGTGGCCACCCACCGAGAGGCGCGACTGCACGTCCCCATCAGCGTTCCGGATTTCAATGACCCCCTGCGCTGCGTCACCCATCCAGACGTGCATCCACGCACTCTGGTGCTGGGCGCCAAAACGCTGGCCGGACGGAGGGAGAAGCCCATCCTCCGCCTCGAAGAGGTGCGCCTGCGACGCCATGATCGCCGGGGTCAGCTGCTGCAGCTGCCGCACGTCGAAGGCCAGCATGCCCTGACCGTGGGTCGCGGCGACCATCAGGTCCTCACGCGGGTGAATGACGAGATCGTGCACGAAGGTGCTGGGCAGCCCGTTCGCCAGAACCTCCCACGTCGTGCCGCGATCGAGCGAGACGTACACCCCGACGTCCGTGCCGAGATAGAGGATCTGTTCGTTGCTGGGATCCTCCCGGATGATATTGACTGGTCCGGTCGGAACGTTCGCTGCCAGGCTCTCCCAGGACTGACCGAAATCGGTCGAGCGCCAGACATACGGCGCGAAATCGTCGCTTCGACGACCGTTCTGAGTCACGTAGACCGTTCCCTCGTCGTACGCGGAGGCAACCACCTCGGAGGTGAAGCGGGAGGGGTGCAGGCCCTCGGTGATCTCGGTCCACCGGTCGTTCGGACCCTGCATGACCCAGACATGGCCGTCATCGGTACCGGCGTAGAGCAGACCCTGCCGCAGGGGCGACTCCGAGAGTGCCGTGATCGTCTGGAACTGAATGTCCCCGAGGCGGTCGGGATCGTTTGCACTCAGATCGGGGGAGATGCGTACCCACGAGTCGCCGCGATCATTCGACCGGAAGACGTAGTTCATCCCGTGATAGATCACGTCCCCGTTGTGCGGGGAGAGAATGAAGTGGGCGAGCCACTGCCCACGAAGCGGATCCGCGCCCTCCTCGACCTGCGGCATGATCGGCGTGGACTCTCCCGTCGCGACGTCCGTACGTGAGATCGAACCGTAGAACCCTGCGGAGTAGACGATGTCCGTGTCGATCGGGTCGATGGCATGGTGGCTACCTTCACCTCCGGGGGCACTCCGCCATGCGACCGCCGGAATCGCGTGTCGACCCTGGCTCAGATCCACCTCCGCGGAATACGAGCCGTGGTCCTGGACCGAACCGTAGACCCGGAAGGGATCGCCAAGATCATAGTTCACGTTGAAGAACGTCACGACGGGGATCTCGACGAAGAAGCGCCAGTTGTCCCCCCCGTCGTAGGACACATACGCGCCCCCGTCATTGTTGTTGACCAGGTAGTCTGAGTTGTTCGGATCGATCCACAGTCCATGGTGGTCGACGTGGGTGCCGGACAGGCGCTCGAACGTGCGCCCCCCATCCTCCGATACGTGAAGCTGGACGCCCATGACATAGATCCTGTTCTCATCGTTCGGATCGACCCGCATCTGTCCGAAGACCCATCCATAGGTGCCGCCGAGACTCTCCATGTACGAGTTGTATTCGCTGGTGCGCTCCCAACGCTCGCCTCCGTTGTTCGACCGGAAGATGGTCGCTCCACGAATGATTCCGCCTCGTGGCCGACCATATGCATCCGTCGCGCCTTCCGGCGCTTCACGGGCGATCTCGTAGTTGTCGAGGAACGCGTACACGACGTCCGGATTCGATCGCGCAATATCGAGCCCGATCCGGCCCCGGTAACGCGCGTCGACCAGACCCTCGTTGATCTGCCGCCACGTCGACCCCCCGTCCGTGCTTTTCCAGATCCCGGAGCCGGTGAAGAAGTCGTTCGATCCGGTGAAGGCGGGTTCGTTGCGGGGATCGTTGAACTTGGCTCGCCGCCGCTGCCAGGTAGCCGCAAACAGCGTGTTGGGATCTTCCGGATGGATCACGAGGTCGATCGCCCCCGTCATCTCGTCCACGAAGAGAACGTTCTCCCACGTCCGGCCTCCATCCCGCGTGCGATACACACCACGATCCGGATTGTCACGATACTCGTGTCCGCTTGCGGCAACCCAGACGGTGTTCGGGTCCGTCGGGTGCACGACGACGCGCCCGATGGTCTGCGTTTCCGCAAGCCCCATGTGGCTCCACGACGCGCCCGCGTCCGTGGACTTGTAGATCCCTGCACCCGCGTGGGACGAGCGGAAGATGTTCGCCTCGCCCGTGCCGACCCAGACCTGGTCATGATCCGAGGGAGCGATGGCGATGTCACCGATCGACGCCGTGACCTGGTCGGTGAAGACCGGCGTCCACGTCACCCCCTCGTTTTCGGTCTTCCACACGCCGCCGCCTGCAGCGCCGACATACATCGTGTAGGTCTCGCCTCGCGGCTCGGCGACCGCGACGTCGGTGACACGACCACTGATGTTGGTCGGGCCGAGCCGCTGCCACGGCAGGCCACGAAACGGAGACGACGCAACCAGTGCTTCGTGCCGTTCGAAGTCCACGAGACGCTGGGTCGCGGACATCCGCTCCTGTCCCGATGTCGGGGTGACGGCGAGGCTCCCGAGGAGCGCAACAATGGCGAGCGAAACGAACGGAGAAGGACGGAACATGGCTGTGACGGCTGCGGGCGGTGCACCCGCTCGCACGGCGGGTGAGGAGCAGTCGAAGCTACGCGGCGGGCGAACCGACCCGCCAGATGGACGTCAGCGACCTTCGAGACGAAGCACCGTCATGCGGCCTGTCTGACCACCGGGAATAGTGACGTCCACTTCATCGCTGCGGTCGTTCTCGACCGCCGCCTGCAGCGTCAATCGCCGTCCGGACGGCACACCACAGAACTTGAAGAATCCCGTGGTGTTGGTCGTCGTGGAGAAGCCGCTGACATTCTCGGTGAGGTCTCTCACTCGCTCGACGCTCCCGCCTCCGGCCACCGCGTAGCCGGCCCAGACGATCTGCACACTCGCGTTCGGCACGGGGCGATCTCGGCGGTCGACCACCGTTCCCGCCAGCAGGACGCTTCCGCGCTCTCGTTCCTCGCCCTCGCACGCCTCGAAGAGGACATCTCCGATCGACGGGGTGAAGAATTCGAGGAAGGCCATCTCACCGCGGACGACGTCGCGTTCGACCGGGTTCGGGATGTACCCCATGCTCTCCAGCTGGGCATCCACGAATCGAACCTGATACCGACCCGCGGTCAGCCCCGTGATGCTGTACTCACCCTCGGCGTTCGAGTACACCTCCTGATTCGAGCCGACAACCCCGACTCGAACGCCGCGCTTGGGAATTCCGAGGCTGTCACGAACCACGCCTTCGATACCACCCGTTTCCGCCCGCTGGCCGAGGCTTCGTCCACCGGCCTCCCGCACCTCGAGGACGAGTCCTCCCGTCTGATGATATTGGGCGATGTAGTTTCGGACGCGCCGGTCGAATCCGGTCTGGTTCTCCATGATCGGCATGCGAATCCACCATTCGGGAACGATCCACGTTCCGTTCGGCATCCGCTCGAAGTCGACCCGCCCGCCGACCATCTCCGATGTCATTTCCTCGTCGAGGAACGTGTACTGGAATTCGAGCCACTGAAGCTCTGCGGTCTCGGGGTGGAGCCACATCGTACCCTGAATGTCGGGCACGCTCTTTTCGTCGCCCGTCGGCTCGAATCCGAGACCGACCAGCCCTTCCTCGTTTCTCGAATCCGCCAGCCTGAAGCAGTGGGTATCGAGGAAGGGATCAGACAGCAGCACAGATGCATCCGGCGCGTAGTAGAGGAAGTCACGACCGTCGCGCTGCACGAAGCCGTTGTCCACGAGATCCGCGGCCGGGCGACTCTCGAACGGGGTGGTCATGTACCCCTCCTGGCGGCGCTGCTCCTCGCTCAGGACGGCACCGCTTCGTCGGTCGAGCTGGCGGTCGTAGCTCAGCAGCTCGTATCGATACGCACCGACCTGATCCGTGATCGAAGCAGCAGACAAAGCCTTGCGCGCCTCCTCCCACACGTCGGCAACGAGGAGGCCCTCGCCCCCGGGACGGACCTGACAGCGGCCCGCATCGGTCGCGACCTCGATCCCCTCCAGCAGGATCGCGCTGGATTCGAGCATGAGATCCCGGGAGATGGTCGAGCCTTCCGCAATCTCGAAGGCATCCGTTTCCGACGTGGATTTCCCGATCATCTCGGCACGCACCGTATAGGTGCCGAGCGGTACATCCAGGAATAGCGCACGCCCACGTTCATCCGTGAGTGTGTTCGTCACCATGACACCCGAGGTGTCGAGCAGGGATGCAACCGCACCCACCATCGGGCGCCCACCTTCGTCCCCGATCACGCGAACCAGAATGGTCTGGGCCGCCGCGGACGCGGGCACGACGAAAAGGGCAAACGCGAGAGCCCCAGCAAGGCGGAAGAAACGGGTCATGGCGGGACGTCGAAGCAGGCTCGGAACCACTGTCTTACGGGACACGTCCGGCACCGGTTCCGCTGAAGAGGTCGATCACCATCATGCGACCTGCCTCATACTCGGGGATCTCGAACGCGAGCTCTTCTGACGTGACGCCATCGAGGCTGGCCTCGACCGTGAGCCGCGTGTTCGACGGAACGCCGCAGAATTTGAAGAATCCGGTGCGGGTCGTCGTGATCTCCATCCACTGCTCGTCCCGCAGAATCATCCCCGAGGGGAGCCGGTACTCGGTGTATCCGACCCGGACATTCGCCAGAGGGACGCCCTGACCGTCTCGATCGGCGACGATCCCGGCCAGGCTCACGCTACCCGGGCCGACCTCTTCACCCCGGCACACTTCGAACAGGACATCGCCGACCGAGGGAGTCACGTATTCGAGCCATGTCATTTCCGAAGGGACGACGTCGCGCTCGATCGGCCCGGGGACGTAACCCATGACCTCCAGTCGCTCGTCGACGAAACGGACACGGTAACGCCCCTCCGGAAGGCCTGTGATGCTGTAACGGCCCTCCGCATTCGAGTAGACCTCCTGGTTCGACCCGACGACGCCGACACGCACCCCTCGCAACGGCACCCCGACGCTGTCGCGAACGACCCCTTCGATCCCACCGGTCCGGGCCATGCGGCCGAGTCCCCGACCTCCGGCCTCCTTGACGTCCATCACCAGACCCCCGGTCTGATGGTACCGGACGATTTGAGTATTGCGGTTCCCTTCGAAGTCCTGGCTGACCCCGACGACAGGCATTCGAATCCACCATTCCGGTACGATCCACGATCCATCCGGCAGGCGCCGGAAGTCGACTCGCCCACCCACCCGCGGGGACCGTCGCTCGCGGGCCAGCCCCGTATAGCGATACTCCAGCCACTGCAGTTCAGCCGACGTCGGATCGAGCCACATCACCCCCGAGATATCCGGAACCTCTCGATCCTCGGTCGGCTCGAACTCGAGGCCGATCAGGCCCTGGGGATTCCGCTCCCGGGCGAGCCGGAAGCAATGGGTGTCGAGGAATGCATCGGAGAGGAGGGCTGATGCGTCCGGCGCGTAATAGACGTCCTCCCCGCCATCGTCCTGAACAAAGCCTCCGCGCACGAGTTCCTCGGCCGGGGGGCTCTCGAAGGGCGTCCGCATCGGGACGTCCCGCCGCCGCCGCTCTTCACTGAGGATCGCGTCCGTATAGGCGTCGATCTCACGTTCGTAGCGAACCGTCTCGTAACGGTACAGGCCGCGGTCGTCGGTGATCGACGCCGCAGCGAGCGCCTTTCGCGCTTCATTCCATACGTCGGCGACGACCATCCCCTCGTCTCCTCCACGGATCTCGCATCGCTCCGAGGCCGAGACGTCGATTCCCTCGAGCATGATCGCGCTGGAGGCCATCCGGATTTCCGGTGACAGCGTCTCAGTCGGGGTCAGGCTGAAGGGCCCGACCTCGGTGGTTGCACGCCCGATCATCTCGGCCGAGAGTCGCCAATGTTCGCCCACGACCCCCACGAAGAGTGCACGGCCGAGTTCGTCCGTCAGCGCACTGCGCCCGATGATGCCATCGGCCCCCCTGAGGTGAACCAGCGCCCCAACGACCGGCTGACCGCTCGCGTCATCCACGACGCGGGCAAGGACGGTCTGGGCGCTCACGGGTTTCCACGCCGCGGCCAGCCCCACGACGAGGATCAGAAGCACCCCGATCGAAGGGCTGTGTCTCGACTCGAACATGTGCAGCGAGGATCGTGGACTACTGGGCGATGCCGCCTCCGGAAAGCGCCTTCACGAGGCGGTAAAGGAACTCCTGACCCTCGTAGAAATGCTCGATCCGGATCCGCTCATCCTGCCCGTGAGCCCGTGTGTCATCCATGTCGCCGAAGATGCCGCTCACCCCGTAGACCGGAATGCCGGCGCGCCGAAGGTAGAGACCGTCGGTCGCACCCGTGGACATGATCGGAAGCACCTTCACGCCCGGCCACATCTGCTCCGTGATGCGCTCGATCGGACCGAGAACCTCATCGACGAGGGGGGAGGGCGGACTCGGCCTCGCCTCGCCCTGGGGGATGACCTCGACGTCGAACGGTGCGGCAATCTCCTGAAGGGCGGCCTGAACTTCGGAGGGCTCCTGCGTGGGAAAGATCCGGCAGTTGACCGTGGCTTCCGCGAGCTGGGGCAGCGCATTCGGTGCGTGTCCGCCATTGAGCAACGTCGCAACGCACGTCGTCCGAAGTCGCGAGTTGTACCCGGGTTCCTGCGAGAGCAGTCGATCAGCCTCGGCATCCCCGGGGTTCGCCACGATACGACGCATGGCCTCACCCATCTCTCCACCCACGATGTCCGCGGACCCGCTGAAGAACGCTTCCGAGATCTCATGCATCATGACGGGAAAGGCGAAATCCTGGACGGCGATCAGCGCGCTTGAAAGGTCATAGATGGCGTTCTTTCTCACCGGGAGGGACGAGTGACCACCCGGGTTGGTCGCCCGGAAGGTGAACGACTGGTACTTCTTCTCAGCAGCCTGCACGTTGTTGGAGATTTTGCGGCCGTCCTTCTCCATGCCTCCCCCGCCCTCGTTGAGGGCATAGGCCGCATCGATCAGATCAGGATGCTCCTCGAGCAGGAAGGCGACTCCGTTTCGGGGGCCACCCTCCTCGTCCGCCGTCAGGGCCACGACGATGTCCCGCTCGGGAACGAAGCCCTCACGACGCATGCGGATGAAGTTCGCCGTGTAGATGGCCGCCTCGTCCTTGTCGTCCGTCACACCCCGACCGTAGTAGAAGCCTTCCCGCTCCGTGAACGCGAACGGATTCAGGTCGTCCGACCAGTCCTCGGGCAGCGCCTCGACGACGTCGATGTGCGCCAGCAGAAGAATCGGCTTCAAGCTGCTGTCACGACCTCGGTACCGCGCGACCAGGTTGCCCTTCGTCGGGGCGTCGTCCGGCACGAGGACGTGCACGTCCTCCTCGGGGAAGCCTGCGTCCAGCAGGTGACGGGCGAGCGCTTGCGCGGCCAACGTGTTGTTCCCGCGCTCCGAGTTCGTCGTGTTGATCTCGATGAGCTCGGAGAAGATGGCCCGCGAGAGCTCCATGTACTCATCGGGCGGCATCGTCTGCGCGGCAGCGGAAGACGCGCCGACAAGCGAGGCGAGAGCAAGTCCGGTGCAGAACGTTCGGCGGCTTCTCATCCTGTCATAACCTCCACGTAGATCCAGTCGAAATTCGAATCAT
>Ga0181574_10006252_pt1 | contig 10070 bp, 6 predicted proteins | sample 101ome_24_FD_145600 | JGI IMG/M metagenome (GOLD analysis project Ga0181574, IMG submission 145600) | Coastal salt marsh microbial communities from the Groves Creek Marsh, Skidaway Island, Georgia - 101410AT metaG (spades assembly) | ecosystem: Environmental > Aquatic > Marine > Intertidal zone... | reverse complement strand
ATTCCAGATGAGGTCACTGAGAAAGTAGATGGAAGTGCCGATCACGGCCACACGTTGATCAAAGAGTCTTCGTGCGAGTAGAAAAACGAAGAAGCCCGTGAGTGCGGCCAAGACACCATTGGCAATGACGATAAACTGTTCGGGGCCGTATTTCTGGCCAGCCATGCGGGGAGAAAAATCCGTGCTGGTAGCCTTGTAAAATCCGGCAAGGAAAAGGGGATACATCGGCGCGTGCAGAATGTCTGGATGTGCGACCCCTTTCATGTGCGGCGTATGATGTTTCAGGGGTTCATCTGGATTGTCGCAATTCTCAATCAGGTACCACATGCTGATTGGCCGGATACAGAATGTGGTGAACCCCTTGCCCTCAGAAATGTTGCGACCGAGTTGGGAGTATTCCATGGCCGCTGCGGTGCCGAACCCCTTGAATTGGGTCGCCATGTATAACACCATGATTACGCTGACGAAAATGATGTAGAGGAAGACCTTGATAATACGGAGGCCGACACCGACCTCCACGTTGTACACGAGGTCCTGGATTCTGGATTCGAACGGTCTGGCCATAAAATAAGGGTCGTTTTAAATCTGCTTAAAGAAGGAGCGATTTAGGCCACCCTGCCTAAAACTGCAACCAATAAAAGGATAAACTAGCGGGATTCGGGCAGGTTTGTTTAGTGGTGGACATCCAGTTGTTGTCAGGCGGAATTTGGGTGCCGCTGGTGGATTTTCGGTTGTGTAATGCCTGTTGAATACCTAGCATAGGCGGGAGATGTGGGATGTGGCAGGAGTGATTGTTGAGGGGTATGGAGTCGCATCCGGTAAAGGGGGTGATTTGCGGTTTCCTGATGGAACGCTGAGTCTGCAGTGGCCGATTTTTAATGCGCATGGTTTGAATCTCGATGCTTTCTTCATGGGGACGATCAATGTATCGGTCAAACCGTACGCGTTCAGTTCGCTGGAGCCATTGCGAATGTTTCCTAATATTAAGTGGTGCGATGAATTTCCGGCCGAAGACTTTTCCTTTTTTGATACCCGGTTGTGTGTTCGGGGAAATTGGCATACCGGCCTGATTTACTATCCGCATCCTGACACCAAGCCCGATCATCAACAGGATCGGAGCACGGTGGAAGTGCTTATGCCGTGGATCGACGATTTATCGTATGGGCAGGAGGTGAGATTGGCGGGTGATGCTGATCAGTCGAAATTGGTTGAACGATAGTTGGCGCCGCTTCGAGTCGACGGTTTTGCCTGCTATGATAACCGACTTTTGTGGGCCCATAGTCCTAGCGCTGGATTGCCAATATAGTAGACGCGTTCGCCATCCGGCATGGTGTTCCAACCTTCTTTCATCTGATCACGTGGATAGCGCGCCTCTGCTTCTGCGAGATCGTTATAGGCATAGCCCACGCCCTCGACCTCGTCGCGAGTCAGGCCGCCAGGGCAGTAAGTGATTTTAAAGCGCTCTTCCGAAGAACCGTGAATCAGGTGTGCGGCGGCGGAAAGATTGTCGCGTAGATCCTCGTTCTCTGCGACGAACTTCATGATCTCGGGCGTTGTCCGGTAGCCATACTTTCGAATCAGTCGGTCGATTTCCTGATCTTCGCCGAACTCTTTGACACCGGGTGCAAGTACTATGAGTTCTCCCTCATCGGCAATTGCCATGCGCGTGCGATACACCGATTTGTTTCCGAGCCAGGTGGTATGAAATTCCTCGGGATCCAGATACACGACCATTTTCTTTGGCGGTTCTTCAATTAGATTGAAGTTGACCTTGAGCGAGAGTTCGCAGGCGCGCTCGAAACACTCTGCGTCGTCTCCGATATACAGTCCGCGTACGATAAAGTTGTTCTCCTCGTCGGCTTCGATCACGGTGAGGATATACAGGAGGGGCAGTTCCTGGCAGAAGTTGTCTTGGGCGTAGTTCAGAAGACGGCGAAGCGGGGTGTCTGCACGACCCATCATGCGTTCCATGCCGTAGGCAGCACCAATGAAATGACTTTCGTTAATGCCTTTTACCCCGCCGGTGCCCACGAATATGTTTTTGTTGTAATTTGCCATGCCAATTACTTCGTGGGGCACTACCTGGCCGATAGAAAGTATGAGGTCGTGCCCTCCCTCCCAGACTAACTTGTTCATCTGGGCTGGCCATGGTTTGGTGTAAATGCCGTCGGTTGCTTCGGTGACAAATTCCTCGGGAACGGTGCCTACGGTCACTACATCGTTTCGCCAATCGTGTACCCGAATCAAGTCGTGGGGCAGTCCGGGAAACATTTTGTTGAGTTGCCACTCGGGCATGGCCACGTGCGTGCCGAGCGCGGGCATGACGTCCACGAGGTGGTCGTTAAAATGTTCGTGGATCATTACGGTCAAATCACCGGCCCGACTGGGGAATCGGGTGAAATCAGGAGGAAGTGCGATCACTTTTTTGCGCTCGCCGAGTTTTTCGAACGTCGATGTCAGTGCTGCGCGCAGTTCATCCATCGACAGGTTGGTCTCGGGCGATCCTTCTGAAAAATACATGCTCATGGGCAAGGTCTAGCAGAAAACAGCGTATGGGCAAAGGTTTGTATGCACGATTGGGGCGGGTCGGCAGCGAATGGAGTAGCGTTCCCTGGTATCACAGCCATGTGCTACTTTGCCTTGAGAGCCGCGACGTACACCTCTTGTACTGTCACTCCCGCCAGTGCGGCGACGCTTCGGCAATCTTCGTATTCGGGAATCCGCCGCTCTTTTCCACTGGGGAGCGACGCGACCTTCAAACGGACCGCCCCAAAAGAAGTGGTTACGGTTTCCTCTCGCCGATCGAGCACCCGGCGCTCGATGGCCAGAAAGCGAACACCCAGCGATGTCGTCGACTCGAGTATGGCGTCGGCGATAACGTCTCTTTTGGCCACGGGGGTCAGCACCTCAAGTTTGATTCCGGGGCGTCCTTTTTTCATTATGATGGGCGTCAGGAAGACGTCGAGGGCGCCGAGATTAAATAGTTGATTCTGAAGGTCACTGCCAAGTTGTTCGCCGGGCAGATCGTCGAGGTTTGTTTGTACCAGACATAGTTCACTGGTGGTTGGTTCGGCGTTCACAGGGGCACAGATTGACGCGCGGAGAGCATTGGGATGTTCAAAATCTTTGTCTCCGGCACCAAAACCTGATTGTAAAATTGTGAGTGCAGGCATTTCAAATTGAGGGTTGAGCACTTTAAGGATGGCGGCTCCGGTAGGTGTGGTCATCTCGGACTCAATAGAACCTTTCACCGTGGGCATTCCATGTAGCAACCGTTCGGTAGCCGGTGCGGGGACGGGGAGTCTGCCGTGATCAGTCATTACGAATCCAAATCCAGTGACCACGGGGTCGCAGTAGGTTTGGGTAATGTCGAGTTCGTCAATGAGCACGGCCGCACCTACAATGTCGATGATGGAATCAATGGCTCCGACCTCATGAAAATGTACGTGGTCAATGGGCATCCCGTGAACCGATGCTTCCGCCTCCCCCAGCGCTTGAAAAATGTCCAGTGCCAGTTCGCGAGCCCGTTCACTCAGTAAGTCTGCGGCCTTGATGATCGATCGGATTTCGTTCAAGCCGCGTTGGTTGGTGCCGTGATGGTGATGGTGGTGATCGCCGTCTGCATGGGTGTGCTGGTGTTGATGCTCGTGATCAAGATCGTGTGTCCGGCTATCCTTGAGCAGGTCGGTAATACGAACTTTTCGGCAGTTTATGCTGTTTTTGTCGAGGTCGTAAAATGCCACATCTGCTTCGTCTCGTAAGCCGAGGATACGGGGAAGTTGAATGATTTGTGCTTCTGCGTTGGCGAGTGGCGCCAAGGCGCCGATAAACATGTCCCCGCTGATGCCGCTGTAAGGTTCGAGTTTTAAAATAGCCATGAGCGTGTTTAAGCAAAAACAGGCGGCGGTAAAAAGGCGAATACGCGGTGGTTTGTTACACGTAGAATGATCCGTTCATTAGCGCTTCGATTTTCTCGTAGTTTTAAGGTGTGATAGCGGTAGCTAGCTGGTTGTTGTGAATAAGAAGCTGGGACAAACCGAAGCTATGACTCATATATCTTGTGCAGTATCCGGGCGGCCGCTAAAGCGGCGCCACACCCGTTATCAATATTGCATACGAGGACGCCATTCGCACACGATGATAGCATTGCGTGCAGGGCGGCTTGACCGCCGCTGGCCACCCCATACCCAATGCTGGTGGGCACAGCGATAACCGGTTGGGGAAACAGCCCTCCCGTTACCGATGCTAGGGCTCCCTCGAATCCGGCAACGGTAATGATTACATCACAATCCTTGACCACCTCCTGTTTCTCGAGCAACCGGTGAATGCCGGCGACACCAACGTCGTTGTAGCATATGGGTTCGAAACCCAGAAAGGCCAGGGTGTTGGCGGTTTCTTTCACCACGGGTGCGTCGGAGGTGCCCCCGGATAGAATGCCGACCGTTCCCTTCACGCCGTAAGGACAGGTGTAGAGAATAATAAACGTGCGTGCGACCGGATCGTAGATGCCTTCGGGGTGCGTACCGAGAAGATGCCTCGCTTTTTCAGGTTGAAGACGCGTGATCAGGACGTTGCGCTGTTGGGATTGGTATTCGGTAAGGATCCCCTCCAGTTGATCATCGGTTTTGCTCTCGCCGTAAATAACTTCGGGGAAGCCGAGGCGCTTATCGCGTTGGTGGTCTATTTCGAAATCGCTCACAGAATTGCTCGGTTAAGTTTGCCTGAGATAAAGCCTTCTTCGTCAAATTCGACTTTCGCAAAGCCTAATGCATGAATTTCTGACTGCAGATTTGTGCGCGCAGCGTGCAGGTCTTCCAGTCGATCTTGCGGCACTTCGATGCGTGCGCAATCTCCGTAATGTCTCAGGCGTGCGATCGGAAATCCGGCGTTGAGCAGGAGGGTCTCGCCGGCTTCAATCTGTTGGAGTTTTTCTCGGGTAACCCGTTGGCCGTAGGGAATTCGAGAACTCATGCATGGGCTGGCTGGCTTGTCCCAGCAGGCTAATTCGTAGTGGCGAGCGAGGGCACGAACATCTTCCTTATTCAGCCCGCACTCAGAAAGAGGGCTGTGTACGTGGAATTCCCGGGCAGCGTGGAGTCCAGGTCGATAATCGCCGAGATCATCGGTGTTGGTGCCGTTCAGAATCCATTGATTGTCTGCATATTCAATAAGTTCGGTATACAGAGTGTGCTTACAGAAATAGCATCGATTTTCAGGGTTTGAGGCGTAATCGCTATTTTGTAACTCGCGTGTTTCGATCACGCGTAATGGAATGTCGTGGACGTGACAGAAGGATTTTCCCGCATCGAGATCCTGGAGTTTGAGGCTGGGCGATGCCGATATGACTGCCAGGCAGCGATCAGGCCCAAGGTGTTTGCGGGCAAGGTAGGCGACCAATGAGCTGTCGACGCCACCGGAAAAAGCGACCACTGCGTGCGGACATTGTTCGAACCAAGCTTCCAATCGACCTAGATGTGGGTGCACCATGGGAGGAGCATACGTCAGGTTGCTGGAAAAGACAATCCTTGTGCGAGATGAGCCGCCTATTTGGAAGGGGTGACATTCCAGATTCGGTAAACTTCGCGCGCTCTCTTGACACCCTGATCCTGCCCCGCGAGATGCTTTTGGATCTGAGGGCGCAGGGGATGCTCGGGCTTGGTAATTTGTTCGAGAAATGTCAGCAGCATGACCTTATGTGTTTCATTTTTACTGATGGTCGTGGCGACTTCACTGGCTTGCGTATCGCTCATGCTCATTACGCAAGCAACTGCCAGATCCGTGAATGCCTGGTTGCGCGCGCGAATTTCACCCAAAGGGCTGTTCGGGGTATTGACCCATGACTTCCATTGGGCGGCTGGCAGGTTGATCGAGTTGTGGTGCAAATGGGTGTAGGCGTAGTAAATGGCAAGCAGGTAGTCGTACGTATTGTCATTACTACTGTGGTCGATATAGTGGGCGATTCGTTTGAAATTCTTTTCTCTGTCTCGTGGATAGAGGAATTGGTTATGCGCGAGAATACGGTCAATCTCCCGTCCATTGTCCAGAGAGAGTCGCCGGGATTCTGTGTTCGCGGAGAGGTTGCGGCGCAGGGCGAACTGGTCGACCACGAGTTGTTCCCGAATGACTCCCTTGGTCCGGTCGGCCAGTAAGGTGAGTTTGTCTGCAAGACCGGAGGAGGGGATGCCCTGTTGCGAACCCTGCTCCCACAGCAGCACCCTCTGCAGGCGCCACCGATATTCCTCCGGGAGTTTGTCGACATCCTGTATATTGGGAAGATTCAGGGTCAATTTTTCGAGTGGGCGGTCAAGATCCTCGTAACGACGTATGGCCCATTGTGCATGCGGCCCGGCGTAGGAGGACACTTGGAACAGACTTTCCCGGTAGCGAGCCACTTCATGCTCGGCCTGTCGGATGGGTACGGCAAGTGCGAACTCTGCGAGTCTGCCAATTTCGATTTCGCCATAGCCTCCCCGTACGGGAAGAAAGGAGCGTGTGATGGATTGATATCCGGTGCTTTGGGCTGTGATCTGATGTTCAACACTGACGTTCTTTTCAGAAATAGGGATAGGAATTACGATGCTCTGTTGTGAAGCGAGTAGAGGTAATGTCTGATTTTCTCCAAGAGTCAGGGTCAGTGGGTGTGCATTGAGGTTTGTGATGCGTAGCATGTAGTTATTGACTAGCTTCATTATCGCACGGTGGTGTGTTTGTACTTCTGCTGCCGATAGAAAATCCGTCATTTCCGGTTGGCGACGCGTAAGAGAAGATATCAGGATCTCCATTTTCAGGGTCACAGATTGCCGAGTAGAGTTCTGCAGATTTCCTGCTTCGGCTACCAGAGAGGAAAGATGCCTCGACAGGCGTTTCTTGTCGTTGTCTATGATCAACTGTCTTTGGCTGGCGATTTCGGCGGCCTTTACGAGGTCACTTACACGGTCGATAATACGGTCGATATGAGATACCTGCCAAATCTGTGGGTCGAGGAAGGGTGTGATCGTCTCTCTGTATGCGGCGACGGCTTGGACGTATTCTCGGCAGCGATCACGAGCTGGCACGAGTTCGGCCGATATCAAGCTCTTGATATCGCTGAAGTAGGTGTCGGGCAGTTGTTTGAGGTAACTGTCGATTTCGAGGTATTTGTGCTCGGCTTTTTCACAGAGGTTGGACTGATACAGGGTGGTCAATTCCTGTCTCTCTTTTTCCAGTGCGGCATGAACCGTTCGATGGGCTCGCTGCACCAGATTGGAGAGGGTATTCCGGGTGTCAGTAGACAAAGCGAGGCTTTGAATTTGTGCGGCTTCCCGGAGCTGCGCTGGCAACAAGGCGGTATCGTCGAGGTGGAGACGCAGCGTATCCATTAATCGTTTTGCTTGCGCTTCGTTGGCCGTCCATTGAGCGTCGGAATCGGTATTCCGCTCACGCGCGGCTTCCAGCAGAAAGTCGGCCTGGGCTAGCAATGTCTCGATTTCTTCTGGGTCTCTCCCCCATGATGTGGGTATGTTGTATTGGCCGTTCAGGTCATTTAGCAGTGTTTTATACGCCTCTGCTTTGATGGTGTAGCCCGCCTCCGCGGACGTTTGAATCTGCTCAAGTAGTCGAGATGGAATGGTCGTTGTGTGCTCCCTGATCTGTACCTGATAAGTAGTCCATTTGGGGTCGGGGCAGGCTTTCGCGCCGAATCGTGCGTCTTTGTCCAGGTTGACCAACTGGGTGATGAGTGTGGCTTCAATGGAGGAAGCATGGGCCACTTTATCCAGCCCACTTTTTATACGGGTTTCTGCTTCGAAGCACGAGGTGTTGGTGGACTGAGTGAATGGCTGGATGTATGTGCGGATTTGCTGTTTGTAGAGGTAGTAGAAGGTGCCTGCACCGCAGATCATCAAAAGAGCAGAGATCCAGACCAATATATGCCGGATGCGGATTTTGGGTGGAGGGTTAAGCGAGCTCATCGCGTGGGATTGCGAGGGCTGTTGTGGATGCTGTTGTGAAGGGAGCTGCGAAGAGCGAGGTTGGGATTGAAAAGAAGGGCTTTGTTTTTTTCCTTTTTTACGTGGTCCTGGTGGCAGCGCCGGATTTTGTCCAAGTGAAGGGGCGTTTGGTGCCCGTGCAGGCAGACCGCCAAAGAGTTTCTCGGCATCCTTGATGGTTACGGTTTCGATCTCAGGTCGCGGCAGCTGGGTTTGCGGGGTGAAGATGGTGACCGAATCCGGGCTCATGCCCACGCCGGCAATTGCTTTCTCCACGTCTTCAAGCATCTGCCTGGCATTGGAGTAGCGCTTCGATGCCTGGGGCTCGATGGCCTTCTTGAGTAGCGCATGCATGGTCGTATTATCTTTGAGCACCGGATGGTCGTACTTTATCCGTGGGGGACGACTCGCTCGTTTGAAGAAGGCTACCTCGACCGGTTCGGTATACGTCGAGAGCTTGGGAAGCGCAGGCGTTCCGGTAACGGCTTCGAACATACTCATGCCCAGTGAGTAAATATCCGAGCCGGGGGAACCTTTGAAATCCCCGTGGGTGGCAAATTCCGGGGCCATGTAATCGAGTGTGCCGGGCGCGCCGGTCTTGGTCATGGTGCTGGCTGCATCGCGAGCAATTCCGAGGTCGAGCAACTTGGCCTGTTCAGGAGTATTTTCCGGGGCATAGATATTCGCCGGCTTGATGTCACGATGCAGGATGCCGTTCTCGTGCAACTTCTGCAGGCCGAGAAGCAAGTGCTTCATGAGCGCAAGTACTTCTGCGACATCGAGTCCCTGTTGTTTGTTATTTTCCTTCAGGCTCGAACGAATGCGATCACGTAAACTGCTGCCAGGCATACCGTCGAGGTACTCCATAACGAGGTACATTCGTTCTTCATGGTCCATATCGCGTTCGAAATATTCAACACAGCCTACGATGTTTGGATGTGGGTATTTCATCATTAATTCCGCCTCGCGGCGGAAACGCTTTGCATTTCTGGTATTGAGCAACTCCTTGATTGCGAAGACGTGGCTGTGATCGGAAACCATCCGTGCTTTGTATACGCGGCCGAAACCTCCTTGGCCGAGTAACTCAAAGAATTCGTAATGCGCGCTTTGGCCCTGTACGCGTTGGAAAGTGATTTTCTGCAGAGCCCGGTGCATTTGTTCGAAACTCTGATAGCGTTTGCTTCGTTCAACGCTCAGGCTTCGTTTGATAAACTGGCTCAGGCCACTGAGCACGACGCGCATGCTTTCGAGTTTTTGGGCGTTTGCCCGTTTTCGCCGCCTGCGTTTCTTGTACCAGCCGCTTAATGAAAACACAGCTTCTTCTTCGCGGGTCCATCGTCCCATGAACTCGAATTCCGCGTTGGCACCAAGCTTGTCGTAGGGAAGCATGCCGGTTAACGCCTCAAAGAAACAGACGCCGAGGCTGTAGATGTCCGCTTGTTCGTCGCCGGTAAAACCCTCTACGGTTACGTAGTCTGGTGCCATGTAGTCCAAGGTTCCACGAAAGCCACCCACCGTGGTTTGGCCGTCCGTACGGCGAGAGACGCCGAAGTCGATCAGTTTGACTTCACCGCTGGCGCAGATGAAAATGTTGGATGGTTTTACGTCTCGATGAATAATTCCTTGGGCGTGGGCGAATATAAATCCATCAATGCATTGCAGGAACAAGTTTTTGACCTTCTCCCAGTCGAGTCCTCCTTGGTCATGGTAGATTTCGATAGCTTCTTCGAGCGTCATTCCCTCGAGGTACTCCATGATGATGCAGGGACGCTCATCGAATCCGTCTTCCCGGAAGTGGTCGAGGTAGCGCACGATATTCGGGTGCGCTAATTCGGTGTCAAAATCTGATTGGCGTTGAAAGTACTGATCGTCTTCCATTAAGCGTTTCAGGGCTACAATCTGGCCGGATTGTATGCCCGGACGGGGTGCACCGGTGTAGCGGGCCCTGTAGATTGATCCCTGTGCACCTTTGTCGATAAGGTCAAGAATCTCGTAATCGCCTATGTGATGCGAATCAGTCATCGATCAGGTTGGTTTTTGGCTGGATGGCTTAATCCGTCGTTCCAACGGATGAAGTCGCGAACCGCATGGAAGTGATTGACG
>Ga0181574_10006250_pt1 | contig 10071 bp, 11 predicted proteins | sample 101ome_24_FD_145600 | JGI IMG/M metagenome (GOLD analysis project Ga0181574, IMG submission 145600) | Coastal salt marsh microbial communities from the Groves Creek Marsh, Skidaway Island, Georgia - 101410AT metaG (spades assembly) | ecosystem: Environmental > Aquatic > Marine > Intertidal zone... | reverse complement strand
AGCTGGTGATCGACGGGGTGGAGGGGTGGCCGCCGGACCTTGTGGCCCTCGAGGCCGCCCTGCGCGCGGAGGCCGCGGACGGCGGCACGGAGGAGGAGCTGGGCGATGCCTACCTGCGCGTCGAGAAGCGCGCGCTGGAGCGGGCGATGGGCGCCGCCCGCGCAGCCGGGGATGACGGGGAGTTCCTGCGGCTGCAGGCGATGGTGAAACGGGTCGAGGCCGCGCTTCGGGGCGGTCCCGGCCGCTAGGCCACCACGGCCACCGCGGCGGCGCGGACGGCCGTTCCATCGGCATCGCGCAGCAGCGCGCGCGCCGCGATGGAATAGCCCGCGGCCTCGCCGGGCCGGCGCGACGGCGGTCCGATCCACTGGACGACGGGTGCCCGGCCCAGCATCTCGGCCCGCGCTGCCCAGGTGAGGATGCGAGCGAGGGCCAATGCCCCGGGGCTTACTGCGCCGGGGCGGCCGCGTGCCGCCACATAGGCGTCGTGCGCGTGGACGCAGGCCGCCAGCGTCACGTCATCGAGGGGGTCGTCCGGCTCGAGCGTGAGCGATTCGAGCGACAGTGTGGGCTCGCCCCCTGTTGGGGCGGTGGCCCGGAGCGCGGGAGCAAGTTCCCGCAGGCGGATGGCCACCGCCGACCCGATCCCCCCGGCGGCACGGGCGAGATCGGGGTCGAGGGCGGCGCCGGTGCCCGGGGTGGGCGAGATTCCCACCGGGCCCCGCGGTGGTCCTAGGCGGCGTCCGCGGCGGCGTCGGCGGCGTCGCTCACGGCCTCGTCGATGGCGGCGGCGCCGTCGGCCGTCACCTCGGTGAAGGTGAACTCGTCGGGCTCACCGCCGAGGCGGTCGCGCACGAACCAGTAGACGATGGCCCCGATGCCCACCAGGGCGAGCAGCTTGATGACGGTCTTCATGGGTCTCCCTCGGTAATTGCGGCCCGGGGGAAACGTAACACGACCCGTCGCAGCCCGTGACACGGCTGTCAGGGCACCAGCACCACGCAGCCGACGGCCTCGTCCCCTTCGACGATCCGATGGGCACGCGCCACCTCCGACATCGGCAGCACGCCGTGCACGACCGGCCTCAGCACGCCGGTGTTGAACAGCGGCAGTGCCCAGTCGGCGAACGCGCGCATGATCTCGGCCTTCTCGCCCACCGTGCTTCCTCTCAGGGTGGATCCGGTGATGGTGCCCTGACGGGCCAGCAGCGTCCCGAGGTCGGCCTCGCCACGTCTGCCGCCCACCAGGCCCGTGAGCACGATGCGGCCGTGGCGGGCCAGGCAGGCGATGTTGTCCTGCAGGTAGCGCGCCCCCACGAGGTCGAGGATCACGTCCGCCCCATGGCCATCGGTCATCGACATCATCGCGGGGGCGAACGACCCCGCGATGACGGGGAGGGGCTCCGCGCCCCATCGCGCGGCCGCCGCCGCCCGCTCCGGCGAGCGGGAGGTGCCGATGCACCGGGCTCCGGCGGCGGCGCAGATCTGGGCCGCCGCCGTTCCGACCCCGCTCGCCACCGCATGGATGAGCGCGGTGTCACCCGGCTGCAGTGCGCCAAGGTGCATGAGGCCGTGGAATGCAGTGATGAATACCTCGGGGATCGCGGCGGCCTCCTCGAACGACATGCCCTCCGGGATGGGGATGCAGTTCGACGCCGGTGCGGCCACCAGTTCCGCATACGCGCCGCCGGAGACGAGGCACATGACCCGGTCACCCGGTGCGATGGCCGCCCCCGCCGGGGAGGTGATCACCTCGCCCACCGCCTCGAGGCCCAGGATGTCGCTGGCGCCGGGCGGGGGCGGATAGAGCCCCCGCCGCTGGAGGATGTCGGCGCGGTTCACTGATGTCCCCCGCACCCGGATCAGCGCCTCGCCGGGTCCGGGGTGGGGGTCGGGTGCGCTGCCGATCGCGAGGATCGAAGCGTCTCCCGCCTCGCGTGCGACGACTGCGCGCATGGCGCGAGGCTACCCGGACATCATGGGGACGGTGGGAGTCGAACCCACACCTGGTTGCCCAGAGCGGAGTTTGAGTCCGCCGCGTCTGCCGTTCCGCCACGTCCCCGGCGGCCCCGGGGTGGTCAGTCCTCCGGGGTGATGCGGGCCAGGCCCTCCTCGATCGCCACGCGGCGCGTGGCCGCCGCGACGGCGGGCGCAACCTCGGGGTTGAAGCAACTGGGGATGATGTAGTCCTCGTGCAGCTCGTCGTCGGTGATGACGTCGGCGATCGCCTGCGCGGCGGCCACCTTCATGCCCTCGCTGATCTGGCGGGCTCGCACGTCGAGCGCACCGCGGAAGAGCCCGGGGAAGGCCAGCACGTTGTTGATCTGGTTGGGGTAGTCCGAGCGCCCGGTGGCCATCACCCGCACGTAGGGTGCGGCCACCTCCGGCATGATCTCGGGCGTGGGGTTCGCCATCGCGAACACGATCGGGTCCTTCGCCATGCTCTGCAGTTGCTCCACCGAGAACGTGCCCGGACCGGAGAGCCCCACGAACATATCGGCGCCCCGCACGGCCTCGCTCAGGTCGCCGCGCACGCCGTCCGGGTTGGTGTTCTCGGCGTACCAGTCCTTCATGAAGTTCATGTTCTCCGTGCGGCCCCGGTAGATGGCACCCCGGGTATCGCAGCCGATGATGTTCTCCACCCCGGCGTTCATGAGGATCTTCGAACAGGCGACGCCGGACGCGCCGATGCCGTTCACCACGACCGTCAGTTCCGCCATGGACTGGCCGGTGATCTTGCACGCGTTGATGAGCGCGGCGAGCAGCACGACCGCGGTTCCATGCTGGTCGTCATGGAAGACGGGGATGTCCAGGCGCTCCTTCAGGGTGTCCTCCACCTCGAAGCACACGGGGGCGGCGATGTCCTCCAGGTTGATGCCCCCGAATGCCGGGGCGATGGCCTCGCACACCGCGATGAGCTCGGCGGCGTCGTGGGTGTCCACGCACACGGCGTAGGAATCCACGTCGGCGAACTCCTTGAACAGCAGCGCCTTGCCCTCCATCACAGGCATGCCGGCGGCCGCGCCGATGTCACCCAGGCCGAGCACGGCGGTGCCGTTGGTGATCACGGCAACCATGTTGCGCTTGAGGGTGTAGTCGAACGCGGCTTCGGGGTCCTCGGCAATGCGCCGGGCCACCGATGCCACGCCGGGCATGTAGGCCACCGACAGGTCCTCGCGAGTGGCGAGGGGTGCCCGGGGCACCATCTCGATCTTGCCGCCGTTGTGCAGGCGGAAGGTGCGATCCTCGGCGGAGACGACGGTGACGCCGTCGAGCGCGCCCACCGCGGCCACGACCTCGTCCTCGTTCTCGACGCTCGTGGCGTCCACGACGACCTCGCGTACCACGCGGCGGTGGTCGGCTTCCACGACCTCCATGGAGGAGATGGACGCCCCCTGGTCGCTGATGGCCGTTGCCACCTCGGCCGCGAGGCCGGGGCGCCCGGCCTCGAGCTCGAGCCTCAGGGTGACGCTGAACTGCGCGCTTGGCGTGACTGCCACGAGGTCCTCCACGTCGACGAACGGCGGAAGGATACCCGCCCGTCACGCATTCCCCGCCGTCGACCCGACACCTGCCGGATACACTCGCCCGCGTGAGCACGGATGCCATCAATCCCGCCGGCGAGATCCTGCTCATCGATGGCTACAGCCTTGCCTTCCGGGCGTTCTTCGCCCTGCCCGAGAGCATCGCGCGCGCAGACGGCATGCCCACCAACGCCCTCTACGGGCTGGCGGCCATGACCATCAAGGTGATCGACGAGGAGAAGCCGTCGCGCGTGATCGTCGCCTGGGACCCGCCCGGGCCCACGTTCCGTGACGAGGCCTACCCGGAGTACAAGGCCGGGCGGCGCGAGACACCCGACGCGTTCCGCGCGCAGTCACCGCACTTCTGGCCGCTCATGGAGGCCTTCGGTGCCGTGAACGTGGAGGTCGAGGGCTTCGAGGCCGATGATGTCATCGGCACCCTGGCGCGCCGGGCCTCCGAGGAGGGCGCCCGCGTGACCATCCTCACCGGTGATCGCGACGCGCTGCAACTGGTGGATGACAACGTGAGCGTGCTCGCCACGGGGCGCGGGGTCACCGACACCACGCGCTATGACCCCGCGAAGGTGGAGGAGCGGTACGGCGTGCCGCCCGCGAAGATGCCGGACCTCCGCGGGATGATCGGCGACTCCAGCGACAACCTGCCGGGCGTCCCGGGCATCGGCGAGAAGACTGCCGCCCAGCTAATGGCCCGCTACGGGTCGCTGGAAGAGATCCTCGCGCATGCGGATGAGCAGTCGCCGAAGCGCCGTGAGAACCTCACCGTGCATGCCGACACGGCCCTGATGTGCCGTGACCTCTCCGTCATCGACACCCGCGTGCCGCTGGAGCTCGACCCGCTCGACGTCCCGCTGGTTACGCGGGATGCCGCACGCCGCGATGCCCTGCAGGACGCCTTCCGCGAGTTCGAGTTCCGCACGCTGGCCCGCCGCGTCGCCGAGATGGCCGGCGACGACGAACCGCCGGGGGCCGGGGCCGGTGGGGTGGACGCAGCGGTCATCCGGGTGCAGGAGCAGCCGCCGGAAGCCCTGGCAATGGGCCTGGCGGGCACCGGCGCTACGGCGCTCGCGGTGGAGGGCAACGCCATCGCGGCGGTCACCGGCGATGCCGCATGGGCCACATCGCTCGGCGGCGACGGCCCCGGGGGCATCGTGCCCATCCTCGGTGCCGTCCCCTGGTCGGCCCACGATGCCAAGGCGATCCTGCGCCGCGCGCGCATCGATGCCCCGCTGCCCGCGCATGACACCATGATCGCCGCCTACCTGCTGGAGCCGCGGCGTCGTGGCTATCCGCTGGCGGAACTGGCCGGCGAAGCCGGGGTGGCCGTGCGCGCGGAGGGCGCAGGCGAGGACGCGTGCCGCGCCGCGGAGGCGGCTGCCGCGGTGGCGGCGCTGCGCCCACTGCAGGAGGCCCGCATGGCCGATGAGGGCCTCGAGGAACTGTTCCACCAGGTGGAGATGCCCCTGGTCGGGGTTCTCGTGGCCATGGAGAACGCCGGTGTGGGAATCGACGTCGGGCGCCTCGCTACGACCCGGACGGCCGTGCGCGCGGAGATCGACGACCTCACGAGCCGCATCCACGACCTCGCAGGCGGCCCGTTCACCATCGACTCGCCCAAGCAGTTGGCCGAGGTGCTGTTCGACCGGCTGGGTCTCCCCGCAGGGCGGAAGGGGAAGACCGGCTACTCCACCGATCGCCGCGTGCTGCGCGATCTCGCGGACCGGCACGAGATCGTGCCCCTCGTGATGCGCTACCGCGAACTGGTGAAGCTCGACAGCACCTACCTCGCGGCGCTGCCGGACCTGGTGGACCCCGCCGACGGACGAATCCACACGACGTTCAACCAGACCGTCGCCGAGACAGGGCGCCTGTCATCGGTCAATCCCAACCTGCAGAACATCCCCGTGCGTACCGAGGCCGGCCGGGAGATCCGGGATGCCTTCATCCCCGCGTCCGGGACCGTGCTGATGAGTTTCGACTACTCGCAGGTGGAGTTGCGGATCCTGGCCCACTGCTCCGGAGAGCCCGCGCTGCGCCAGGCGTTCGCTGAGGGCCGCGATGTCCATGCCGCGACGGCCTCAGAGGTATTCGGCGTTCCCGTGGACGACATGCCGCGCGAGGTCCGCGACCGTGCGAAGGCCGTCAACTTCGGGATCATTTATGGCATCTCCGACTTCGGGCTGAGCGAGCAGCTCGGCATACCCCGAAGCGAGGCCCGCGAGTACATCGACGCCTACCTCGCGCGGTACCCGCGCGTGGGCGAGTTCGTGGCGCAGACCATCGCGCAGGCCACCGAGGACGGCTACGTGACCACCCTGCTCGGCCGACGCAGGGATATCCCGGAACTCCAGGGCCGCACCCAGCAGCAGCGGCAACTGGGTGAGCGCCTCGCGGTCAACACCGTCATCCAGGGGTCGGCCGCGGACATCATCAAGGTGGCCATGATCCGGGCCGCCAACGCGCTTGCCGCGGAGCCGACGGCCGCGCGCCTCGTGCTGCAGATCCACGACGAGTTGCTGGTCGAGTGCCCACCGGAGGATGTGGACGGCGTGCAGCGGGCGATAGCGGATGCCATGACCGGCGCGTATGGCCTGGATCCCCCGTTGGCCGTGGACGTGGGGGTGGGGGACACGTGGCTGCAGGCGAAGGCCTGACCCCGGATCCGCCGCCGCCCGAGCCCGGGCTCGACCCCTATCGCGTGCTGGAGGTGCACCCCGATGCGCGGCCGGAGGTCATTGAGGCGGCCTTCGGCGTGCTGCGCGAGATCGCCTGCGCCGATGAGCGCGATGGCCCCCGCCAGTTGGTGCGCCTGCTGTGGGCCCGGCGCGTGCTCCTGCGCGACTGAATTCGCCTACTATCCGTGGTTCCGCAAACGAGCCGGGACGCTCGCGCCTGCGCGCGCCCTGGGAGCAAGGACAACCAACCGACATGACGACCGCCGACGACGTGACCATCATCGACCTCGAGACCCCCGTCTTCACCCTCGACGGGCCCGAGTACATCGAGGTGGATGGCAAGCAGGTCCCCAACTACGACATCACCATCCCCATCTTCGGCGAGGGGGATGTAGTCACCGGGCGTGTCGTGCGCATCGACAAGGACGAGGTACTCGTCGACATCGGGTACAAGAGCGAGGGCGTCATCCCGCTCAACGAGCTCTCCATCCGCAAGTCGGTGAACGTCGATGACGAGGTCCAGCTGGGCGAGATGATCGACGCCCTGGTCATGCAGAAGGAGGACCAGGACGGCCGGTTGATCCTCTCGAAGAAGCGCGCCCGCTTCGAGAAGGCGTGGAAGCGCATCGAGGCGGCGTCGACGGCCGGCGAGACGGTCGAGGGCACCGTCATCGAGGTGGTCAAGGGCGGTCTCATCCTCGACCTGGGCGTGCGGGGCTTCCTGCCCGCGTCCCTGGTCGACATCCGTCGGGTGCAGGACCTTGATGAGTTCATGGGCCAAAAGCTTGAGTGCAAGGTGATCGAGCTGAACCGCAGCCGCAACAACGTGGTGCTCAGCCGCCGCGCCGTGCTGGAGCACGAGCGCCGCGAGGTGCGCCAGCGCATCCTCGACGAGCTGGAGCCCGGGAAGGTCGTGGAGGGCACGATCTCCAACATCGTCGACTTCGGCGCGTTCGTGGACCTCGACGGCATCGACGGCCTCATCCACATCTCCGAGCTGTCGTGGAGCCACGTGAACCACCCGTCAGAGGTGCTGAACGTGGGCGAGAAGGTCAACGTGAAGGTGCTTGACATCGACCGCGACCGCCAGCGCATTTCCCTGGGCCTGAAGCAGACCCAGGCAGACCCGTGGCAGAGCGTCATCGAGACGTACCAGATCAACGACATCGTCCCCGGCAAGGTGACCAAGGTCGTCACCTTCGGTGCCTTCGTCGAGATCCACGCGGGTGTCGAGGGCCTCGTGCACATCTCCGAGCTGGCCGACCACCACGTGGAGAACCCGCGCGAGGTCGTGAACCAGGGTGATGAACTCGAGGTGCGCATCATCGAGATCGACGCCGACCGCCGCCGCCTGTCGCTCTCCCTCAAGCGCGTGACCCCGGCGCCCGAGGGCTACGTGCCGCAGCAGTTCGGCGACGACGAGCCGGTGGCGGACGAGCCCGCAGCCGAGCCCGAGGCCGGGCACGACGCCTGACGCACGGCTCCCCGCGCCGGCCTGCCTCGGCCTGACCGGCGGCATTGGCGCGGGGAAGTCCGCCGCCCTCGACGCGTTCGCCCGCGCCGGGGCGGCGGTGCTGTCCTCGGATGACGTGGTGCGGCGCCTGTACTCGGAGCCGGGCGTCGTGTCTGCGGTGCGGAAGCGCTTCGGGCCGGGGGTCATCGACGCCGGCGGCGCCGTTGACCGGGCGGCGCTTGCGGCCTCCGCTTTCGATGACCCCGAGGCCCTGCGCTTTCTCGAGGGGCTCCTGCACCCGCGCATCGGGTCGGAGCGGGAGGCCTGGGTTACGGCCCAAAGGGCGCTGACACCACCCCCGCCGATCCTCGTATGCGAGGTGCCCCTCCTGTTCGAGGCCCGCCTCGAGGACCGCTTCGACGCCGTGCTCGTGGTCACCGCGCCCGACGATGTCCGGCGCCGCCGCGTAGAGGCCCGTGGCCAGGACTTTGACGGCCGCGCTGCGCATCAGGTGGATGAGGCCCGGAAGGTGGCCGCCGCCGACATGGCATTCGTGAACGACGGCACTCTCGATGATCTGGAGCAGTGGGTGGGCGCGGTCATGGCCCGTTTCCGCCGGGGGGTGGTCAATGGCGCAGGGTAGGCGCCGCGGACGCCGCGGGCGGCGCGTCCTGGCCGTCCTGGTGATCGTGGGGGCTGCTGTGGGCGTGGGGCTCGCCGTGCACCAGTCGATGCCTGCGTGGTACGCCCGTCTCTGGTACCCACTGGCCCACGAGAACGCGATCAACAGGGATGCGGCGCGCAACGGCGTGGACCCGGCGCTGGTCGCGGCGGTCATCTGGCGCGAGAGCGACTTCGACGCCGATGCCACCTCGCCCAAGGGCGCCGTCGGGCTGATGCAGGTCATGCCCGCGACGGCATCGTTCATCGCGGGCCAGGACGATCCGCCGCCCGGAAGCCCGGACGGGCTGACGGATCCGGAGGTCAACATCAGCTACGGGTCGTGGTACTTGCGCTACCTGCTCGACCGCTACGACGGATCGGTGCCCGCGGCTCTTGCGGCATATAACGCCGGCCCGGAGAACCTCCGCAAGTGGCGCGATTCAGCCGCCGCGCGCGGCGTTGACCTGCGAGTGCCCGAGGACATCCCGTTCGAGGAGACCCGTGCGTACGTGCGCGACGTCACAGACGCGTGGCCGCGCTACCGGGAGGCCTACGGGGACCGCCTGGGCCGTGCACAGGACCCGGGGTAGGGTGGGAACATGACCACACGCGCCACGCACCCCACCGCGCAGGCACTGCTGGGGTGGATGCAGGCGAACCCCGGTCGCCTGCGCGCCCGTCTCGACGCCGCGGCCGCGGGGGGCGGTGATCTCTCGCCGATGGGTGATCTATCGATCGTCGCGCACCTTGCCTTCGTCGCCGATGCCGTGGCTGCAACAGCCGCCCCTGCCCGGGAGGAGGCGCTGCGGGCATTCGCCGCCGGCGCCATGGAGGACATGTGGCGGGAGCGGGCGCAGGCCGAGGAGAACATGGTGGCGGTCGGCGAGGCGCATGCGCTCGAGGCGCGTCTGCAGTTCGGCGATGGTGCGGGTGCCGACCCCGCGAACCGTGAGGTGCTTAGCCGGCGGGTCCGCGTGATCGGCTGGACGCACCTGTTCCTCGATTGCCTGGAGGAGGCCACCGGCGATCCGGGCCTTTCAGGCCGAGCCCGGGACTGGATGACTGCCCACCAGGGCACCCTGGCGGACACGATCTTCACGATGGACCGTCGCGCGAAGGAGGCCGAGCGGGCACGGGGCGGGGAGGACGCCATCTCCGATCCCGCGGTGGTGAACCGCATCGGCCAGGCGGCAGCGCTCCAGGGAAATGTGCGGTTTCTCGTGGAGGCCATCGCCGCCACGGCAAAGCGCTAGCCCTCGGACGCGTCCACAACACATCGACGGATGACTACCCTACCGGGGGACGACGTAGGTGAAGCGGAGTTCAGTGCCGGAATGACGCGCTGCCGGCTTCGGTACCGGGCTCATCACCGAAGACGAGTGCGCCGCCCCTGAATCTCACGAGCGCGAACGCCGTGCTCGCGATGACAATCCCGGCACAGAGTGGGACGAGGATGACTGACATTCCTCACCCCACCCGGTCCGCGCTGTCCCGGCGCGCCCCCGCAAGGGGGATTCCAACGCCGATTCCGAGCGCGATGATGGCGGTGAGCGGGATGATGAAAAGGCCCATGACTGCTGTCCCCCCGAATCTGTGGCGAATGACCTTCAGGAGTGAGTATGGACCTCAGGTGCTTACAGCGTAAGGGGGATCGGTCGGTGGGCCGTGCCGAGTGGTGCCGCCGTCGGTTTCAGGTGGGCTGCATCAACCCAGGTATCCAGGTGGCGGCAGCGGGCAGC
>Ga0181574_10006237_pt1 | contig 10084 bp, 6 predicted proteins | sample 101ome_24_FD_145600 | JGI IMG/M metagenome (GOLD analysis project Ga0181574, IMG submission 145600) | Coastal salt marsh microbial communities from the Groves Creek Marsh, Skidaway Island, Georgia - 101410AT metaG (spades assembly) | ecosystem: Environmental > Aquatic > Marine > Intertidal zone... | reverse complement strand
AAGTTTCTTGGATGAGGCTGCTACTTCTGACTCGTCAACAACTGCAGAATTAGATTCAACTGTAACAGGAGATTTGAGCTTAGAAGATATGTTGGCGGAAGAAGAGAACGATACAGTTCAGAAGGTATCTGAGTTTGCACGTATGTTCATGCCGAACATTGATGCTGAAAATAAATATTCCAATTCACCTCAATTAGGTTTCGCTAAAGCGCGCGATACAGTTAAGATTAATGATTTAATCAAAGCACAAGCTGACAAATTGTTGTTAGAGAATATTCGATTTGTTTGGAGTGCGAAAGAAATTAAGTTCAACGACAACGATACGTTATATTACACATTGTATGCATTGCAAGTTCCTGAGAATGGTAAGGCACGTGTAGGTGGACAGGACATCGGAAATGCACGAGTATCTGTTGATCCAGATAACGGAACCATCGGTGTATCAGTTGATATGATTGGTCGTGGTGCAGAAGAATGGGGAGATATGACTGCAGAGAATGTTGGTAATTTTATTGCGATAGCGATGGATGACAAGGTATTCAGTGCTCCAGTTATTAATGGTCCTATTCGTGGAGGTAGCACATTGATTTCGGGAGGTTTCTCTTCTGAAGAGGCAAAAGCATTATCAACTTTATTAAATGCAGGTGCACTTCCCGCTCCATGTGTCATAATTGACGAAGCAGTTGTTGGTCCTACGATCGGTGCTGAAAACTCACGAGCTGGATTGATCTCGTTTGGAATTGCCTTGGCATTAGTACTTCTTTACATGATTTTCTATTATGGTAAGGCTGGTGTTGTAGCCGATCTTGCTTTAGTATTGAATATTGTGTTTATAATTGGTTTCTTAGCCGCCTTCGGAGCAGTACTGACGTTAGCTGGAATTGCTGGTATTGTGCTGACAATCGGTATGTCTGTGGATGCGAACGTTCTTATATTTGAGCGTATTCGTGAAGAAGTAGCTGAAGGAAAAGGAATGAAGTTGGCGATTAAAGACGGATATTCTAAAGCATTGTCTTCGATTGTTGATGCGAACGTTACAACCTTGTTGACGGCAATCGTTTTGAAAACCTTCGGAACTGGACCAATTGAGAGTTTCGCAACAACACTGATCATTGGTATCTTTACTTCTGTATTTGCAGCTGTAGTAATTACACGATTGATTTTTGAATTTCAGTTGGCGAAGAAAGGAACATTTGAATTCTCAACAAAACTCACTAAAGGTGCTTTCCAGAATCTAAGCTTCGGTTTTATTAAGAATAGAAAGAAATTCTACATCGTTTCTTCTGTTTTAGTGATTGGAGGTCTTATTGCCATCTTCACGCGAGAGCTGAAGCCAAGTATTGAATTTGCTGGAGGTAGAAGTTATGAAACTGTCTTTACTGAGCCTGTGGCTGATAAGGTAGGAGAACTTAATAGCCTTCTCCGTGAAGCATTGGTGGATGAAAATGGAACGAATGCATCGGTTGAGGTGAAGAAGCGTAATTCTGATTTCCGCGTGGAGATTGCAACAGATTTCATGCAGGGTGTTCCAAATTCTGAAAATGAGGTCCGCACGCGTATCGAAAACACACTGGCTGATAATGCAGATGTTTATGGGGCAGCGAAGATTGAAAACAGTCGTTCGGTATCTCCTTCAATTTCGAATGAATTAAAATCATCGTCGTTAATTTCGATTTTTTTATCCTTGATTATCATTTTCCTTTATATTTTAATTCGTTTTGGAAAGTGGCAATATGGTTTAGGTGCCCTGTTGGCTATGGCACATGATGTAATAATTGTTCTAGGTGTTTTCGCATTACTTCATGGCGTTCTTCCGTTTAATATGGAAGTAGATCAAGCTTTTATTGCAGCGATTCTTACGGTTGTAGGTTACTCGATTAATGACACCGTGGTTGTGTTCGATAGATTAAGAGAATACTTAGTGAAATACCGTCGTAAGGATAGAAAAGAAGTAATTAACGATGCGATTAACTCTACGCTTAGCAGAACAATTAATACTTCGTTATCTACATTTATTGTGTTGTTAACTATCTTCATTTTTGATGGAGGAGCGATTAAAGGTTTCGTGTTCGCGTTGATGATTGGTGTGATTGTGGGTACCTACTCTTCTGTATGTATCGCTTCCCCTGCGGTTGTTGACTTGGTGAAAGGAACTAAAGAAGACGAAGAATAGTTTTTCTTTATATAAAGAAATGGCTAATTAGTAAATCTACTGGTTAGCCATTTTTTGTTTGTGTCCGTTCTAATTTATACCATCTGACTTCTAACTTCTATTTTTCTACTTATCTTTGTGACAATGGTGTTATTTTTAAACAGTATAGCAGGTTCTGAAATCATTGTGATTTTGTTATTTATCCTCATCTTTTTTGGGGCTAAAAGCATTCCTGGTATGTCCCGCTCTCTTGGTCGTGGAATTCGCCAAATAAAGGATGCAAGTCAAGAGATTCAAGATGAAATTCGGAAGACTACTGGCGACATGAAAAAGGATATGGACATTAACAGGACCTTACAGGAGGCTACTGAAAATTTTAAAAAGCCTTTTCAGGCTGTCGCTGAAGATTTAAATAAAGAGACGAATGAAGTTCAACGTACACTGAAGTCTGCTCCCTCAACGATGAAAACTTCTGCTACTGTACCAAGCCCATCTAAAGAAGAAGTACCACCTAAAACAGATCAAGACGATCATGTGGCTTAACATTGGACTTGTTATAGCTGGATTGACGGCGCTTGTTATTGGTGGTGACTTTCTGGTAAAAGGAGCTGTTGGAATAGCTGTAAAAGCTCGTTTATCAAAACTAGTTATTGGTATGACGGTTGTCTCGTTCGGGACCTCAGCCCCCGAATTGATTGTTTCTTTACAAGCGGCATTTGATAATGTTCCGGAGATAGCCGTGGGAAACGTAATAGGTTCAAATATTGCAAATTTAGCGCTTGTTTTGGGGATTACGGTATTAATTTTTCCAATGCCCGTTGGAATTAATACGAAGAAATACGATTGGCCGATGATGATGTTGGCCTCTATTTTATTTTATTTGTTCGCGTTGAACTTTCGCGTAGACCGCTGGGAAGGAATCTTGATGTTTATTATTCTAATTGGCTTCATGACCTTTTTGATCATGAATTCTCGTAAGAATAGCGTTCGAATGGATGAAGAAACTGGAGAGAACGATATCCCGACGGGGGGCATAAATATTTGGAAATACCTTGGGTTGGTATTGTTGGGTTTAATTTGTCTATATTTTGGTTCTCAATGGCTAGTTGTTGGAGCATCTGATTTAGCATTAGGTCTTGGGGTTTCTAAGCACGTTATTGGAATTACTATTGTAGCATTTGGTACGTCTGTTCCGGAGTTAGTAACTAGTGTAGTCGCAGCATATCGAAAGGAAACGGATATCTCCGTAGGAAATCTTGTGGGGAGTAATGTGTTTAATATTCTGGCTGTAATAGGACTCACATCTGCCGTAAAACCAATCCCAATAGAATCTTTTGTCGTTAGTTGGGACATGATATGGATGTTGGGAATATCTTTTATATTGTTGCCGATGATGTTGATCGGACCCCGTATTGGTCGAGTAAGTGGCCTGATTTTATTGGGGTCTTACATTACCTATATCGCTTTGCTCTTTTAATTCTAAGCTTCTAACCTATACATGTTATAATTCGGAAGGATATTCGATTTGGTGGACTGGTGTTCCATAAAACCAATTTAAATCAAACGTATAAACTCCTTTCAGTTAATCGTATTTCGTATTTCCCTTATCCGCTCAATGAAGGTAGTTTTCAAGAAGTAATAATCCAATTGAATCACTGTCTCTTGGACCTAATTAATCCTTTTTCCAGTTTTCGTCTTTGTGCGGGGTGAAAGGTATTCCAGCATCCATCATTATTTTCTCTAAAGAATTAATGTCCGCAATGATTTTGTCAAGTCGTGGGCGTAGGTTTCCATATTCTTCAGTACAAATCGCTAACCCTTGAATTTGTGTTTCAGTAGGTGCTGAAGTAGTTCCGTAACGTTGCCATTTGATTGTACTCAAGCGATCCGATAGGCTAGGGGGCGTTTCAATCTCTAAGGCAGGAAGAATATCATCTCCATTCATTTCGCGGTATACGAGCTGAAGTGCGTGCTCGTATTCGCGATGTTGCTTCAATAAACTCAAATCTGCTTTTGGATAGTTCAACAGAATAGCTTCAAGGTAGCGTAATTTGTCTTGGTACTCATCGATGAGATTAGCGCTACCTGTTACTTTTCTATTGAGCTCTAAAAGAGAGTTGTGGAAAGCGAGTACTTCCGTTGGTTGTTCTGCAGGTGTTGAATGAACTGGTAATAGGTTAACTTCAAAGGGTTGATTCTTTTCAAGTGCTACAAGCTCATTTTGTTCATTTAATAAGTAGACTGAAAGCGTATAGGTTCCGGCAGGCACAAGTGCTCCATTGTCAGGTTGTGCATATCTTCCTACTGCCTTTTTTTGGAGGCGAACAGGACTCGTTCCTGCCAAACGGAGGTTCCACGTATATGTTTGTGTTCCTTTTTTAGCGGAAGAAGTAGCGCGATGAACTTCTGCTCCATTTGCGTCTTTTATAGACCAAATAATCATATTTTCACCTTGGTCTTTTTCTTTTCTGAGGTCTTCATACGATGGATAGTAGTTCGCTTCACCTTTCTTTTCGCGCTCTTTTTCTTTTTTCTGGCGCTCACTCTTGAGGGACTTGAAATCGGCATTTAGGTAAAGTGCGAAGGTGGCACCAAAGTCTGGGTTTTTAGCTGCATAATATTGTGCTCCTTGACTTGCGTTCCCTCTTCCTCCTAGCGGTGAACTCGGAACGAATAATTTGGCAGCTTTTATTGAGAACAAGTGATGCGATGAATTAGATGCAATTTTTTTCAATTCACGCAGGGATGAATAATTATCTAATACGTAGAATCCTCTACCAAAGGTGGCTAGAACAAGGTCATGTTCGCGCTCCTGTATATCCATATCGCGCACAGGAATTGTAGGTAACCCATTTTTTAATTGGGTCCAATTTTTACCGTGGTCAATGGACGTAAACACTCCGAATTCAGTTCCTACGAAAAGGAGGTCTTTTTCGATAAAGTCTTGAATCAAACAAAATGCACTGCCACGTTCAGGTAAGTTGGATGAAATGGATGTCCAAGTTTTTCCTTTGTCTTTACTCATTAAAACGTAGGGCTTAAAGTCACCACGCTTATGATTATTAAAAACAGCGTATACCACATTCTCGTCAAAACGTGATGCACGAATCATGTTAACGTAAGTATCTTTTGGAATACCTGGAAATGTAATGGTCTTTTGCCAAGTCTTTCCGTCGTCTTCGGTAATTTGAATAACACCGTCATCTGTACCAATGTACAATAATCCTTTTTTTACAGAAGATTCGTCCATAGCAACGATGTTGCCGTAAATGGTCGTGGATTTGTTTTTCATAACTGCATCCATGCTCCAAACTTGATCCATTACAGGAATTTTGTTGCGGTCAATTTGTTGTGTGAGGTCTGGAGAAATGACTTGCCATGTATTTCCGCGATCAACACTCTTAAATACTTTGTTGGCAGCGAAGTACAATGTTTTATGATCATGTGGTGATATAAGTAAAGGAGCGTCCCAGTTCCAGCGATACGCCGCTTCGCCTTTACCAGGCATGGGCTGAATTCCAATTTTCTCACCAGATTTTTTATCGTAGCGCACCAACCATCCATATTGCGCCTGAGCGTATACGATGTTGGGATCAACTGGGTCAACCTCCGATTCGAAACCATCTCCACCGTTGGTGATGAACCAATCAGCATTCACGATTCCTGCGGTATTTAAGGTTGCAGAAGGTCCTCCCATTGAGTTATTGTCTTGTGTTCCTCCATAAATGTTATAAAATGGAGCATCATTGTCAACGGTAACTTTGTAGAACTGTGTTACTGGGAGATTTGGATAAAATAGCCATTCTTTCGCATGATTATATGTTTCGTATAGTCCTCCGTCGCATCCCACAATGAAGTGATCCGTATTAGTAGGGTTAATCCAAATACAGTGATTGTCAACGTGTTTGTCTGATTCTCCTGTAGGTTGGAAAGTTTTTCCGCCATCATCTGAATGATGGAGCCAGGTATCCATGGAGAATATTTTATATTTGTTTAGAGGATCACATACAATTTCTTGGTAGTAATTTCCTGATGTGCTGTGAGATGATTGTTTGCTCCACGACTCACCTTTGTTAGTAGAAAGATATGTACCACCTTTGTCGTATCGTCCTTCTACAATGGCATAAATGTAATTAGGGTCAGCAGGAGAAACTGCAAGGCCTATTCGTCCCATATCACCTGATGGAAGTCCATTTTCAATGGTCCTCCAGGTTTTACCCCCATCTGTTGACTTGTAAACTCCGCTTTCAGGACCTCCTCCGATGTATGTGTAGACGTGTCTTCTTCTTTGGTGGGCTGCAGCATAAAGAATATTGGGGTCAGTAGGATCAATTTGAATTTCTGAAATACCTGTGTGCTTTGAAATGTCTAGGGTCTTGTTCCAAGTATTGCCACCATCGGTGGTCATGTAAACACCGCGCTCACCACCTTCCGACCATAGCGGGCCGTATGCTGCCACCCATACGATGTTTTCATTAGTAGGATGAACGATAATATTACCAATGTGCTCGGAAGCCTTAAGGCCCATATTTTTCCATGTTTTGCCGCCATCAAGTGATTTGTAAACACCATCTCCATAACCAATCGCTCGTTGGTTGTTGTTTTCTCCCGTTCCAAGCCAAAGCGTATTTTTATTAGATGGTGAAATTGTAATACAGGCGACAGAATAAGCACCGTAGTTTTCAAAAATTGGTTCGAAAGTAATTCCGTGATTGGAAGTCTTGAAGGCATTTCCTGACCCCATAGCCAAGTACCACTCATTTGTGTTGTTTGGATGAATTGCGATATCAGAAATCCTTCCAGATGTAAAGGCTGGACCTACGTTTCGAAAAGAAAGATTAGAGATTAATTCACCATCAATTTTACCGTTTTCTTGGGCGAAAGTGGTTAAAAGAGTAGTTGCGACAAAGAAGAAAAGAATAGTATATTTCATGCTATTTAATTAGAATAGCTCGAATATAATCAAAAGATTTGAAGTTGGAGTGAACAATGCAGCTGAGTCTGTGAAGTACAAAAAAAGTGCTTCCCAATGGAGAAACACTTTTTTAATTCAAAAAAAAATTACTTGCCTTTTTCTAGACGTGTCCAAGTATCTGTTCTACCTATCATAGATACACCGATGTATCCACGAACATCTAATGTGTTTTTATTGGTCATTTTAATTGTGCAACTATATAAGCTACCATTTTCCGGGTCATAAATGGTACCATTTTCCCAAGTTTTTTTTCCGACATATTCAAAGTCCTTCAAGATTTTATAACCTAAAAGAGGAGTGTCATGCATCTTTGCATCAGGATTATTACGATCGGTTTTTTTCTCTCCTTGTTCATTTAAAGGTTCTTTTAACCAAACGATTTTTCCGAAATACTTCGTTCCTACTTTTGTAATCTTTACTTTTGCTTTTCCGTGACTCGGAGACCAGACTCCTATCAAAGCATCACCTTCTTCCTGCTGTACAACCCGGTTATCATTGGTGAATGCAAATAAAAAGAGTGCACTCAATGCAAAAATTACCCCTGCAAATTTATTCTTTTTCATAGTATTTGTTTTTTGTTTACGGTCTGCATATTTTCAAAATGCATGCCATGATTATTTTATTTTTCTGAGGATTCAACGTTTAATGTAAATTCGCCTGTTATTGTAAAAGCGGATTCTAAGTCCTTCACTAAATTTCCTGAAATATGTAGGTAAAACTCACTTACTTCATTAAATTTTTCAATTTTCGCTTCCTCTAAACCTTCAATTGTTACTGATTTCCCCTCTGGTGAAGAGTTCAAGACGCCAATAACAAGCATTTCGGTATTTTCACTAGAGACTTCAACTTTCAAATTTTCAAATACGTTAAAGCCCTCTTCATTGGTAGTGTTCAAAGTAATCGACTTAAGTCTCATGCCTCCAACTGATTCTTTAGGGAATCCGTATTCTTCAGGGTTGAATGCAATAGTCGTTATCGCTTCATTCGGTCCTTCAAAAAGCATTTCCTCTCCTCCTTCAAGATCTACTTCGAAAGAAACAGGTCCATATTCTTTATCTTCGTAAGAAGTACAGCTTCCTAGTGCAAAAATCGCCGCACAAAGCGTTACCAAATAAAATCGTTTCATTTTAATACGTTGTTAGTTTATTATGTATACATACAAATCTAGAAAAAAATCTCACTTTGGCAACTGCCTTAGTAGATTATTTTTCAGTTGCTTGCCGATTATGTCAATTCCCACACAGTTCACTTATCGCCAAGTTTTCGGTGCATAGCTTTTTAGCTAATAATATTCGATTCTCTTCCGAAACGCTTGTAGGATAGTGCTATTGATAGTACTGCAAAAGCAGTCATTACGATAAAAGTTAAAATTAAGAGATCTATTCCTAGAGTATCGGCAACTAATTCTTTCGATGCTAAAACGATATTAACGATTGGAATTAAAGCGGTCGCATAGGTGAGCTCAATGCCGGGTATAAATCCGACCATCGCGGGCAGAATAATCATGAAATTTACTGGAGTCAAAATACTTTGAGCTTCTTTAAATGATTTCGCACTAATTGTAATGGGTATCATGATTCCAGCAAAGAAGACAGTCAAAGGTATAAGAAGTAAAAATAAGAAGGAAATGAATTTTAAGCTCAATATACTATTCACTGCTTCTAGAATTTTCGGGTTATCAATGAATTCAAAAACCTCCAGGGAAAGGAATAATCCGATCATTGCAAAACTGGCTGCAGAGATTCCTGAAAGCACTACAACGAACATTTTGCCTACAAGGATCTTCCATCGTGGTACGGGGGCTGTGAGTAATGTCTCGAGTGTTTTTCGTTCTTTCTCCCCTGTAAACAGGTCGATGGCTGGATAGAGACAACCAATGAATCCAAAGATAATGAATAAATATGGAATGAATCCGCCAACGTATTTCCCCAACATTTCTTTGGTCGAGGATAGGTTTGTATAGTTAATGGTGAAAGGAACTAGTTTAGTTGGATTTAAATCAAGCGCATCATAACGCTTATTTTGTAGAACGGATTCAATGTGTTGAGCGAAGAATTCTGCACGTTGTCTCGCACCCAAGTTTGTCTCCTTGAAGTAAATAGTGATATTACTAGAGTTAAGGTTCGCTTGGTCTTGGTCAAAGTTTGGAGGAATTGCGATGGCTATTTGTGCCGAATCCATATGAATGAGCTGAGATGCATCTTCTTCGAGTGGGTAAAATTCGAGTTCTTTCGGACCTAAAGAGTCGGGAATAGACATGAGCTCTCGGACGAATTCATTTCCAGGGTCATCCGTAAGTAATGCGACCTTAAATACTTCGTTTTGCTGTTTGTCCTCGAAACTGTTGGAAACACTGGTAGATATACCAAGTATGAGCGGAAAAACTAATACTGGAATAACTACCATCGCGATGAGCGTTCTTCGGTCTCTCAGTGTGTCTTTTAGTTCTTTTTTGAATATTGTAAAAATCATGCCAATTTCGTTTTAGTCTGGTTTTGAACAATGCGAATAAATTCTGCCGTAAGGTTTTTTGATTGCATTTGATTTCTAAACTCATCCATCGTAGCGTTGAAAAGAATTTCTCCCTTATGGATGATGGCTAGGTCATCGCACAATAAATCCACTTCACTCATGATGTGTGATGAAAAAAGCACAGTTTTCCCCTGTTTTCTGCAGTTGTCGATTAATTGAATAATATTTTCAGCAGTGATAACATCCAATCCACTGGTAGGCTCATCAAATATTACCACTTGTGGGTCATGAATCATGGTTCGGGCGATGGATACTTTTTGACGCATTCCAGTGCTAAGACGACCGATTCGTTTATTGCTAAAGTCGTGCATATCAAGGAGTGTAAAGAGGTACTCCTTTCGGGTTTCAAAAGCTATCTTTTCAACTCCGTATAATTCACCAAAATAGTCTATAATTTCATTTGGTGTTAATCGTTCATACAAACC
>Ga0181574_10006235_pt1 | contig 10085 bp, 7 predicted proteins | sample 101ome_24_FD_145600 | JGI IMG/M metagenome (GOLD analysis project Ga0181574, IMG submission 145600) | Coastal salt marsh microbial communities from the Groves Creek Marsh, Skidaway Island, Georgia - 101410AT metaG (spades assembly) | ecosystem: Environmental > Aquatic > Marine > Intertidal zone... | reverse complement strand
TCGTGATGATTCCTAAGATTATCTAACCTCTCTTGCAGGTCACCATCACCCAGATCCGGACCACCCTCAATGATTACCCTCGTAGGTTCTCCACCTGTATGGGAATCAATAAATTTCATGCGATCAAAAATAGAGGGCAAGCTCCTGGGTTGAAACTTCCTTTGATTAGTTCCCTGCTAAAGCTTCCGCAAATGCCTTCCCAATTTGGGCCATCGTCTTGGCACTTCCGTAGTAATGATAGCCACCATTGGAACGGGCGATTTGAGCATAGGCCTCTTCCTTTTCCGAAATCAACTTTTTCCGGTACTTTTCAAGATACTCTTTTTGATCTGCCGCTGACATTGAACCATCGCTATTCGCGTGGTCTTTATGCTTACTTTTCAAGAACCCTGCCATCTGTTTTACCTCCGTTTGCTTATCCTCCAATTCTTTCAAGCGCATATCCCAAAATTTAGCCGTTCTCACCGCAAAAACATTGCCCTTGAATTCAGGCATCTCTGCTGGAGCAGCCATCGCATTACGAAAGTTCCCATGAACTGGCACGTATCGCGGACTGGCGTATTTGTCCAAGGGCCCACCCACTCCCATTACACCGATTACAAATTTCATCTTCGGTGCGTTGAGATCCTTTCTGACGTCCCTTATGAAATGAGCCAAGCAATCAGTGTAGGCATCATATCCACCCGGCTTATCCCGGTTCGGATATGTTCCACTCGCCACCATATCATTCCACCCCTGAAACCAGGCAAATCCAGCAAGCTCATATCCTTTCTTTTCGTTGTATTGAGGATAAACCCGTTTGATATCAGCAAGCACCTTCTTCACATGGTCCATCATCAGACCATAAAACCTTCCCGTTTGTTCAGTTTTTTCAGCCTTTACTTCTTTAATGTCCTTTCCCCGGCGTTTGAAGTTTTCCAGTTCATTTTCATTGAAGACATAGGGACCAGCTGAAGGGGGGCGAAAATCAGTATGAATCGATTTTCCTCCCCACGCGGTTTTGATAATCAATATCGGCTCTTTCAATGCTTTCTGTGCATAGATTCCAAAGGTAAATTCAGGCCCGATTTTTTCTCCGAGTTCAGATGGGACTCTTCGCGAACCATAGCCGGCAGTCAGTTTGCCGTATCCTTCACCCATGTTGTCTCGCCCGCCTGTGAAATAAGAAATCCAGACATTATCACAAGTTACTGGATTCCCGGATGCATCAACCATTTCGTTGTAGATGGGCTTGGTCACAGGATCTAATTTCATCGCCTCCAATGTGCTTATTTTGGCATGCCCTTCCATATTGGACTGTCCACAGAGAATGAAGACTTTTAATGGATTATCATTTGCCAAAGTCACTAAATGGAAAAAGCAGGAGAGCGAGAAAGATAGAGTAATGAGTAATAATTTTTTCATTTTAATGGATTAGATAGAAAGTTTTGGTGTTTTAGGAATTATGTAAGTGAGTTGTTACTTCTTCTTTTTTTTAGCAGGTTTTGAGATTTTTTCATTCAGTACTGGTTCAGCCAAGCCATCAGTGGGCTGATTCCAAAAGCGATAAGGATCATCATTCTCCCTCATTTGTTTCAACAACAAGGATTCCATCTCTTTTAATTTTGAGGAATGCTTCGGGGAATCCGCTAAATTGATCTGATGCTTTTTCGGCTTTACTCCAATTGATGCAATCACATCGGGATTATGATGTTCCTTAATAAATTCCAGGGGATTCTCCTTCAGATTAAAAAGCTGTGTATGCTTCTCTCCGGTTTTGGAAGTCTCGTACTTGATCAACTTCCAATCTCCCTTTTGAACGCTGCGTATCCCCGGACGCCCTCCTCCACAATAAACCCCGTAAACGGTATCTCTGACCTGATCTTCCTTACCCATCAGTATAGGCATAAAACTTAAGCCTTCGGATGTGGCAGGTACTTTAATACTCGCCAGATCACAAAGGCTGGCAAGCACGTCCAAAAGATAAATATTACCGGGCACCCGACTTCCCGACTTGATCCCAGGTCCCTTTACAATGAAGGGTACCCGCCAGGTGTGATCGTATAGGTTTTGCTTTCCCTGTAAACCATGCCGACCAATAGCCATTCCATGATCCGCTGTGTAAATGATGTAGGTATTCTTCAACTCTCCCATCTCCTCGAGTTTGTCCAGCACTCTCCCTACCTGAATGTCAATATTTTCACTACAGGCATATTCACGCCCCATTTCATTGCGAATGGTCACTTCATCCCGGTTTTGCCAAACCCCCTTCACCGCCACCTCATCCCGAACGGATGTATGCCCATGGTCAAATGGATGAGCGGGTAGCCAATTAACTGGAAGACTTGGCTGCTTCGGATGTGCCGAGGGAAGACGATTACGGTCCGTATGATTGGTGGCACCATATTTCTTAAGTAATTCCGGTTTACCATCTCGAATATCATGCGGATGACTAAATCCGTAATAGATTAGAAACGGATCCGTATCCTTGGATTGCTCCCTTTCCTTAAGGTAATTCATGACCTGTTCCCCATGCCAGTGACTTCCCTTGTCATCTGCACCCCCACGCCGGGTACCATCGTGTCGAACTGTGAAAAGTTTATTGGCAGCCTCGAAACTGTTCCCATTCTTACAGGTACGCATCGTATCGTATCCCGCAGCATTAAAAACCGCCGGCAAACTATATTGTGCCAAATCAGGAGGCACCCTCTTTGGATCATTCACATGAGGATTCATTACCCGCCCGGGTTTATCAGGAATATGCCACACTGTCCGCCCGGACATCACCATATGGCGAGACGGCGTACAAACTCCACCCACCCATGCACCCATATGAAAGGCACGTTCAAAAATCATTCCCTCCTTTGCCAATCGTTCGATATTTGGCGTATCAAGAGTTGACCGGGAATTATATACCCTCAAATCAAGTGGGGACTGATCATCCACTATGATGAACAGAAAATTGGGCTTTTTTTCAGCCGCCGCACAGAAAATTACAAGGGTAACCAGTAAGAAAGTTAGTGGAATATTCATGTCCTTATTTTTTAATTTGGGTTCTTCTACTTTTTGGAGGGTAAGTCGTTATCAGCTATTTCGCTTAGCTTTACTTTCAGATTGTCTTTGAGACTGGCCAACGTATCGGCGTGGTCCGGATCATCGAAAACATTGTCGTATTGCTTGGGGTCTTTCTCCATGTCATAGAGTTCTCCATTCTTTCCGTAGTCGAGCAAGGCCCATTTTTCCGTGCGGAGCAGACGGCCTTTACCACTGGACAGAGCGGCATCGCGGACCTTGACAGCAGGGTCGTCAAGCATGCCCGATATGTCCTTACCCTGAATATTCCCGGGGATTTCCAGATCGCATAACCGAGAAACCGTGGGATAAAGGTCGATCAATTCCGAGAGGGAATGACAAACGGCCGGTTTTTTACCTGGCACGGAAATAATGAGAGGCACTTTGGCGGACTCTTCATGTATGCTTACCTTTTGCCACAGGTCGTGTTCACCCAGGTGGTAACCATGGTCGCTGGTGAAGATGACAATGGTGTTGTCTCGCTGGCCTGTTTTCTCCAGTGCGGTGAGAATCTTACCAACCAGCACATCGACGAAGCTGACCGATGCGTAGTATGCACGGAGCGTGCCTTTCTGTTGGTTCAAGTCCATTTGGTAATTGGCGGTCGTTCGCTTATTAGCCGAATTCTGGGGAATATCGTCCTGATCCCCCGGGATCTTGGGCGGCAGTACCATTTTACCGAGCGGGTAAGGAGCAAAATATTTTTTCGGAGCCACCAAGGGAACGTGTGGCCGTACGAATCCCACTGCCAAAAAGAAGGGCTTTTCCATATCCTTGTATTTGTGGAGGAGCTCGACGGCTTTCTGTGCCGTCTTGCCGTCAGAGTGTGCAAGATCATCCCCCTCGGCCTCGACGACATTGAAGCTTTGGCTGCTACCAGTGCCTTTCTTTAAGCCACCCGGATTATTCGACAACTGTTCGGCTAGTCCGGGTATCTTTGATTCCGGGCCCTTGCTGTTGTAGGCTTCATTCCATGATTCCGGATCGTCGGCCCCGTCACTGCCCTTAGTGATGTCGGGAGGAACGCCCATATGAAAGATTTTCGAAATGCGGGCACTGTGATAGCCGTTCTTTTTAAAGTGCTGGGCCCAACTGTCTTTGCCTGCGCCGACTTCCTTGCGTCCGCTGGTGTACCCGGTTGCCTTACTTGCATAGGGGTAATACCCAAACATGAGGGACGCCCTTGATGGCCCGCAGATAGTGGCTTGGCAATAGGCCCGCGAAAACCGAGTTCCCTGTGTGGCCAAACGGTCAATATTTGGTGTCTTACAAAGCTTGTTCCCGTAACAACCCAAAGCAGTCGCAGAGAGGTCGTCTGAAATGATAAAAAGAACATTGAGCTTGTCCCCGGCATTAAGCGAGTAAATGGACAAGATGGCGAGGAAAGCGAGGGAACGAAAGATCATCCTTTTAGGCTCCCATGATTTTCCAACCGGCCCGGTAAGTCCGGTGGATATTATCGTTGGCCGCTTTGTCGTTGGTGACCTGCGCTTTCTTGGCATCCCATTCAAGCCAACCGGGCGAGTTTTGCATGGCGAGGTTGCCTAGCAAGATGGATTCGGTCATTGGGGCGGCAAAATCGACCGGGGAAAGGACACGCGACCGATCACCACTGAGAATCGCTTCAAGGAAGGCATTGTGGTGTCCGAAGGCATCCAGTTTGGATGGCTGTATATGGGCAAACTTTTTCTCGGGAAGGAGCATGGGGGAACTTCCGTGTCTTAACAAAAGCACCCCGTTCTCCCCCTTGAGAAAGCAACCGTATCGGTATTTGACGCCCTCGGGAACCAAGGAAGTCAGTTCCTCGGGTGCACATTCACCGCCACTACTCCAGAAAACCTTGAGGTCGCCATCAGTGAAGAGCGTGCCCGGGAATTCGAATTCCACCTGTTCGTTACTCGTCCAGTTGTGTTCATTGGGAACGGCGGTTTGGGAACGGACCCTTTTCGGGAAAGTAAGCTGAAGTCCACGATACATGGCGTTGAAGATATGACAGCCCATGTCCCCCAAGGTTCCCGTTCCGAAATCCTGTCTCTTTCGCCAGTTCTTCGGATGGTAATATTTATTTAAATAGGGACGCTTCTCGCATACTCCGAGCCATCCATCCCAATCGAGTCCTTTGGGGACGGGGTCCACGCGGTCCGGGAGCGGATTCTTGTCTCCCCAGCTTTTCCCGGAAAAAACCCAGGCTTCCGTTACTTTCCCTATCAATTTGCGGCGGATCAGCTCAACCCCGTTTCGGTCGTTGAAGCTAGATGCCCCTTGCGTGCCCATCTGGACAATCACCTTGTTCCTGCGGGCGGCTTCATTCATAGCCCGACATTCCCCTATTGTTTGGGCCAAAGGTTTCTGTACGTAGATGTGCTTGCCCAAATTCATGGCGCTCATGGCCATGATACCATGCATATGGTCGGGAGTGGATACACTTACCAAGTCGATCTTTTTGCCCATGGTTTCAAGCATCTCCCGCCAATCGGAAAAAGTTTTCACCTCGTCCATTCTATCAGCCAGTTTCTTGGCAGTGACCGATTCCACATCCGCTCCCGCTACCATCCGCACCTTCTCATGCCTGGATATGGACTGGACATCGAACATGCCTCGTCCGCCCAAGCCGATAGCCGCATATTGAAGTTTCTGCATGGGAGAACCTGCCGCCCAAGAGAGGCGACTCACGAAGGGAGCCCCCGCAGTAAGGTAGGCAGCGGCTAGAAAGTCGCGACGGGTTGTTCTTTGATTGTATTTCATATGTAAGCCAAACCTTATTTCATCAGTGAGTTCTCGCGAAAGTACTGCAGCCACTTGATCATCTGGGCTCCCTTCAAGTTGTTGTCCTTTTCGTACTCCTTGATGGTTTTTCCCCAATAGAAACTGATCCATCCGTCGGTGTAAGCCCGGGATTTCTTTATAAAAGCGTCCAGTTCGTCCAAGCTGCAATTGAGAGGGAACATTTCCTCGATCACCAAAGGTTTACCTATCTCATAGACCTTCAATGCGTCGAGGGCAGCATCGACTTGGCCTTTTCTTGGGTAGAAGTGCACGCTGACGAAGTCGAGGGGCTTGCCCACCTCGGGATCGTGAAAAAGCGGCTTGGCTCCCTTGAAGGTAAGGGCCCATGGGATCACCCCGACCGTAATCATGTGCTTGGGGTCCACTTCCCGTATGGCGCTCGACAACTGGGCGACCCATGCCTTGGCGATTTCTTTGCGGGAGCGACCTTTTAGATCGAGGGCAATTCGCTGGACGAAATACTTGCCGGACAACTCACCTTTAAGCCATTCACCGCTGTTTTTTTTGCTGGGCAAAACTGGTTCGTTCATGAGGTTGTAGCAAAAGATGGCCGGGCTGTCCTTGCAGACCTTGGCGACCGCCTGCCAAAAACGAGCTTGGACATTCCAGCGTTCCGATTCCTCAAGCTTGTCATACCATTTGGGAACATCCTGCTTGTGATAGCAACCGAGACCCGTGAGATCAATGTACAACCCGGTACGCTCGGCTAGTTTCAGCAGTTTGGCCAGTTGTTTCAGATTAGCTTGATCGAGTAGCTTTGCGGTCTTCATGTACCGGCCGAGCTGTAGATGAACACGTACGACATTGGCCCCGAGAGCTTTTATTTCCTTGAAATCCTCGGCCACGGTTTCCCAATCATCGTGCCAATAGTCCTCGATCAAGGCTCCCCCACGGTCGTGATCATAGTTGACGCCCCAAACGATGAATGGTCCTCCCGATCGAGCCTGAACGAACCCTTTGTTGTCCGAACTTACTTTGATCCATTCGAGTTGGTGAGAATCTGCAGCAAAAACACCGGCGGAGGTCAAGTATGGGGCAAGACATGCCCATCCCAATGCCAGGAGATGTCGGGTCATTTCTTCTGCTTGTTCCCCTTGGGTTTCGGTGGATGGTACTTGTCGAGAACCTTTTGCTCATCCGCCTTGGCGGACTTCGCCCAGACCGTGAATTCCTCGTCCATTCTCCGCACCACTTCGGGAAGTTCCTTGGCGAGGTCCTTCTCCTCGAAGGGGTCGGCCAGCAGGTCGTAGAGTTCCCACGGCTTGGGTTCGTGCTTCTTGGACGCTATTCGGATCACCTTGTAGCGCCGCTCGACCCACGCCTGCATGCCGCGGCAATGGAAACCGATTCCCTTGCGCTCTTTCATCTTTCCATCGATCAAGGGCAGCAGGTTGATGCCGTCGTAGTCGCGGTCGTCGGGTAACGGTATGCCGGCTGCAGCAAGGGCGGTGGGAAAATAATCGCTAGTCACGGCGGGCACGTCGGTGGAGGAGGGTTTCCTGATACGGGCAGGCCACTCGAGTACGCCGGGCATGAGGATGCCGCCCTCGTAGAGGTAACGCTTCCAGCCCCGATAGGCCCCAGTGGAACCCAGTGGAGTGTAGTTGAACTTACCGCCCTGAGCCTTGCCGTACATGACGTCGTTCTTCGCCTTCAGATTGGGGCCGTTGTCGCTGGTAAACCAAACCATGGTGTTTTCGGCTATGCCGAGCTCACGAAGTGCCTTACGCAAGGCCCCCACTTGGGTGTCCACCGCGGTGATGTTGCTGTAGTAGATCTGCTCCTTAACCGAACAGTCCGAGTATTGCTTCATAAGCTCGGGGTTCTTACCCAGAGGGGTGTGCACATTGTGGAACCAAATCACGGCAAGAAAGGGTTTCTTTGCCTTTGCCTGCTCACGGATGAAAGGGATCGCCTTGTTCATCACGATGGCCGCGTCGTCGCCCCGCAATGTGGGATCCTTCTGGCCCTCCTCGAACGGTATGTTGCGACCGTTGTGCCAATACAAGCCCTCGATGCCGTGCTTGCCTATCTTGGCATAGGGATCGTGTGTCACCAAGACATTGAAGGTGGAAAAACATTCGTCGAATCCCGCCTTCCATGGCGGCATTACGTGCACGGGGCCCTTCGCCATCTTCTCGTCGAACCCACCCAAGTGCCACTTACCGAAATGGCCGGTCGCATACCCTTTTTCCTTCAGCGCCTCGGGTAAGGTGATTTCCTCCTTGGGGAGGTGCTCCTCATCGGCACGGGAGGGATCGTTGATGCTGACCCGCCAATTGCAGCGACCCGTCATGCAGGACGCACGGGTCGGGCTGCAGACCGAGCCGCCCGAATAAAAGCGGTCGAAGCGCATGCCGGATTTTGCCATGTCGTCGAGGTGGGGGGTCTTGATCTTTGGGTGACCGTTGTAACCGACGTCTCCCCACCCCTGGTCGTCGGTCATCAGAAACACCATGTTGGGCAAAGTCTCGCCATGAACAGACCAAGTCGCAAGGCAGATTAGTAAAGTGTGCGTCAGTTTAATCGGATTCATCGTATCGTGAATAATCATGGTGGTTATAAAGCTGCTTATTCGAAAGCTCCTCGAGATTTGGATTATTTTGGATCCAACGTTTACCGTATTTCGAATCCCAAAAAGGATGATCTTTTTCAAGGTGCGATGGCATCGAATCCAGTACTCTCTTGAAAAGAGAAAGTGTTGGGGCATGTTTAGGTAATCCTTCTGCTCGTTCATATCCGCGACCAAAACGATCATTACCGGTAAAATAAAATCGGCCTTCCGGTTTGCCTAACAAATGAGACCTTGCCTCCAATAAATACTTCTTGGTTCGCAAAACCTGAACCGAACCGGTGTATGCATATATCCATTTGCGGTGTGACTTAGTCTTACCTGTCAAAAACGGAACTTGGCTCGTACCATCGAAATAAAGATCCTCTGGTTTAGAAATGCCAACCATTTCCAACAAAGTAGGAGCAACATCAGAGAAATCAGTTAGCTCATCCGTAATTCCTAGAGGTTTGATGCCAGGCCCTCGCACCACATACGGAACATGCACTCCTCTTTCCACCCCACGATCCTTTGCGGTGACAGCTGTTCCGTTATCCGCACAAAAAATAAAGTAGGTATTCTCATAAATACCTAAATTCTCAGCTTTCTTTATGAGCTTCCCAATAAGTTTATCCATATATTCAATTAGTCGGGCAAATCGTTGCGCACGCTTTTTTTCATATTTTGCCACTGCCTTTTCTTTTTCCTCTTTACTAAGTCCCTTAAAATCGGGTTTCTCCAATTCCAAATCCAGTGATTTTCCATGATCAGGGGTGGTTGAATGAGGACCGTGAGGAATCACCGTGGGCCAATAGGCAATGAAAGGTTTCTCTTTCCTGGTCATTCTTTCCATGAAACCCAAAAGAAAATCACAACGTTGATCAGGTCCGAAATCATCACCCGTCACTTCAAGGTATTTACCATTCTCAACGGTGGATGGGTGCCAATAGCGCAAGTCCTCAAGTCCTAAATCCTTTCGCAAACCGGAAGCAATCGGATCGACCCCAAGATGAGACTTAATCTTTTCCGGACTCTCCCATAAACAATACTCATCAAAACCAACATTCTCATCCCACGGTTCTCGACTTCCACAATGCCACTTACCAGCAATCGCGGTTTCATATCCCCCATCTTGTAAAAGCTTCGACCAACTTGGCCGATCCGTAAATAATTTGCCCCTCGAATCGAATGCCCACATGTCATTTCGAAAAACACCCGTACGGTTGGCATATACACCCGTCATGAACAAAGCACGTGATGGAGCGCAAATAGCAGGAGCAAAGCATGTTTTAAACTGAACCCCTTCCTTAGCTATTCGATCAATATTTGGTGTTTTTGCAGATCCTTTTTGTCCGTAGCATGAAAACATATCGGCACTGACATCATCGGCTAGGATAAGCACAATATTCGGTTTATCTGCGTGAATAAATGAAAAAGCTGAAAAAAGGCTCTGAAAAATAAGATACAGTCGTAAAACCATTTATGTACTTTTAGGGAATGGTCTTTTTATTTATTCAATTTCAGTTTCGCAGCGGCATAAGCCTTATGCCCAGTCGAGTTCCCGGGAAGTATGGGGTGTTGTTTTTGTGGAATAAAGGATGCATGTTCCTGGATAACTTTTTTCATCTTAGGATTACCGATGAGATTGTTCCATTCATGGGGATCATTTCTCAAATCGTAGAGCTCACGGGAACCG
>Ga0181574_10006234_pt1 | contig 10085 bp, 8 predicted proteins | sample 101ome_24_FD_145600 | JGI IMG/M metagenome (GOLD analysis project Ga0181574, IMG submission 145600) | Coastal salt marsh microbial communities from the Groves Creek Marsh, Skidaway Island, Georgia - 101410AT metaG (spades assembly) | ecosystem: Environmental > Aquatic > Marine > Intertidal zone... | reverse complement strand
TCAGCAATAACAGCAGGGGCTCAAACACCATGTGACCCAGCAACAAACACCTACACTCAAGAGGTAATATTGACATATACAAATCCACCATCTACGGGAAATTTAGTAGTAAACGGTCAAACGTTTGCAATAGGTACGAGCCCACAGACGATTGTATTAACAGGTCTTACATCGGATGGCTTGGGTGTAGATGTTACGGCAAGCTTTGATGCGGACCCAAGTTGTAGTTTAACAGAGCTTAGTTTATTTACAGCCCCAGTGGACTGTACACCAACACCATGTATATTGGATAGCATACAATTTTATGCACAGTCGAATTGTCATCCTGTAACCAACACGTATGATGAAGAACTTGTTATTTACTATAGTAACCAGCCGGACTCAGGTTATTTAATAGTTAATGGCCAAGCGTTTTTGATAGAAAACTCTCCCCAAAACATATTATTAACAGATCTTGCCGCCGATGGAGGATTTGTTGATGTAGATATAATTGTCTCTTCTGACTCTACTGCCTTGGACACCTTGTGCCAACTGTTCGTTCCTGATTTTTTTGAAGCGGCAGCCGATTGTTATTTAGAATGTGGGGATTTCTATGTTCCAGAGGCTTTTTCGCCGAATGGCGATGGGAATAATGATGTATTTACCGGAAGGATTTTCGAGGAATGTGTGAAAGATTTTGATTTAAGAATTTTTAATCGCTGGGGAGAAGTGATTTTTCATTCAGAATCAATTTATAATGCATGGGACGGTACATTTAAAGGTAAGTTCGCGGAAGAAGGAGTTTATGTCTATAAAATTGAACTGCTTCTATTAGAGGAGTTCGATCCGACACTTTATTCTGGTAATATTCAATTAATACGTTGATTATGTGTTTAAGAAAGTATACTATTTTTTTCGCAGTACTTATACTTAGTTTGATAAGTTATTCGCAAGATGCTAATTTTTCAATGAAATCTGCAAATTTACTTTACTTTAACCCTGGCTCTTGTGCCTCTAAGTCTGACGTTAAAGCTACGTTGATTCACCGAGATCAATGGAGGGCAGTAGGGGCTCCTTACAAGTCTTCTACGTTGGCTGTTGAAGGCAAAATAGCGGATAAAAAAAATAGGTATCAAAAATTTTTCCCAGCAGTTGGCATGTATTTTACAAATGACAAATTTGGAATATCTGATGTTACTTCAAATCAGTTAAATGCAGTATTTAGTGCTATTTTGCAAACTTCTGATATGGGTTCTTTCAGTGCTGGATTAACGGGTGGTTATGGGAATAGATCTTCAGGGTTAAAGAGTTTGAAGTGGGGTAATCAATATGATGGCTCCTATAATTCCTCAATTCCATCGGGAGAGGTGTTTACGTTTACTCGGTACAGCTACTTTGATGTTGGCGCCGGAATTCATTACCATTATGGACTTGATGAGAGTTACATGCGCGCTAATAACGGAATTCAAATGGATGCGGGGTATTCTATTTTTCATCTCGGAGTGGCAAGAAATTCTTTTGTTTATGATACGATAAGAACAGGAATAAAACAAACAGCCTATGCTTCGCTAGAATTTGGTTTTGAAAGGACAAAAATGACATTCATCCCAGAACTATTTTATCAAAGACAGGCTAAGTTTCAAGAGTTACAATTTGGTACGGCGTTACGTTATTTACTTACTGAGGAATCTAAGCACACGGGTTTTATATCGGCAATGGCTGTACAAGGAGGGGTCTATCACAGGTGGGCTGATGCTTTAATTCTCAACTTTAAATTGCTTTATGCGAATTATACAGTAGGCTTGAGTTATGATATTAATGTTTCAAACCTGAGAAAAGTTTCCAATTATAGAGGAGCCTTTGAAATTTATCTTGGGTTTCAAGCTCCCAACCCCTTCACTAAAGTCACGCGCTCTAGGATTTAATTCATAAAGTGTAATAATTAAGTAGGGAGGATTATTACTAACAAACAGCGTCGTTTACCATGTCAAAAATCCTAATCAAAAACATTAAAGGACTTTTTCAAGTGGGAGAAGACCTTCCTGTCTTTAAGGCCGGTAAGGAAATGGACAACCCTAGCATGATTGAAAATGCCTATTTAGCCATAGAGGATGATATAATTGTAGCCTATGGCAGCATGGAGGATTGGGGAGGCATTACCGATTGGCGCGATTTAGAAGTCATAGACGCTGATGGAAAATATGTACTTCCTACGTTTTGTGATTCGCATACACATGCGGTTTTCGCAGCCACACGGGAAGAAGAGTTTGAAGACAGAATAAATGGATTGACGTACGAAGAGATCGCATTGAAGGGTGGAGGAATTTTAAATTCTGCCCGGAAACTCCAAAATATGAGCGAAGATGAACTCTTTGAACAAGCGCTAGAAAGAATTCACAACCTTATTCCTTATGGAACAGGTGCTATTGAGATAAAATCTGGCTATGGACTTACGGTAGATGCCGAACTGAAAATGTTGCGCGTTATCAAAAGACTTAAAGCGGCTTCACCGCTTACGATTAAAGCTACTTTTATAGGAGCACACGCTTTTCCCGCAGAGTTCAAAGAGCACCATCAAGGTTATATCGATTTAATTATTAACGAAATGCTTCCGGCTATTAACGATGAAGGCTTGGCCGATTACATCGATTGTTTTTGTGAGCGCAATTATTTCTCCGTAGAGGAAATGGAGCAATTACTCACTGCTGGTGCGAAATACAGCTTAACGCCAAAAGTGCACGTGAATCAGTTTTCTGTAATGGGTGGTGTCAAAGCAGCGATAGATTTTGGTGCTCGTTCCGTGGATCATTTGGAAGAAATGGACACCGCAGACATTCTAGCGTTAAAAGACTCAGCGTGCATGCCCACATTATTGCCGGGATGTTCATTCTTCTTGTCCATCCCTTTTGGAAAAGCACGAGAGCTAATTGAAAATGACTTACCCGTTGCACTTGCTTCTGATTTCAACCCTGGTTCTGCTCCAAGTGGAAATATGCAGTTGTTGAGTTCACTTGCCTGTACAAAGATGAAAATGACCCCCATAGAAACACTGAACGCGATGACCATCAACACGGCTTTCGCAATGGGGCTTGAGGAAACACACGGAACGATTTCCCTGGGTAAAAAAGCGAATGTGATGATTACAAAGTCCATCAGTTCGCTTGCTCGAATCCCTTATTCTTTTGGGGAGAACTCTATTGAACAAGTTATTTTGAATGGCAAAGTGATGTCAAATTAAGATGCGTGAATAAATCCTAAACTTTTCTCGATTCATCGTTTTATCGTTTGGAGGAAGTAGTTTAGTGGAAATGATAATTCCATGAAACGACTTTTTCTCTTTCTAACCGCTTTAGGTTTTGGAGGTTTAACGTTTTTGGGCTTGGCGAAGGTGGGGTTTAGAAAGTAACAAAGTTCAAATTTAGTACAAAAGCTAATAGAAAGTACAAATGTTCAGCCTAATACTAAAACCCCACTTTTGCCAAGCCCATGTGTGTGCCCTGCATGAGCAGAGCAACACGCTTAGTGAAGCTCTATAAAAAGTTTGAAATTGCAAATTTTAGCTGAGAATAGCAAAGCGTGTTGCAAATTAATTTCCAGAGAGTGAAAGTCTCTTAATCACGGGAGTAACGCCCCGAAGATTTAGCAAGTCGCAAGGTTGCTAATCGTGAGGTTAGGACTGAAGGAAGCGTGACTACAAAATCCGGTACTGACGAACAGGAACGGCATAAGAGGCATGAAGAAAAGGATGAGTATCCACAGCAATATGACGTCCTAGGTCAGCAATCGAACGCTGATGCACCGAAAGGTGATTTTCTTTATGTAGATGCCGCAGGGATTGGATGAAGGAAAGTGCTCTTACCAGGGGAGGTCTTGGAATAGATTCGGTTTCTATGCGCCAAGAAGTCAGCAGAGGTCATAGTACCTTGCAGAAACGAGCGGATGAATAAATCCGAGGTCTCACAAGCAAGGGAAGGACTGAACGTATTTTGGTTCTTAATTCACAAAGGATCCGTCAGCTGACGGAAGCCTTGAGAAAGCGGAACAGGTTAAAAGAAAAGGGAATGATAGAGAGAGTATTACATCCGCACAATATGCAGCGTGCCTTAAAGCAAGTGATTGCAAACAAAGGTAGCGCAGGAGTGGACAGAATGAACGTAACGGAACTCACCGAACACATTCGGCAGAGCAAAGCAACGCTGTATTCATCCATTCGAGCAATGGATTATCTCCCTCAACCCATTCTTGGAGTAGAGATACCTAAAGGAAATGGTAAAACACGACTTTTAGGTGTTCCAACAGTAACAGACAGATTGTTACAACAAGCGGTATCGCAAGTGTTGATGCCGATGTATGAGCGTGAATTTAGTGTCCATAGCTACGGATTCAGACCCAACAAAAACGCACGCCAAGCAGTTGGTAAAGCGTTGGAACATATCCATGAAGGGAATCAGTTTATCGTAGACATTGACCTAAAGACGTTCTTTGATGAAGTAGACCATTGCTTGCTGCTGAACTTACTTTATCAAAAGGTAAAATGCCCTATAACCTTACGATTGATACGTAAATGGTTGCGAGCTCCTATTCAAATCAATGGCAAATTACACAAACGAAGAAAAGGTGTTCCGCAAGGCTCTCCACTAAGCCCTTTGTTATCCAACATCCTTCTCAATGAGTTGGATAAGGAACTGACAAATCGTAACCTTCGATTTGTGCGCTACGCAGATGATTTTAGCATTTATACCAAGTATAAAAGCCATGGAACAGCAACGCTAAAAGCTATTGGAAAGTGGTTGAAAACAAAACTGAAACTCACTATAAATAGTGAGAAAAGCGGAGTTAGAAAACCCGTACAATTTGAAATACTGGGGTTCGGTTTTGAATCAACGTACAAGAAAGGGGTTAAAGGAAAATACCAATTGGTAGTAGCAGAAAAGGCGTGGAAACGATTGAAACAGCGATTGAAAACCATCACCCGAAAAACCACACCGATGAGTTTTGATGAGCGCATCCAAAAGATTAACGAAGTCCAACGAGGGTGGTTAAACTACTTTCGGGGAACAAGTATCGTGGGTAAACTCAAATCACTCGACGGATGGTTAAGAAATCGACTACGTTATTGTATATGGCACCACTGGAAGAAACCGGAACGGAAAAGGAAGAACCTTATCCGATTGGGTGTAGACCATGACCATGCCTACGCATACAGTCGAAGTCGAAAAGGGGGCTGGGCAATCGCTCAGAGTCCAATTTTAGGGACGACAATCACTATTTCAAGGCTTAAGAAACGAGGTTATATCGCAATGTTGGAACTACACCTATCGCGTAACCCATCAAGGTACGAACCGCCGTATACGAGAACCGTACGTACGGTGGTGTGAGAGGCGTACTCCGTCAGTTTATCTGGCGGAGCCGTCTACTCGATTATAAGCAGGCCTTTTGTCCACAGTGTCTGCAAACCATTGTCGTTATTGAACCCTCCTGTCATTGCGTGTCGGTTGTATGTGGCGTTTTTTTTATTTTCAGAAGGGAAAGAAATATTTTTAATTAAATTTTGTCTAAGTGGGAAACTGGGAAGCTCTTTTGCAATTTTTGGTCGTGTATTGGCTTGTGTGAATTGCAAATGTGCTTACAAGTGTGTGCTGGTTATTTACCACGATTTAGTCGTCTTGAAGATAATTTTTTCCAAATGCTATGAGCTAAATTGATCTCCTTTTGTGTCAAGCCGAAATGTTCTTTCAAAATTATTTGATTAGTAATTTTTAAGACTTCTTCAATGTCCGTCTTGTTACGAATGAGTTTGTCAATTTGAGAAAGCAACTTCGCATTGTCTTTGTGATATGGCAGCAAAACTTTCTCTGCTTCATTTGGCATTAGTTCTAAAACACCTCCACCGTGACTCCGTCCGCTTACTTCAGTAAATGCTAAGGATAATGAATTATAATAACTTGCTGTAAGCGCTTTAATGTCCGTTCCTTTTTTCACAAATACTCGGTGCATTGTGTCAGTCGTGTATGCCTCGGCCTGATTAATTATTAAACGCGGATAAAGATTATTTCTTCTAATAAAAAGTGCATCGGAAATTTTCAAAGAAGGCACTACGAACCAATCATTCCGAATGCCAGTCTTATAGCCTTTATGAATGCCTATGCTTTCTCCATACGCAATGTATTTTACAGCTCCATTTTTTTGATTTAAGTTCTTTTTGTCGGGGAAAGCAAGTAAATGTGCTTTTGCTTTAGAGAATTTATTCTTTTGCCAGTCCTTCTCTGTGAAAATTACACTATTCACTTGAACGCTTCTGCCAACCATCGGTTTTGCATAATCGTGAAGATTATATTCTTCAACTGTAGTAAGAGGAACAGTAAAGAAGTCATTGGAGCCGGTTGTAATTCCAACTTCAACATTTGCAAATTTTCCAAGAGTAGGTATGTTTCTTTTTGTTGCAATGTTTTCCAAGAAGTCAATTTCTTCCTGGTCTAAAAAATAGAAAGTCCATTTGTTAGATTTAAAATCAATTTTCTTTTGGGGACTCCTTAACTTGGCCGTATTAAGCGTTTTTAATGCACTTGCGTCTTTTAATTCAATATGTTCAATGTTGTGTTCTTTACTTCCATTCTTTTCGCAAAGAAGTAAAACAACCTCTTGCTGAATATCAGGAAATACAAGTTTTTCAAATGAAATGATGTTTATTTTATTGTAGAACTGTGCAATGAATTTTCGTAATTGAAGTGCAAAAGAAACCTGCAATATTTCCGCTGGCAAAACAAAACCGATTTTTCCACCTTTGTCTTTTAGCAAAAGGGATGAGCCAACAACAAATGAAACCCACGCGTTAGTCAGTTTTGAATACGTTAATCCCGCTTTGATAAAAATGTCTCCCGCCTCAACTTGTTGTTGTCTATCAAAAAACTGATAACGTATATATGGGGGATTGCCTACAATTAAATCAAATCGTTGTAATGTGTTATTGCAATATGTGTGGAAGTCATCATTGATGACCTGTTTGTTTTTTAATTCAATCTTTTCAACTTTCCGAGCTTCAACTGGGTCAAGTTCAACAGCTGTAACAGATTTATATTTCAATTTCAAATCTCTTAATTGCTCAATAAAAACCCCGTCACCACAACTTGGCTCAAGAATGTCTGAATTTGTGGAGCCGTTAATTCCCCATTTCAAAATAAATTCCGCAAGAGGTTCTGGAGTGTAAAAACCACCCCTTAACTTTTCGGCTGATGCTTCTGTGATAAGTTTCATTATTTGTGATTTTTAATGGTTTTCAGATACTTGACTTTCTTTTCTGCAACTTTTAAAACTTCGCTTGCAAAATCTTCTTCGTCCATTATTTGATACGCAACGCTATCACTTAGAAATTCAATGGTGAGTTTTTTTTCACTTACATTAAAAAGTTTCGCAAATTTTCCAATCAAATCTTTGGTTGGTTTGCGATTGTTCTTTTCAATCTTCCCTAACATAGAAGTGTCAATTTTCAAATATTCTGAAACTTCACGTAACGTTAGGTTTTTCTCTTCACGTAGAGTTTTGATTGTATCACCGAAAGTTTTTTCTATTTTCATTTTTGGACAACTTCAGTCCAAAATTAAGAATTTAAAATGAATCTGCAAGGAATTTTGAAAATAATTATGAAGAAAATTATGAACCCTAAGAAAGATTAGACAATTTCAATGGAGAATGCTTGATTTGCCAGATAAAGATTCAGGGTTCTTCCAGTAATGTTCGTTTGCTGCAAAAACGGCAAAATTGCATTGCCCCAATGAAGCCAGGTCGGGGTATTGCCTTGGCCAGCAATTCTTACAGGATCGTGACTAAGTTTTAAAGTAAACGTCCCAATTGGATTACCCAATATTGTTACGTCAAAAGGACAAAAAGCCTCTTCGTAAGAGCTATTGTTTGGTTTTGTTTGTACCCAAGTTAGATTGCTAAATACTTGGTTTCGGAAGTAAGTAGTTTGGTCAATTATTACATTGTTTACTTTAAAACGAGCCTGAGATAATTTGAGATTTGCTGTAATTGCTGTTCCTGTCGGAACATTTTGAGCATCACTATTGCTTAATGAAAGCTTTTGCCAAACTAACACTCTTGGTTGTGGAGTTTGAACAACAGGTGTAGTTATTGGCTGGGCATGAGTTTGTGGCGTTACTGATGTAACAACTGCAGTTGTTGCTTTACTTGGTTTCGTTGGGAATGAAGAAGGGACCTTTGCAGTGGTTCTTTTTTGAATTCCGACTTTTTTCGTTACAGTACTTGCTTGGGCACTTGTGGCAATTGCCTTTTTATGAAAATTATTACGTCTTGTCGTTTCATCAGGAATTATTCCGTCTGCATAAAAATCAGCAATGACGCTCGCGCTAATTTTAAAAAGATTGGGATCTGAAAAATCAAACAACGATTTATAATAGCCTTTCAATTCAGCCAATAACGTTAGACCTTCTTTGTCGCTTGAATTAAATTCAATGATCACCGAACTCTCAACGTTGGTAAATAAGCCCCCACGTGTGAGATTGGATGAGCCAATAATTAATTTAAATTCTTTTGCGCCTTCAAAAAGATAAATTTTAGGATGAAAAACGGGTTGTTCTTTTTGATAAAAGATATAACCATTTATATTAAGTGCAAGAATCTCTTCAAGTGCTTCTTTAGAAGTTCCTTCTAAGTCCACCCCAACTATTAAATTTAGATTTTTAAAATTACCTCGTGCAGTATTTAAGTAATGGGCCAATCCATAAACTCCTGATTCGCTTGCAAAGGCTGATATTCCAGTAAATGAATCAAAGCCTTTTTGACTTAAAAAATTCATTAGGTGATTCCCAACAGCATCAATAGATTTGTCTTCAAACCCTTGTCCTAAAAAAGAAATTTTCATTTACGTTGTTTATTTTTTCGTTGGTACTAATAGTTCTCTTACGTCAACATCTAAAACGGCTGCTATTTCAAAAAGGGTTTCCATTGTTGGTTGCATTTGATTAGTACACCATTTTGAAACGGTAGTTCGGTTTTTACCCAGTTCTTCTGCAAGCCAGTTGTTGGTCTTTCCAAGTTCAGCTAAAACAGCTTTGATGCGATTACTCGCTTTCTTTTTCTTCGGCATAATAAAATGCGTTTAACATTGATTATTCTGCAAAATAAGCATAATCGTAAAACTCTATTTTGCTCATTTGCAGTGTTTAAAGCTATATTATATGCTTATATATCACTATAATTTGCTTATATAGCATAAAATAAATATTTTTGAACAAAAATACTTTATATGAGAAACTATACAAAAGCCGATTTGGAAGAACTCGTTTCCTGTCAATTAGAAAACCTGAATGCCATGCACGATTTGCTTAGTGTCATGAAAGTACAAAACGAGTTACTACATAACGCTAATAAAAAATTGAAAGATGAAATTTCTGAATTTAAAGAGAAACACTTTGAATATCCAACTGCCAAACGAAATCGAAAGTAACATCATTCTTGCGAAAGGGAGATTTGGCTCTTTTGCTTTTGCCGAAGGGTTGGTTTTGGTGTGTCGGGGCAAAAGCAAATGTGTCAAATGTGGGCTGGCTAAAAATTAAATTAAGAAATGTGCGGTGGGGAAAATAAAAAATACAGAAGGGTCGGTTTGAGTGTCGGCTCTATTTGTCGGTTTGTAATACTGTCTGTCCGTTGGTCACTTGTCAAAATGGTTTGTCCGTGTGACTATTTAGTTTTCAGTCGTCAGTCTGTCGTTGCAGTGTCGTCTCTAAGGCTTGCTTATAACGGTTTGCAGCTATACTAACGCCGCATCCTTAAAGATAATTGAATTCGTTAAAAATGAATTTGGCGGTGGAGTATAGGTGCTGTTAGCAATACATTTATTACGCATCTTGTTTATCAATTCTTAACTCTATTTAGGCTATCAAGTTCCTGTTCAGGGTCTTGCTGAAAACCATTCTTATGATGATTGTGTCTAATGCAGTTACCAGTTTCGTCGTCTTCACATGGAGTTCCTATGTAATCAGGATCTTCAAACGGGTCGCCAAGCCAAACGTCGTCAATGTCCATAACATCTATAATATCTGCACTTGTTTCTTCTTTCCCTTGTACCTTCTTTTTACTGTTTGTTG
>Ga0181574_10006227_pt1 | contig 10091 bp, 7 predicted proteins | sample 101ome_24_FD_145600 | JGI IMG/M metagenome (GOLD analysis project Ga0181574, IMG submission 145600) | Coastal salt marsh microbial communities from the Groves Creek Marsh, Skidaway Island, Georgia - 101410AT metaG (spades assembly) | ecosystem: Environmental > Aquatic > Marine > Intertidal zone... | reverse complement strand
TCGCCATATGTTTTACCATGTGTAAATGCTACTTCTATATCAGTGCCTTCCAAATGAATGATCGGATACAAAGGATCACCATCCATGTTATTTTCAAGCAAATCTTTCAAACCATTTTCTGATTTGAATGACTCTCCATTGAACTTAATTGTCAATCCTCTATTGAGGTAACAATAGTTCCAGATCATCTTTTCAAGATAAACCGTTTTGAAATTGAATTTCTTGAATACTTTCTCATCAGGAACAAACTCTACATATGTTCCGTTTTTTTCATCTGTCTTTTCTATCTGAGCATCCTCAATAATTTCTCCTCTTACAAAAACTGCTCGTTTCTTTTGACCATCTCGTACACTGTAAACCATGAAGTGAGCCGATAGGGCATTCACTGCCTTTGTACCGACTCCATTTAATCCTACGGACTTTTTAAATGCCTTCGAATCATACTTACCTCCTGTATTGATCTGAGAAACGCAGTCTACAAGTTTCCCCAAAGGAATACCGCGACCATAATCACGAATGCTAACCTTTCCATCCTTAATCTTGATGTCAATACGTTTACCGTTTCCCATCACGAACTCATCGATACAGTTATCGACAACTTCTTTCACCAAAATATAGATTCCGTCATCCGCCGCAGAGCCATCGCCGAGCTTACCAATATACATTCCAGGTCTTAGGCGAATGTGCTCCTTCCAATCTAAGGATCTAATATTCTCCTCTGTGTACTGATTTTCTGCCATTTATAGATTGATTTGGATAACCACCAAAAATAACCAAGAAATGGCTCTAAATGAACGATTCAAGCGATAACTTATCCACGAAAAAACGTTAAAAACAGGACTTATAAACGAATTTCATCTCCATCCTCCGCTAAATATGTCTCTGTAAAAACCCTACGTGCTTCCAATAAATGGGTTTCTCCGGTATCAAAACGCGCACTAATATGACCAATAAGCAACTTTTTGACTGCTGATCTTACCGCAATATTTGCTGCTTCAGAAGCAGTTGAATGCATTGTGGCTTTTGCTCGATCTACATATTTATCTGTAAAGGTAGCTTCATGATAAAGTATGTCAGCACCTAAAAATTCATTAACAACTTCCGGAAAATATGCCGTGTCTGAGCAAAAAGCATAGACTTTAGCATTAGGCGCCGGCTCAGTATAATCCTCTGATCTCAAAACATTACCGTCTTCCAATTGAACATCTATTCCCTTCTTTAATAAATGATAATGTTCAACGAGTACATTATCTTGCTCGATCTGAGCTTTTATTAGTTTAGCTTCCTTTTGCTTCTCTGTTATGGTAAAACCATGTGTTGAAATCTTGTGCTTCAATGGAAAGCAGCGAATAGCGATCTTATTATCTTCGAAGAGCATATCATGAGTGTTTGAATCCATCTCTTTAAAAACGATATCATATCCAAAGCCTCCATTTCCATGTTTTAATTGGAGATCAACTATTTCTTTCAATCCTTTAGGACCAAATATGAAAAGTTCTTTTAACCTACCGAGCAAATGCATGGTGCTTAATAAACCCATCAATCCAAAATAGTGATCACCATGCAGATGTGAGATAAGAATTATATCTAGCTTCTGAAATTTCACGCCAAACTTGCGCATTTGCAATTGCGTTCCTTCACCACAATCGATTAAAATATGACGACTACTGCACTGTATATACTGAGATGTAGGATTCCTTCGTGCTGTGGGCACAGCAGAACCACTTCCCAGGATTCGAACACTAAAACTCACGAATTAAATTAGCGCCAACGCTTCTTTTTCATTGGACGTGATAGAAAGCACTCTATCCAATTGCGCTATTTCGATGAGTTTCTCCACATTAGTTTGAAGACCGCACAAAACAAACTTGCCATTTGTGTCTTTACAAATTCTGTTCGCTACAAGGATCGCTGATAAGCCAGAAGAATCACAATATTTACACTTGGACATATCGATAATAATATTGTTGATATTGTTTTTATTCAACATCACCAATTCCGACTTAAAATCCGGAGCGTTCGCTGCATTTAATTTCTGAGCATTTACCTTTATTATTGCAGTATTATCTTCTTGTTGAATAGCAAAGTCCATTGATACCGAGTGTTTCTATCAAAGGTAATTATTTTTCGTTATCGTTTAATTTTTGAAGCTAACAAATAGATAACCGCCATGCGGATTGCAACACCATTCTCAACCTGTTGAAGAATTAATGACTGTTTAGAGTCTGCAACATCACTTGTGATCTCAACACCACGATTAATAGGCCCAGGATGCATTACAACTATCTCTTTACTCAATTCATCAAGCAATTGTTTGGTCAAGCCAAATTGCATGGAATACTCTCGCAATGATGGAAAATATTTAATATCCTGTCTTTCTAATTGAATTCGAAGCATATTTGATACATCACACCACTCCAGTGCGCTGCGTAAATTATGCTCTACTTTTACTCCAAGTTTGTCGATGTATTTTGGGATTAGAGTTGTTGGACCACAGACCATCACTTCTGCCCCTAATTTTTGAAGACAATAAATATTAGATAGTGCTACCCGAGAATGCAAAATATCCCCTACTATCACCACCTTCTTTCCCCTAACATCTCCTAATTTTTCTTTGATTGAGTAGGAATCAAGTAAAGCTTGAGTCGGATGTTCATGAGTTCCATCTCCTGCATTTACAATTCTTGCATCCACATTTTCTGATAAAAATTTTGCGGCTCCTGGATTTGGATGTCTCATAACAACCATATCGACCTTCATAGATAAGATATTATTCACCGTATCGATAAGGGTCTCTCCTTTTTTTACAGAGCTACTCGATGCCGAAAAGTTGATGGTATCCGCTGATAGTCTCTTCTCAGCTAGTTCAAAAGAAAGTCGAGTTCGTGTTGAATTTTCAAAAAATAGATTTGCAATGGTAATATCTCTAAGTGATGGAACTTTTTTGATAGGGCGGTTGATAACCTCTTTAAAACTATCTGCTGTTTTGAAAATTAGTTGAATGTCATTTTCTGTCAGATCCTTGATCCCAATTAGATGATCTACGCTTAAACTATCCATTCGATTCAGGTGTATATAACTTTACTTTATCTTCTCCTTCAATTTCTTTCCATTCAACTGAAACGCGCTCTGACCTAAGCGAATCAACAGTGATTCCAACATAATCAGACTGAATAGGTAAATCTCTTTTAAAACGCCTATCGACGAAACAAAGTAACTCTACTTTAGCTGGTCTTCCAAATGCAAGTAATGCGTCCAGACCGGATCGAATTGTTCGACCCGTGTAAAGGACATCATCAACGAGAACAACATTTTTGTTCTCTACAGAAAAATCAATATTCGTTATACTCGGAATCAATGGTGTTTCTCTCCTTCTGAAGTCATCTCTATGAAACGTGACATCAAGACTTCCACACACAACATCACCAGACAAGATTTTTTCCAATTTACTTTTTAGACGAACTAGAACATTCACGCCTCTTGGTTGTAATCCAATAAGAACAGTGTTTTCAAAATTATTATGGGATTCGATCAATTGGTAACAAAGGCGATCGATAGTCAACTCAAAGTGCTTAGAATTAAGAATGACTTGCCTTTCCATTGGTACAAAGATAAGAGTATTTCCATTTCCGTATTTAACACATGGGAAAATATTTAAAACTGATTACAATTTGTCATTAAACATTTTAATGTAAGCACAATGCGGAGTAGTGCAACATTTTAATTGATTAATTTCTGTAAAACATCATCGCAACAAAATTACACCACTGGTTAAGTTTTGTGGAAATAAAAAGCAAGGGGCTATTAATTCCCTCCTTTAGTCTTAACAGAGTACCCCATTGCGGTTAAGATGGTAACAATTTTTTCTTTGAAATTTCCTTGAATCAATACCTCTCCATTCTTTACAGTTCCACCAACACCACATTTGGATTTTAGTATTTTACCCAATTCCTTGAGATCTTCTTCAGTTCCTATAAACCCCTCAATGAGTGTTACTTCCTTACCTGCCCTACTCTTGCGATCTATAGAAACATATAATTTCTGTTCTCCCGGTTCAAGAGTCTCCTGCTCCAAGTCATCCTCAAATTCAAAATCAAAATTCGGATCTGTTGAATAGACAATGTATTTCTTGTTTTTTCTACCCATTACATTATTTCTTAGGACATTTCTTGCAATATACCCCTTTCTTTTTGTACTTCTTACAGCATTTTTTCTTCTTGGCACAGAGGCATTCAAAGGTAGAGTCGTCGTTGAGGTCGTTTGGAAGCAGGAATTTAGAAGAAATCAATTTATTTAGAATAATTCTAAACAAAGATACTTTTTTTTCGAATCACCCAAAATAAGTCGCCATAATTTCGAATGTATTTGCATGCGCATTTACTATATCTCGAATATCATGACTGTAACCTCCTCCCATGGTACAGACGATTGGAAGTCCCAAATTATAAGCGAATTCAGCAACAAGTTGATCTCTTCTCCGACATCCTTGTAATGACAATCCTAATCTTCCTAATTTATCAGTTTCCAATACATCAACACCTGACTGGAAAAAGATAAAATCGGGATGAAAAACATCTGAAATGTGCAAAAGATTCTTTTCTAAAAGATGCATATACTTTGTGTCATTCACTCCATCCTCAAGTTCAACATCAAGACTCGAGATCTCTTTTTTCAATGGATAATTATTTTTACCATGCATGCTGAATGTAAAAACATCGTTTCTTCCGTAAAAAATCTCCGCAGTTCCATTTCCTTGATGCACATCAAGATCAATAATAAGCACACGCTCTATTTCTGTATTTTTCAATAACCAATTCGCTGCAATCGCCTGATCATTAAGAAGACAAAAACCCTCTCCTCTATTGGTATATGCATGATGTGTTCCACCTGCTATATTTAGGGCTGCTCCATTTTTTAAGGCAAATTCTGCACATTGTCTTGTTCCTTCCATAATGAGAAATTCTCTCGCAATAAGTTCTCTTGAATGAATAAAGCCTGATACTCTTTGCTCTCTTGGAGTAAGTTCTAAATTTTGCAGACGTTTAACATATAAAGATGAGTGCACATCAAAAAGGTGATCCACTAATAAAGGACTTGGATCTATTTGATTTCCATCTATGATTCCCGAATGCTTTAGTTGCTCATACAACAGTGAATACTTTTCCATCGGAAACTTGTGTTCAACAGGCAGAGGGTGAACATAATCTTCTGCATATGCTACTCCAATCATTATCTTAACAAGTCAACAGCAAAATTGAAAAGCGATTTCGATTCTGACACTTTATGAATGGAATAATTAATCTTTGAATCTGCTTTCAATATTGTCGTTACGAATCCCAACCCGGCACCTTTGGATTGAGACATAAAATCCCTGCGTAAAATGTCGAGATAAGTCTGATTCAAATCATCCTCAGAACATTTATTTATGTTCTTGAGATACTCCTCCAGTCTTTCTTGTTCCTCATCTTCAATAAGATTAGCCATCCTTAAATGATACCTATCTTTATAACGGACTATTAGAAGAAACCCCACTTGTCGATCAAACTCATCTTTTTTGCCGTGAATGCGCAAATTCTGTAATCCCTCTATCAAGATTGAAAATAATCTCTTTACCACGGATCGTTTATCTCTATTTGATATGAGTAATTCTTCAAGTTCATTTGTTAAGGTATAGATAAAACCCTGAGAAAAGCTTCCAAAATGAGCAGTGATCACTTCACCGTTACTTTTGGATTGAAGAACCTCATCCTGGTGTTTTTGGAATATTGAACGAACACTATAAGATATGTGACCTTTTGCTTCGATAAAATTTTTATTCAACTAAAATTGATACTGAACCGGTAAACACTTCTCCTGAATCGTCAATTGAGTCAATGACATAAAAGTAAGAACCTACAGGTAATGTGTTACCATTATAAGTTCCATCCCAACGATTCTGATCATATGGGTTTGAAGGCGTACTAACATGTTCGAACAACATGTTACCCCACCTGTTATAAACACGCACGATGTTCTCTGGATAATTAGCGTCAAGATTGCGGATCTCCCATGTATCGTTATTCAAGTCATTGTTTGGTGTAAATGCCGTTGAGATAAGAACATCCTCGGCACAATTTGACGAGGTTACAGATTGAACCAAACTATCCGGACACGTGCCCGTTGTTGTATAAATCACTGTATATGTCGCGTTTCCGTCTCCTCCAGTAATTTCTCCAGTCAAATTATCTATCAACGCCGCATCAGAGGGAACTACATCAAAATCGAATACTCCTCCAGACGTTCCTGTCACTGTTACTGTTGCTCCATTACATGTTGGTGTTAATGTAAACGTCGCGTCATCAATTGTGAGTGAGGTAACTGTTTGCGAAGAACTATCAGCACATGCTCCTGCCGTTGCATATTCTACATCATATAATACTCCACCTGTGCTACCTGTTATTGTTCCTGTTGTAGGATCAATTGTTGCAGCGTCTGAAGGCGTAGTATTAAATGAAAATGTTCCTCCCACGGTTCCCGTAACCGTAGCTGTTGCTCCATCACAAGTTGCCGTCAATGTAAATGAAGGATCATCGCTTGTTGAAGCCGTTACTATTTGGTTACTCGAATTGGGACAAGAACCGTTCGTTGTATACAACACATCGTACGTCGCTCCCGCAGTTCCATTCGAAACTGTTCCGGTTGTTCCATCAATTACCGCTGCATCACCAGGAGCCGTGTTGAAACTAAATGTTCCTCCTGCTAAACCTGATACAGTAGCAGTTCCACCTTCACATGTCGGCGTTAGATTAAACGAAGCATCGTCTAATGGATTCACTGTTACATTTACTGCTTCAACAGCGGTACATCCTGAAACATCTAACTGCAAATAATATACCCCAGAAACAGCAACTGCATTGGCATTAGCCAAAGTCACCGTTGCTCCTAAATCCGTCCAGTAAGTTAATGCTCCCACATCAGAACCGGTCGTTACCGAAGCAGCCGTCAGGTCTACCGTTGATGGATCACACACTGCCAAAGGATCTGTTATGACCAAGTTAGGCTGTGAATTCACAGTAACATTAACAACTGCTGTATCAGTACATGAACCATTATTAAGAATAATGTAATAAGCACCGTTAGAAACTGTCGATGGGTTACTTTCTGGTGTTGTCGCCAAGGCATCCTGCCAGTAGGTTAAAGTTCCAGCGTCAGACCCAGCGGTAACAGACAGATCTGTAATATCGACCGTCGCCGGAGCACAAACTGCCGACGGATCAGTAACAACAAGATTAGGTGGTGTGTTGACCACTGCATTCACAGCCGCGGTATCGGAACAAAAACCATTATCCAAGACTATATAATATGTTCCTGTTGTCGCATTCGAAGGAGTTGCCAATGATGAAGTTGCATTTATATCCGCCCAGTAAGTCAATGTTCCCACATCAGACCCAGCAGTTACTGATGCTTGAGTTAAGTCCACATCCAATGGACTACAAACCGCTGCAGGATCAGTTATAACCAGATTCGGCTGAGCATTCACCACAACGTTCACGGGAGCAATATTTGGACAACTTCCATTATCTAACTGAATATAATATATGCCAGAAACTGTAACACTGGCTGGATCCGCAATTGGTGTAGAAGCCAAATTATCCGCCCAATATGTAAGTGTTCCCGGATCACTTCCTGCGGTTATTGCTGGATCCGTGAGGTCTACAATTCCACCGGAACAGATCGGAGCTGGATCATTGATAGTAAGATTTGGTGCAGCGCCGTCTGTAAGAGTCACTGAAGGAATATTTGACCCACAACCAGTAACATCATCAACATAACTGAATGTGTATGTTCCAGCTGTTAAACTAGTGAATGCATAAGGCAAACCTGTATTGATTACATTATTTGCATCTCCTGACATAGTTAGGACACCTGAAGTATAATTTCCAGTAACCGTAATCTGCCCGTCGTTACCACCACACAGACTTGGATTTATTCCTGATGCGGCAATCGTGCAAGTTGGGAAGATTTCAACCTGAACTGTTGTTGAACAACCATTCACATCTGTATATGTTATATCGACAAACCCTTGAGCTATCCCCGTCACAAGACCAAAATTGTCAACGGTAGCTATTGACGGATCTCCGCTTACCCATGGAGTCACAGCAGCCGCTGTTCCGGAACCTGTTAACTGCGATGAAGCACCAACACAAAAGTCTATGTCACCAGAAACCGTAGGTGCAGGGTTCTCTGTCACCGTCACCATTGCTGTATCGTTACAAGTTCCATCATCTAATACTACGTAATAGTTACCTCCTGTAGCTGTAGCCGGAGTACCGTATACTACAGTGGCATTTGCATTTGAATAATAACTGAATGTTCCTGCATCTGAACCTGCTGTTACAGAAGGATCAGTTAAATCCACTGTTCCCGGAACACAAACCGGAGCTGGATCAGTAATTACAAGTGATGGCTGAGCATTTACAGTAACATTTACAACTGCTGTATCCGTACAAGTCCCATCATCTAGAACAATATAATATTGAGAGCCGCTCACAGAAGTTGGCGAAGATTCTGTTACCGTAGCCAAAGCATCTTGCCAATAAGTTAAAGTACCAGCGTCAGAACCAGCAGTAACAGACTGGGCTGTAATATCAATTGTTTCAGGAGCACAAAGTGCAGACGGGTCAGTTACAACTAATGTAGGGCCTACTGGATCTGTTAGTGTTGCACTTGCAAAGGCAGGACAGCCGCCTGAATTAGAACCGCCAACCGTAAAGTCATCAAACCAAATCGCGTATTGTGCAGCCCCACCTGAAAGAATCTGGAAGGAATGGTTACCTGCTGTCATTGTTACTGTAAAACAGTGCTGTGTCCATCCTGTATTTGTCGGCACAAGCACATCCGGTCCAACTTGTGTTCCATCTATACCGAATGAGAAATGTGAATTAGCCGTATTTTGACCTGAAGCACCAGAACCCTGAGGTCCAGAATACCAAACACACAGATCAATTACTTCACCTCCGGCAAAAGTTATAGGTGCTGTTGAGATGTTATCTGCTCCCGCGTAGAAATAAATATATCCCGATCCGCTATATGCTCCCAATGAACTGGTGTAGTTTGTCACACCACCAACGCAACCTAGATCTCCAGGCACGTAAATAGGATGATTACCATCAAATACCTGCCCAGCATCGTTATTACACGTATAGCCAGTCGGACAATCACAACTTGCTCCTGAACCTGCCTCAAAATCTGTATTTGTATTGAGCGCAACTACTCCTCCAGCAGCATCAGTTACCTCCACCGAGTAATCTCCCGCACACGCATTCGATAACGTGGGTGAATCAGCTCCAATTGGGTTATTTGATGCATCATACCACTGGTAGGAATAAGGAGGGGTACCTCCACTGACAGAAACAGTTATTGATCCATCACAAGCTCCCGGACAAGAAGGATCTGTTGGTGCAATATTATCTATTGTAGGACCACCCGTACTCGAAAGGTTGATCACTCCAGTTACTTCACACCCACTGTTATCAAGAATAGAAACACTAAATATTCCAGCACTTAAACTTGAAAATGTTCCACTGCCTGAATATGGGACTCCACCTGTGATAGAATATTGATATGGACCTCCATCCCCACCTGATGCCGATAAAATAATTTCACCATCGCCATTTCCGCAGTTCTCATCAGTAACAGTTTCTGTGTAGGCCAAATCTGTGAAGGCAGTCACTGACTGGACAGATGAATTTGGACAAGCTCCGGCGGTTGTGTAAAGAACATCATAACTATTTCCTAGTGTTCCATTTGTTACCTCTCCCGAACCAGCGTCAATAGTTGCGCCGTCACCAGGAGCGACATTAAAGGAGAAAGTACCTCCAGAAGTCCCGGAAACTGATGCCGTACCACCGAAACAAGTAGGTGTCATCGTAAAAGAAGGATCATCCTCAGCAATTACATTCACCGTTTGTGTTGAACTATTTTGACAAGCACTCGCTGGAGTTGTATACAAAATAACGACCTGATCACCCGCATCAGCATTTGAAATGACTCCCAAAGTACCATCAATGGTTGCCAATCCTGAACCTGTTTGAGACTGAATCGAAAATAAT
>Ga0181574_10006220_pt1 | contig 10099 bp, 19 predicted proteins | sample 101ome_24_FD_145600 | JGI IMG/M metagenome (GOLD analysis project Ga0181574, IMG submission 145600) | Coastal salt marsh microbial communities from the Groves Creek Marsh, Skidaway Island, Georgia - 101410AT metaG (spades assembly) | ecosystem: Environmental > Aquatic > Marine > Intertidal zone... | reverse complement strand
AAGACTCTCAAAACCGAAGTCTTCAAAGGCAAGCCTTAAAATATCATGCCCTATTATGTCCTTAGCTTTCATTTTCATTCTCCTCTATGTCTTTCAGTATCTCACGCTTTAACCGCTTGCGTTCTTCGCGTGAACAGTTCGACACTATACGTATGTCCTTAAGTCCAAGTTTGTAAGAGCTGGGCTGCCAGTACAGTGCGGCTTCTGGGTCGGTGACGAGCATGTACTGCCACTTCTCCCCGTCGATGTCTAGGTAGAAAGATTCACCTGTCACTCTCGGTCTCCTTCATCGACTACTAGTGTTACGGTTTCGTATAACGCTTCAACTCCTTTTTCTCGCATCTCTTTCCTGAGTTTGTTAGCTTCAATATTAGCTTTATCCCAGTTGCTCCACGCGCCAATTACTTTACAGGCACCAAGGCTCCTACCAACAAGCTCCTCTGTCACTATTGTTACTTCGTTATCCATTCTCGTTCTCCTCCGGTCTGGTTAAATTAACTAACTGCCACGCAAGTTCGTGCAGCGCAGCTTTATCTTCTTCGTTCTGGATCAGGTCAATCACTTCCTGTAGTGTCATCCTGAGCCTCCTGTATTTTCTTTTTCATACGCATCACCTTAGCCAACGCTTCACGCATAGCTTTGGTGTAGTTAGGTTCTTGCTTGTAAAAGTCTACTACCTCTTGCGGCAGTCGGACGTTTACATGCACCATTGGTTTCTTCTGTACTTCATTCATAATACTGACCTACTAATGTAAATAAATCTGGTCTGTCTTTGTAACCTACACCGACAGCAAAAGTCTCATCGTCTAACAGTTTCAGCATACCCAACTGCGCTCTCATTTTGTGAGGTATTTCGTCTATTGGCCAGACGGTTGTCCTTGCGCCAGTATTTGCAGTTACAGCCCTCGCAACGCAATACTCATCCGTGAGTAGAACCTTAGTAGTTGGGGCATCAGTCACGCTCTGTACAACACTGATTTCAGCGTATAGTTCTACAAGATCATCTAGCTTAGTCTCAGGACTGGCTTCCTTTAGGATAGGCTTGTACTTGTCGAAATTCTCCATAATGTATGGAGCTAGTTTGTCTAAGCACTTTTGAAGTCGCCTCCACTTGTATAGAGCCTCGGTCTCTTCTCTACTCATCCGCCTCTTCATATCCCTACACCTAGACTCCAGTGTCTCGGGTAAGGTCATCGGCTTGAAATAACGCTTTATCTGCTTTCTTAAGTGGTCAGCGGACATACTTTGGATATAGTCTTTACGCTCTAACGCCTTACGTATTCTCTCATTGCGTAGCTCCACCACATCATCCCAGAGATTGATCGTTACATACCCGACAACGCTACCCTCCAGTTTGCAGGTTAAGCTACTGATGAACTTATTGTTGTGCGCTTCGACGATTTGCCATGTATAGTCGGGCGACAATCCTGCCATCACATCTACCATTAGCCAACAAATCTGCGCTGTCGTATCCACCAAAGTCATGTGCTCTTCGGCAACAGGCACACCCGCAATGTCCTTCATAAAGTCATCTGTAGCAGTTAGCTCTATACCCTTATCAGCAAGTATTTCTTTCGCCTCTTTCAAATATATGTGTTTCATGTTTTCTCCTACCAGTCGAACTGTCCGAGTATTTTGTCTACCTTCGTTTTCATATTCTCACGTTGGTAGTCGTACGCTTTCAGCTCTTCGACATCTGAGGCTAGTAGCGTTACTTCTAGCTGTTTACGAGCACCCTCCAACTCGGGGTCTCCGGTTACGTTCATATGCTTAAGTAAATCGCACAGCTCCTGTGCGTTATCAATGAACGTGCTGTGGATGCGTTTCTTAGGTGCATCAACGTCATCAGTAGCAGTAAGCTTGTCGCTCATGTGCAAGAGTAGACTGTGCAGTTTTTCCCACGGCTTCTTCATTGCTTCAGCCAACTGGTCTTGCACCTCGGCATCGCAAGCCTCCATCACATCCTTAACCTCTGCGTTGTTTGCATCAAGGCAGAAGTGTCCGCTTGCAGGTACTGGCTTACACCGATACTTGAACTTATACCGCTCAGCAATCTCGCTAGGGTCTGGGTACAGGTCAGGGTTAGCCATCGCGCCCAACTCCTGCATGGCGATTTGTATCTCGCTCGCAAATCTGGGTACGAGTGTATTCACAAGCTTGTCGAAGTGCGCCTCATGCTTTTTCATTTCCTCCTTCCAATCAAAGAAGTAAGTCATAGGCAGCAGCCTCGCACCTTGATCCTCCCACGGTAGCGTTACCTTGTTGTTCCAAGTCCGTACCTTAGCAGCGTACTTGTTGATCTCGGATGCAAGCGTAGTGCCTGCCATTATGTCCTTCTCTACACGAACCGCCATGCTGTTCGCATTGTTAAGCTGAGCCAAACGCTCCGCTTGTTGCTTGTCTTTACGCTCAGTTCCCCAAGTGGAAATGTTCAACGTAACTAGCATTGCTCTTTTATGGATACCCATAGTGTTATCTCCATTAGCTAACAATTGTTAGGTTATCTAGGTTTATGATTCAGGTTTGCCTCTCATCTTGCCAAGCCCGTACAACTCTTCACTCAACAGCTCAAAACGTACTAGACCTACTTCCGCAGGTGTAAGCTTGTATACGTGATGCGTCTCTTCTTTGGTAGACCAGTTGGTCTTGTGCTCGTACACCTCGCGCCCGCACTCGTGTATCTTGCGTACAATATCCCCCGCTTCTGCCGCCTCCATAACGAACTTGCGGTCATTGAACTCAAACAATACTTTCATACATCCTCCGATACGTTTATCGTCTTACCCACAGGGGCAGTTATCTTTTCCTTGTTTGTGATCATCCACAGGGTAGGCGCGTCCCAAGTACCCCAATCATATATCTCACCGTCGGTAAGCATAATTACAGCATCGGGTTTAATGCGCTTTTCCTTAAGATACTTAGAGACACAGTTAGGATCAGTGCCGCCGCCTCCGTATATGCTCATAACGTCAGGAGCGTTGTCGAACTCGTCTGCCGTAAACGTACCTCGGTACTCCACCTCTCCGTCCCAATCAATCAAGTGAATCTTCTCGATGCGTACCATCTTAGCGATAGCCACCATTTCACTTGTTGCTTTGACTAGCCTACCCTTGTGGTGCATTGAGCCTGATGCGTCCCGACAGAACGCCACCTCTTTGACACTCTCGCCTATCAACGTGGGCAGATAGTCTCCTTGATGCAGGAACCTCCGATTAGGTTTACGCCACGAACTCTCTTGCTTATCAGTGCATGACATCTGAACAAAGTCTCGAAACTGCCGCTTCCAATCCACCTTACTTTTAACTAGGTCGTTAAGCCCAAGCGCGTCACTGCCCGATCCAAGTCCTGCGTCAGCGTCCATTTTCTTTGCGGCCATCATGCCTTGCCGTATTGCTTGCTTGATATCGCCTTCCAGTTTCTTGGCTTGCTCTTCAGTCATCTCCTTAGCAGCTTCCCAATCATGGTCATCGAACCCGCCGCCTCCACTACCGGCATCATCCCCCTCACCGGTATCGGTTTCATCATTGCCGCTGTCGCCGCCTCCATTCTTGGCTTCCTCACGCAACATCCTGAATATGTCCATCACGGTCTTGCCGAGATATTTCTCGTCATACAAGCCCACTACCTTTCCGTCCCTACGTGGAAGAGCGATAAGTGTCTCCTCCGGGTCGGCCAGTACGAGCTTACCGTTAATCCAGTAATCACAAGCGGCATTAGCCAGCGCATGGTCAATCTCGTGTAACTTCTTATATACAGACAGATGACGCGCAGCTTTGTGCATGCTCTCGTGGCAGATAATGAACCCACAGGATTTCTCCGGTTGGTCAAAGCTGAACACGAACACAGGGTTGTACACCTCGTTCCGTCCGTCAGTTGCAGCAGTCGGCACGTCCGTAGTCAGCTTGGTCTTGCCTAGCATCATCACGCCACTTAGCCCTACGAACTTACGGCTACGCATCAGGCCGATCTTCACTTTCTTGAACCGTCTTATCGGGTCTTGCATAGTGTTATCTCCATTAGCTAACAATTGTTAGGTATTACAGAAGGTCTTGGTTCTCAGCACACCAGTGCGCGAACGCCTCGTTCTCGAACGCAAACGTATTCTTCTTCTTGTGCTTGGCTAGGTTAGAACAGAAGATCGCTTGCCACTCCAAGTCCACGCGCCCCAAGTATGTAAGCACCGGAGTCAACGTACGTGCGTCAACTTTCTCCAACATACCAAAGCTCATTACGGCAATTGCGCCTTCGTCATCTGGGACTCTTGCAGATAAGGGGTTAGCTACAATTGTCTCAAAACGATCAAGGCTGTCTTGGTGACGAATGTAGGCATTCAGGCTTTCCGCAGCAGAGAAGCCAACCGTACCTTGCATGGCAGCAAGCAGACTTTCTTGGTCGTACTTGTCGCGGTTATCAATGATGGTGCATACCTTCTCCAGTGTACGCGGAGAACACACTGCGTTTTGAGGTACGTTCGGATTGAAGATGAACTCGTTACCTTCCTGCCCTTCATCGGTGTAAGACGCTAGACACTGCGGGTGTCGGTCAACCCACGCTAGCGCAACGTGGCAGAGGTCTTTGAGTTGGGCGTAATTATGTATCCACTCTTCGGCGGTAGGCTTAGCCAACTCCAACCGAGTAATACGTTGAATGGTATGGGCCTGCATTGAGTCGCCCACCCCGTCAGTTTCTAGGTTACCAGTTAGGAAGATATAGGAACCGTCCGGCACTGGCATGTCACCGCATCGGGGATTGTCGATCTCGAACATGGGATGCGTCATGTTCTTTACCGGAGTCATGGCTTTGGGCCACTCGTCTAACATGATTGCAACCGGCTTCCCAGTATGCAGACCGAACCGAGCATTGGGATAATAGCGGGTGACCTTCGCTTCATGGTCAATAACCGGCATGGCTACATCGCCCAAGTCCAGATTGGGACAGTCAATGTAGGCCGTCGGGAGTCCAGTCCTTCTGCCTATCTCCTTAAGTATTGCGCTCTTACCGATCCCCGGCTCCCCTACTATGTAGTAACGGATTTGAGGGTTAGCAAGAATCTGGTTAACGATCTGCTCGTGGTTCAGCTTTGTTGCCATTTGTACTTCACTCATAGTGCTATCTCCATTGCCTAACAATTGTTAGGTCATCTTGGTTTGTTTACGGGTTTTGGATACAACTTTTATTGTACTATTATATAACATTGTGGTACGAATTTCAACAGATGTACGGATACCTCTGCCGTAATCGAGTACCGGCTTATGCTTACTTTGTTTGTACCTAAGCATCAGTCCTCCCAATATGATCTAAGCTTTAGATAATTACGTGCCCGTTCTGAGCTACTTTTGGTTACTTCCTTAACTACAGTGAACCCAAGCTTACTGGCGAAAAACCTACGCCTGCGTTTGTGCTCATCCATTGACACACCGAGAAGCACTGGCCCCTCTATGTCCTCCACGTAGTAAGGCACATTGTTATGGCGAAACACAGAACCCAAGTCCACCAGTGAACCGTCCTTACGCTTTATCATCGAAAGTATTCCTCGTTCGGGTCTTTGGCTATCAGGCCAAGCGGTGCGTCCACTTCATCAAACATACGGTCAGCGTAGGCGGTTTTGATGGTGCGCCGGATGTCTTTGCGTACGTCTGTAAGCGGTATCTCCCACCTCATAGTAAAAGAACCTTCCACCATACGGCTGTCTCGCACACCAGATCGGACAAGGTAGTATTTCGTCAACTCGCCCCAACCTTCCCTGTTCTCCACGTCCTTCATGATGTCGCAGCGGTTCAGTTCCGCGTACTGGCCTTCGTGCTTCCAACGATCCCGTCCCCAGTTACGCCCCTGCGTCTGGTCAACTTCCGCGCTCATGAATGCTTCTGGGTCTACGATCTTATGTATAGCAGAGACGTGCTTTATAAACGGCGCAAACTCTTTATATATCACCTCGGCGTTAGCCATGTTTACCAGATGCTTCTTGATCGGCACAGGTCTGACCGGCGTCATGCCTCCTTCCACTAATTTGAACAATACCCGCTCCCCGTCCGGAACGTACCAATGCTTGTTGTGATAGCGGTCGTGCAGCCAGACTTTGTTCTCCGCAGAGTGCATTGAGCAGTGGTAAGGCAGGATGCTTGACGCAAAGCCGTTCGTCGTCATGCTCACATAAGAGTTATCTACGTACACGTAGCCATTCTCTGTGAAGATGAGCACGTCTGTATCGTACAGTTGGCAAGCAATACCATTGGTATGCTGTCCGCCCCAAAGAGTGTCGCTGACACTTATCTCATGGATAAGGTAGTGCGTTTTCTTGCGTCCATTTGGTGTGTTGCATAGCGGTCGCAGTCCGGCGTTCTTCCCTCTGGTTAAGGGCTTAATCGCATCGTGGTGTTGCTTGGCGGCACGGTAACCGTCCAACATGGGCATATCACTTAAGTTATTGAACATACTTAATCTCCATTACCTAACAATTGTTAGCCAATCAGGAACATGGCTGTGGTTAAAATCCAAAAGAGTCCGACCATGACTGCACCGCCAATAATTATTCTGGTTACAGTCGTAATCACACTCTCCTCCTCATCAGCCCATCTGTGCTGATTGTGCGGGTCATGCACGTTAAAGCTCTCGCGGAAGTTATCCTGCTCGTTCATTTCCTTACTCCTCCCACGCATCTACTTGTAAGCATCGAAAGCCATTCGCCCGCCACATATCCACCACGCACTGCCTATCGTCTAGTATGCACAGCACGTCTTTGGGCGTCAGGCCAAGCTCCCGCACCATATCCAGTTTGACCTCGGTGTCAGGTCGGCGGTCATCTGCTTTACGCATGACTAGCAGCTCGTCGTAATCCCAATCCTCGTGGATGTGCTTCTGTAGCCACTCAATGGTTTCGGCCCGCACCACGTCATTGCGCCCAGACAGGAAGTAGACCTCCCGCTGCACCGACCCGCAGACGTTACAGCCCCACTCATAGCCGCGTACCAACGACTCCAGTATCTGGATAACGTCCCTGTTCGGCTTGTCATCGACGCATGCCGCATTGAAGCTATCCCAATCGCGCTCGGCGTAGGGCTTGAGCGTCCCGTCATCGTTCTTTATGTAGTGAAGCCGGTGGTTCACATCGGCCAGTGTTCCATCTACATCGCACAGAATTACTTCCTTATTCATCGTCCATCTCCTTCATTATCTTGTAGACAAGGGCCTGTAGCTTGACCCACGAAATGCCAACGTACTCATTGTCGGCGGTGATCTCGAATCCATCTTCTTTTAGGCATAACTCCTTAAGCCTAGTGACCATACGCCGTGCCCGTCTGTGACTTGTTACCACATTGAACGCAGCCTGCGCGCCAAAGTCGGGCATCTTGATGTCGCCCAAGTTTAGGTCTGGGGTCTCATGAGTGGGAGGCTCGTGGAACGCGTGCATCTTGGCAATATCTAACGGCCTCGGTTTTGTGATGCCCTCGTGGATCAGCTTGTCCACTTCCTCGTTGACCTTAGCCTGCTTCTTGGCTTCCCACCTCCTGCGCCCTGCTTGCATGCTGTCGATGCGGGCTTGCTTCTGCTCGGCGGTCATGCTGTCCCACTGGTTACTGGCGTTAACCGAAGCTCTGAGTGCGAATTGTTTGGTCTTACGACCGTCTTTTTTCTTTATAGCCATTGTAGTATCTCCAAGACCTAACAATTGTTAGGTCGTCCGCTTAGGGTTTGATTGCTTGAGAATGTTACGCGCATCGTCATGGCTGTAAGCCTGATACGCAGTTTTGCCCATGCATAATATGGGCAGTTCGTGCCGAACATCGCGGTGAGTATGCTTCGCACAATTGATGCAATAATCAAAGTGCTTGGCCCGCTCGGCAGGATACAGTTGGTCGCAAAACACGCATGGTGTCTCGGACAGTAGATGTTGTTTGACCTTGCTCATCGGTGGTTGATCCAATGAAGGCGGTTGTAGCAGTGTTTGGGAAGTAAGTAGCGGTGGTGGTTGTTAGCCACTCTTCGGCCATTCAAAGCACAGACACTGTTGACCCATGTGTCACGGTCATAGCCTGCAATTGACTGCGAACGACCAAGCGGAGGACGCTTATTGAATGAACGCCTAGTGTGGCCGTAGAGTGTAAGTGCGTATACGCAACGAATGAGGGTCGCGCAGCGGTCACCCATAGATGGGTCAAAGTTTAAGGCTTTGTACTTAATCATAGTGAATCTCCATTACCTAACAATTGTTAGCTTATCGGCCAACGTGAAAACGAACGAAAGTAGAAATGTCAGTGCCGACACGAGCATGCTCGATCAACCAAGTGCGCGGCCATACTGCGGTCAGCAAGCGTGTAGATTGCTTGCGCGTATCCATCAGAAAAGTAAATCGCATAGTGCATCTCCATTACCTAACAATTGTTAGGTCATCCAGATTGTTGTGGCGTTATTGCCCGTAACTCCATCTTACCGTTTTTTATTACCATTGTACCACAAAGTTATAGGAATTGCAAGCCGAGTCAGGATAGGTATCCGGAAAGTTACGAAGGCAAAGTTATAATGATACGGAATGTGCTTGTAATGTTATGGAGTGCGTAACGGCGTGGTACAGGCTGAAAGCTAGATGTGGCGTGGGTTTGGGATGAGTTTGTATTGTATTGTTATAATGTTATGAGTAAATAAGAATAAGAGAGATATAGAGAGGAGAGAGAACTTCTCCTGCTTACATACGCAGAGAGACCCTTCCTTTCCCCTTCTCAGATTAGTTTTTTGGGCATAACATTATAACAATAGGTCTTTTGCTTTATTTATCAAGCAGTTACGGCGTAACAAAGCAAAAATCAAAAAATAACAACGTAACAATACCTTTGCGTGGGCTTCCGTCCCCTTAACTACTGTCATCACCATAACTCCGTATCCACAAGACCTAACAATTGTTAGCTAATCCGGACGTGACATGCGGCGTCTGGATGCGGTGCGTGGGCTTCCGTCCCCTTAATTACTGTCATCACCCCGATTTTCGATCTGGGTCAAACGATCCAGACGACCTAACAATTGTTAGGTCATCGCCAGACGGCATAATTATCACCGGACAAAAAAATCAGAAAAAGTGTACCACAATGTTATGGTGACTACGTCAGCACCAAAACTAACCGCCCTCGCTGACGGGGCAACTATGTTCGAGGAGAACACACTATGGAAAACGTAACAAAGACCAACAACTCGCAGACGCTTGTTTCTACCACTTACACCATCACCGCCGGCGACGTGACCGACCTGATGAAAAACCTGATGGCACTGGGAGCAGACGCCTCGCAGGAACAACTGGCAGAAGTAGTGAACGGCCGCGAGCTGAAGGAGATTTGCGCTGTCAGCAATCTAGGCGAGAGCATATCAGGCAGTGCTGAGCGCGCAGTCGCCGCCGCCTTGAACGTGCTTTTGCCACCGGAGAAGGCTGACCAGTACAGCGCTGACGATGATTACGCCGGCTGCACCGGATGGTTTACTAGCGAGCATGGAGACAAGGACAAAATGGCTAGGGACTTAGCCCCACACAAAAAGGAGATATTCGCCGCTTGGAAACACTCTAGCAACGCGAGCACGAAGTACAAACGCGTCAGGAAATACGGCGCCGAGCTTGCCTATACTGACCTATATACACTGGAGGAGCGCGAGCAGCACCGCGCCGAACTGGCCGCCGAGACTGGCGAGACCGGGCAACAAACCGGAGACGGCGAGACCGGCGGCAAGCCCAGTCGCAACCGCGACTTGTACGAGCGCATAGTCTGCGAAGGCGGAGCCTTGTATCGTGCTCTGACTAGCACGACCAACGATGACATAATCAAGAAGCACCCGAAGTCGAAAGAGTTGACCGGCTTTCTGGAGCACTTGACCAAAGCTCTGACGGCAGCCGGCGCGCCGCTTGAGGATGACGAACTGGTGGCGCTGATGAAGCAACTCGCCAAACGCTAAGCAACACCTAGCGCAACCGAGCGCAGCCCTCACCGGCTGCGCTTTTTTTTGTCCCGCTGAAACGCAGCCGGACGACCTAACAATTGTTAGCCAATCCAGACCCCGCCCGCAAAGCCCGCGACGCCCGCCTAGCCAGACCCCCCCCCCCCCCCCCCCCCCCCACACA
>Ga0181574_10006219_pt1 | contig 10099 bp, 6 predicted proteins | sample 101ome_24_FD_145600 | JGI IMG/M metagenome (GOLD analysis project Ga0181574, IMG submission 145600) | Coastal salt marsh microbial communities from the Groves Creek Marsh, Skidaway Island, Georgia - 101410AT metaG (spades assembly) | ecosystem: Environmental > Aquatic > Marine > Intertidal zone... | reverse complement strand
ATTCAAGTACACACGAAATTTAACTGTCCATATAGAGGTTGAAGGTGAATCGATTGAGCACCAAGCTTTTATTGTGAGTATAGCAAATGGGGTACAATGGGGAAATAATTTCTTTGTGGCTCCCGATGCATCGTACAACGATGGTGAGTTGGACATCGTGTTGTTGCATAAACCAAAACTGTATCAAGTGTTTGGCTTGATATCAGCACTCTATTTCAAGAAAGAAACAAGTCTCATTACCCGAATTAGATGTAAACAAGCACGAGTACAAATGGAGCGACCGGTTTATACTCATTACGACGGGGAACCAGCCGGTAAAGAACAGGTATTAGAGGTTAAACTGGCTGCTAATCCGGTACAGGTGATTTGCTAATGAAAGAGCATTAAGGAATCCATCTGTCTTTGCCGAAATCTGGCTTTCTTTTTTCTAGGAATGCGTCCCTACCCTCTTTGGCTTCATCGGTCATGTATGCAAGTCGAGTGGCTTCACCGGCAAATACTTGCTGTCCCACCATACCATCATCAGTGAGGTTCATGGCAAACTTTAACATCTTTATCGAAGTGGGGGATTTTGCCAAAATATCTTGTGCCCACTCGTATGCCGTGTCTTCCAGCTTGTCGTGTGGCACAACCTCGTTCACCATCCCCATTTCATATGCTTCCTGTGCTGAATAATTTCGACCTAAGAAGAATATTTCGCGAGCTTTTTTCTGACCAACCATTTTGGCTAAGTATGCCGAACCGTATCCACCATCAAAGCTTGTAACGTCTGCATCGGTTTGCTTGAAAATCGCGTGTTCTTTGCTGGCAAGAGTCATATCACACACAACGTGAAGTGAATGTCCACCACCAACGGCCCAACCGGGAACAACGGCGATTACTACTTTAGGCATAAACCGAATTAAGCGCTGAACATCTAAGATATTTAACCTGTGGTAATTGTCTTCGCCAACATAACCTTGATGACCACGAGCTTTTTGATCACCTCCACTACAAAAGGAGTATACTCCATCTTTGGGGCTTGGCCCTTCAGCAGATAACAGGATTACACCAATGGATGTGTCTTCTTGCGCATCATGAAATGCGTCCAACAATTCGCTGGTAGTCTTTGGCCGAAATGCATTCCGGACTTCCGGTCGGTTAAAGGCGATGCGTGCAACTCCGTCACACTTTTTGTACGTAATATCTTGATACTCTTTTGCAGTTTTCCAATCAATGTTCATCGTGACGTTTTAATCTAATTGAGTGATCGAATATGTAATCTCGGAACGTATGTTTTGCGACCTAGCGCGCACCCGTTTACGTTCTAAGTGGTCTCAGCTTGCAAAAATAGCCTAGTAGCTCATCTCCACAATACGCTCAACATCATCGGGTGTTACTGCTTTGTGTTCACCCAGTGCAGTCCACCCTCTATCCGCCAAACGCTCCTTAACTTTTTGGGCTGTGCCTTCATACTGCTCGGTATAGTCGGAAAGTTGTGTCGGAATATCGAGAGAGTGGAAGAAGGCTTCAGTCTTTTCAATGGCTTGTTTGGCTTTTTCTTCAACTGAGCCGGAATTGATATTCCAAACACGTTCTGCGTATTGCGCTAGTTTCTCTTTTTTCGACTCAAAGTTGTGTATGTAATGACTGGGTCCAATAATGGCAAGTGTTCGAGCGTGATCGATGCCATACAATGCAGTTAATTCATGCCCAATGGCATGTATTGCCCAGTCGGTTGGCACTCCTTTTTGAATGAGTCCGTTTAGTGCCATGGTGCAACACCACATGAAGTTTGCAGCCGTGGTATAATCACTTGGGGTTTCAATGATTTTTGGTCCGGTCTCAATCAAGCTATTCAAAATACTTTCGGCTAATCTGTCTTGCAAGTCCGCACCTATAGGGAAAGTCATGTATTGTTCAAGGACGTGAGTAAAAGCATCCGTCACACCGTTTGCAAGCTGCCGCTGAGGGATGGTTCGAACCACGGTTGGGTCCAAAATCGAAAATTGAGGAAATAATCCCGGTCCTCCCATGCCACGTTTCTCTCCCAATTCCTTGTTTGAAATTACAGCTCCACTATTCATTTCACTACCGGTAGCCGGAAGTGTAAGCACAGTACCAAATGGCATACCTACTTCCGTTCGAATTCCTTTATCGAGGATATCCCATGGCGACTCCCCATCGAATAGAGCGGCAGACGAGAGAAACTTGGTTCCATCAATCACAGAGCCACCACCAACTGCGAGCAAAAAGTCGATCTTGTCTTTTTTAATTACATCCAGGGCTGCCATCAGAATGCTATACTCAGGATTGGCTGGTATACCACCAAATTCGGTCCAGTTATAACTCGCAAGTGCACTTGTTACTTGGTCGTATACGCCATTCTTTTTGATGCTTCCACCACCATAAAGCATAAGCACGTTTGCCCCTTCGGGAATGAGTTGGTTGAGTTTTGATATTTCGCCTTGACCAAAGACAATTTTTGTAGGATTATATAATTCGAAGTTTCGCATATGGTACTAACATACGACAACGAAAATTGATTTTTCACTACTCGAACCATTTTTACATTTTGTCCCCGATTCGACGTCCCGTAACGGTCGGAGAATTATGAACAGTTTATTTGGTGAATTGATTGAATTTGGCGAGGGAACGGTATCAGCCCCTCCCCATCGAAAGATAACACACCACCCAAACATTTGTGACTCAAAACATCCGTAGTAACATCACAATCCACCTATCGAACGGCAGCTATTAGTTTCATATTTATATCACAAATTGGATATAATAACATAGGTAGTTGGTTTGTGAATTGTTATGTATGTTTTTGATTATTAAATATTTATGCTGTAATTTTTTGTAATGGTATAAATAGTTCGAAACAAAGCCAAAGAGGTTTCGAGCTATTTTTTTAGTTCGTGGCATTTTACTTTTGCATCGTTGAGACGAATTGATAATTATACCGCAGGAAGTAATTCCGTATTGATTGTCCGGTAAGATTCTAGAACAAGATTTAGAATCCCGGCTTTCTTGCCGGGATTTTTTTTGCTCAAACGAAAAGACAATGTGGAAACCAGATATGCATAAAGACAACTTCCCATCAATCCAGTTGATTGGTATGAGTGCATTCTATTGGGAACCATAAGGCGTTGTTTAATTTTAGACTGGGCCCGGGTTCGTGATGGAATCCGGGCTTTTTTTTATCCAAAAAGAAATGATTAGAGAAAACAATTAATCGTCTGTCGGCCACTGTGTCATCAGACACAAGTGAGCAAAAATGAAACAAAAAGAAATAGACTTTTTGATGCACTGTCTTATGGGCGAATGGACCTATGCCTATCGCAAAGACAAGTACGCATTACACATCTTGAACTACATGTTCCCCGGTCAACACCGAGTGAGTGAGGTGAAATCGAGTCGGTATAAAGGACTTTTAAACAAGTCGTTGGTGTCCGAACTTTTGGCACAGTCGGGTGATGGTTTGGTTAATTTCAATCCTGAGCACGCATTTGATCCAAACGATAAGTATTTCCGCATCAGTCTGGGTACTTGGGGTGAGGTTCAGCGCTGGAAGAAAGGAAACTATCATCAAGTAACTCGACCGGAACTCAACCTTACGCTCTTGGTGAATTTCGATAAAGATCATGACCTGATTTTTTTTCAAGGTATGGGGAAGGAGAATGTCGACATGTTTGGGATGGCTTTTCATCCAAATAGCCCAAAACACAACACATTGGGTTGGGCGCGACTGGATATCTCCCTTGAAACCAATGAAGTATTGATCGAGGAAGTTCAAAATGATTGGCTGCGAGATGTAAAGTACTACCAGCGCCAACTGAAGCTTGCCGATAAACAAGACCAAAAGTATTGGCTCCATGATTATGAGGCATGGTGGTCAAAATATACTGAGTTCGTTTGGGTTTACATGAAGATGTGGGATGAATTGATTTTGAGTGCTACGCTGTGGTTTATACGCGATGATTTGGGGATTGAAAACGTATGGTACCATTCCTTCGATTCGAGCAATTACTACAAGCAGGTATCAAGATACAGTCAACCACCAAGATCAGTCTACACAGCACTTCCAAGAAAATTTGGATTTGAAGAAACACTGGAAGTGCCGAGGATGATTCGAGAATGCAGAAGCATTCGCAAGTTGGTGAGACGTGGACAGGGCAAGAAGTTTTATAAAATGGAATTAACAAATTGATTATGAAAGTAAGAGGAAAACATTTGATAAAGATCGGAATCACGGATTCCAAAGAAATAACCATGGTGTTGGATATTGTCAAAAAGCAATTTGGGCATTATCGACATGATCGTAAGCTGAAGCTTGTGGAGGATGTTAAGAATAATCCGCTGAAATACATCGATGATATCGCTTGGCGCACTTATGCCAATCTTATTAAAGCCCAAAGTGATGCGGTTGTTGAACTAAGTAACAGGTTAAAACAACCAAGTTTCTTTGGTGCTGAAATTATTGATGAAACAGCTAAGCATCAGATGTATGCGGCAATGAAACTGCCTATTAGTGTTGATGGAGCAGTGATGCCGGATGGTCATGCAGGATATGGTTTGCCGATTGGTGGGGTGCTTGCAACCGACAATGCTGTGATTCCGTATGGAGTTGGAGTTGATATTGCTTGTCGAATGTGCTTAAGTGTCTTTCGAGATGATGTGAAAGTGCTTGAAACAAAGCGAGACGAGTTGCATTCAGTTTTGCTGAAGAATACACGTTTTGGTTTAAAAGAGCGATTTGAACGACCATCGGAGAGTAAGGTGTTGGAAGATCCACTTTTTGGGGAGATTCCGCTCCTCCGGAAATTGCATGGAAAGGCACATGAACAATTGGGTTCATCCGGTGGCGGGAACCACTTTGTTGAGTTTGGCATAGTGACAATCCCTCAAGATTCTCCTGATTTAAACCTTAAGGCGGGAAAGTACATGGGACTATTGTCGCATTCCGGGTCAAGAGGGCTTGGGGCTAATATCGCGCAGTATTATACCAGACTTGCACGAAAGAGTAGTCCGTTGGCAGACCGATATAAACACCTGTCCTGGTTGGATTTGAATACACAAGAAGGACAAGAATATTGGTTGGCCATGAACCTCGCCGGAGATTACGCATCCGCTTGCCATCACGACATTCATCGCCGCATCGCAAAGGAGCGACACCGGCAGGTGCAGGTGTACTTGGAGTAATACCGGGGTCGATGACACAAAATGGATATATCGTCAAAGGTCTTGGTAACTCAGAATCGTTGCAGTCAGCGTCACACGGTGCCGGCAGATTAATGAGTAGGAGTGAGGCTAAAAGAAACTTTACCCGAAGCAAGATGAACGTAGAGCTTATAAACTCAAATGTGATTCTGACGGGAGGTGGAGTTGATGAGTCACCGATGGTATACAAAGATATCGGTGCAGTGATGGCGCATCAAACCGAACTTGTTGAAATTCTTGGAAGTTTTACGCCTCGTATAGTACGAATGGCGAGTGATTAACGGGCATGACGCCATTCATGCCCAATTAAAAACAGGCTGAATGGCCAAATGCTAATAAAATGAAAAATGTAAATGAAAGATATGTAGAAGAATTGTATTACCGAGCTGACGAACTGTTGAACATGGGTGAAATCGCTGAAGCTAAAGAAGTCTTACACGATGTGTTACTCGAAGACCCTTTACACGCCTTGGCGCACAACGCATTGGGTTGGATTTATACGCATCATTTGTTGAACTATGACTTAGCCGAGAAGCACTTAAAACTGAGCATGAAACACGGAAACGGTGTAGTAGTGGCATACTCAAATTATGCCTATTTGTTATTCCATACGTCCAGGTATCATGTTGTGCGTGATTTTGTTGACTCAAGTTTAGTCGTTCCTGGTGTGGACGAAGCATACTTGTTGCAACTTAAGGCATTGACCTATGAAGTAGAAGGTAGATACATAAAAGCGCTTGGAATCTTGAAAAAGGCTAAGCGACATGCGTTTGCTGAGGACTTTGTAAATAGGTTAAATGCTGATGTCTCTCGTATCAATTTGAAAATGAGAACCACCTCAATTTTCATGTGGTAGAAAAGGCCTCTTTGTGAGGCCTTTTTTTATAACTCGATATTACATATTTCGTCTGTACTGTCCACCAACTTCGAACAAGGCATCAGTGATCTGCCCAAGCGAACAAACTTTACAAGCTTCCATTAAGGCTTCGAATATGTTACCATTTCGTAATGCAACATCTTGAATCGACTTAAGCTGAACATTAGACGCTTCTTCTTCTCGCTTATGCAAGTCGTTTAGTGTCTGTATTTGTCCTTCTTTTTCTTCCTCTGTGGCCCGTATTACCTCTTTTGGAATAATTGTTGGCGAACCCTTGGAACTCAAGAATGTATTCACTCCTATGATTGGATATTCTGCTGTATGCTTTAGCGTTTCGTAATACAAACTCTCTTCTTGAATTTTTGAGCGCTGGTACATAGTCTCCATCGCACCCAGCACACCGCCACGTTCAGTGATTCGGTCAAACTCTGCAAGAACTGCTTCTTCAACGAGGTCGGTCAACTCTTCGATGATAAACGACCCTTGAAGCGGATTCTCATTTTTAGCCAATCCCAATTCACGGTTGATAATTAGCTGTATTGCCACTGCACGTCTTACACTCTCTTCGGTTGGAGTCGTAATCGCTTCGTCGTAGGCGTTTGTGTGCAAGCTGTTGCAATTGTCGTAAATCGCGTAAAGTGCTTGGAGTGTAGTACGTATATCGTTGAAATCAATTTCCTGCGCGTGCAAGCTGCGCCCACTCGTTTGGATGTGATATTTCAACATTTGGCTACGTTCATCTGCACCATATTTCAGCTTCAAAGCTTTCGCCCAGATTCTTCGGGCAACACGACCAATAACGGCGTATTCCGGATCGATACCATTGGAGAAGAAGAACGATAAGTTAGGACCAAACTTGTTGATGTCCATTCCTCTACTGAGGTAGTACTCAACATATGTAAACCCGTTTGCCAACGTAAACGCCAACTGAGTAATCGGATTAGCTCCTGCTTCTGCAATGTGGTAACCCGATATAGATACAGAGTAGAAGTTTCTCACTCCATTGCCAATAAAATATTCTTGAACATCACCCATCAAGCGGAGCGCGAATTCAGTTGAGAAGATACACGTGTTTTGCGCTTGGTCTTCCTTGAGGATATCGGCTTGAACGGTTCCCCGTACCTGAGTAACGGTTTCTGCTTTGATTTTCGCGTAGACATCAGCAGGTAAAACCTTGTCTCCGGTGACACCAAGTAGCATAAGACCTAGACCATCATTTCCTTCGGGTAAATCCCCCATGTATGCTGGACGCTTAACTCCTCGTTCTTTAAAGTACGCGTCTAGCTTCTTCTCAACCTCCGCTTCTAAGCCATTTTCTTTGATGTAAATCTCACATTGTTGGTCGATCGCCGCATTCATGAAGAATCCAAGAAGCATTGGTGCAGGACCATTTATCGTCATCGATACTGAAGTGCGCAGATCTGCCAAATTGAAACCACTGTACAATTTCTTCGCGTCATCAAGGCAACAAATACTAACGCCGGAGTTACCTATTTTGCCGTAAATATCTGGTCTGTGGTCCGGGTCATTTCCGTAAAGAGTTACCGAGTCAAACGCTGTTGAAAGTCGTTTTGCCGGCATGTCTAAACTGAGATAGTGGAATCGCTTGTTTGTTCTTTCCGGTCCACCTTCTCCCGCAAACATTCGAGTTGGGTCTTCACCTTGACGTTTAAACGGATATATACCAGCGGTATATGGGAATTTTCCCGGTACGTTTTCTTGTAAGTTCCATTTCAGGACATCGCCCCATGCTTCATATTTAGGTAAGGCGACTTTTGATATTTTTTTGTGAGAGAGAGATTTAGTTTTTGTTTCAACCTTTATTTCCCTTCCACGCACCAAATACGTGTATATATCGTTGGCGTATGCTTCCTTAAGTGAGTCCCATTCGTCAATTACTTTCTGCAACTTCGGGTCGAAGTCAAGCGCCACACGTTCGTAGGTGGATTCTAAGTCTTTCACCAATCGGTCGGCGTCATCTGCCTTCGATTCGCGAATCGTTTCTATAGTTTTTCGTATGCCGTAAAGTTTTTGGGCAACTTCAGCTTGTTTGATAGCCCATTCGTCATACTGTCTGTTATTCTCCGCAATTTCAGAAAGGTATCGAACGCGCTTTGGCGGGATGATGTAAATCTTTTCAGACTCGTCCTCTTCTTTTTCGAATGACGTCTGGAAATTCGAGTTCGTTCGCTCGTTTAGCGTGGCTAATAATTGTGCGTATAAGCTATTTACACCGGGGTCGTTAAACTGACTTGCAATAGTTCCATAAACCGGCATGGTCTCAGGATCTTGCTCAAATAGTTTATGGTTTCTCTGGTATTGCTTTTTTACATCACGCAGAGCATCAAGCGCTCCACGTTTGTCAAACTTGTTGATGGCAATTAAATCGGCAAAATCCAGCATGTCGATTTTCTCTAACTGTGTTGCCGCACCGTATTCGGGTGTCATCACATACAGGCTAACATCACTGTGATCAGTGATTTCGGTATCGCTCTGACCAATACCGGAAGTTTCGAGAATAATTAAATCGTAACCCGCAACTTTCAGGATGTCTTTTGCTGTATCAATGTGGGCCGATAAAGCTAAGTTCGCTTGGCGCGTAGCCAACGAGCGCATGTAAACGCGATCGTTTCGTATGCTGTTCATACGTATGCGGTCGCCAAGCAATGCGCCACCTGTCTTACGTTTACTTGGGTCAACCGAGATAATTGCAATCGTCTTATCCGGAAAGTCTAATAGGTATCTGCGAACCAATTCGTCCACCAAGCTACTTTTACCGGCACCACCGGTTCCGGTTATTCCCAGAACTGGAACGGCAAGTTCAGCCGCTTCTGTTTTGATGGATTCCAGTAGAGCTTTGTTCTCCTCCGGGTAATTCTCCGCCGCCGAGATAACTCGGGCGATAGACATTTTATTCTGTTTACGGAATGAGTCCACTTCTCCATTTAGCTGATATCCTGTTGGGTAGTCTGATTTCTCAACCAAGTCGTTAATCATACCTTGGAGACCCATAGCCCGTCCATCATCCGGGTGGTAGATGCGTTCAATACCATAATCTTGAAGCTCAGCGATTTCTTCCGGTAAGATGGTGCCTCCACCACCACCAAATATCTTGATGTGTCCTGCACCTTTTTCCTTGAGTAAGTCGTACATGTATTTGAAGTACTCATTGTGCCCACCTTGATAACTTGTCATGGCTATGGCATTGGCATCTTCCTGAATTGCAGTATTGACTACTTCTTCTGCGCTACGATCATGGCCAAGGTGTATTACCTCACAACCGGTTGACTGTATGATACGGCGCATTACATTTATTGCCGCGTCATGACCATCGAACAACGAAGCTGCAGTTACAATTCGGACTTTATGCTTGGGAGTATATGGTTGTGAGTCATTCATATTTGAAAATTTGGTATGCAAAGATAAGTTTGTTACTGTTTTTAGATAAAAAGAAAGGGCTGCTTGATTCAGCAGCCCCGAAGCTCGTTAGAGCATGTTTAGTAATTTAGTTTATCCCGTCTCGGGAAAGGTAGTTAGTAGTGCAAATAGTAAAAACAAGTAGTAAAACAGAGTCGTTAATAATTTTCGTAGTTAATAATCAGTAGTAAGTAGTGTAGTTAGTATTTATCAAATGTTTTAAATTTCTTTCGATGTTCATCAGGCATCGTACACCAAATGAATTGCAAGCGGTGTGCCAGAAAACGAAGTATGTCGTGTTAAAATGCAGTTAGTCAATGCTTTACATTGCATTTGTGTTGAATTCGGGGGTGTACCAAAATGCTTAAAACGTGCCAAAACGAGAATATAATCTAAAAACGAGAATAAGAATCAAAAATGGAATATAGAATTCTGGAGTAGAAAAAGGGAATAAAAAAATACCCGCCAGATCGGCGGGTATTCTGTGCAGAGCACGGTTAATAATTTCAAAGTCCTTGTGTTAAGTATCAGTAGTAGTAGTCAGGACAATGAGTTGAACATAAGTAATTAGTAGTAATAGTATTTTAAGTAATAATGTCTTTT
>Ga0181574_10006217_pt1 | contig 10102 bp, 9 predicted proteins | sample 101ome_24_FD_145600 | JGI IMG/M metagenome (GOLD analysis project Ga0181574, IMG submission 145600) | Coastal salt marsh microbial communities from the Groves Creek Marsh, Skidaway Island, Georgia - 101410AT metaG (spades assembly) | ecosystem: Environmental > Aquatic > Marine > Intertidal zone... | reverse complement strand
GCTGCTTGATGAACCAACTGCAGCCCTCTCACCGCTCTACCAGCAACAGATCATTGAGAGGATTGACAATCTGAGAAAAGAAGGCATCACTGTACTGATTGTTGAGCAAAACGCACGCTTGAGCCTCGCTCGATCGGACCGCGGCTACATCTTCGCCAACGGTAAAGTGGTTCACACCGGCGATGCAGATTTTATCCTCAACGACCCAGATATTGGCGAATATTTCCTTGGCAACCACGACGACCATTGACGACGAAATTTCTGAGGTAAATCGCCGACCTTTTAAATGTGGATGAGGAGCGATAAATATGGGTTCGAGCGTTCGTTCAAATCAGCCAATGGGCTTCGTAAGGACGACACTCGATCCCTTTCTGTTTTGCGTTCATCACCTTGATTTGTATCCTGAAGGCAACGAGTTGATGGCTCCTGGCGAACCCCTTGCGGGTCGACACATCGGTTCGGATTTTGACGAGGGAAACGACTGGAAGATGTACCATGGAAGGACCGTGCCGGGCTTTCCAGCCCATCCGCATCGGGGTTTTGAAACAGTCACTGTCGTTTTGGATGGCCTCGTTGACCATTTTGACTCAGGTGGTGCAAGCGGTCGTTACGGTCACGGGGATGTTCAGTGGATGACCGCGGGCTCCGGTCTCATGCATTCCGAAATGTTCCCTCTGGTCAACGCTGACAAACCGAATCGATTGGACCTCTTTCAAATTTGGATCAACCTTCCTTCCAAAGACAAAATGGCCGACCCCGGATACGAAATGATTTGGGCAGAGGACGTCCCCCACCTTCACCTTGACGGAGGAGATGTTCGCGTTGTCAGCGGCCGTTGGGGCGATACGGTTGCGCCCACTGCTCCGGCCGCATCCTGGGCCAACAATCCTGAACACGAAGTGGGCTTGTTCATCATCAACGTGAAGGCTGGCTCATCGGTTGAACTCCCAACCGCATCAAAGAACGTTAATCGCATGATGTACCACATCGACGGCGGCGTTGCGGATGTCGAGGGCCATCGGCTACAACCGCGTTACGGGATGGAACTCTTGGCTTCTGAAACGACGGTGGTCCATGCAGGCGAAGACGATGTGCGTGTGTTGGTGCTCCAAGGAAAGCCCATCGGAGAGCCGGTGGTGCAACACGGGCCCTTCGTGATGAACACACGAGAAGAGATCTACCAAGCCTTTTCCGATTTCCAACGAACCGAGTTTGGAGGTTGGCCTTGGGGCCCGAGTGATGCAGTTCACCCTCGCGAGGAAGGAAGGTTTGCTCAGATGGCTGATGGCCAACGGCTTGAGCCCTCATCGAATTGAGTTTCGCCTCTTCGCTTCGTTCACCTTTGTGGTTCGTCGAGATTGCTTTGGCCGATGGTCGCCCAAAATAATTCCAACCGATTCCCCTGAACTTGAACACAACGAGCCTCGAAGAGCGGTTGAGGTGAAAAGGGCGCTGACATGGTGCAATCTCTTGTTGGAAGGCACATCGTTGACATCGGAAGAAGATTGAAAAAGCGGCACGGGTGATGAAAATCATGGAAGATGGGAGACAGACTCACTCTGCGTTTTGGAGTGCGGGGGGGGAAGACAACCCGGATTCGCACGACGATCAGGAGGCAGAGCGATATGGTTCAGCATCTCCTGACTTGTCTTATGAAGCATATATGGAAAAGCAAACCGCTTTGAATGATGCATGGATTGACAAAACACCCGATGATATGGTCATGATGCGGTACGAAATTGAAGGTGCAAAGTTTGTCCATATCGGGTGCACGGCCCTCTATGTTTTGATGACGTTATCAGACGGCGACGCAACACCGATTTCGCCGCTTCGAGAACAAATGTGGCCCCTTGCCGTGGTTTTTTTCCTCGCCCTGCTTCAATACCTCGTTTCTCGCCAATATCGAGAGGTGCGCTGGCACGCCGAAGAATCGACGGCCGTGATCTATCACAAGGGCATCCTTGGAAAGGCCTCCTGTTTCGTCGCTTCTGCAACCAAGCTTGAACGAGGTGATGAACTCATACTCAACTCAGAAACCCACTCGTGGACAAACAGTGATGGCGAACGAAAAAGCTCCACCCATTATTGGATTGAGGTTCATCGGGATGGGCAGCAATGTAACACCTTTGGCGGCGATTGGAATCATCGACGCCAACTCCACACAGCCGTTGATTTCCTGCGTCAAAAAATCACTCAATGATTGCCATTCACGAATGAAGTGAATCAACGGTGGTGAGCATCCAATAGGTCCAATCATGACAAGAGAGCATCGCACCAAGTCTGAGATCAATCAAGTGCTGGTACCGGGAAACTATCTGCATTTACTATGGTATTTCAGTTCAATATTCATTGTCGATGTATAACTGGTCTATTTGTCGTTATTGTAGGAGAAAATTATATCAAATTTTCAAATGTATCGTGAAGTATGGTCGAGATTCTATGTCCGCATTGTGATAAAGAAATTGCTCTTGATAACGATGCGGCGGGGGAATTTGCATGTCCTTATTGTGATGGTGAATTTGAATGGGTCGTTGAATCAAAGAATGAGGCTGAACAGATTGATTCCCAAGATTATGGTGGTTATAGCAACGCTGCTAGCACGATTCGTAAGATGATTTCCAGGGGTATGTTCGGCTCGTTTTTCCTCGCTGGAATCGTCATGGTCATCGTAGGCATCGCAGGAATAAGCATAAGCGCTAGCCTATGGGACACAATCACCGACTCTCCATCATCAGATACCCTAGGTGCAGGTTGGGGGACCGTTATCATCTTGGGATTAGTTGCAATAGGTTTCCTCCTCTCGATAAGTCTCGGTTTTTACGGGCTCAGCATTGTTTTATTTGGATTGGCGAGATTCAGTAACAAAAAGAACATCTGAATATACATCCTCGAAAATGCCTATTGTAGAGTCTTGTTTTTTCCAGAACAAAGATCAAAGAAAATAAGAGGAAATATACCATGGTATTTGGTGCTGGTACCGGGATTTGAACCCGGGTCGAAGGAATGAGAGTCCTTCATGATGGGCCACTACACTATACCAGCGTGGGTAATCCTGCCACCTTGCTTTCCTATTTAGCCGTCACGCCACGCCTTGTATTCGTGAAGGTTCACCCCTCGTTTCACTTTAACTAAAATTGAAAAGTGAAAAAAGGCACACTCCGTTGGACTTTGGGATTGACTTCAAGTTGTCCTCTCTTTCCTTCCTTCATATACGACCGCCATAGAATCTTGCAACATGGAACAACAACATGCTCCAACAGAACCAAGCTTTGCTGCAATGACTGCCACCTCTACGGTTGACAAGCGACCCTCCTGGGTCTGCAACAGCCGAACAACCCTAGCCCACGGAACCGGGCGTCTTCCTTCCCGCGAACACCAACTCGGGTGGCAACCGATTGCTGGACCCGGTGCACTTGGAGAGCAACGCCCGATGTCATCCACGCTTCGCTCCCTTCACCAGCGCATTGTTCGAGGTGAGGCTTGATGAGTCGTACGCAACGTTTGCGAACCGAGATCTCTTCGTTCCTTTCCGAGGTGGGTGAAGCCAACACGACCACCATTCTCGACCACGTGAACCAACGATTTCGTTGGGGTGCGACCATGAACCAACTTGGGAATGTCTTGGCACGTGACCGCCGATTTGTGAAGGTGGGTTTCGATGAAGGAACCGATGTTGGCGGATTCCGAATGCGAGTCTGTGTTTGGTCCATGGCCACTGCCTGAGCCAAGCAATCAAGAATCGGCGGGGCTTCCACCCACCATGGCAGGTCGCATCGGTGCATCCATCGAACTAATGCGCCCAAAGAATCTGGTGCTTGCTTCTGCGACAGTACCGTTGGGGGCATATTTTGCTTTGATGGAAAGCAACGACCCGTTCCCGTGGCTTGCCGTGACCCTCCATCTGCTGGCGGTTGCTTGTTTTACGGGTGCTGGCAACGCCATGAACGACATCAAAGACGCAGAGATTGACCGAACAGCGCATCCTTCACGGCCCATTCCATCCGGTCGTCTGAGCTCAGACCAAGCCAAGACCTTTGCCAGCCTGTTGTGGGTGGTAAGTGTTGCAGCACATGTTGGGGGTTTGCTTTCCTTTGGTGTTGATGGAAACGTGGTCCTCCCCACGGTTCTCATTTACCTCTTGGCAGTGGTGTTGATGGTGACCTACGACCACGGGCCTGCGACCAAAAATCAGGGACTCGTGGGCAACATCGTCATTTCGCTCCTCGTTGGGGCTGTTATTCTCTACGGCGCTGCTGGTGTGGGGGGCATTGGTGTGTCATTGGTTTGGTGGATCTTCGGTGTCGTCTTCCTGACAAATTTGGCGAGAGAGATGGTCAAAGATTGCATGGATATGGAATCCGATGAAGGCAGTCGCCGGACGCTGCCGATGGTCTACGGGAAAGAGCGTGTTCGAATGGCTGCGTATGTCCTGATCATGGGGGCTTTGGTCTGCTTGTACATGCCATTTTGGAAAGGACCCTTTGCCTTCGGTCAGTTGGTCCTGCAACTGCCGGCCATTCTGCTCCTCATCACGTTGAACGGCCCCCTCTACAAAGGAGAGGATGTTCTCGTAGCAAGTCGAATTCGGTTGGCGATGTTGGCGGGTTTGGTGAGTTTCATCGTCGCAACGCAACTCTGATCAAACCAAGCCCATGAAATCGCTCATGGCTGCCCACGCACCTTCATTGATGAGGTATGTCATCAGGGACATTTGCGCCCACATTCTGTTTTCTGCTTGGTCAAACACGATGCTCTGTTTGTGATCCATCACCCAGTCGGTGACTTCTTCGCCCCGATGGGCAGGAAGGCAATGCATGAACGACCAGTTTTCATCCATGTGAGCCACCATGGCTTCGTTGACTTGGTAGCCATCAAAGGCCTCCATCTTGTCGGTCAGATGTTCTTCTCCCATCGAGATAAACACGTCCGTGTAAACCACATGGGCATCCCGAACAGCCTCAACGGGATCCGTTGTGTGAATTACTCGACTGCCGTTCTTTTCTGCAAGGACCTGTGTTCGCTCAACCACATCCTCAGCGGGTTCATACCCTTCAGGGCATGCGTAGTTGATATCAATCCCGAGCATGGCACAAGCAAGCATCAGGTCGTGCAGCACGTTGTTGCCGTCACCCACCCAAGCCACGGTGAGGTTCTCCGTCCCGTCGTGGTGTTCCATGACGGTCATCAGGTCGGCAGCGGCCTGGCAAGGGTGATGTTTGGCGGACAGGGCGTTAATCACGGGAACAGTGGCGTGTTCCGCAAGCGCGACCACGTCCTCATGTCCAAAACAGCGGTAGGTGATTCCCCCAAGAAATCGGGAAAGCACTTGCGCCGTGTCTCCGATGCTCTCGGACTTTCCAAGTTGAATATCGTTCTTCAGGAGGGTCAGTGCACTTCCTCCGAGGCGCTGGACGCCGACTTCAAAGGACACCCGGGTACGCGTCGACGGTTTTTCGTAGATTGAACCGATGGCCAACGTGTCAAGTGGTAAAAAGTTGAGAGCCACCTCATCGCCTTGTTTCCACAAGCGCTTGAATTCAATCGCCCACTTCAAAATGGATTCAAAATCTTCCTCAACGTCGTCAATGGCCAAAAGGTGCTGTACCATGAAAACGCCATCACAAGACGGCTTCTAAGCGTTATGCGCTCAGTTCTTTTCATGCTCGATATCTGCAGCAAAGCCGTCTCGAGCATCGCTCATTCCTCCGAAGAGGGCCTGTGCAAAGGTGAGGATGTCCGCCAAACCTTCCTCCAACTCGGAGGACAGGGGGGTCAATCCCGGTGCTTGGGAGAACTCCTGCATCATGCGAAGTTGATTGATGGCAAATTCGGTTCGCTGGCCTCCTGCTTCGTCGTACAAAGCCAATTCGAGGATTTCAAGGCGTTCGGACCATTCAAGAATTTGCTCGAGGTCTTCGGGCTCCAATAAATCGGCCTTGGAGAGGAAGTTCTTGGTCGGTAGGCCAAGTCGGAATTCTACGATAGAGGAAAGCAACATCTGAGACACAAACCCAGAAGGTGAGCGGGAAAGCATTGGGTCAAACAGGTAAATGATAGCTGATTGTTCTCGACCGAGCGTCTCAATCAAGTGATTGCTCGCTTCACGGAACGCAAACAATTCCACCTGACCCGGCGTATCCACAATCATCATCTCGCCAGACAGAGTATGCAACTGGTCAGCCACTTCGCCCGCTTGGGCTGCGAGGAGGTCGGCGGCAAGGATCTGTGCACCGTTTGGCCCGAGGTCGTATTCATCCATGACTTCTGTTAACGAAATAAGGTCACGGACATCAAACTCAGCATCGTAGTGGACACGCTCAGCCCCAGGGTCGAGGTTGACCGCAATGACTTCCGTTTCAAGAAATCTTGACCAGCGCTGGAAGGAGGTGACAAGGGATGATTTTCCAGCGCCAGCGGTTCCCACAACGAAGAGGACTGGGGGTGAACTGTTATCCATGCCGACCATGACCAGTCCTCATGATGACCCTTCATCAATCCTCCCATGCAATCTTTGAAACGAAGGTGAAGCAAATGTGGTTTTCAAACTCATTCGTGGAGAATGGTTATGTGCTCATCATGCATCCAACACAATGTCGCACTTGAGCGACGCTGAGGAATTGAAGATGAGCGAAGAAAAACCACCTATGCCACCAGGTCTCCCACCCATGCCACCAATGCCACCCGGTGAGGCCCCACCGGCACCACCCGGTCAGCCACCTATGCCGCCAATGCCTCCTGGTGAAGCCCCACCAGCACCTCCAGGCCTACCTCCCATGCCGCCGATGCCTGATGCACCTCCTGCACCGCCTGAAATGCCGCCCATGCCGCCGATGCCTGACGCTCCTCCAGCACCGCCGGAAATGCCACCGATGCCTGATGCTCCTCCTGCACCGCCCGAGATGCCGCCGATGCCTGAGGCTCCTCCAGCGCCACCGGAAATGCCACCGATGCCCGACGCTCCTCCAGCTCCACCGGAAATGCCACCGATGCCCGACACTCCTCCAGCACCTCCGGAAATGCCACCGATGCCTGAGGCACCACCTGCGCCACCGGAGATGCCACCGATGCCAGAAGCACCGGCTGCAGACCCTCTGATGGACCCACTTGCAGCGCCTCCCGCACCACCCGAGATGCCGCCGATGCCACCAATGCCCGATGCGCCTGCCGCTGACCCGTTGATGGACCCGCTTGCAGCACCTCCAGCCCCGCCAGAGATGCCGCCCATGCCGCCGATGCCAGAAGCACCGGCTGCAGACCCCCTCATGGACCCGCTTGCAGCGCCTCCCGCACCGCCAGAGATGCCGCCGATGCCAGAAGCACCGGCTGCAGACCCCTTGATGGATCCACTTTCAGCGCCCCCTGCGCCTCCTGCTCCAGATGCGTTGCTCGACCCGCTTGCACCATCTCCGCTTGACGAACCTCCTCTGCCAGACCTTGCGCCCGCTGACCTCTCCGGAGAACAAGCAGGGGCGACCATCAGAAGTATTGCAGAGGTTGAATCGGTTCCCGGCGACAAATTGGAAGGAACCTTGCACGAGGTTGAATCCACCACGCTCAACGCTGACGGTGTGATTATCAAGCAAACCGTGAAAGGAACACTCACCGTCAACAACCCGTCATCCGATGACCGAATTTACGACATTGACGTTCTGCTTGATAACATCGATTCAACCGATATCGGTGGCGAACACGTTTCGGTTGACGAATTGGAGCCTTCAAAGAGCCACACCATGGCCTACAAGGTCAGTGGAAAGCAACTGATGACCCTCCGAGAGCGACTTGATACCAATCCATCTCGGTCTCAAGAGCGGTCCCTTTCGGTTGCCATCAGCGAAGACCCTGGAGAGATCGCCCTGGAGTTGGAAGTTGAGAATGTTTCCAATGTTGACTTGCAAGATGTGGTCGTTACACGTCCGCTTGCCGGCGAGATGCACGTTGAAATGGCGGGCGGAGCCGAGTTGGATAACGGCGCCGTTGTGTGGACTGTCGGCCGCTTGTCTGCTGGCGAAACCCAGACGCTTGCCCTAACTGGCACCATTGCGGTTTCCTCCACAAAGGCCATCAAGGCTGGAAAAGCCTCTGCTACCTATCGAGCTGACGCCACACTTTCGAGCATGTCGTTCCGAGAATTGGATGCATTCTGTCGAGGGTTCACATACATGCGTGTTCGTGAGGACGAGCGACCTGACAATTGGAAGTGCCGCGCTATTTTCGAGAACCGCTCCTCGTTTGCAGTTGACTTGACGAAACTTCAGGTTCGCATGAAGGGAAGCGACGAGTTGTTGTTCGATGTCCACGATGTTGACCAAGACGTGACGCCAAACGGAAAGTGGGAATCCGAAGAACGGGTGGTCATGGCTCAGTCCGAGCCGGACTTCACTTACGACCTGTCCTACACCGTGTTGCCTCGTGCGGTTCAATCTGCGGAGGGAACCATGACGCTTGAAGAAAAGAAGTTGGATGTTCTTGAGTCAAAGGTGAGCAAGGTCTATTCAACAGGAAGCCTACGCTCCTACCGTTCGCAAAAGGTTCAAGCAACACTTTCGCTGAAGAACGAAGGCTCAGCAACCATCAATTTGATGCGCGTAACAGACGACATTCCAGGGTTGTTTGAGGCCCCCCTCGCTGAGCAACTCAGCATCAAGTTGGACGGCAAGGCTGTTGACGACGACCAGTTCAAGGTCGAGATTTCAGAGGGTGTCACCATCGAAAAGGAACACCGGTCGCCAGACGGGCAGGGACACACCATGACCCTCACCATCGGCACGCGGGGACCTCTGGGGCTCAAGCCAGGGAAGACCATTGACATCTCCTATCCGCTTACGGCGCCTGATCCATCACCCGGCAACGAGCGTGTGGACGCTCCTGCTCGGATTGAGTTCAGTGCAGAACGGTTCGGACCAGTGTGCACGCGAGAACCCGAAACTTCACCTTCGATCAAAGTCATTCACAACCGTCGCAACTTCAGCGCCGGAAAGCAAGCCATCCCGCTTGGCGGTAAGGGTCGCTATGAAGTGTTGATTTTGTTTGAAAACAACGGCGATACAGCGCTCAGTGACCTCTATATCAACGATGTTCTTCCTCCCCAGTTTGAAATCAAGGATTACGAACTGAAGAGTGGTTCAGGCAAGCGAGACGACGTGACCATGACCTCCGAGGAAGGAGAAGGTGGCCTCCATATCGTTTGGCATGTGCCAGTTGTTGAGAAGGGTGAGCGCCTTGAGGTGTCCTTTGACATCAAGGGTTCCGGAGAGGTTGATGCCGAAGCTCTCAACCGTTTCCACGGGGTTCATTTCGGCGATGAAATTGAGTCTGATGAACTTCCAGTCCTTGAAGAAGCAACTGAAGAATCTGAAGAAGCCACTGAAGAAGAGGTTGCAGAAGATGACGCTCCAAAGATGAAGTTCCGTGAGGACATGCTCCTCAAGGTTATGGACGCCAACGGTATTGACGTGGCTCATCGAGACGAGTTCGTTGCCTTTGCTGGTGACTTTGACCACGACGACAACGGCTACCTCAAGAAATCCGAACTTGAGGACGCTGCTAAGGCATGGAACGAATCAAACGGGGCTACCGAAGAAACATCAGGAGAGTCTCCTGCTGAAGAAGCACCTGTTGAAGAAGCCGCCGAAGAGGCTGTTGCTGAAGAAGCCGCCGAAGAGGCTGTTGCTGAAGAAGCCGCCGAAGAAGCTGCTGCTGAAGAAGCACCTGCTGAGGAAGCAGCAGCCGATGAGAAGGCCTGCATGATTTGTTCGACGATGAACGCAGCCGATGCGAGTGTTTGTACGGCGTGTGGCTACACCTTCGAAGCCTGAACCTCGTCTTCTGCGTCACCGTAGGGTGACTTTTGCCCAGTAGACCTCACTCAGGAAGGACCCACTGTGGCCAGTCCTCGTGATCGGGCGAGCGGCTGACCAAGATGATAACCGGGCGTTTCAGCGAACTAAGTACGTCATCAAGGGGACGCACGGTTGAAGGTGGAAGCATGCCGTCACGCAAGTCCACAGCAAGCCATGCCTTTGGATACTGAACCGACCAAGCCCCCAGTTCGGCTTCGATGCCTGATGGTGGAACGCCTTGACGGAGGCTGGCAATGAACCCC
>Ga0181574_10006214_pt1 | contig 10109 bp, 8 predicted proteins | sample 101ome_24_FD_145600 | JGI IMG/M metagenome (GOLD analysis project Ga0181574, IMG submission 145600) | Coastal salt marsh microbial communities from the Groves Creek Marsh, Skidaway Island, Georgia - 101410AT metaG (spades assembly) | ecosystem: Environmental > Aquatic > Marine > Intertidal zone... | reverse complement strand
GGAGGAGTCGCTCGGAGAAAGGATCGGCGACATCGACATCCTCAAGGTGGGGCACCATGGGAGCCTCACATCCACCAGTCCGGCCTTCCTCAGAGCTGCCATGCCCGAGCATGCGCTCATCTCGTCTGGCCGATCCAACCGGTATGGCCATCCAGCACCTCTCGTTCTGGCTCGACTGTCGGATGTGCGTGCACGGATTCACCGCACGGACCTGCACGGCACGGTGGTACTGCGTGTGTCCGGCGACGGTCACGTACGGGTCCGCACGGATCGTTAGTCGCTGGCCAACGATGGAATGACCGGGCAGGTTGCAAGGCCGACGAAACATCTGCCTGGCTGGACTCGATGAGACGCCTGACCCGAATCCGTGGAATTGTCGCCGCTTTCGTCACCGGTGTTGTCGCAGGAGTCGCCATGCCGACGGCGGCGGCGTCGACCCGGGAGGCACAACCGAGTCGTGTGTTCGAACTGCGCACATACTCGGCCGCTCCCGGGAGGCATTCGGCACTCCTCGCTCGCTTCCGAGACCATACGGTCCGGATCTTCGATCGACATGGCATGACGAGCATCGGGTACTGGACTCCCCGGGATGGGCCGGGGGCGAACGAGACGCTGGTGTACCTTCTCGCGCATCCGTCCCGGGCGGCAGCCGACGCGAACTGGCAGGCGTTCATCGCAGACCCGGAATGGCAGGAAGTATTCGAAGCCTCCCGTATCGATGGTCCCCTGGTGGCCGGGCTGGAGCGCACCTACCTGGATGCGACCGACTTTTCCCCGATCAGATGACCAGGGAGTGAGGGGCCACTTCGCCTGATCGGCAGTACTTTTTTGTGTGAGCTTCTACCTCCAGCACTCAGATCTTCATGGCACTTCAAAGCCACGTTGTCACGATCTCTCGGTTCCTTGTCGATGAAGAGCGCAAGCACCCGGACGCAACCGGAGCGTTCACGAGTCTCCTGTCCGATATTGCGCTGGCGGCAAAGGTCATCGGACGAGAGGTAAACAAGGCCGGCCTGGTCGACATCTTTGGCGCTGCAGGTGAGGAGAATGTCCACGGTGAGGAGCAGCAAAAGCTGGATGTTTTCGCCAATCAGGTCATGTACCGTGCGCTGGATCACACCGGTCTGGTCGCGTGCCTCGCCTCCGAAGAGAGTGAGGAGTTCATCCCGATTCCTGAAAAATTCTCAACGGGGCCGTACGTCGTCATTTACGACCCGCTCGACGGTTCATCGAATATCGATGTGAACGTCTCCATCGGGACGATCTTCAGTATCCATCGGAAGTGCACCGATGGCGAGAGAGGTAGCCTCGCCGATTGTCTTCAGGCGGGTAGCAGGCAGGTCGCAGCCGGCTACGTGCTGTACGGTTCCTCGACCATGCTGGTGTATACGTCCGGAGCAGGAGTCCACGGCTTCACGTTGGACCCGTCGATTGGTGAGTTCATCCTCAGCCATCCGAACATGATGATGCCTGAGCCTCCCAAGAAGGTGTATTCCGTCAACGAAGCGTATTTCAGCCGCTGGTCGAGGGGCCAGCAGCGGCTCGTGAGCCACTTGAAGAACGAGGGAGGTTTCGGCTCGCGCTACATTGGCTCAATGGTGGCTGATGTCCATCGCACGCTGCTTCAGGGAGGGCTCTTCATGTATCCCCCCGAGGTGGGTCAACCGGAGGGGAAGCTCCGACTCCTCTACGAGGCAGCGCCGATGGCGTTCATCGTCGAGCAGGCGGGCGGGCGTGCAAGCACCGGAACCCGTGATGTCCGGGACATTCAGCCGACGGAGTTGCACCAGCGTGTACCGATCTACATCGGGTCAAAAGATTACGTGGATCTAGCGGAGGAGATACTCGCGACGGTCGAGTAACGCTCAAGCTCCGTCAGGGACAGGCCGAGTCAGTGACGGATTTCGGGGTGCCTGCCGAGCTCCGCAACGACCGTGTCGAAGTCGTCCAGCAGCTGACGCCGCATGACGTCGCTGACGAACGCATGCTCGAAGCCGGCGCGTGCAAGGGTCGTGAGCTCGTCACGGGTCATGCTCAGCTGGTCCCGGGCATGGCGGTACTCGTCTCTCAGGGTCACCCCCGACATGAGCCTGTTGTCGGTCCCCAGGGAGACGGACAGACCTGCCTGTTGGTACAGTCGAGCGGGGTGAGCGGCCAGAGTCGGGACGACGCCGGTCTGGACGTTGGAGGTCAGACATACTTCGAGTGGTATGCCTTCATCACGGACTCGCCTCAGAAGAGCCGGGTCTTCGCGCAGTCGGGTCCCGTGGCCGATTCGGCGGGCGTGGCCGACGTCGAGGGCCTGTCGGATGGATTCAGGCCCGAATCCCTCGCCCGCGTGCAGGGTGATCGGTAGCCCGGCTGCATATGCCCGATCCACGGCTTCCCGGTGATCCGAAACCGGGTGGCCCGCCTCGGCTCCGGCCAGGTCGAATCCGCAGACACCTCTGCCTGCATAGGCGACTGCCGCCTCGGCTGTTTCTGCAGTGATGTGGGCCGCGTGCGAGCGCAAACCGCACACGATGATCGCCGAATCGATTCGGCCACCTGCATCTGCGACCTCCCGCTCGGCACGGCGCATGCCGTGGAGCGCTGCTTCCAGAACCTCATCGATGGTGAGTCCCTGACGTCTGTTCAGCTGTGGACAGAAACGGACCTCTGCCCACCGAACGCCTTCGGCCGCGTGGTCGAGAATCAGCTCGTGGCTGATGCGCTCGAGAGCGTGCGGATCCTGCATCACCGCCAGCGTCAGCTCGAATCGTTCGAGGTACTCTTCGAGGGTCGCGCCGTCGCGCACGAGCATGTGCGATTTCAGGGCATCCGGGTCTGGAGCGGGAAGGCTGATGCCTCGCTCGACGGCGAGCTCGAACATGGTCGTTGCGCGAATCGAGCCATCGAGGTGGACATGAAGCTCCGATTTGGGCAGCGCCGCCAGGAAATTGTCGTCAGCGTCCACGCCACCTCCAGAATCCTCGGTGCCCGACCGTCATCGGATGCGTATCGAGTATGAGTCCCCAGTCACCATTCGGACGACCACACCGTCTTCTTCCACGAAGCGTACGACCTCACCCACAGGCCCTCCTCCGGTCGCGGCGATCATGCGAAACGTCCCGTCCCCGATCGGCTCGAGATGCACCGGCTCACCGATACTCGTGGCCCACGGATTCATGGAGACGAGGCGGCCGTTCAGCGCCAGCACGCGTGTCTCGCCACCACGACTCCTGTAGACGCCAGCGAAGCGCTCCCAGGCAGGATCCCACTCCACCGTTTCGGCCGTGCGGACTGTCGTGTTCGCGACGGCCTGACCGACCGTTTCCATCAGCTGCTGTCCGATCTGGGCGGGGTTGGAGTCGTTCGTGTTCGTGAGCACGATCACGCCGACCCCGGACTCGAGCTGGATACTCGTGTTGGTGGCGTATCCCGGGTAGCTACCCCCGTGGCCTACGTACAGAATACCATCGCGCCGCTGCACACTGAATCCGATCCCCTGGCCACGTGTCCAGGTGGTTTCAAGCATCCGGACGCGGTGCATTTCTCTGAGTGAAGCGGTACTCAGTAGACGATCGTCGCCGCGAGTCCCCTGCCGGAACTGAGCGGAAACGAAGCGTGCCATATCCTCCACCGTGGACGTAAGGCCGGTCGCGGCGGCCATCCCGCGAGCATCCACGAAGGAGAAAACCTGACGGGAGCCGTCGGGCATTCGGTTGCCGTAGCCGGTCGCCATCATGGGATCGGGGAGATCTACGCTCGAAGAGCCCATGTCGAGGGGGTCGAAGATGTTCTCCTGCAGGTAGTCGGCCCAGGTCATCCCACTCACTTCCTCGATCACCATGCCGGCGATCGTGTAGGCCAGGTTCGAGTACTTCCATCTCACTTCGGGAGAAAAGGGGGCGACTCGATCCGGCATCAGTGCCCGGACCTCACCCGCCGTGGGGAACTCGAAGTCGGTCCAGTGCGAGCTTGCTTCTCGGGGCAGCCCGGAGCTGTGGGTGAGCAGGTGCTCGATCGTGATGGGCGGGTCACCGTCGGATGCGGCTCGAAAGGAAAACCAGGGAAGGTACTCGACGACTGGATCATCGAGGCGCAGCAGGCCCTGCTCTCGTAATTGCATGATGGCCGTTGCAGTGAAGAGCTTGCTGTGAGAGGCCATGCGGAAACGTGTGCTGGTCTCCATCGGGCGCTCGGAGGCGAGGTCAGCGTGACCGAAGCCCGCCGACCAAACGAGGTCTTCTCCTGCGACCACCCCGACGACGACCCCAGGCAGGCCTCGAATCTCGACCTGGCCCTCGAGCCAATTGGAGAACAGTTCGATCTGGGCAGCGACGTTCGGATCCTCAGCGACCGACTGGGCGGAGGCCGGGGGCGGGGCACCCATCGCGATGAGTGCGCTCAAAAAGAACGGACGTACCTGTGACGGGGTTGGCGCACGCATGATGTGCCTCGCAGGCATGGGGGATTGCGGAGCCCCTCGGGCACCGGGTTCAGTGACGATTCTGTGCTTTCGATGGGCCGGGCGCGAGCGATCCACGAGATCCGGCTCCATCACATCGCCGCTTCAGAAGTGGAGTCTCGGTGATCGACGCCGGGGAAGCACCTCCCGACTCACGTGCCCGATATAGCCGCCGGGCCTTCTTCGGACGCGAAACCTTTTGCCACATCGATCAACGGCGCAGGATAGTCACCCGAAAAGCAGGCGGTGCAGTACGGACCCGCATCCGACACCGCATCGACCATTCCCTCGAGGGAGAGATAGCCCAGGGAGTCGACACCGAGTTTGTCAGCGATATCGGACACGTCCAGACCCGATGCGATCAATTCGCCTTTCGTTGGCATGTCGATTCCGTAGAAGCATGGGAAGCGCACGGGCGGACTCCCGATGCGAAAGTGCACTTCGGTCGCTCCCGCTGCCTTGAGCATCCGCACAAGGCTCCGGCTCGTTGTGCCTCGCACGAGAGAGTCATCGACGACCACGACCCGCTTGCCGACGAGGACGTCCCGCACCGGGTTGTATTTCATGCGCGCACCGAAATCTCGATCTTTCTGGTCTGGCTTGATGAAGGTGCGCCCGACGTAGTGATTCCGGAGTAGGCCCAGTTCGAACGGAATGCCACTCTCTTCCGAATACCCGAGGGCTGCGGAGTTCGCGCTGTCCGGAACGGAGATCACCGCGTCCGCTTCGACCGGGTTCTCGCGAGCCAGTTGCCTGCCGAACGCTCGACGGGCCCTGTCCACCGATTCTCCCCAAAGCCCCGAATCGGGGCGAGCGAAATAGACGAGCTCGAAAATGCAGGGGGCATGGCGCTCCGCGGCGTCCAGTCTCCCGACGGGCTCCACCGAGCCCCTGTCGATCTTGATCACCTCACCCGGATCGAGGTCCCGCACGTATTGCGCACCGAGGATATCGAGAGCGCACGTCTCGGAGACGACAACGTGCCCGGCACCCTTCCGCCCCAGGATCAGTGGCCGAAAGCCGCGGGGATCCCGCGCGGCGTACAGAGTGCCGCGCACGACGAGCGCCATCGAAAACGCTCCCACGAGGTGAGACAATGCCTCCATGACCTGCTCGTCGACGGTAGCGGCCCGTGATTTCGCGATCAGATGAATGAGGGTCTCCGAGTCCGACGAGGAACGAAAGATCGCTCCTTCGTCTACCAGCGTCCCACGAAGATCGAGTTGGTTCGTGAGGTTTCCGTTGTGCGCGAGTGCCAGGTCCCCGTAACGGTAGCGGGCTGTGATAGGCTGGATGTTCGCCGGGTTGCTGCCGCCCGCGGTGGAGTAGCGGACGTGACCGACTGCGGTCTCCCCCGTCAGGCTCTTGAGAGATTCCGGCCCGAAAATCTCGGATACGAGGCCCGCGCCCTTGTGGAGTCTTCCCTCCTCGCCGTCGAACGCAACGATGCCGCCGGCCTCCTGGCCGCGATGCTGGAGGGCGTACATGGCGAGGAATGCCTCTTGCGCGGCATTCTTGACGCCACTGATACCCACAACGCCGCACATGTCAGGCCTCCGACCCTGACGGAGCGTCCATGATTCCCGGAATGGCTCTGAAGTAGGCGTCAGCTACGTCACTCACGGTCGCCGAGACAGCACCGTCGCGGACCTTGATCGAGAAGCCGGATCCGACCTCCGAGACCGACCCGATCCTCTCCGCCGCGACATCGTAACGACCGGCGAGGGCCAGCACCGTCTCCGTATTCTCGGGGCTGCACGACACCACGATTCGCCCCTGAGACTCACCGAAGAGAGCGATCACCGGTCGGAGGTCCTCGTCCATCTGGACGTCAACGCCGAATGGAGAGTCGCCGTTCCCCAGAGCACACTCCGCCAGCGCCGACGCCAGGCCTCCCTCCGAACAGTCATGCGCAGACCTGAGTACGCCTTCGTGGTTCATCTTGAGGACTGCCTGCTGAAGAGCACGTTCTCCTTCCAGGTCGACCGAAGGCGGTTGTCCGGCTACGAGATCTGCCGTGACGTAGAGATACTCCGATCCACCGAACTCTCCGGAGTTCGTCCCGAGAAGCACGATGTCATCTCCCGCACTCTGGAACGCGTGTCGGGTGATCTTTGCCACGTCATCGATCACGCCGACCATCCCGATCACGGGCGTCGGGTAGATCGCTGAGCCGTCCGTCTCATTGAAGAGTGAGACATTCCCACCCGTGACCGGGGTCTCGAACGCTCCGCAAGCGTCCCTCATCCCGAGGACTGCCTCTCGAAGCTGGAAGTAAATGTGCGGTTTGAGCGGATTTCCGAAGTTCAGGTTGTTCGTGATCGCCGTGGGAAGCGCACCGACGCACACGAGGTTACGGGCAGCCTCGGCTACGGCCGCCATGGCCCCGGTTCGGGGCTCCAGGTACACGAAGCGGCCGTTGCAGTCCGTGGTCGCAGCGACGGCGCGGTTGGTCCCCCGGATCCGAATGACTCCGGAGTCGCCACCCGGGCGAACGGCGGTCGCCGTACGTACCGTGGAGTCGTACTGATGGTAGATCCACTGCTTGGATGCGACGTTCGGAGAAGCGAGGAGGAGCAGGAAGCTCCTCGTGAGGTCCCCTTCCGGGATCAGGTGCTCACTCAGGTCCATCTCACGGAGCGCGATGATCTCTTCCGACTCGATGCCTTCCCGCTCGTACGTAGGGCATCCCTCGGTCAGCGGCAGGGCCGGAATATCGGCGACGACCTGGCCATGCTCGAGAATCCTGAACTTTCCGTCGTCGGTGACCCGACCGATCACCTCTGCTTCCAGTTCCCACTTCTCGAGGATGGCCTGGACTTCGTGCTCGCGACCCGGATGCGCCACGACGAGCATTCGCTCCTGAGACTCCGAAAGGAGGATCTCGTACGGGGTCATCCCCGCTTCCCGGACCGGCACGTCCGCCATTTCGAGTTCGATGCCGCTTCCTCCGCGTCCTGCCATCTCGGACGCGGATGACGTGATCCCCGCGGCCCCCATGTCCTGGATTCCACTGATGGCGCCCGAGGCAATGAGTTCGAGGCTTGCCTCCAGCAAGAGCTTTTCCGTGAACGGGTCTCCAACCTGCACCTGGGGACGGCTCGACTCGTCGGAGTCTTCGCTGAGTTCTTCACTGGCGAACGTGGCACCGTGGATCCCATCTCGCCCGGTACGCGCACCAACGGCCATGAGCGGTGAGCCGGTGCCGGTCGCCGATGCCGTGATGAGGTCCTCGTGCTTCATCAGGCCCAGACACATCGCATTGACGATGGGGTTCCCCTCGTAGCCGCGATCGAACTGCACCTCTCCCCCGATATTCGGGATGCCGACGCAGTTGCCGTAGTCTCCGACCCCGCTGACCACGCCGCTGAAGAGGTAGCGAACCCGACCACTGTCCAGATCACCGAAGCGGAGGGAGTCGAGGACCGCGACGGGACGGGCGCCCATCGTGAAGATGTCACGGAGGATCCCGCCTACGCCTGTCGCCGCGCCCTGATAGGGCTCCACGGCAGAGGGGTGATTGTGCGATTCGATCTTGAAGGCGAGCGCAAACCCGTCGCCCACGTCGATGACCCCCGCGTTCTCACCCGGACCCTGAATCACCCACGGCGCTTTCGTGGGGAGAAGGCGCAGGAGTCGCTTGGAGTTCTTGTAGCCGCAATGCTCGGACCACATGGCGCTGAAGACTCCGAGCTCGGTAAACGTCGGGTCCCTGCCCATGATCCGCTGGACCCGCTCGAATTCGTCCGTCGAGAGGCCGTGATCGGCAACGACCTCGGCTGTGATCTCCGGATCGCCCTCGCGGGGAGAAACCTGCATCGCTGTCGGGTTGGTCATGAGGTCTGGAGGCTTGCCACCATGGACGTGAAGAGGGCGACACCATCCGTCGAGCCGAGAAGCTCTTCCATGGCGCGTTCTGGGTGTGGCATCATGCCGAGGACGTTCCCGGCTTCGTTCGTGATGCCGGCGATGTTCTGCCAGGATCCGTTCGGGTTGGCCTCCTCCGAGGTCTCCCCGGCCGCGTTGACGTAGCGGAAGACGACGCGTCCCTCTGCCTCAAGGGTCGCGAGCGTCTCTGTGTCCGCCCCGTAGTTCCCTTCACCGTGGGCGATGGGGATACGCAGGATCTGCCCGGGGTCATAGTCGGAGGTGAACAGGGTGTCTGCCCGTTCCACCCGAAGGAGGACATCCTTGCTTTCGAACTTCAGTGAATCGTTGTGCATGAGAGCACCGGGCAGAAGTCCGGACTCGCACAAGATCTGAAACCCGTTGCAGACGCCGAGAACAGGACCGCCCGAGTTGGCGAAGGCGATCACGTCTTCCATGATCGGACTCATCCGAGCGATCGCGCCGGCTCTCAGGTAATCCCCGTACGAGAATCCGCCGGGCAGGAGAACCACGTCGTAGTTCTTCAGCCCCCGTTCACGATGCCAGACGAAGGTGGTGTCGCCACCGACCTGCTGCGCGGCCTTGAACAGGTCGTAGTCGCAGTTCGAGCCCGGAAACGTAATGACTGCGACCTTCATGAATCCGTCTTCTCCGGGGTGCCGACCATGGACACCTCGAAGTCTTCGGTCACGGGGTTGGCGAGGAGCTTGCGGCACATTGCGTCTGCCGCCTCGAGCGCGGCGTCCGCGGATTCCGCATCGATATCGATGTAGATCGCCTTACCCACACGTACATCGTTGACGCCTTCCCAACCGAGGGAGTTGAGCGAGTGGTGGATGGCTTTCCCTTGAGGGTCGAGAAGCCCGGGCCGGGGCTTCACACGAACTTCGAGACGGTACTGACTCACGCTTGTTCCTCCAGACCTTGAACAGAGTCGGGGGTGGGTTGGGAATCGAGGTTGAGATGTGCGGCCCCCTGAGGGACCAGGTCGCCGTAGTCCAGATCACGGACTTCGGCCCGGGCACCGGCTTCGCCCTCCTCTTCGTCGAGGAGGGGGTCCCCACCGGGAATGCGGTCGAGGAAGCCCAGAAACACTGACTTGACGAGCCCCCACGCGATGTAAAGGACCAGTACCGTGAAGAAGTAGTACTCGGGCACGGAGAGGGCGGTAAAGATCGCCACGAACATGATGACCGTGTTGATGATTCCCCGGGCGGTACGAAGTCCGATCTTCGAGACCTTGCCGTAGGGGACGTGGCTGACCATCAGCACGGCGAGCAGCACCATGCCTACGCCCATGATCTGCTGCCACGGCAAATCGGCCAGATGTGTGGCGAAAATGCTCGTCTGGCTGAATGGATAGAAGGATGCGAGCGCCATTCCCGCAGAGGGCGACGGAAGGCCGTGAAAATGACGCTTTGCCTCGCCCCCCTGTTCGATGTTGAACCGGGCGAGGCGAACCACGACCGCAGTGATGTACACGAACGAGAGCACCCAGCTCCACTGAGCATCCGCAAAAAAGAGCGCGAACATGATGTAGCCGGGGGCAACACCGAACGAGACCGCATCCACCAGAGAGTCAAGCTCCGCCCCGAAAGCCGAGCCGGTTCGGGTGAGGCGCGCCACACTCCCGTCGAGCATGTCGAGAATGCCGGCAATGATGATGCACCATCCGGCCCACATGAAATCACCCCGGGATACCGACACCATCGCGTAGACGCCGAAGAAGAGGTTCCCGAGGGTGAATGCGGACGGGAGAATGATGACCCCG
>Ga0181574_10006210_pt1 | contig 10112 bp, 4 predicted proteins | sample 101ome_24_FD_145600 | JGI IMG/M metagenome (GOLD analysis project Ga0181574, IMG submission 145600) | Coastal salt marsh microbial communities from the Groves Creek Marsh, Skidaway Island, Georgia - 101410AT metaG (spades assembly) | ecosystem: Environmental > Aquatic > Marine > Intertidal zone... | reverse complement strand
CGGGTTTTTACCACCCGATCCCAAAACCTCTTCCGTTCCCGTACTCCCTCCCAACAATAAGGACAAAGATGCCGGGCACTACCGGGGAACCGGTATTTTTCCCGCTGAAAATCATATTCTACTTCTTGAGGATGAGCCCAGCCATTGCCGACGCAATGGCCTGACATGGAAAATCCTGGAAGTCGAGGTCAAGAACGACGAAGGAACGATTGTCGCCAAGCGGGCCCCCAAGACAGGAGATGGAGACGAAGACGAACCCCAAACCATGACCTTCGATTCCGCCACCCGTATTTGGCAGGGTCGCGAATCCATCCGCGTGTCCGATCTCATCTCTCAAAAAGTATGGCCCGAAAGCGGTAAGAAAGAAATCAATGATCAATCCGTCCTTCTTGGCATCACCTGGAAACCGGCACCCGGGGACGGACTGAGTGGTGCCTTTACCCGTTTTCATATCTCGGATATCTGGCTGGACGATCAATCGATTGAGCAGGCCGCCTATTTCCAGACCCAGAAAAACAATCATTTTATCCGTACCCGCTGGATGCCAGCCTATGTGACCGAGGTGAAGTACGGAAAGTTTGGTCAGGCCACGGCGACCCTCACCCTTTTCGGGGGTATGGATCAGGAACTCTACGACGATTTTAAAAAGGAATCCGGCGGACAGATCAATGGTGCGGAAAATACCCTGAAACACACCGCCAGCCACTACGGCCCCGGTCATATGGCATCCAACGGAAAGATCGTTCAAGTCACCAAGCAGGACGGCAAAGTCCCCTTGGGCAGCAGTGGCATTCAAATCGATTTCAAGACCGACCAGATTATCGAAGCGATCCGTCCCGGAAGGGTCGTGAAAATCCGTCCGGACAGCTGGCCCAAGTCACAAATCCCACGGGAGGAATACCTTTTCAACAATAGCCCGGAAAACCGTTTCCCGACCCCGGACATTTTTCCCAAATATTGATTCTGAAAAATATGAAATCCAAATTGTACCATGTCCCCCCGCTCTGCGCAGTGTTGCTTTTGTCAGTCCTTATGCACTCAATCGGGCAAGCCGCTGATACCGCTCCTGGCTTGCCGGGGCTTTCCACGGTCAGCTCCCGTGCTGAGCTTGATGCATTGATTGCCTCGACAGACGATCCTGGCTTAAAGCAGGCGATCCGGGACAATTCCTGTGCAATCCTGGAAGCGGCAGAGCGGTATCCTCATGTCGAAGCGGTTATCCGTACGATAGAATCTTCCCCGGGCGAGTATCAGATGATCAATGCGACACCTTGTTCTTTGAAGAAGGCGGCGGGTGGTGACATCACAATTTTTGATACACTGACCATGGTGGGGACAAGAATTAAGGGCGGAAAGGCGCACCAACATCGCACCAACAAAGAAGACCCGTACAACGCTGCTTTCGTTGAACACCTCGGGCACATTACTTCCCTGGAAACGCTCTATCTGGAGGCGCGGAATATCGAGGACTCCTGGGTGGCGCCTTTACTGAACCTCAAGAACCTGAAGAGCTTGGCCATCATTGGCTTTGCCAGGCTTGGCGACGACAGCCTTGCCCAACTCCAAAATCTGGAAACGACATGCCCCCATCTCACCACTCTCGAGCTGGCTTACTTCGGAAAGGCTACCGATGCGGGCCTGGAAAGGTTGGCAGGACTGAAAAACCTGGAGAAGTTTACATTCAGGGGATCTCCCGTGCGCGGACACGGATTTTCGAAATTTGACGGATGGACAAGACTGAGAAACATCAACTTCCACTCTAACCAACTCGATGACGAAGGGCTGGGGTATGTTTGCGAAAAGTTCCCCAACCTGGAATTCATCAAGCTCTGGCACTCCCGTTACCTGACTGATGCTAGTGCGGTACACATCAAAAAACTGACGAGGCTCAAAGGGATCGAAATCAGCTGCAAAGAGGCCACGGCTGGCTTGTTTAAACACATTGGGCATTTGCCTTTGGAATACGCGGCATTTGAATCCGGGGTAAACAGCCCTGCGACCCAGGTCATAGAAAATGCCAAATCTGTGCCGACCCTTCGACGCCTAAAAGTCCAGGTCAGTTCATTCACTCCCACCGAACTCAAGCAACTCGCTGAAGTAAGCCAGGTCGAAGAGTTGTCTTTGGGAAGCCTGACGTTGACCGAAGAGCACATCGACATCCTGAAGAGCTTCGACCATCTCAAACAACTGGAACTGGTCGAACGCCGAAAGAAGCACCTCTACCCAGACGCCGCCAAACCCAAGGTCAGGTCTGCCTTACCCGGAGTGGCCGTGACGTTTGTTCCGTAAAGTCCATTACTCCACCCCTTTCCCTACCCCTGATGGATTAAATTCAACCATGAAAACCACTCACTCACGCCGCAACTTCCTCCGGGGCACAGGAGCCTGCCTAAGCCTGCCCTTCCTTGAAACCCTCGCCCGCGCCGATGAGCCACCCTCAACGCAGCGTTTCGTCTGCATGGCCAACCCGTTTGGGATGATCGCCGATGCCTTCTTTCCAACCGAAGCAGGGCTCGACGCCGCGCTGCCCCCCAACCTCAGCGCGTGGGAAACTCTCCGTGGCAAGTTCACCGTTTTCTCGAATCTCGACCACGGCTTCAACGGCGGACATTCGGCGACCCATGCCTTCCTTTCCGGCGTCCGCACCCAAGAATCCGCCACGATGCCGGATGGGAACGTGTCGTTGGATCAGTTCCTTGGGGAGGCCAACGCGGGCAAAACGCGCTTCCCCGTCCTCAACACTTCCGCCGGGAGCAACAAAGGCGGGGCTTGCGAGTTGTCCTGGACGCGATCCGGCGTATTGGTGCCCGCGATCCAGGATGTGAGCCGTGTGTTCAAACTGCTCTTTGTCGATGATTCACCGGAACAGGCTGCTGCGCGCAGCAAGCGCTATGAACGCCAAGGCTCGATTCTCGATGCGCTTCTCGAGCAGTCCAAGTCGATGAACCAGCGGCTCAGTTCCCGCGATCAGGCCAAGATGGAGCAATACCTCACCTCTGTCCGCGAAGTGGAAATCGCAATCAAGCAGGAGCAGGCCTGGGTGCATCGGCCGCGTCCCAAGGTAGGCATGCCGGAGCCCAAGGACGGCACCGTGACCCAGCAGTTGCCCATATTGCTCGACCTCATCGCACTCGCGCTGGAGACGAACTCGACGCATGTCGCGACGGTGGAGGTTCCGGGGGGATTTGATGCCAAGGGCGTCGGTTTGGACGCAAAAGGATACCACGCCTATTCACATCATGGGAAAGATCCCAAGCTGATGGATGGCCAACGCCGCATCGAGAAATACCAGATGGAACAGTTGGCGAGGTTCGTACAGAAGCTCGACGGTTCGGGATTATTGGAGACGACCCAAGTGCTCTTCGGCAGCGGCATGGGGGACGGCAGCGCGCATACGAATTCGAACCTCCCCATTCTCGTCGCGGGAGGCAGTCATAAACATGTGGCCCACGCGGTCATGTCACCGGACAAGTCGAAGCGGGTGCCGTTGAGCAATCTCTTTCTCACGATGGCACAACAGTTTGGGGTGGAAGTAGAAAGCTTTGGCCACAGCAACGGAACCCTGGAGTTAACCAACCGCCGCAGTGACTGACAAACTCACCGCAATTCTGATTCTCGCTCTGTTTACTTCACCCGTTGCGTTCGGCCAGGAAGGCGAAGCGAACCGCGCAGGAGTCACCATCCCGATTCAGTTGCCCACCAATGGTGAGTTGCCAAAAACTTACCGCGTCACCCTGGCGATCACCGCGCCGGACAATCCGGACTGGATCGTCAGCACCTTCGTGTCGGGGGCGGTTCGCACGGTGACGGAGGAGAACCAGGGCCGCTTCACCGAATCCTGGGACGGGCTGGATGATAACTTCATGCCCGTGCCGCCGGGGAAATACGGCGTGAAAGGCATCGTCATGCCGACGGAAATCTGGGCGCCGGACGGCGAGCCGCACACGCTCCGACCGAAGATTCTCAGCGGCCCGAGCGGTCTGTCGCCGCGGCATGGGCGGGGCGAGGACAAATTGATCACGGGCGATCAGGTCGCGCCGGGGATCGGAGATGTCGCGGTCGGGCCGGATGGCGTGGCGGTCTTCTACTGGAAGTTTCTGGAGAACGCGCTCAACCCCTATCGGCTCGACCTCAGCCGGCCGCTCGGCCCGGAGCAGCTTCTGGGTGGGTTCAGTTCCGGCGGGACGGGCGGCGGCGATTATGTTGCAACCGACGGGCAAACGATCTGGGCCGTGGCGCCGACTGACGCAGTTGCCGAGCAAACCCAGATGGAAGGGGAAGTCTTCCTCTATCCGCCGTTCCTCTACCGCGCTGACCAGGAACCGTTTGGCAGCGACAACATGATTCGGCGCAACGTGACCCTGACCGAAGGCCGCGTCACCGGTCTGGCGGCGTGGCGGACTGACGAAGATGACCCGGCCCTGCTCTTTGTCGCGGAGCGCGGCAAATTGGAGATCGTCGGCAAGCATCCTCATGGAGAATTGGATCTCTACGGCGAATCGCCTGACGAACGTGTTAATATCCTGCGAGTTCTGAACGGCGACACCGCGGAGGAAATCTCGCGCATGTCCGTGGTTGAGCCGACAGCGCTCGCGGCGACTAACGAGCGTCTTTATCTTTTGGAACAACGTGAGGATGGGTGGACGGTTCGATTCGCTTCTCTTCCCAAAGACGGCAAACTCGATCCCGCGGCGTGGATCGAACCCGTCTCGTTGCCCGGCTTGAAGGATCCGCGCGATCTCGCTGTCGATTCGACTGGCCGCTTTTTTGTCGCCGACCCGAAGTTGAATCGCGTGCTTCGTTTCAGCCCCGCAGGTGAGCTGGAATCGACGTTTGGCGCTGCCGATGCCCAGCGTGAAGAGCACTACGATCCGGAAGTCTTTATGCAGCCGATCCGCCTGGCTCTGCATCGCGACAAGGCGGGTGGCGAGCAGCTGCTGGTCGTCGAGAACGCCGGCCCTTGCCGCGTGGCGGAGTGGACGACCGATGGCGAACTGTTGCGGGACTGGGGATATTCGCTGGGCGCAAACAGTGGATTTGCGGTAGATCCGAAATCGCCGGAGGACGTCTACCTCATCGGCAGCGGCGAAACTCTTCTGCGCTATCGCGTGAACTACGACACGGGGGATTGGATCCTCGAAGCCGTCTGGCATGGAATCCACACGGACGGCCTAACATACCCCGAAATCCTTCATCGCGCGGGCCGAAAATACCTCACTTTCAAACGCTTCGGCAAAGATGGCACCAACCTGTTCCGCTTTGACGCCGATCGCCTTCTGCCCAGCGCGGGGATCATCCGCGAAAGGCGCGAAGGCCAGCCTCCAGCTTACTTCACCTGGAATGATGGGAACGGAAACGGCCAACGCGACGCCGACGAAGTCTCGCCGCTCGACATGCCCCGCGGGCTTGATCGCTACTGGGGCGACTACCGCCAGGACGATCTCAGTCTACTGGCGCCTCGTGGCGGCACGCAGGACGTCTACCGCCTGCCGGTGACTCGATTGGACGATCACGGCAATCCCGTCTACGGCGCCTGGGAGCGTGTCTTTACCGATGAAATCTACGCCGCCAAAGCGGCCGGCGCCGCCACCGCGATCTACGGAGGTAACGAAGCGGTCAGCAAGTTCAACGGTGATTGGGGCTCTGTCAGGCAACTGCCGGATGGTGAGTTCGTGGCCAACATGCGCGGCGGTGGTTTTTCCGCGAACCACGGCTGGCAACAGAAGTTAAGCCGCTACATTCCGGACGGCGAAGGCGGTTTGCGGCAGAAATGGCGTGTCGGGCGAATCGCCAACATCACTTCCGAGCCGACCGGTATTCACGGCTCCATCCACGTGACGCGGCCGATGCACGGGCTCATCGGGATCATCGACCAGAGCCGCGCCGGGATGCACGTTTTCACCTGGGACAGCGGGCTTTACGTCGACACGCTGATGCTTCCCGCCGACCGCGAATACGACACGGTTTACGGTAGCCCTGGCGAGTTCTTCACCGGCGGCGCGCATCAGGTTAACGAGCGAGTGTTCCTGCAATGGGGCAAGACGATGCCGCTTCTCTTCGAGGTCGAAGGCTGGACCGCGGACAACGGCATCCGCTCGATTCCCGGTCTACCGAAATCGGTTGCGATTACCGCGTCACAGATCGCTTCGCCGCCGGACCTCGCGATTCAGATTCGCGGAGGCGCGGGCTCGGCGAAAATCGCCCATTTCCAGCCATTACCCGGATCCGGACCGGCACTGGACGGCTCGACCGAAGGATGGGAAAGCTGCCAACCCGTACGTTTCGGCGATCACGCCGCTGACGTGGAAGTGCGCTGCGGCTTCAATCCCGACACGCTCTACCTGCGTTGGGAATTAAAGACGGAAAACCCGCTCAACGTGCCGCCGATGCCCTCGCCCGAGCGAATGTTCACCCACGACCGCTCCGCCACCACGCTCAGTTTCTATCTGCAGGGCGACCCGGCAGCTGCTGGCGCCGATGTCATGGGCCGGTCGGGCGACGTCCGGCTCGTGTTCGGCCTGCACGACGCTAACGGCGAAGTTCGTCCCGCTGCGATCGGTTTGTATCCCAGCTGGAACGGCCCCGGCGAAGCCAAACCCTTCACCTACGCCTCGCCCAGCCAGCGAACTGAGTTCGCGCATGTGGCTGTGTTAGACGAAATCAAGCTAACGCATAATCTGAGCAAAGATCGCCGCACTATGGTCCTCGCTGCGGCGATACCCCGTTCCGTCATGCTCCCGGGAGAGGCAGAATCCAAGCTGATCGGCGCCTGGCGGACCATGGGCAATTTCGAAGTCACCATCGCGGGCGCCCGCAAATTCTGGTGGTCCAACGCCGACGGCTCCGCCAGTCGCGAAACGAAGGACGAACCAACCGAAGCGCGTCTCTACCCGGGATCCTGGTCGCAGATCGCCTTCACCCCGCTGACTGACGGTCTGCCCGTCCGATCCTGGCTCGTGAACGGTCCGTGGACGTCGAAGGAGCTGAAATACGCCGGCACGGCAGAGGGCAAACGCCTGTTCCAGCAGTTCTTCGACAGCACCACCTTTCCACCTGATGACCGGTCAAAGCCTCTCAGCGGGGACGCGTTGAAAACCTGGCGTCTCGCCAACACGCGCCCGGCTGACCATTGCCTGTATCCGGACGATGGACACCCTCTGTATCACGCCGGCTGCAATCTGTATTTCGCGACGACCTGGATCTGGTCACCCGAAGCGCAGGAAATCGCGATCGAGTTCCCGATGCAGAGTCAGAATAATCTCAGCGTCTGGGTTAACGACGCCAGGCTGAAGGAAACCAGTCGGGAGGAAGGAGTCTTTCACACCGTCGATTCCCCGCAGACGGTGGCGCTGAAGTCGGGATGGAACCGGCTCTTGGTTCGTGGTTACGCGTTAGGTTACGACCTCCATTTCGGCGCCATCCTCAAAGCCGACCCCGATCGTCTCTGGCAATTGCGACTGTCAACACAGCCATGATTCAATTGAAACTTATCATTCTCCTGAGTTGGATTCTTGCGGCACGGTTGGTGGCCCAAGCCGATTTCGAAGCACTCCTCACCAATTCCTGCCTCGACTGTCACGACGACGCCACGGAGAAGGGCGGCCTGTCGCTCGAAACCCTCGATTCGGCGATCAACGGCCAAAACGCAGTAATCTGGCAAAAGGCGCTGGAACAGGTCGAACGCGGATTCATGCCTCCAGCTGGGAAGCCGCAACCAACCCAAAAGGAACGCGAGGCCGCAGTGCTCGACCTGGAAAACCGGCTCGTGGCGTTTCATGCCCAAAAACCTAGGCAAACACGGTACGCCGTCCTCCGTCGACTCAATCGAACCGAATACCGCAACACGATTCGAGATTTGCTCCAGCTCGAACTCGGCAGCGACCCAACATCGGCGTTTCCCGGCGATGAACGCGATCATGGTTTCGCGACGAATGGCGAGAAGCTGGTGACGTCGAATTTCCTCCTGCGACAGTATCTGGAAGCGGCGGAGGACATTGTCAGCCGCGCGGTAACCTTTGGACCGAAGCCGAAAACGAATCACTGGCAGATGAAGCCACCCTTCGACCGCACCAACGGTCGTGAACAGGGAGAGGCTGCCGGCTATTATCGTAAGAACAAAATCCCCCAGCCATACCAGGATATCTGCGGGCGAATCGGAGCCGGAGGCGCTCCCTATTTGGGTTACCACCCGCTGGATGACATCAGCGATGACGGTGTCCCGGAAAGTGGCTGGTATCAAATTCGTATCGAGGTCGAGGCCAAGTTTCGCCATTCGTTTCAGTATGAATATTTCACCCGCTTCAAACCACTGTGGGACGGTTCGGAACCGATCAGACTGTCGCTGTTTACCGCCACCCTTCAGGGGATCGATCCCGCCAATAAAGAAGCCCGAAATTTTGCCGCGATCTACGAGCAGAAAGGTCAACGCCATATCGCGACCTGGGATTTGCCGGATGACGAAAAGAGATGGCTGGTAGCCAAAGTCTGGTTGGAAAAAGGGCAGTTTCTTCGACTCGGTTTCCCCAACGGCCCTTCCAATTCCAATCACCGGATCCAGCATTATTTCAATGCAATGAAGAAGGCGACGTTGTCCGCCGAAGAGTTCGCTGAATACGAAGCCAGGAAAAAACCCTACGGCGGATGGTTTTCCTTTCACCTCTGTGAATCGCCGCGGGTGCGGCTATATCAGATCGAGATGGAAGGGCCACTGAACGAAACCTGGCCGCCTGCCAGCCATCGGACGATCTTCGGCGACTCGGCTTATGAATCCGGGAATGCGCCTGACATTCTGCAAAACTTCGCCACCCGCGCGTGGCGCCGTCCAGCAACTGCTGAAGAAATTGCGCCGCTGCTCAAACTGGTGCGCAACGCGGAATCCAGCGGCATGAGCGCGGAGGACGCAATCCAAGAAGGGCTCAAGGCGATCCTTTGCTCGCCCGAATTCATTTACCGTGAAGAAAAGGGCGACGTTCTGACCGACTACGAAATCGCCAGCCGCCTGTCCTATTTCCTCACCGCCTCGATGCCGGACGAAACGCTGCAAAACCGCGCCGCTGCGGGTGAATTGGCCGATCCCAGGATTTTACGCGCCGAGGCGGAGCGGCTCCTGGCCGATCCGAAGTCCGACTCCTTTGTCAGCGAGTTCCTCGACGGTTGGCTGCAACTCAACAAGCTCGGCTCGATGGCGCCCGATGGGCATGGCTTCAGCATTTACTACAACGATCGGCTCGAACCGGCGATGCGCACCGAAACGCGCCTCTTTTTTCGGCACTTGTTAGAGACCAATGGACCGATTCGTAACTTTCTCGATTCGGACTACACCTTCGCCAACGAAAATCTCGCCAGTTTCTACGGAGTCACGCAAGAAGGCTTCGCCGAGCAGGTGAAGCAACCCGTTCCCGGCCTCCCCACGCGGTATCTGCGTCAGGATGGTGTCGGCAATTCGCCGACCACGCAGGTGGCGCGCATCAGCCTGACGGATCAGCGTCGTGGAGGTTTGTTAGGCCAAGCCAGCATCCTCACCCTCACGGCCAACGGCGTCGATACTTCGCCCGTGATTCGTGGCGTTTGGCTTTTGGAGAACATCCTCGGCACGCCGCCTCCGCCCCCACCGCCGGATGTCCCCGCGATCGAGCCCGACATCCGGGGTGCGAAAACGATCCGCGAGCAGCTGCAGAAACACCGCGATTCCGCCGCCTGCCGATCCTGCCACACCCACATCGACCCACCCGGCTTTGCGTTGGAGTCGTTCAATCCGATCGGCGGCTGGCGTGGGCATTACCGAATGGGCAACAAATATGTCGAGATCGATCCCTCCGGAAATTTCGCCGGAACGCCATTCGCGGACATCGTAGAGTTCAAAGCCGAGTTGTTAAAACGCGAAGACGCCTTCGCGCGTTGCCTAGTCGAGAAGCTCCTCCTCCACGCCCTCGGTCGCGATCTGGAAGTCACCGACCGCCCTCACATCCGCGCAATTCTCGATGCGACTCGCGCGGATGGATATCGGCTGCGCGATCTGGTTGTTGCGGTGGTTGAAAGCAAACCGTTCTCCCGAAAATGAAATCAGTTCCAACAGATTCAGGAAGGCCAGCTGATTGCGATTACTCCAATCT
>Ga0181574_10006208_pt1 | contig 10113 bp, 7 predicted proteins | sample 101ome_24_FD_145600 | JGI IMG/M metagenome (GOLD analysis project Ga0181574, IMG submission 145600) | Coastal salt marsh microbial communities from the Groves Creek Marsh, Skidaway Island, Georgia - 101410AT metaG (spades assembly) | ecosystem: Environmental > Aquatic > Marine > Intertidal zone... | reverse complement strand
AACAAAACTCGAAGCCACCACAGGGGGCATTCTCGTCGCCCCGACCGGCGAGTCCGCGCAAATGGTCGCGGCTGAGGATGAGTTTCAAAAGATGTTTGGGTTCTTGAACGAGCGCGGGAAGGAACCGCTGGCGATTGGGAACGGTGAAGAGACGCTCGCCATCGGCGATGGATTGGAGCAAACCGAAGAAGTGACGCCGGCTGCTGACAACGCAGACGACGAAGCGCCCGCGCCTGCGCCCGCGCCCGCGCTTCCCCCAGGATTCGTTCCACCACCACCAAACATGCCTCCACCACCGGGAACGCGGAAGATTGATCCGACCGCTCCCGCTGTCCCGCCGATGATGCCGATGATGCCGGGAGCGGATCCCTTTGATCCCATGGGTATCATGTCCATGGACACCTCCATCGAAGGGTTGAAAAAGATGGCGGAAGAGCTCAAGCAGCAGCAGGCGCTGCTCGAAGCCAAGGGTGCGGATATGAGTGCGATGTTTGCCATGGGTGGGGGAGGTGTTCCGGCGGTGCCGTTGCCTCCGATGCCAGCGATGCCTCCGCCTCCGTCGGCGAAACCGTCGACGGCGGAAGGACGCGCGATGGATTACGCGACGGGCCCGCCGGTTTTTGAAGAGGAAGAGGACACCATCGTCACGCTCGCCGGGGAAGAACCGGTGCCGGAGGTTGAGGAAGAACCGTTAAAAGCGGAGACAAACGCGGAAGCGCCGGCGCAGAGACGCAAACCGCCGCCGCCGCCGGCGACCATTCCAGATGATATCGCGAAGGCGCACGAGCTCGCGAAAGCCGCTGCCGCGGCGCCACCGCAGCCTCGAAACGGGCGACGACAACGCGATGATTCGCGCGAAAGAGAACCAAAATTTGGATCTGGCGCAGCACGGCCGCCACCGAGACGCGCGGTGCGACCAGGTGGGGCACGAACGAGGAACGATTCGCGCGAACCGCCGGCGAGCCGCAGACGCGACAGATCCAGAGACCGAGTGGACTCGAGACCGAGCGGTGGACGCAAACGTGATCGAGAGGACGACGCGAAGGACGGACGCAATGACGACGCGGGTGAGCGACGGGCGAAGAGACGCGACGGAGACGTAGGAGGGCACGACTCGGCGACGATTTCCCGCGAAAACTCTGCAGATGATTTTCCAGCAGACGGTCGACGCTCGCGCGGATCCAGAGGCGGACGAAGCCGCGGTGGGCGGTCGAGGCGAGGACGCGGCGGTGGGTCGAGCGTTCTCAATCGCATCGGTCGATGATGCGACGAGACGACGAAACACGAATAGAAACAAATATAGCCAAAACGACGAATGAAAGAAAAAATCAGTCTTGACAAAAATTACTACGCCTCGCGCACCGACCTTCTGTGCGCCTCTAGAGGCATCCCACGCCTCACCTCGTCGACGCGACCGAGCGATATGTCTGCAACGGCGATTCCTATTCCTGAATCCGGATCATCCATCCTCGCGATGACCTCCCCCCACGGATCGATAATCATTGCATGGCCGTACGACGACCGACCTCCGCCGTGATCCCCGCACTGCGCCGCCGCCACCACGTAACACTGCGTCTCGATCGCCCGCGCACGCAAGAGCGTCTCCCAGTGCGCCGCACCAGTTTTCTTCGTGAACGCGCTCGGAACGACAATCACGTCGGCCCCGCGTTCGAACCGAAGAGCCTGATATACGTCTGGAAAGCGTAAATCGTAGCAAATAGAGGCGCCGACGACCCCTAATCCCGGCACCTCGTGTGTCGTCAGACTCGTCCCAGGCGCCGTGTACTCGCTCTCGCGAAGAACCGCACCTCCTGGAACGTCGGCGTCGAACAAATGAATCTTCCTGTACGTATCCCCGTGGACGTCGCCGCTCGAAGAAACCATGACGTGCGAGTTGTACCTCTTCCCAGCTTGCGCTTCCTCCTCGCAACGCTCCGCGACGCAACACGAGATCCATAACCCGTGTTCGCGCGCGAGAGATTTCATCCGTCGCACAACTGGTCCATCCGCGATGCTCTCCGCGACGTCATCGGCATCCTTTTTCGACGCGCCGACGCACGCGAATGCTTCAGGTAGAAAGATCGCGTGACAACGCTTTTCTTTCGCTCTCGCGCACAACTCCGCAGCGCAGCGCAGATTCGCCTCGACGTCGCGCGTGGATGTCATTTGCGCCACGGCAACGCGCGTCGGTGGCGTCTCTCGCATCGCCGCAGACATCGTCGGCCAGGCGGACACTGTCGGAAACGCTTTGTTTGCAGTGGCGAAAACCGTTAGAACAACATTCCAGAACTCGACGCCGCAATGTCCGCGTCGACCCCGACGCCGGCACCGGCGCTCACCCGCCGCGAACGCATCGGATGGTACGCGTACGATTTCGCAAACTCCGCCTTTCACCAAGCCACCGGGGCGGTGTTCGCACCGTTGTTACTGGACGCGCTCGCAATGGATAGAGCGTGGAAACTCGCCGGAGGCGGAGAGAACGGGCAAAATTTGAGCATGGCAGCGTGAATCCATTAATAGATTCGATTTCAATGCATTCTATGTGTATATATATTCCAATCTTAGACAATCGTACCGTTCTCCAAGTCGTATTGCCCGTCGCTCGGCCTCACTGTCTCAGGCTTGAACACGCCCCCTCTGTATGCCGCGCTGACGGGACTAAACGGCACACCCTCTCTCGATTTGGGTTTGCATCGCGCTCTGAATCGCAATTCAATACTCACGCGACCCTTGATGGCATTTTTTCGAGCCGCGATGGGGTCCTCAGCGCCGTTTCGCAAGTCCCGCTTGTCCTCTGGCATCCACGTGCCCGCTCCGTGCCACATGTCAAAGGAATCAAAAATCATATACGGCGCCGTGATCCACACGTGCTCATCGCTCGGCTGCAACTCTGGCGATCCACGCGTCATATAATTTGCATCCTGCGCTTCAAACTTATCCTCCTTCTTCTTCGTGCTGAAGGCTTGCATCACCATCGGCGCCGCGCTCATGGGATTAGCCTTGATTTTCTCCAGTGTAGACATCAACTGGCTCCCCGTCGTCTTTTTCGAATCATCCTCAACGTTATCTTCCGGGCGTCTCACGTCATACGTCCACTCTTTGGCGCCACCGTTCCTCGGCAGGAGCACCACGAGCGGTTTATCCCACGCTTGACCTGTCGGATCCCTCGGCGAACGAAGCAACCACACGTTGTAGTACCGGTAACTGTACTCATCACTCGCCTCCATCCCAGCTTCCATCCAGCCCGGGCTCTTGTAATCGATCGCATCCGGATCTCTGTGCAATCGTCCGAGGGGATTATATTTACTCATGATAAAGTCCTCCTTTGTCCTCCGCTGCATGAAATCGATCGCTCGATTGTAATATTTTGGTTCATTGACGAACGCAACTCCGTTGAGCACCTCCCCGCCGAACTCCGGGGAGCACTCCTCTGGAAACGCCTCCTCCAACAAAGCCTTACCGGCTTCAAACGCCTCTGGCCACAACGTATGATGTCCAGCATTCTTATTTTTCACCCCGATCGCGTCCCATCCGTCATCAATCACACTCAAGAGTTTCGCGAGTTTCGGCGACGATGGATCGATGATCGACACGAAACGACCCGCGTTCGCCTTTTCAATCGCCTCTCGCGCCGCGTCGTTGATATAAACCGTCTTATCGATCGATCCGTCTTTATACGGGATCGATGCCGTGCGTTCAACCGCATCGGGGGAGATTGGCGTCGGTGCCGGCGCCGGTGAAGTCGCCGATGATGCTGCCGCTGCGCGCCTTATCCGAACGCCGCTTCGTTTACGCTGATGCGCGTCGACGACGACGCGTGGACGCGCGACGACGGACGACGGGACCGAGGCAACCATGTTATTCATCTACGTCGTCGTCGCGATCGCTGAGCTCGTGGATCGGGTCCGCGGTCGACGGTACGGCTTCAAATGCGGACAACGTCTGAGTCAGCAGAAGATATTACGCGCAAACGTGTGTGTGCGTGACATCGAAACTTTAAAATGCTGATTGTACAAACACAAAAGGGCGATCAAATCTATAAAGTCTCCTCGGCGTCTTCAAAAGTTTCTTCTTCGCCTTCGCCTTCGGCGTCTTCGGCGTCTTCGGCGTCTTCTTCAGAAGCTTCACCGGCTGCTAATTCATTGTCGATTTCCTCATTCGCCGACGCCACGAGCGCCTCAGCGGCAGCCTCGCGTTGCGCGCGCGCCTGCGCTTCTAACCAACTCATGATTTGCTCTTCGCTAAGTTCAGGGTGGAGGGATTTCATGACGTGAATCATCGTCGGTCGCGGTTGTACCAGGCGCATCTTATGCGCATCGGTGTGGTTTTGCGCAAAGCGGTAATCCCTCTTTCTCTCTGGGTGCTCGAAAACGTTTTGCATGCACTTAGAACAGAGATCAAACCCCATGAACTCGGATTCGGAGCACTCCTCGCACTGATACCGCGGACCGACGATGGGGTACAAACCGCACCAATCGCAACCGACGCCGTAGTGGACAAAGGTGGACGGCTCAAATACGATGACGCCGCCGTCGCCAACTTGCACAGAAGGATGAGAATCGTCCGACGAATCACCGTCATTTTCAGCATCGTTGCGTTCAACATCGTCACTCTCCATGTCGCGTTCTTCCTCCTCATCCATCGTAGTCGCCGCGTCGACCATTTTCAACGCAGCGTCCTCTGCGCTTGCGGCCTTTGCGTCCTCCTCCATCTGCGCATTTGGTGAATTTTCTAAATGTCTCTTCAACTCGGCGTCGCACCGCTCCCTCGACTCTCGCACAACCTCTTCCGGGTACACCGCCTCTATGTCATCCTTCATGGTGAAGATGACGCTCGTCGGTTCCCTCCAAGCCCCGCACTCGACGCACCAGTCGCCGCCTCGGGCTCCGCTTACGAGCATCTTTGCGTGCGCCTCTTCGTAAAGCGTCCCACACTGCTGACAACACACCGGTCTCGTCGCGAGCTCTCCACACCACCGATCAACTCCACCACATCCACACGCGTGAAACACCGCCATCTCGCGCCCACTCGACGGATCGAACGCTGAAATCTCACCCGAAACGGCGTCGCTCTTCGCAGTCTCTTCGTCTTCCTCTAGCGCTCGCTCCAACGCGCTCGCGACGGTTTCATCGTCATCCATCGCGTTCAACGCCGTCGATCCGAACCCAACAACGCGAAGTTTCGGTGGTTTCCGTACATTTGTCTGTTCTTCATTCGCATCCGTTGTCGTCGTCGTCGTTTCCAGAGCGTCGCGCGCGCGCTCGACCGACAACGCCTCAAACCGCGGGCTCTTCATCCCTTTTTCCTTCTCCTCCTCTCGCCCTTCCCTGAGCCTCTTTGCGAACGCCGCGACGTCGCACCAACACGTATGGTTTTCCAACGCTCGACTCAGCGCCGGAAGTGCGGTGAACGCGGCGCGGCAGAGCGCGCAGCGGGAGTCGCCAGTCGCGCTCATGGCGCAGTGTGTACAAAACAAGCACGCGACGTGTCCGCACGGGAGCGGCGACGGTTTGACGCAGAGCTGCAAACAGACGGGACATGATTTATCCGACGCGCGCGCGAGCGGGGTCGTCAGAGCGCGGCGACTGTACATCGTTCGTCGGTGGGGTGGGTGACGGACGAGTCGCGATGTGACGGGCTAGTTGGTTGGTTGGTTGGTTGGTTGGTTGGTTGGCTAGAGGCGAGCGCTGGTGTTTTCTTTCGTTGTTTCAATACAATCGTAAAATGGGTGTGCTGCGCACGCAATGGGGAAAAACGCGTAAGATTTAACGGAGGAGACGGACGGCGCGATTGGCGGCGGAGGTGACGGCGCGAGCGACGCGAGCACGAACACCGGATGCGGCCGACGCATCCGTAGCCGTCGTTCTGGCGCGCTTCGCTGTGGCGGATGTGGATGTGGAGGATCCGCGGCGCGACGAGCGCGCGCGAACGGTGGAATCGTCTTCATTTCCACCGTTCATCACGTCGGGTTCCGTTTTGATTTCCTTTTTAATTTTAGCGGCGACGGAGCGGGAAGACTTGTTGAGCATCGATCCACCACCCGTCTTCAACTGCAACTTTGGAACGTACGCCGTCGTTCGACCGCCAATCTCGATAAATTTGATCGCATCGCCGTTCACCTTGGCGCCGTCTTGTTTACCCCACCTGTGATGAAACAACCAATCTGAAGGGAACAAATCGTGATCGCTATTTGCGTCGCACGCCACTCGAACAACCTCCTCCACTCGCGAACGAATCGCCGCGAGCTGCTCCTCGTTCAACTCGTTCGCCCGAGTCTCCGGATGCACCCTCGCCCGGTACAAAATTTCATCCGCCATCCAATTCCCAATCCCAGCTATGATTTTCTGATCCATCAGCACCGTCTTGATCGCCGCGCTTCGTCTCGCAAACAACCCGCCAAACGCCTCCTCGTCTGGCAACGACGACTTTGGATCCGGGCCGAGGTTCCCGATCACCTCGTCCACGTTCTCCACCAATCGAATCTTCCCGAATCGCCTCGGATCGACGTACGCGATTTCGATCCCGTTATCAAACTCGACGACGAGTTTCGCGAACCGCGGGGGCCAATCTCCCAATCCGGACGCCTTTGAGTTGTAATACTGGATGCCATCCACGCCTCGCACGACGAACGCGCCCGTCATGCCAAAGTGAAAACACGGCGTCATCGACGTTGACGATGGTTTCGCATCGCCCTCGAGCGTCCACCACAGCTGTTTCCCGTGTCGATTCGACGCGACGACGCGTTTACCGGTGAGCGCCTCTTCGAAAGCGCCCGGTTGAATGTCGACAAAGACTTTATCGTCGACGACTGGGCGGTCGACGCGGACGACGCGGGCGTTGAGACAGAGGTCTTCGACCAGACGACGCGCCTTGTCCACCTCTGGGAGTTCGGGCATGGTTCGCCGTCGCCGTCGCGGGACGAGCGCGTGCGCGGGTGTCGCGATTCAAGTGACGTCAGCTGTCGTGATTGAAAAAGTGCATTTTTTCAACTCCCTAATAATGTTACATGATACCTCTTGACACGGAATACGAACGGAACCCGAGACGCGGTTTCGATCGACGCTAGAGGTTGTTGGCGTTGAGCCAAGCGTCTATGGCATCGGCGGCGTCTCGCCAACGAACGTCGAGCATGACGTCGTGGGCGACGCGGGAAAGGATGACGGGTTCGACGTCGTAAAATTTGGCCGTCTCGTCCAATCCTTCGCGGTCGACGACGAAATCGGAATCGCCGCCGAGGACGAGAACGGGCGCCGAGGCGTTGGGAGCACCCGGTTGAGGTTTGGGTACCGGAAGAGAGGCGTTGAGCGCCTTGAGATCGAGCATGCGAAGCGTCGAAGAGCTGTTTATGAGGGATGCGAAACGTTTGGCGTCGGCGTCTGAGAGGTCTGGGGAGAAGAAACAGTCGCGACAGAGCGCCGAGTCGCGACCGAACGCCTTCGTGATGAAGGCGTAGGTGATTTTCAAACTCGCCCAGAGATCGCGCTTGAGAAACCTCTTCACCATTTCCGAGTTCCCGCTCGGAGGCACGCTGGCGAGCAAACCCAACCCGCTCACATGCGCTCGTCCGTCGGCGAAGCACTGCTGCGCCACGAGCCCGCCGAACGAGTGCCCGAACAACACCGCCGGTCTCTCACACCCTCGCAACGTCTCATTCTGCTCTAAAATCTCCGCGATATCCTCGGCGTGTCGCTCCAAACTCCCCGCCACCGTCGCCTTTGGGTCTTTCGGTCGCTCGCTCTCTCCGTGCGCTCTGAGGGACACGCACGCAGTCACCCTTCCTCGTTCATTAAAGTACTCCACGAACCGTTCGTCGAAGCACCACGCCGCGTGGTAGCTCCCATGCACAAACACCAACGGTGCGGCTCCCTTCGTCGGCGTCGCCGGCTTTGATATTCGCACCTCGAGTCGCGTTCCATCCGAAGTTGCAAACCGCTCGACCGAAGACTTGGATGAAGTTGAAGCCGACGCGACTCTCGACCGCCGCGCGCGCCTCGACGCGTGCTCTCGATGCCACCGCTCGTGAAATCGGACCGCACCCGCCGTCTCGGTCGTTCTCGACGTCATCGTCCGCCCGCGCATCTAGTCTTTGACGTTGCGTTGACGTTCGAGAGACTCTTGAAGTGAGAGGAGTCGAGTCATCCACACTTTACCACCAGTGTTTGTTATTATTATTAGAAAAGTTGTTTCTAATGAGTGTGTTTATGATTCCGACAGCGACACGTTGAGCTTTGCCCGCGTTGTAGACATTTCCCCGCCAAGAATAATCATCGTCGTCCCAACAACTTTTCACAAGGAAGCTTGAAAGGAAGCTTGAAAGGAAGCTTGATTCCGCAGCAGACGGTGGCTTGAGCTTCAGCCGCCGCTTTGGCCTCGGCTTCGGCGCGCTTCGCCTTGGCGGCTTCGGCTGCCGCCTTGGCCTCGGCCGCCTTGGCTTCGTCCGCTGCTCTAGCTTCTTCAGACTTTTTGGCGTCTTCTTTAGCCTTTTGTGCAATTGACTTTTCACGCTCGAGTGCGAACTTCTCAGCCTCTTCCTTGCGCTTCTTCTCGGCGGCAGCAACCTCAGCTGCCTTGGCCTTGGCCTCTTCCTCAGCCGCCTTGGCTGCTTCGGCGGCCGCCTTTGCCTCTTCTTCAGCCTTTTTCTTCGCCTCCTCGGCCGCCTTCTTTCTTGCTTCCTCCTCGGCTGCCTTTTCCTCAGCTGCTTTCGCGGCAGCCTTGGCGGCTTCGGCGGCAGCCTTGGCCTCTTCTTCAGCCTTCTTCTGCGCCTCCTCGGCCGCCTTCTTTCTTGCTTCCTCCTCGGCAGCCTTTTCCTCGGCAGCCTCTTGCTCAACCTTCGCTTCCTCCTCAGCTTTCTTTTTGGCAGCTTCGGCGGCAGCCTTAGCAGCCTCTTGCTCAACCTTGGCAACCTCTTGCTCAGCCTTCTTCTTCTCATCCGCCGCCTTCTTGGCGGCTTCGGCGGCGGCCTTGGCCTCTTCGTCAGCCTTCTTCTTAGCCTCCTCTGCTGCCGCCTTCGCCTCTGCAGCACTTTTCTTTGCCTCAGCGGCAGCCTCAGCGTCCTCGCGCGCGCTCTCTTCCAAGCCGAGCTTGAGCATGTCGTTGAAGTTGTTCATCGCCGCGGTCCACGCGGCGGCGACGTCTTCCGTCCAATCCCCAGTAAGGGATTCGATAGCCTGCACGAGCGCGACATTGTAAGCGACAAATGTTTCGGCATTCGCACCGCTTTTTGCGAACGTCTTTCCGATGCGCTTACCCTCCGGGATGAGTTCAGCGGGTTCAAGGAATTTTCCGACAATTTCGGAGAGCGCCCCCGCGAGCGCGCTTTGAAGCCCCTCGACTTGAGTGAGACCGGTCGCTTTCTCCTCAAACGCCGCGGCGAGTTCCCCAGACTTGCCCTCAAGTTTCGTCATCGTCTCCTCGAGCGAGACGTACTGCTCATTCGCGCCATCCAAAGGCAGATAACGGAGCACCTCGACGCGTTCGGCGAAGAAGTAACCGAACTCCTCGAAGTCCAATTCCGCGTTCCCATCCGTGTCCAAACCCGCGAAAATCTCCGCGAGTTCGGGGGAATCCGCCGCGGTGGCCCCGGGAGGAATTCCCAGCGTGCGCGCCAGGCTCTTATCCTTCGACAGTCCACCGAAGAGCTCACTGATGGACACCGCACCGTTTCCGTCCGCGTCGCATTGCTTGAAGATTCTTCTTATCTTCGATTCCTCTTGCTTGGTCCAGTTGGGCTTCTTCGCGCCGGTCTCGGGACCCGTCGTCGTCGTCGACATCGCCGTCGTCGTTTTTCGTTCCGCTCGTGCCTCGCGCCTTCTTTTCTCTCGCGGTGTGCGCCGTCGTCGGTCGCGCGCGCGTCGGTGTTCCGTCGAATTCCAGGACGAACTGGATCGATCGTCGGACGCTTCGACGGGCGTGGCGGGAGGGCGCGATTCGGGGTGGCTCTTTCACCGTTCGTGACTCGTTCAAAAATAACGAGAGGAGCGTTGTACTGGTGCGTTTTTTTTTCAACTCCATGATAACGAAGCCATTTTAATCACGAACGACGCCGACGAACGCGCGCGCGAGAATGAGCGAAGGTGACGCGGCCAGAGTTGTAAACATACTTTTGTTCATCAC
>Ga0181574_10006206_pt1 | contig 10116 bp, 9 predicted proteins | sample 101ome_24_FD_145600 | JGI IMG/M metagenome (GOLD analysis project Ga0181574, IMG submission 145600) | Coastal salt marsh microbial communities from the Groves Creek Marsh, Skidaway Island, Georgia - 101410AT metaG (spades assembly) | ecosystem: Environmental > Aquatic > Marine > Intertidal zone... | reverse complement strand
GTAACGACTTAGCTGCATCTGCTGCTTTATCGATGTAAATATGAACAATACCCTCAAGGTGAGCAAAAACGGGCACTCTTGCCTCCTTTTGCACAAGCCCGACAAGTCCCTTGCCTCCGCGCGGTACAATAACATCGACATAATCGGTCATCGTTAAAAGTGCCTGGACCGCCGCCCGATCCCGTGTCGGAACCAACTGGATCGCGTCCAAGGGCAAGCCTGCATCTTTCAATCCTTGAACAAGGCATGCGTGGATTGCTTGTGAACTGTGGAAACTTTCCGAGCCGCCTCGCAGGATCACGGCGTTCCCAGATTTCAAGCACAGCGCCCCTGCGTCAGCAGTAACGTTCGGACGGCTTTCATAGATGACGCCGATCACACCAAGTGGTGTTCTTACCCGGCGGATATGCAATCCAGTAGGGCGTTCCCATTCTTCCATGACCTCACCAACGGGGTCGGCCTGTTCCGCGACCGCACGCAGCCCATCGACAATCCCGCGAATGCGATCTTCGTTCAGCATCAGACGGTCCATCATGGCAGGCGAAAGGCCTTTTTCGCGGCCGTAATCCAGATCTTTGGCATTGGCCTCGATAATGTCTGCGCGCCGTTTCCAAACAGCGTCTGCTGCCGAAACCAGCGCAGCATGTTTTCGTTCCGCAGAAGCGTAGCCGAGTTCCGCGGCAGCGGCTTTGGCGCGCTGTCCGATGTCGGTCATCATTTCGTAAATGTCATTCATGTTCGTCATGATGTACCCTTCTAACTTTTCGTGGCGAGACTGCATGCGCCCGCAATATGTTCAGCCCAAATCAAATGGCAAGATCGTCTCGGTGGATCAACGCTGTACGAGCTGGATAGCCCAAAATCGCTTCAATATCCTCAGAGCGAAGCCCTTTGATCTCGTTCGCTTCAACCGATGTATATCTTACCAGTCCCTGCCCTAGATGCATTCCAGAATGATCACGAAGTGTCACGGGCTCACCGCGCCCGAAGCTACCGGATACGTGAGTGACACCTGCTGGAAGCAAGCTTTTACCCTGAGAAAGCGCAAGGGCTGCGCCAGCATCTACGGTAATGTCACCGTGTGGCTTCATGGATCCAATCCAGCGTTTGCGAGCAACTTTGGGATCACCCTGTGCCAAAAACGTCGTTGAGGCGGCCCCATTTACAAGTGCCAGAAGGGGCCGCGTGACTGAGCCCTCTGTTATAATCATAGCGCAGCCCGACGCGGTGGCCGTTTTTGCAGCCATGACCTTGGTTTTCATTCCGCCTTTGGACAGGCCAGAACCCGCATCACCCGCCATAGCCTCTATCTCTGGGGTGATGGTTTCGACGGTTTCAAAGCGGACCGCATTGGGATCCTGAGAAGGATTGGCTGAATAAAGGCCATCCACATCCGATAACAGAACCAACAGATCAGCGCCTGTTGTTACAGCAATCTGCGCCGCCAGACGGTCGTTATCACCGAACCTGATTTCGTCTGTGGCAACCGTATCATTTTCGTTGACGATTGGCACAACACCCAGATCGAGCAGGGTTGCCAATGTAGCGCGCGTATTTAGATAACGGCGACGGTCGGCGCTGTCTTCCAACGTCACAAGAACCTGCGCTGTTGTAATCTGATGTGGCGCCAAAGCTTCTTCATAGGCGCGAGCCAATTGAATTTGACCAACTGATGCTGCAGCCTGCGATTGCTCGAGACGCAATTCAGTTTTAGGTAATTTCAAAACGCCCCGTCCCAGAGCAATCGATCCCGAGGATACAAGGATCACATCCTTACCTTGACCTTTGAGATCAGAAACGTCCTCGGCCAATCCGAGCAACCAATCATGACGCAACTCGCCGGAAGTTCTATCAACCAGAAGCGCCGAGCCGATTTTTACAACAACACGTTTTGCATCGCTTAGGGCCGCCACGCTTCCTGCTCCTCGGTTTCCTGCTTGATCCGCAGCTTGTTGCTATCGATGTGTTTTCGCAGGGTACGTAAAACCTCGGTAACGCCTTCGGTTGTGGCGCCCGACATTTTAAGAACCGTTCCTCCGGACACTTCCTGCAATTCTCTGACATATTCGTCTTGGAACTCTTCAGGCAACGTGTCGATCTTGTTCAATACGGTGACGCGCGGTTTGTCGACCAAATGCCCACCATATGCCTCGAGCTCACCAATGATTGTGCGATAGTCCTCGACAACATCATCAGATGAACCGTCGATCAAATGCAACAGTACCGAGCATCGTTCTACGTGGCCCAGAAAGAGGTCACCAAGTCCCCGCCCTTCGGACGCACCTTCAATCAGGCCAGGAATATCGGCGACGACAAATTCAACATTGTCCACACCCACTACGCCCAAGTTGGGGTGCAGTGTGGTGAACGGATAATCGGCAACTTTCGGCCGTGCGTTCGACGTGACCGACAGGAATGTCGATTTACCCGCATTAGGAAGTCCAAGTAGGCCGACATCAGCGATCAACTTCAGACGTAGCCAAATCGTCCGTTCAATCCCATCCTGACCGGGGTTCGAACGGCGAGGAGCCTGATTTGTTGACGACTTGAAATGAAGATTCCCCCAACCGCCATTGCCACCTTTGGCCAAAAGAACGCGGTCACCGACGTTGACCAGATCTGCAATGACCGTTTCCTGATCCTCATCAAGGATTTCAGTACCAGCGGCGACGCGAAGAACGATATCATCACCGCTTGCTCCGGTGCGCTGATTGCCCATTCCCGGACGGCCGTTATCGGCAAAGAAATGTTGCTGATAGCGAAAGTCAATTAGAGTGTTCAGCCCGTCAACCGCCTCGGCCCAAACCGAGCCGCCATTGCCACCATCGCCGCCATCAGGACCACCAAATTCAATGTATTTTTCCCGCCGAAAGCTGATGCAGCCGTTACCACCACTTCCCGAGCGGATGTAGACTTTGGCGAGATCAAGGAATTTCATGTCGTTGCTTTCTGATTTGCTTGCGCAGCGATTACGCTATTGCGCCGCGGTTCTCAAGTTGTTGCCATCGGTCTGCGGTCAATTCCATGCGTTGGATGTCGGTTTCTCGCCCATGTGTGCGGGAAAATATTTTTTCTAACTTCGTGTCTGTAAAGCCATGCTTTAAAAGCACTCGGCGAGAAGCAGAGTTTTGCGGCATGTGACTCGAAATAACCGGACTGTCTGATTGGTCGAAGTGCCATGCCAGAACCGCATTCACAGCTTCGGACATGTAGCCTTGCCCCTGTTCTTCAGCGGCAAGCCAATACCCTAACGTTGGATCGAAAGCTATCACTCCGATTAGACCGTTCCCTGCTTCAATCGCCCAGTGAGTCGGATAATCTTGTGTAACGAACCACTCTGCATCCTTTGATTCGTACGGCCATGGTGGTGCCGAAAGCCATTGCATAACGGACCATTTTGATAAGTGATTGGTTATGGCAGGAGCGTCATCCATCCTGATAGGGCGAAGTTCAAGTCGGCTGGTTTTGATTTGCGGGATCGGTGTAGCACCTACGTTTTGCAACCAGGTTTCTTTCGTCAATTCAAACTGTAGCGATTGCACCTCTGCATTTCGCGCTTTGCAAAAATCTATACACTCGCCTGTTTTGCGAAACCCGTTCTTTTCAAGAACGCGGGCAGAGGCTGGGTTGTCGTGCCAGACGCAGGACGTCAGAACCGTGCTCGATGGGTCTGAAAAGAATTCGTTGGTTTTCATTTTCAAGGCATGGGTCATCACCCCCCTGCCCCAAAACGCTTTGCCTATGAAATAGCCTACATCTGCATTGACGACCCCGACAACACCCGCAAATTCACCATTAACCTCAATCGCATTCACCTGACCCGTCTTTGCCTCGGGCGTGCTCATCCGCATGCGAGTGAACTCTTCCTCTGCCGGATACGGCCAGCTCGAGGTCATTTTTACCACGTCGAAATCCGATACTATCGCATGGAATGCGTCGTAATCATCATCGCAGAGCAATCGTAGGGTGATGTTCATTGGTCTTCTCTGTCCGAGGTGCGCCCTTGGGGGCTATACCACGGGCGCGAGAATTTTATGGCTTCAGCCGCTTTGAATAGGTCCATGTCGGGACGTTGGAGTTACGGGCTACGCTAAAGGTTTCCGCATCGCCAAGATACGAAAATCCGCAGTTGGTCAGCACGCGCGCCGAGGCGGGGTTATCCTGAAAGACCTCTGCAAATATCGTTTCATTTCCGTTCGGATTTGCCTCAAGTATCGCTGGAATGCTTGCCGTTGCCAGTCCCGTACTCCAGAAAGCGGGCGCGACCCAATAGCGGATTTCGGTCTGATTGCGATCCATACGTTGCAGCGATACGATCCCCATTAACTCAGGTCCTCCAAAGCGAGTTCCGTCCATGACCCAAACGTCTTCGGACCGATCGTCGGATTGCGATCGGGTAACGTAAGCTTCTACCGCACCGGGCGGCAGAGGGTGCGGAATGGATCGGGTCATGCGCGCAACACGTTCGTCACCGCTGTAAAATTCCACCATGCCCATGTCCGAAAGGGTCAAAGGACGCAAATCACAACTCGTGGTTTTGATCACCGGAAGCGCAGAAATTGTCTCCATTTTCATGCCTTTACTCCTCCAAAAAGCACAAACATTACTGAAGCGACTGTTAAAGTCGCCAATATGCGCATCAGCCAAACCTCGGCGGGTGTTCCAGCGACTGTTTTCGCAATCCGGTCCCCTCCGAATGTCCAAATCGGGTGCAGGATTACCTGTATGATGAACAATGAGATGGCGATCGTCAGCGTTGCTTTCAACGCTGGCGTGCTGGGATCAACAAAATTTGTAAAGCTACCGGTGATCATTGCCCATGCTTTGGGATTCAAAGGGTGCACAATCAATCCAGCCCAAAACTTAGGAGGATTATCCTGAGTATGTCCAACGCTCAGACGCAGATTGGCCACTTTCCACGCCAGCCAGCAAATATACGCAGCCGATAAATATTTCAGGGCTTCGAAAACGATTGGCGCTTGCTGCGCCAGCTCCATTAAACCGAAGCCAATGGGCCAGATGATAAACTGCTTTCCCACAGCAACACCGGCCACAAACGGTAACGCCTGCCGGAACCCGAAACGGGCACCGGTGGCAAGCATGGCCATATTCGCAGGTCCGGGCGTTCCGATCTGCGAAACTGCAAAAATAATGAAGCTCCCAAGAGCAATTCCCATTTTCGCCTCCCAGAAAATGAAAAAGGGACCGGCTTTTGCCGATCCCCTATTTTTCGTATGAAAACCTTTAGGTCGGCTTACTCAGCGGCCTCCGCCACTGGGAGAACCGAAATAAAGGTACGGCCTTTGAAGCCTTTACGGAAAGTCACTTTGCCTTCGACAGTTGCGAAAAGCGTGTGATCTTTACCTTGGCCTACGCCTTCACCAGGCCACCACTTGTTGCCGCGCTGACGCGCAATGATGTTGCCCGGGATCGCATGCTGACCACCGTATAGTTTTACACCAAGGCGGCGACCGGCTGAGTCGCGACCGTTACGGGATGAACCGCCTGCTTTTTTATGTGCCATTAGGTCTCTCCTATACCTTGGTTATTGAGCCAGCTCTTTGGCTTGCTCGATCCACTCAGGTTTTACTTTAACGCCTTCTACGTCGCCTTCAACGGCTGCGAGTTGCGCAAAAGTGGTGATGCCAGCTTCGTTCAGCTTTTTGGCAGCCGCCGGACCAACACCGTTCAGTGCAGTCAGATCGTCTGCGCCAGCGTCAGCAGCCGGTGCGGCAGCTTCTGCTTTTAGGGCAGCTTTGGCTTTCGGGGCCGGAGCAGCGACAGCAGCGGCCGAAACCGAAGCAGCGCCAACAGCAGCTTTAACGCCCGACTTGTCAGCACCAGTCGACAGGATGTCGGTGATTTTGACAAGAGTCAGTTGCTGGCGGTGGCCACGAGTACGCTTCGAGCTGTGCTTACGACGACGCTTAACGAACTTGATCGTTTTTTCGCCTTTGATCTGGTCTACGACCTCTGCTTGGACAGCAGCGCCTTCAACAAACGGAGCGCCAACGGTGGCAGCATCGCCACCAAGCATCAGAATGTCGTTGAATTGGATTGTTTCACCTGCGTCTGCAGCCAGTTTCTCAACGCGGAGCATATCGCCCGATTGAACTTTGTACTGCTTGCCGCCGGTCTTTAGAACCGCGAACATGCGTTCTTCCTTTTCTCTACCGCGTTCTGTGGTCCCCTTTTGGGTGTTTTTGACCTACCGGCCACCTCGAACAGCGCGTCAGTTAAGACGATAGTTACAACGCCCGAAACGGGGATTCCCGTCGGGTCCGGGGCTTATCGCGGCAGGACCGTCGCAAGTCAAGTTATTTTACAGTTAAAGCGTGCTTTCCCGCAGCATACCGGCCAGCGCAAATCCAAGCTGATAGGCGATATCGTTTAGCATCCCGTCGAATGCATCAAACATTGCTGAATTCAAAAGCCGTCCCTCAGATGTTTCGAAAAAGCGAATTTGGTCAAGAAGCGTCTGACGCTCCATGGAACCGTATGCCAATACAAGAAACGCGTACATCCACTCGGACACTTCATTTCGAATGTTCTCTTCTTCGGCCCAAATCTGTGTCAGCAACTCATCTTCTGCGTATCCCATGTCCAAACCGCCATCCACAAGTCCTACATTGAATTGATACATCCCGTTCAAAGCGCCAACCACATTCTGCTCAACCAGATCGACTGAATCGACGAGCGCTTCAAGATCGCTCACCAGCTGCGTGTTTTTCGAAAGCGCCCGATAGTAGTTGCCATATGCCGTCTGCTCGATCTCAGGGGTTAGCATCGCATGTCGCGCGGCTAGCTCTAAATCAATCGCTGTTTGCCAAGCCTCAGAAGACACAAACCCAAGAATACCTTCAAGATTTTCCGTCCCGAGCGACCCAAGGAAAAGCGTTTCAACTGTCCGGGTCATCATTTCGATATCGTAGATCATCGCAAGGGACTGCTCCCAAGAAGTGCCCAGCTGTCCCATCATCAAATCCTTCGGCAGTTCGCTGGAATCAGAGATTCCCTCGTCGTGCATGATCTGAATAATCTCGCCAAACCTCATTTGAGTCACAACATCACGAGCTATCTCTTCTGACGCCGAAAGCTGAAACGGAACAATTATGAAAAGGAATATCAGTCGTTTTAGCATTTTTTCCCATCAAACTACGTTATGGCAGCCTGTTGATTATATAGAGGCGAAATTTTCCAATAAAACCGGTTGCGCCTACTGGGAAGTCGCATTAAACGCTCCGAACCAGACCCCCGCGGAGAGGTGCCGGAGTGGTCGAACGGGGCGGTCTCGAAAACCGTTGTTCCTTCACGGGAACCCAGGGTTCGAATCCCTGTCTCTCCGCCATTACCCTTATTTTCTTGGATGCCCTTGTTTCATTGGTCTTAGGATCATAAGATGGAGCATACAATGGAGCATACGGGTCGGTTCAGAACGGTGCTGTTCAACGAAAGCAACTTAGTAAAACTGAAGGGCAAATGGTACGTAGTAGTGACCGTTCCAGCCCCGCTACAAGCTGAACTAGGCAAACAACGTAAGCGGTCCACAGGTACATCCGATCGTGGGGAGGCTCTTCGTCGTAAACACGACATAACCGAAGAACTGTATGACCTCTTCAGGGAGCGCCTACGAGTATCCAAGTTCGGGATGACCGAGAAGTATTTCGAACAAGAAGGCATGAAGGTTCACGTCAATGACGAGACTATCCACGAGGTCTTGGACTACATCAGGGCTTAAAGAACCCTAAACACCTCTGTAGCTTTCGACCAAGACGACAAAGCGATAGCAGAACTGGAATCTGCACTAGAGACCCCAGACAACACCTACGAGCCCGATACCCATATCTCTGCTGTAGCTTCGCAATATTTCGAGCAACGAGTGTTCGAAAGGGAGAAGACTAAGACCTCTGCTGCAAGTCACGTACAGCAGTTCATCGAGGTTGTAGGTGATATCGACATCAAGGAAGTCCAGAAGGTTCACGCCTACAGGTTCTGCGACAGTCTCGACAAAGACGGACAAGCCTCCAAAACCATCAACTCCAAAATGTCATCCATACGAGCAATGATGACGTGGTGCGAACAGCAGGCAATTATCTCGGATAGCCCTTTCCACAACCTGTCTCTCAAGACCTACGGAAAGCGCTCTGTATCGTACCGACCGATCCCAGACTCCGTGACTACCCAGATAGCCTTAGACCCCACTTTAGGGCGCTCTGAGAGGCTCCTACTGGCATGTCTGTACTTCACAGGCTGTAGGATCGACGAATGGGCCACAGCTACCTACGACATGATAAAGATGAAGGACGGCATCCCCTACTTGGACCTCCTAGACTCCAAGGTTAAAAACGAAGGCTCACGTAGACTGGTACCTCTGCACCCCACCCTACATTCCATGATCAAGGACGCGAAGGGATCGCTCAAGGACGGAACTGGTCGTATCTTTGACTACGCTACCGATGTAGACGGAAAGGCCACCAATGCAGCCTCCAAGGCCCTCATGAGTGCAATCCGAAAGCACACCTCGGATCAGAAGCATTCAGCACACTCCTATCGACATGGCTTCAAGGACATGCTTAGAAACCTAGGCGTCTCTAAGGAGGTCAACGACTTCATCACTGGACACAGTTCCGGGGACGTAGCTGGGAAGTACGGTTCTGGCGTCTCCTTGCAGGTCAGGTATGAGGCAGTCTCTAAGATCAGTAGCGATGCATTCGCACCTTGACGGAGAGGCCGTTTTTAGCCCCGTACAGCACCCTTAGCCCTTTCGCCCTTCTACGGGCTTCTGAGAGCCCTTCTGGTAGCTGCTGGTACAATACGCAGGGGAGAGGTACTCCTAGGATCGACGTAGAGCCCGTAGAGCCCCTAAAATAATCATGGTCGAGGAGCGGAATGGTTTTTTTATGGCCCTACATAGCCCAGAGACCCTTTCGTCCCTGAAACCATAGTTAAGACTGTAGAGTTTTGGAGAGAACTTCTGAGCGATCGCTATCGCGACCTAGAGAGCCTTCTGAGAGCTACTGGTGCAACCTGGAGGGGAGTGGTACCACTAGAATAGCCCTGAGAGCCACGGAGAGGCCCGTAGGAGCCCCAAACGGTATTTAGATGACCCGACATAGCCTAGGACAGTTTACCCCCTTCTACGGCCTTCTGAGAGCCTCTGAGGAATCTGCTACGTTTTGCTTACGTATTTGACTACGCCAAATCCTCCCCCAGTCTGTGTACCACATCCTAGGGGTATCAGCTACCTTTTTCCAATTAGTCTTCGCTATTTCGCTGCGCTCAACCGCTCGACCCGCATAGTCGCTCCCTGCTGTCGCTCCTTGCTGTAACGTCTCTCCTGATTTCCTAGACATCCAGTGCTCGGCTTCCGCGCTCACTCACTGCAGACCATCCCCTGCGGCTCACTTCGTTCATGATCTTCGCTCATTCACTTGTGCAGCCTTGCGCCTGAATGTTTACAAATCACTCGTTCCGTTTTCTGAATAGTGGAAGGTAGCTGATACAGCAATGTTTTTCAGATCGACTAAACTATCGTAAATGGTATTAGTTAATGAAAGGGTAAATACTTAAGTTCTCTTTGGTAAACACTTAAGAGCCTTCGGCTCAAGTTTACTACCATAAGAATATTCCCCAAAGAACTCTTAAGGGAAAACTATAGTAGGGTACTCCTTGGAGAGAGAACTTAGGAATACTATAGTATAAAACTTAAGTTAACTACCTGCGCCCGCACATGCGCGTACATGCGCGTACGCACGTGTAGTATATATATACACAAAACTCGTCAGATCATTTTTGTTGTGTAGCTTACCCCGAGGAGCGTGAGCGACGAAGGCTTAGTGCCCAATGTCGTGCTGGATTTAGTGCCCATTTTGCTATGTTTACGTGGTCCACGCCTCAGAATAGCTTTTGGACATGACCCGACTCGCCAGCATTTCAAATAACCACCTTGGGTTACAGTGTGACCTGTGTGGGCATAATTCACTTTTGGCTGTTCAACTGTTGATCGACCGGCTTGGACGTGACACCAATGTGCATGACGCTGTAGCTAAACTGAGATGCTCAAAGTGTCATGCCAAGGGTAAGGCGTCTTTTGTGATTACTTACGTGGGTGGCTAA
>Ga0181574_10006196_pt1 | contig 10132 bp, 8 predicted proteins | sample 101ome_24_FD_145600 | JGI IMG/M metagenome (GOLD analysis project Ga0181574, IMG submission 145600) | Coastal salt marsh microbial communities from the Groves Creek Marsh, Skidaway Island, Georgia - 101410AT metaG (spades assembly) | ecosystem: Environmental > Aquatic > Marine > Intertidal zone... | reverse complement strand
GGTGCTACTTGATGAGTTCATTGACGTGAAAGGAATGAAAACGCAAGGAAATCAATTGACCAAATTGAAAGTGAAAGAGGTGGTATTGGCACTGCAAGAAGGGGATGAAAATTGGCCAGATGACGACGATGACGATGAATCAACAGACTTTATTGGAGAAGACGAAGGAGGCGATGATGATGGTGATGCACCTGACGCATTGATTAGCAACGAGGAATCTTCCGAAGAAATAGCAAAAGAAAAGGACAATAACCAAATGGCACCAGAGCCGGTACCCCCCGCTAAAAACAACACTTCTTCTGAAAACACCGAAGAAATTAAAAAGGTGAAACCAAAATCGCTCTCCAGCCTACGTCCCAAAGACGGAGAAGGAGCGCGGGAAGTAGAATGGGACTTCACTAAGGCAAAGCGTCAACCTCCAACACGTAGACGTGATGATGACGATGCGCAACCGAAACTGTTCGATTTAGAATAAACCTCATTGATGGTAAAATGCTAACGAAACGCTTGATTTAAAACGCGAACTAGCGGCTTTACTTCTTGGTAATATCCCAATACATTTTCAAGAGTAGCTCCTGAGACAACCTCCTTATTGGACAGCTTCCGAATGGTGTAATACCCCTTCATTCTTAAATAAGAGATCGTAGGACTTTCAGCATTAGATCCTTTCGGTGTTATTTTGAGATCTGATGGAGCATGAATACCATTAGGAAATGCTGTTTTGAAAGAGTGTGACTGAATAATAGATTCCCACTCCTCAAATTCATATTCGATTTCTTCTCTTCAGGATTAACACATTGGAGACATCCAATTCACTAAAGTTAAATGATTTATTCTATCCCTGACTTCTTCGCAGAACTATGAAGAAAGGCAATAATGTGGTCATTCCAATAATAGTTAGCATCACAAATTCTTTGAGCCCGAAAATAAGTAATATGCTAATCAACAACAATTGAAACCCTAAACCAAAAATTGATAACGCAGTCATAAACCAATTTGAAAGTACAGGTCCCCTGGAAGCATTGTAATCAAGATAGTAAATAAGTTTGTCAAACCCTCCATAGAGAACACGATAGAGGTAGTACATACGTTCAACATGCTGCTGATTTTCTCCAGGAAATGCAGTTGGTACTTCATTCTCAAATATTCGACTCGTGGTGTCGCCTTCAACTTGCGTTCGAAGAATCGTGTAGTAATAATTGTATAATGTACCTTGTAATTGCATACATAAGAATGCGATAATCCCGAACAGAATAGGGACTTCTGTAATTGATGTAATAACGATAAAGAGTAATGCATTCAAAACAAAATCAGAAATAGAATCGAAAAATCTACCCGTATAGGAAGGGGTTTCCTTGATGCGTGCTAATTCTCCGTCTGCTGCATCGAGCACTGACTTCAACAACAAGAAAAAACCAGCTGCCCAGAAATACTCCTCTAGCATAAATAGAAATGAAATCAAAGCTGATAAAACGAATAACCAGGTCACATGAATTGGGGTAAATTTGGTCTCTTTCAAACCACGCGCAATCCATCGCGCGATAGGGCGACCATAATCAGAGAGATCAGTAAATTTATGTTCTTTTGGTAGTTTAGACATCTAACCGGTTCAAGTAAGTGAAACGCTGAGAAAAAACCTCAAAAATACGACTTAATAATTGGACCGTAATTATCCAGTTGTCTTCTTGGTAGCGTTTGGTAATTAAAAATCAATATCTAGCTTAAACCGCTTCCGAAGTGTTTGCAGGTGAGGGTTTCGACGCGCCATGTCTTCAAACTTGTCTTTTCCAGAATATAACTTTTTCGCGTCGTCTCCGACCACTTCTACAATAGTTAAAGAGATTGAAAAGTTTTCCAATTCATTTCTCAAAAAGGTCATCAACTTAGCTTCATTCGACTCTAGAAACGTTTTTTGCACAGTGTTGTCGATTTCGTGCGTGATAATAAATGTCTCCAAGTTCACTTTCGGATCTCGTCCGGAGAGCGCAGCATACAAGGTGTCCATCCCTTCTTCTTTACACTGAAAAGCAAAGCGCTTCCATGTCATAATTAAATCGTCGTAAGTAAACTGCTTTTTCGGCTTATCACTATCGTGATCCGATTGAAAATTTTCAGCGCGTTGCTTTTCCTGTAGCTCCTTAATCGACAAATATGACGTTTTAAGATTACCCGTTGGTGCGGTCAAGACCTTCACTTCCTTTTGCACTACAATCTCAGGAGGAGTTGTGTCAGCTTTAGCCGGCTTTATCACAGATGTTGCCACCTTTTCTTTACTTATTTGACCGTTAAACGGAATAATCTCAACAGGATCAGTTAGATTTTTTTTTTTTCGAATTCGCTTTTGATAGAGCAAAGTTGCATCAGCGCCAGCTCAACGAGCAGCCTTGAATTCTTAGCAGATTTGTAGTCGGTATCAGTTTTAGACAGGACACCGAGTGCTCTAAGAATATGCTGGACGTCCAATTTTCCAGATTGCTCAACATACTTGTTTTGAATGCTTTCAGTAACTTCAAGCAACGAAACTGTCTTTGGATCCTTACAAATCAACAAATTTCTGTAATGCTCAGACAATCCGACAATAAATTGATGCCCATCAAATCCATGATCCATAATCTCATGATAAAGCAACAAACTAGAAGGAATATCTTCGGTCAAGGCATAATCCACCAATCGGAAATAATAATCGTAATCCAGTACATTCAAATTCTCAATGACTGATTTATACGTCAACGTATTTCCTGCAAAGCTCACAATTTGATCAAAAATAGACAATGCATCTCTTAACGCTCCGTCCGCCTTCTGTGCGATCAAATGCAATCCTTCACTTTCAGCATTAATCGCTTCTTTAACCGCAATCGCGCTTAAGTGATCCGCAATGTCGTTGATTTTGATTCGGTTGAAGTCAAAAATCTGACATCTCGAAAGAATCGTAGGTATTATTTTGTGCTTTTCGGTCGTTGCCAAAATAAAGATGGCATGCTTCGGGGGCTCCTCAAGCGTCTTTAAAAAAGCATTAAATGCAGCATTGGAAAGCATGTGCACCTCATCGATGATGTAAATCTTGTGTGAACCAAGTTGAGGGGCTATCCGCACTTGATCAATCAAACTTCGGATATCTTCTACACTGTTGTTGGATGCAGCATCAAGTTCATATACATTCAACGAACTTCCTTCGTCAAAGGACACACATGAATCACACTTTCCACAAGCCTCTATATTCTCTGTCCGATCAAAACAGTTAATCGTCTTTGCGAGAATACGCGCCGTAGACGTCTTCCCTACCCCGCGTGACCCACAGAAAAGAAATGCCTGCGCAAGTTGATCATTCTTAATCGCATTTTTCAACGTAGTAGCAATTGATTTTTGTCCAACTAACGTATCAAAAGTTTGGGGTCTATATTTTCTCGCCGAAACGATGTAATCACTCATACCACAAAAATAAAATAAAAATCAGCGCATGTGAACAAGAATCCTTATAAAGTTTTGCACAGTTCATGGATTCCCGAACCACTGCTAATTCCACACAATTTGTGTCCGATGTTTTCAAACATAAACATCGGCGACATTTCGTAAAAATCAGTACACTCAACCCCACAAAAAACGAATAATTTGGTTAATTTTGAAAAACATTTAAAAATACACCCATGAGAAATTTATATGTATTAGGATTCGCAGCTTCTCTATTATTCACAAGCTGTGGAGAAGGAGAAGAAACGACAGATACTGTTATCGAACAAACCGTAGAAAATTGTTTATATACGTACAATTCAGCGATGACAAAGTTAGATTGGACAGCTTATAAATTTCTGCGCAAAGCCGGTGTTGGAGGAACTTTCACCGTCATTAACGTTGAAGGAGAAAAAAGTGGTGCTAATCCGAAAACAATTATCGAAAGTTTGTCGTTTTCCATACCTGTAAAGTCGGTTGAAACAAATGATCCGGGAAGAAACAAGAAAATCGATTCGCTCTTTTTTGGAACGTTGAATAATACTTCACTTTTATCAGGCGAAGTCGTTTCATTGAACGAAAATGGCAAAGCTGTTCTTCGTGTGACTATGAATGACATAACCAATGATGTAGAAGGGGATTATACGCTAGAAGACAATGTATTCACCTTTAATACTGAAATCAACGTAGAAAACTGGAACGCACAGGCGGGGATTAATAGTTTAAACGAAGCGTGTAAAGATTTGCACACCGATGTAGAAAATGGTGATACTGAATCGAAATTATGGTCGGAGGTGACCATCTCATTCTCCACAGAATTAACTAAGAAGTGTGACTAGGAATAACTTCCTTTAAAGAACACTAAAGAACTGATAATCCCTAACGGATTATCAGTTTTTTTATTCCCTATCTTCAAGAATTAATAATATTTTTGTGCATTCTTAGTTATACTATAAAACAAAGTTTGTTGAGTCATTTCATTAAAAAATATAAATATTCCCTCATTGGATTCAGTATTCTGCTGATTATAGCAGCAGCCTGCTCTACAGAGAAAAACACATTTGTTAATCGAACCTACCACAGTACAACCGCTAAGTATAATGGATATTGGAATGCGCGGGAACTGATTCGCGTGGGATTGAGAGACTACCGCAACAACTACAAAGAAGATTTTTATGCGATTCTGCCATTAGACTTATTGCCTAATGAGGAGGACGTCGTGGACATGTACCCGTTACTAGACACTGCCATCTCAAAATGCATGACGGTCATCTCAAAACACAGTATGCCAACGGCATCTAAACCAGCAAAGAAGAAAACCGAATACGCAAAATGGATTGATCAAAACTGGTTGCTTATTGGTAAATCCAATTTTTATCGAAGGGATTACCAAAAAGCATTAGATAATTTTGAATTCGTGCGCAAATTTTATGGCAATCGTCCTTCTATGTATGAAGGAATGCTTTGGAAAGCCAAATGTCAAATTGAACTTGGCGATATAGCAGAAGCAAAACGCACATTACAAATCTTAGATAACAACTTCAATAACTATTTAAGTCAGAAAAAAGAAAAAGACACTTCCTCTTCTAAGTCAAAAAAGAAAAACAAAGATGATGAAAACGGCTTGCCCGTATTCCCATCTCATCTGCATCCTGAAATCGCCAAAACTAAAGCGCACCTGGCACTTATTGAGAATGATCTAACAAAAGCGATTCGCTTTTTAGAAGACGCTATTAAAAAAAACAAAGTAAAGGAGGAAAAAGCACGTTTAAACTTTATTGTGGGGCAACTCTTGCAACTCAATAACGACGAAGCCGCTCGTGAATATTACACACGGGCCATCAAACTCAACGCGCCTTTTGAAATGAGCTTTCATGCTAAAATTAACCGCGCTACAGTTGGTGGAGTTAGTCCTGAGGAAATTCTGGCGGACTTATCTAAAATGGCAAAAGAGCAAAAATACTTAGAATACCGTGATCAGGTTTATTTTGCGATGGCAAAAGTAGAACTGGCTAGAAATGATGTTGCACAAGCTAAGACTTTCCTGACCAAATCTGCGTTCTTTTCTTTGAACAACCCACGTCAAAAAGGTGTAAGTTATGAAAAGCTCGGTGACCTATCTTTCAACGAGCGAGATTACGTCTCTGCGCAACGCTATTATGATAGCTCAGCACAGATCATCCCAGATGAATACATCAACGCTGACTTAATACGCAGTAAAGCGAACAACTTGGCTCAATTAGTGAACAATATTGACGTTGTAACGTATGAAGACAGCGTTCAACGTATCGCCCGTATGGATGAAAAAGACAGGGATAAATTCTTGAAGGATTTAGTGAAACAGTTGCAGGAGGAAGAGCGTCTCCGGAAGGAACGCGAGGCTCAGCGCGCAGAAGAAATGCGCAAATTACAGCAACAATTAGCAGCACAAAACCAGGGAGAAGGAAATAAATGGTATTGGAACAATGTTAAAAATATTGAGGAAGGATTTAATGAATTCAGGAATATTTGGGGACAGCGCGAAAATGAAGATGACTGGAGAAGATCGAACAAATCTCCAACAATAGATTTTAACGAATTAGCGGAGGGTGACACACTTGTCGACTCTATCCCAACTAGGCCCAAAACAGCTATCCAAGATCTCACACCGGAAGCCTTACTTGCAGACATACCCTTGACGGATTCGGCTATGGTAGTATCTAATGAAAGACTATTGGCAGCGTTATATAACTCCGGAATAATTTATAAAGATCAGCTCAATGAAACAGAATTTGGAGCGAAGCAATTCCAGCGTGTTATAGACCATGACATCGAGAACAAACATAACGTACTTTCCGCTTTTCAAATGTATAAAATTCATGAAGGAAATACGAGTAAATCGGCTGTTTACAAAAACTACATTCTAACCAATTACCCCAATTCAGATTATGCCAATTATCTCAGAGACCCGGACTATTTCATCAAGAAAAAGGAACTTGATGCATTGGCGTTGAAGGATTACCTTAAATCTGTTGAACGCTACGAAAGCGGACTTTACTATCCTGTTATTATAAAGGCTGACAACGTCATTAGCGGTGAACCTGATAACAAGTACCGCGGACAATACCTAATCTTGAAGGCTATGGCTATGGGGCGAGTTAATCCTGATAAAACAACTCTTCTACCTACACTGGAACGAGCTGTTCGGGAGTTTCCAGAGACAGTGATTGCTGAAAAAGCACAAGAATTAATTGGTTTTATCAAAAATGGCATACCATTATTTCAAGATTTCGATGTAGTTGAAACATCTGATTTGTATTCCTATTCTTCAAAAGATAAGCTTTTCGTACTTGTATTCCTTGAAGAATCAGATGATTCGCGTGCAGCCCAAACAAAAATCTCGGATTTTAATCGGGAGTTTTTTAGCCGAGATCGCCTAAAAACAGGAGCTCAATTATTAGATGCACAAACAGCTATGGTGGTGGTAAGGGAATTCAATGATGCCAATGCCGCCCAAGAGTACTTAAAGAGTTTTGAACGCACTAAAAAACACGTTAGCGATTATAAATCCAGAAAAATCCTATTTATATCAAGCGAGAATTTTAAGGTATTTATGAAAGAAAAAGACATTGCAGTCTACGAAAAATTCTTTTTCGATAATTATTAATGTATATTTGGAGTATGTTTAAAGGCGAAAAAAACAAAGGAGTAGTTGATAGTCCGGAGCGGCTTAATCGACTTGTGAGTGGGACAAAACTCAAGGGAGACTTATCGACAGAAAGTAACCTGCGTGCAGATGGAATAATCCAAGGGTCTGTTTCCTGTAAAGGAAAATTTGTTTTAGGTGAGCAGGGAAAACTCGAGGGAAACCTCGTTGCTTTGCAAGCCGAAATTGAAGGAAATATTGAAGGAGACTTAACCATTGATGGGCTACTGATTCTGCGCAAATCTGCAAATATTCGAGGTGCTGTGCAATCAGGTCGTTTAGTTATCGAAGATGGCGCTCAACTCAATGGGAATATAGCCACTGGAGACTTGCCTAAGGTAGGTAAAACAGCCACGCAAAAGCCTGTGATGAAAGAGGCTCCGATGTCAGAAGATAAAGAACGTGGCGTGGTATACTAGTCATGCTCAACGATGTTGGTAAACAAAAAGTAAACACCTATTTAAAGTGTACTTCTATCGCATTGCAAATGGCGCTTATTATAACCGCGGTTGCATTATGTGGACGATGGCTAGATAATAAACAGAGAAACGAAGTACCCATTTAGACACTTGTTCTTATTCTAATTTCGATGTTCGCTTCCCTCAATCAAATTATTCGAGAAGTTATCAAAATGAGAAAGGACAATAATTAAGGATTTTCTCGCTTACGGAGTTTTTTATGGACTGACCGGTTACCTTCATTAATATCTGACGCCTTACCTACCACAGATCCAACCAGCAAATGATTTTTTTATCATTTACCTTTGCTTATTTGTTGTATCATTAATGGGGTCAACGCTATTCCATCTCAATAAACGACTGGAAAAAGCAAATTTCGCAGATATGTTAATCGTATTTACCACAATTTAACTCTTGGCCTCGATGTCATTCTCCCTGGCCATTAAATTGATTCGTGAAGAGGATGCAAAAGTTACACTTCTACATTTCGTAGCTGCCTTTCTGGTTGCGTTAGTGTTTCAAACCCTTTATTTATTGAAATTATACAACCAGTCAACTGAAGTTCGTTAGTCCATCCAATCTACATCGACTATTATTTCATTTCGTCGGTTAACTACATCAAACGGTGGATTGTAACCCAGATATGCAAACTCTCCGTTGTGCGTAAGACCTTCTTTCTCTAAGAGACGAGCGAGTTCTTGAATGTGGGAATTAATTTTCTCATCACTCGCCCATCCCCCAAAACGAATAGCCGCGACAATACGCTCTGGATACTCTTCGAAATAAATCGAGGCATCATTTGGTCTGGGCAATTGATCCTTCGTTAATCCCTTAGGCACCATAAACATCATTTTCGAGGTATCCTTTAATTCCATTGTTACTGGAGAAGTCATGGCAATTTGTTCCTGATTTTCATTCCCCCCAAAAATATAACCTGCCAAAGTTCGAAATCCTTGACCAGAAATTTGTTTATACGACGTGGTTGTATATTGCACCGAGGAATAGAGTGCCGGTGCATATTTACGAATTTCAAATCCATCAAACATTTCGAGTACCTCGTACTCGTGGGTTTCTGTTTCATCCAAACTTTTTTTCACAAAGGCCATGGCAAGGGTAGAAATTAAGACAACTAATCCAACTATAATTACAGCTGTTCTCATGTGTTTGTTTTTCAATTAAACAAATCAATTCTGAAAAAGTTCTAGCTTATTGTCGCTTGATTGAACATACCCTATCTGGATAATCTGTAATAATCGCATCCACGCCTATTGCAATCATTCTACGAATGTCTTTCGGTGCATTAACGGTCCATACACCTACCTTTATACCAGCGGCATGGATTTCTTTTACTTTCTTCTTATTTAACAATTTAAAATAGGGCGTATAATAGTCCGGCTGGAAACCTAGTTCCCTAATGTTCTCCGAAAAACCTTTTAAATTCGCCACAAGATAGGATATTGTAATCTCTGGTGCCTGACGATGTAACTCTTTTAAAATACGCGTGTCAAATGATTGGACCATGAGGTGGCCATTGATGTTCTTCTCGCGCAATACCTTCACCAATAGCGCAACATACTCCTCCGGTTCGGGGTGATGCATAAAATCACCTTTGGGGTCGCTTTTCACCTCCACGTTATAAAGAATCGACGCTATTCCATTTGCGTTAACATAGGCCTCTACAGTATCAATCACCGTTGACAAAAGCGGCTTAGACAACACCATGTTCGCTTGCTCAGGGAAACGACTATGGGGCAATGAACCGCAGTCATAGCAAGCCACTTGAGCATAGGTCATCTCATAAATATTGTGATTCTTTGAAGGATTTTTCAACGGTTTACCCAAACTATCCAAACATATCGCTGCAGACATGTACGGCTCATGGGATACCACTACCTGACGATCCATTGTAATAACGACGTCCAACTCTATAGCTGTAGCGCCAAGTTCAATTGCTCTTATGAAACTAGGAATGGTATTTTCCGGAAGATACCCGCGCGTTCCGCGGTGACCATGTATTTCGATTGTTCGTTGTCCCATTGCGATCACATTCATACAAACATAAAAACCAACTAACCAATATTTCACATTCTAGGTATTAATTCTGCACTATCATCTGCTCACTACAAACTTACAGTTTTTGAGAATTATGTGCTGAACTAAACAGTATATTCTTTGATTTTAATATTTTAGAAGGATGAAATACGCATTACTACTTACGGGACTACTAGCGCTGCTTCTTTTCACCAATTGTGCAGAAACCGCATCAGCACCTGCCACACCTGCTGAAGATGCTAACAGCGAACTTACGAACCAAGAACATCCGATAGCAATTGTCCTTCACGGTGGTGCTGGCGCCATGAAAAAGGAGCTAATGTCAGACAGTTTAGAGGCTGCCTATCTTCATGTTTTAGATAGCGCACTTCATGTGGGTTATACTATACTTGCTGAAGGAGGAATCAGCATCGATGCCGTTACCTCTGTTATTACCATTTTAGAGGATTGCCCTTTATTCAATGCCGGAAGAGGAGCTGTATTTACCAAT
>Ga0181574_10006194_pt1 | contig 10134 bp, 10 predicted proteins | sample 101ome_24_FD_145600 | JGI IMG/M metagenome (GOLD analysis project Ga0181574, IMG submission 145600) | Coastal salt marsh microbial communities from the Groves Creek Marsh, Skidaway Island, Georgia - 101410AT metaG (spades assembly) | ecosystem: Environmental > Aquatic > Marine > Intertidal zone... | reverse complement strand
CGAAGCGCTGAGCTCCGCCACAGCCTGCACGTCTAGAATGCCTGGAAGATGCGCAAAGCCTTCCTTCTCAAGCTGCTTTGAAGCTTCAGGCGCGGATCCCGAATCTCGATAAAGCAGCACACCTCCTCGTCTTCGAATCATTCTTGTCGACCCTCATCGGCCCCTTGGGCAAGGCCTCGTAGGGACAGCCCTGCCTGCCGATAAATGGCGTCTATCAGCTGCATTTGGTTCACCGCATCATCTGGTCCCGTGAGATTCGTGTCCTCTCCTCGGATCGCACTCACGAAGGCCTCTAGCTGAAATTGGTAGGTTGGGGTCTGGTCAAACGTGTGCGTCTCAACCTCCCCCTCCCGAACCACACGGTAGTGATGACCGATTTGAGGCGCCAAAGGATTCATCATATACAGCTGCCCCCTCTCCGCATGAACAATCACTTGGGCGCAAAAGTGCGAAGCCGCATCCATCCTGCCGCTGATCCGGGCGGTTGTGCCAGACGCAAATTGAAGATCGGCCGCCAGCGCGACATCGACATCAGCCGGATCAACCACCGCGTTGGCAGCCAAGACCCGAGGCTCTTCCCCCATCAAATGTCTGACCCAACTTACGGGATAGCAACCGATATCCATCGTGACGCCGCCGCCCATGCCGTAAATCCGTCTTATATCGGCTTCTGGAACGGGTCCTTTAACGTGAAAACGCGCATCGATATGGCGAACCGAACCCAATTCACCCTGGCCCAACAAGCGTAACGCCTCGCGAAACATTGGGTGATAACGGTAATGGAACGCGTCCATGAGCACCTTGCCGGAGGCTTTTGCAGCGTCTCGCATCAGCTCGGCCTCCGCAGCGTTCGAAGAAAATGATTTCTCGCACAACACATGCTTACCCGCCTCAAGCGCCCGAACCGCCCATTCACAGTGACGGGAAATGGGCAACCCAATATAGATCGCATCGAGCGCAGGGTCGTCAATCAACTGCTCGTAGGTCTGGCAAATGCGAGTCAACCCGTGTGTCTCTTGAAATACGCGGGCCCGCTCCACATCACGCGCGGCGACCGCGACCAGCTGAACACCGGGCACGGCTGCTGCGGGTGCCACCATCGCCATCGGCGCGATTTTTGCCGCACCCAAAAGACCGAATCGAATCAATTGCGGATCGGTGCTCATTGACTACCCGCCCACAGTCGACATGAATCGCACATTCATCTGGATATAAGCCGCCGGATTTGGGTGCTGTGCCCAGATGGCTTGCCAACCCGGCTCCTGCGTCCACGTCTGCCAGCGAGCCTCTCTCGCCTCGCGGCTGTCCCACCTCAGAATCCAGTGGACGTTCGCCTGCCCATGCTTGGACACGTGCGGGTCGACCCCTGTGACCTGTGCTTCATCACCGGTATCAAGCCAAAACCCGACCAAATCTAGGTTCTCTCTCAGCCAGGGCTCAGCCAAATCTCGAGCCCACGCACAATAGGCGGGAAAATCATCCGCGTTGATGGTGTAATCACGCACTTCCACAATGGGTTCAGACATCGACGCCCTCCTAGGACAATTGAGACAGATATCGCATCTTGCCTCACCTTTGGGTGGCTTGCAGCCCCTAGATTGAACCCCCTCGCCTCTTCGACGCTTTCATTGCCAGGCCCCAAAATCCATGGTTTAGTAGCGCGAAACTAGAGGAGTTCGCTGTTATCGCTGCTTATCGTCTGCACCGTGCGCTTTACGATACCCTCGTCGCAACCGGCCTCATCCTTCTCGGGTTCTATCTCACCTTTCACTTCGAATGGCTGCATCGGTTAGTCGAGCAGGATCGAAGCTATTTATCGGTTGTGATGCTGGGACTGTACGGGCTGATGACCGCACACTGGTTCAGGCGGATGACTCATCTCTCAGAGCTTGAAAGCGCCTTGATTCAGAGCGAGTCGCCTCTTGATGCGCTATCGAAAAGGTCCTCTTCCATCCAAGCGTCCGCATCCAATTCGACGATTGAGGCCTATGCCGATCAGCAATTCAATCAACACGCGATAGGACACTTTATTTCCGAAGTGTTACTGAAGCTTGGGCTGATGGGCACCGTACTTGGTTTTATCTTAATGCTCGTGCCTATTGCTGACTTGAAAACCTTCGAGCCGCAAGCGTTGCAAATACTTCTCAGCAGCATGAGTGGCGGTATGGCGGTTGCGCTGTACACAACGTTGACGGGCCTGATCACCAGTACCCTGATGAAGTTTCAGTACTATCTAGCTGACTCAGCGGTGATTCGAATCAATGACTTACTGCAGGGTGCCAACGACTGATATGCGTCATCCCGCGTTGCAATCCAACTCTGGCAGTGATGCCTTCACCGACTTGCTGTTCAATGCCCTTCTGGGTTTCGTCTTTATGTTCGCCATTGCGTTCATGCTCATCAGCGACCCAACCAAGAGCGGCGCGATCGAGACCCATGCAGAGATGTTGGTCACCATTCGCTGGCCTGACGAGCATCCCGATGATGTGGACGCCATCGTTGAAGACCCTCGGGGTGAAATCGTTTGGTATTACAATCGTGATTCCGACTTGATGCATCTCGATCGGGACGATCGGGGGGTCTTTGCCGATCAGGTTTCAGTTGCCGGCCAGCTCATCACTCACGCAATCAATCAAGAGACCATCACGTTACGGGGCACCATGGCAGGCGAGTACATCGTGAATCTGCTCCATTACAAAGCCAATTATGACGCGCCCTTACCGGTCACGGTTAAAGTCGAAAAGCTCAACCCGGTGGTGACCGTGGTCTACTATGGTGAACACGAATTAACCGGCAACGGCGATGAGCTCACCGCGATTCGATTCACCTTGAATAGTGAGGGAGACGTAACCGAGACCAACCGATTACAGAAATCGCTCTTGGTCAAAGTCAGGAAGAAAGCCTAGGTGAACCTACCGCTCGGCCTACTGATTGCTTACGTGCTGATAGCGGTTCTGCTGCTGCTAGCACTTCGCTCCGCTCGGCTACCCGCTTGGATCAAACTCAGTCTTGTGACGATTGTGAGCGTTTTTTATTTCGTGACTTGGCTCGGTTTACGGCAGCTCCTGGGCTTCCCATCCCCCGAACCCCTTCCAGCCGACTTCCGGCTCGTTTGGGTTCATGTGGAAGAACCCCAATCGCCCGACTCGGATGACGGCGGCATCTATTACTGGCTAAGACCACTGGATGACGCGGGGATCCCATCAGGGCCACCCAGGGCCCACGTTCGGCCTTTCTCCATCCCTGAGGCCATCGCCGCAGAGGCGGCGGCGGCAAGACTTCAGGAAGGTGAATTGTTAAACGGACGTCAGTCACGTTCAGCTTTGACTGCTAGGGAGAATAACGAATCGCAAGACTCAGGCGGCGAGCGTTCGACGGATGACCCCGACGATTCTGCCGCGCTGTTCTTTGAATTTTTCGAAGTGGCGCCACCCACCCTACCGGAAAAAGATATCCCTATCCGGTAGCGATGAGTGGCTGGCCGCTATTCGGCGCCATCGAGCCACGTCATACGAGGCAAATCTTTCTCACCTACATAGGTGAGACGGTCCTCTTCTGCTCGGGCTTTAACGTAGGACAACACGTCTCCTGACTGCGCTTGATTGAGCACATCACCAAACGACGCCATACCATTGGCACTTAAGACCCCATCAATAACAATTTGATCCCAAGCGGCAAGACTTCCTTCAGAAATCCGTCGCAAGTCTGGAATGGCGCCCCCAGACCGGGCGAGGAACCCATGACACACGGCACAATTCTCATTGTAAAGCCGCTCACCGCGTTGGATGCTCGTATGCTCAAGCGAGGCCACATCACGCGCTGGAATCTCGCGATCTCTCAAATCAGGCACGGGCAGCGCCGCTTCGCCTCCCAGCTTGAACACCAACAGTCGACCATAATTGTTATAGGTCAGTGATGCGTGCTCAGCAACGGGCGGCAGAGGCTCACCACCGAACAGATCACCACCGCCAGTGCCGGTAAGAATCGAAACGTACTGATCTCCGTCTAATTCAAAGGAGATCGGGGGCGCCAGCATCGACGTGTAGGTGTTGTATGACCAGAGCGTTTCCCCGGTATCTTTGTCATACGCGTTGAACATGCCGAGTGCGTTGCCCTGGAACACGAGACCACCCTCGGTGCCTAAAACGCCGCCATTCCAATAGTTTGGAATCTCGACCACCCACTTCTCCTCACCCGTGAGCGGGTCGAACGCCTTTAGGTAACCTTTGGGCGTTGGTTGATCGGCCACGTTGTCTAGGATCACCTGCGCCAAACGACCAAATTCCAAGCCTGTATTCCAACCTTGCGGCTTTCGTTTATACACGCCCGTCGTTTTGTACTCCTCTGACATCTCGTAGAAGAGCGGGTTATCTTGCGCGGGCAAATAAACCAGCCCCGCTTTGGCATCCACCGACATCGCTTGCCAATTATGTGCCCCCAGAGGCCCTGGCAAGACCCACTTGCCCTTTTCTTCGTAACCCAACGCCTCGTTTTCGACCGGACGACCCGTCTCTAAATCCACGTGCGTCGCCCAAGTGACCGTGGCAAAAGGATTTGCCGCGATCAGTTTGCCGTCGCTCCGATCGATGACATAGAAGAAACCATTTTTGGGCGCTTGAAGCAGGACTTTTCGGGATTCACCCTCGATGGTCATGTCAGCGAGCGCGATGTCCTGCACTGCGGTGTAATCCCAGTTATCGCCGGGGGTCGTCTGGTAGTACCACTTCATGCTGCCGGTGTCAGCATCGAGCGCAACGATCGATGATAGGAATAAGTTGTCACCACCCCCAGGAGATCGAATGACCCGAGTCCAGGGTGACCCATTGCCGACGCCAAGGTAGACGTTGTTGAAATCGGGATCGTAGACAATGGAGTTCCAAACCGTACCGCCGCCGCCGATCTTCCACCATTCACCACCCTTCCAGGTCTCAGCCGCCAATTCCATTTCCGGATGCTCAAAGGGCTTGCTCGGATCGCCTGGGACCGTATAAAAGCGCCAGATTTGATCGCCTGATTCTGCGTCGTACGCGGTGACATAGCCACGGACGCCAAACTCTGCCCCCCCGTTGCCGATGAACACTTTGCCGCCGGCCACCCTCGGTGCGCCGGTGATCGTGTAAAACCGCTCTCGATCAATGAGCGTGTCCACTTCCCACACCAGATCGCCGGACTCTGCATCAAGTGCGAGTAACCGACCGTCCAGGGTTCCGACGTAGACTCGCCCTTTGTAGACCGCCACGCCTCGATTCACCACATCGCAACACGCTCGCCGCCCCCACTCACCCGGTACCATCGGGTCATAGGACCACAAAGTTTCACCGGTTCGGGCGTCAACGGAGTAAACACGACTCCAAGAAGTGGTGAAAAACATTCGGCCATCCACCACGATCGGCGTCGCTTCTAGCGCTCGGTTGGTGTTCATGTCTTTGAACCAGGCCAAGCCCAAAGACGCAACAGTGTCTTTGTTAATCTGGGTCAGCGGGGAAAAGCGTTGCTCTTCATAGGTACGTCCATAAGCCAGCCAGTTACCGGGTTCTGAGTCGGCTGCGTTGATTCGCGCGTCATCAATCATACCGATGGTTCGCTCAATCGCTTGGCCAGGGGCGGGAGCGCTTGATTCAACCGAGGTCTCCTGGCCTGTTTGTGTGAAATAGAAGACCGCCGCGATAATCACGACGACAATTGCTATGAGTCCTTTGTTCACTTCTTTTCTCCTCCGGGCGCACAGGAATCGTCCCTGATTGCCGCTCCTCTAAAGCCCTTCCTTGGCGAGGCTTTGCCAGAAAAGGCACACACCCCACGAACCTATGGCTGGCATTCTTGGCGGCCAGCCGCTCTCCCTCATGCGATCGAGCATACCGCTCACCCCCAGGGTTCGCAATCATGACCACAGTGAAGACAGCACAAGATTTGCATCGACTTTGGGCCGTGCATTTCAAGGGTGAGGGCTGGGTACCGACCATTTCAGCATCGCCCCATTGACCGCAGATCTCGAACCGCTGAACATGCGCAAGCACCGACGGCAAACCCGAGTTATGGCGAGGCGCAGGATACTGCGCTTCGCGCCCAATCAAAGAAGGATATCGAATGTCTTTACCCCTAGAAGGTTTCACCGTGCTCGACTTCGGTCAGGTCTACAACGGTCCTTACTGCGGATTCTTGCTCGCGCAAGCAGGCGCACGCGTCATCAAAGTTGAATCTCTCATCGGGGAAACGTTGCGAGCACGAGGCGAGCAATCGACTTCCAGCTATCCTTTTGCACTCCTCAATGCGAACAAAGAGAGCCTATCGGTCAATATCAAGAGCCCAGGCGGTCAAGCCCTCATCCGCGCGCTGGCGGCAGAGGTTGATGTGGTTTCGGAAAACTTCGCCCCTGGGACCATGGCGAAGTACGGCATCGGCGCAGAGGCACTGACCGCGATCAATCCAAAGCTCGTGTACGCTTCGAGCACGGGTTACGGCAATGCTGAGGGTCCCTACCGAGACTACCTCGGAATGGACATCACGCTTCAGGCCATCGCGGGGGTCATGAGCATCACGGGCGAAGAAGGTGGCGGCCCCCTGAAATCGGCTGCGGCCTTCGCTGACTTTATTGCGGGCACGCATTTGTACGCGGGTATTGTCACGGCATTGCTCAAGCGTTCACAAACCGGCAAAGGCAGCATTGTCGATATCTCCATGCAAGATTGTGTGTTTCCGACACTTGCCACAGCATTGGGCACGTATTACTTGAATGGCGAACAGCCAGCTCGTGCCGGAAATCGACACCCCGGAAAGGCTCTCGCCCCCTACAACACCTATCGAGCGGCTGACGGGCACATTGCGATCATATGTATTCGCGAAGGCCATTTTCGAAAACTCTGTCAGGCAATGCACCGCGAAGACCTCGCCGTCGATCCACGCTTCGATAGCTTCAAAACTCGGTGCGAAAACATGGATGCCCTGGACGAGATCATCAATGCGTGGACTGAGCAACACTCAAGGCAAACCCTGCTTGAGCTCACCCAGTCAGCAGGCGTCATCTGTGCGCCCGTCAACAATCTGCAGGATGTCCTGAACGACCCACATCTTGCGGCACGGGGCACCCTTGAGAGCCTGCCTCACCCGCACTTTGGCGATGTCAAACACATGCATTCAGCCCTTCGGTTTACCGGCGAATCACCCCGACAGCTCGCGCCCGCGCCAGAACTTGGCAGCGGCACGATGACCATTCTCAGTGAGCTTCTCAATTACGACGAGACGCGGATTGCGCAGCTTGCAGAAGAGGAGGCCATTGGCATCGGCCCAAATAACCCCTGACGTCTCGGGCGATGTCGGGTCGATTCGAGTGTTTTTGTCGGGGCCTCCAACGGGTCTGGTCCGGTCAATATCGGGCGACCACGCCCCCTCTTGAATCTGACACAGAGACGGACACGCGGCCCTCTGAGGAGTTTTAAGTCAATTCTCAGCCATCATCGCTTGGTAAAGGGCAACGTTGAAACGCACACCTGATTGCCCTGTGTGCGAGAGCGGATCAGTCGTTTCGGGATCAAGTCCAAAATCTCGCGCCAGCGCGGCACCCGTTAGGCTCGTTGCGCCCAAAGACCAGGCCATTGATGGCAGATCCAGGACCATGTAGTGGAAGAACGCACGAAACTCGTGGCCGTGTTCTGCGAGCAGCGAGGCCACAAACTGCTGATCAAACCAGGCATTGAATGCCGTGAAAATGAGCACATGGTGCGCTAATCTTGGAGACAGAAAGGCACTCAATCGGCTCACAGCCTCGGCTTCGGACACGGCGCCAAGAGAGCGCCAACGGGCCACGCTGAACCCATTGACGGCAGCCGCACCCGGATCCAATCGCTCAGGAAACGTCGGCATCATCCTGATAAACACCTCATCGATCACGCGTCCTTGCTCGTCCGTGAGCGCAACACCGATATCAATCATCTCGTGGTAGCCCGCGGTCAACCCAGTGGTTTCAACATCGATATGAACCAGCAGCCGGGATCTGGCATCAGCCGCCACTGACTCCACGCCGAGGGCCGCCGATTCACCGAATAGCACGACCACGGACAAGAGGCTCAAGAAGCTTATGTGCATCAGCACGCGTCTGGGGCGAGTACCCAGTGGACGATGGTGCATGTCAAAAACTCATAGGGCGATCACACCAGAATACGCCGACGGACGCACGAAGTCTCGATAAGGCTCAGACCTTGATGCTAGAACTGAAACCAGCGATCCGCGTCTGTGGTTTTCGCCACAGCTTTGGCGACGAACCCTTTGATCTGAGTCAAAGCCACGTCGCGTATCCCATGAACCCATCATCATCGCTTTGGATTCGCTCACGCTTTCAGCTCAGATGATGTCGTGACACGTACCCACGTTCAAAGGCGCTTCGATGAGCGGTGCGAGAACGCGAGATCGAGCCTGTCGCCTACGCTCGAGCATCGAGCGTGGATTTTGACACCTTGACGCGTCTGAGACGGCGAATGCCGATCCAAGCGATGCGCAGATGAGAGTTCAAATGAGATGCTTGTGATGGGTATGGTCCGTGAGCCAGTAATGCCACTTCGCGGTTTGGGGTACTTAAAAAAAAGCCGGCTCGGTGCCGGCTTCCTCTCACAACAGGGCGACTTAATCCGGAAGACCCAAGACTCGCTTGGCGATGATATTGAGCTGGACCTCGTTCGTACCGCCATAGATCGTCACCGCACGATCTCGCAACCACGAGCGCGTCGACTCAAGCTCATCAGCATCGAAGCTCTCACCTTCCCAACCAACACCGGCAAATCCGCGGAGTTCTGCCTTCAGAGAAGACCCTTCCTTAGCAAGCGTTGAACCCACGTACTTAAAAATCGAAGTGGTCGCACCGGGTGCGCCACCGCTTGTCGCCTCAGCCACGACACGCTGAACCGTCAACTGCATGGCGCGCTCGAGCATCACATGCTTGGTGATCTTTTCTCTGGCTTCCACATCGACCACCTTACCCGCGTCCTCGCCCAAGTAGGCTTTGGCTATGCGTGCGTAGGGATTGAGCGTGGGCTCCGCTGATTTCTTTTTCTTGGGCGCCGGCGCCGAGGACCGCTCGTACTGAAGCAATCGTTTGCCCACGGTCCAGCCGCGATTCAGTTCTCCCACCAAATTTTCGCGAAGCGCCACGGCGTCATCGAAGAACGTTTCGCAAAAAGGTGAAGATCCCGATATCAACTGGATCGGCTTCACCGTCACACCCGGTTGATCCATTTTGAGCAGGACAAAACTGATACCCTCGTGCTTCGGAGCCTCGGGATCTGTTCTCACCAGCGCGAACATCCAATCGGCGTGATTCGCCCCCGTGGTCCATATCTTCTGCCCATTAATGACGAAATGATCGCCCTCGATCACCGCTCGCGTCTGCAAGCTCGCGAGATCTGAGCCGGAGCCAGGTTCAGAATAGCCCTGACACCAACGCACTTCGCCTTTCGCAATGCGTGGCAGATGCTCTTGCTTTTGTGCCTCGGTGCCATATTCCAACAAGGTGGGTCCGATCATCGCTAGGCCCATGCCGGTGTCGGGCGGAACAATCTTCAGCGATGCCATTTCCTCTTGCAGGACCTTGTACTCGGCCCCACTGAGTTCGGCACCCCCGTAGGCCTTCGGCCATAGTGGCGCGATCCAGCCCCGCTCAGCGCAGCGAGCCTTCCAGAGCCTTGCATCATCCGTGTCGTAAATTTCAAACGCCTCTTCGAAATGCACCATTTTGTTGCGCATACTCGCTGGGCAATTTTCATCTAACCAGGCACGGGTTTCTTCCCTGAATGCTTGCAAATCTGTGCTCACTGTTTTCCCTCTCTAAGCCAACGTGTCATTAATCTTTATTCCGAATTGGGGCTTCAGCCTCAGCGATCAGCGCGGTCACTTCGCGCCATGAACTGCCGTCACAATTGGGCGTCTGGCCTCGTCGCCCTGTGGGGCGCATAGCCCCTAAGACAGCCTTAGACCCACGCCATCTGCGGATTGGAAGCGATACCTTCCAGCTCAAACGGCCTTTCTTTCACTGACGCTGCCGCCCGTTACCACCTTATTCTTGGGGGGTATTGAGTCATGTACGCCTATAGGCAGCCAACAGACCATCCGATTCAACGCGATTAGGGGTCTCCTGGCAAGTCTGAC
>Ga0181574_10006187_pt1 | contig 10138 bp, 8 predicted proteins | sample 101ome_24_FD_145600 | JGI IMG/M metagenome (GOLD analysis project Ga0181574, IMG submission 145600) | Coastal salt marsh microbial communities from the Groves Creek Marsh, Skidaway Island, Georgia - 101410AT metaG (spades assembly) | ecosystem: Environmental > Aquatic > Marine > Intertidal zone... | reverse complement strand
GGAGGAGGGTTCCACTCGGATCGATCGATCGATCGCAGTCGCAGCCTTCGGGTCAATTTATACGTTAAACCCTAACATGTTGTATCACCTAGTACACCACCATTGTATGTACCAATTGACCGATAAACTTAATCATGGATATTTATGATTTGAATCATAAAACATACTTGGACGTAATAAACTAATTTTAAATCCTAAAATTATATTTTTAGACGATTTTCCGGGTGCATTTTCCGGGAAAAGCGACCGAGGATGGCATTGCGCGGCACACGCCACACGCGAACGCGATCCCTCGAACGGGAACGATGCCGCTTCGGTTACAAAAAAAAGCCACCCGGGTCGTCCGGGCGGTGGTGGAGGAAGTGAACGTCGCCCGCGGTGTCGGCACGCGGACGGATAAGCGAGGAAACGCGAAGACGTCGTTGTGGGATCACGGCAAGGTGCGTTTGATTTCTGGATTTTTCTCGGTCGCTTTATTTTCGCTTTTGACTTTTGGATTCGGTGCGAATGCGGTGTGCGACGCGCGGGTTTCGGGGTGAGAGAGAGCGACGGAGACGAATGGCGAAGCGTTCGCTTTGTCGCGTCGGCGGATGCGTGCGTCGCCGCGAACGAGGCGTGCGTGGGTCCAAAACAAAGTGTGGACGCGAAAGCGACGACGAGGAAACCGACTGACGCTTTGTTCGTCCCGTCGAATATTATCGAAATCGCAGGCGAAATTAGCGGCGTCGAGCGTGGATAAGGAGTTTTCAGAATTGCAGTTGGCGTTTGCCAAGGCGACGAATTTTGACGATGTGCCGCCCAAGGAGAAGCACGTGCAGTTTTTGCTTCGGGTGTGCTCGGAGGGCGGGAGTCAGAGAGACCGAGCGTTTGTTTTGGAGACGACGGCGAGACAGGTGAGAAAGACGGTTCGATGGAGAACGATGCTCAAGACGCACGTTCTCTTGCACAGATTACTCACGGAGAGCCGTGGAGGGGAGTTTAAGGCTGACTTTTTTAGGTTTTTGGAGTTTTTGTCTCGCAAGGCGTACGGACCAAAGGATCAGACGCTCTTTAACATTCGATACTGGAAGGATGACAACCCGGCGGCAGACGCGAACGAGTTGGCTGGATGGACTCGGACGTACGCATCGTTCCTCGAAGAGTTGTGTGCGCTTCACGAGCACGTGCCGCAGCTTCTCGGGGAAGGCAAGGAGGCTAGTCCGCTCAAAGAATGCGATTTCGCGACGCTGTTAAAGGTGATGCCGTTGCTGCAGACGCTCGTCCGTCGCATCACGGATTGCGATCCCAAATCTCCCTTTGTTCAGAAAAACGTCATCGCGCAGTTTGCTCTCAACATGATCGCGAAGGATAGCTTCAAGGTGTACAGAGTGATGAACGAGGGCGTGATCAACTTGGTTGACAAGTACTTTGACACGACGAAGCAAGACGCTTCCAAGGGGCTCGCCGTGTTTAAGAGATATCTGGCGCAGATTGACGAGTTGCAAAGATTTTACGCCTCGTGCGAGCAGTGCGGGGCGTTGGAGCAAAAGGATGTCAAGCTTGAAGCGCCGCCGCCATCGTTTTTAAAGAGCATGGAGGAGTATTACGAGTCGGCTCCCAGCGACGGGATGCCTTTGAGAGATCGTAGATTGGCTGGAAACGCTGCGAGACTCGGAGGGACTTCATCGACGTCAACACTAACGCATGAGCCTCTCGCCGTGAGCATCCCGACGTCGACGTCGCAAGATTTGCTTTCGACGAGCGCTGCGCCATCGCCATCCAACATAGCGGATCAGTTAAGCATGCTCGACGTCGGCGCGAGCTCTAGCGTTTCGACGGATATTTTCAGTCAACCGTCTCCTACGACGCAGCAACCTGCGGGTCTACCGGCGCCACCGGCGCCGGTCGGAATGCTCGGTGCCCCGTCTTCTGCGTACGCCGCCGCACCGCCGCCTGCGTCGAACAGCTCGAACGCTTTGGACTTTTTCTCGGCCCCGAGCGCTCCTGCGCCGAGCGCCGGCAGCCAAGCGCCCGCGGCGAGAGCCGCCAACCCATTCGGCGAAAATCCATTCGGCGCGCCGGCGCCGAAAGCGCTCGATCGCGATGCGTTGGACAGTCTATACTCCAAAGCCCCACCGTCCCCGACGGGTGGACACGGCGTCGCGTCCATGAGCACACCGCAATACGTGAACAACACCTTTGCGCAGCAACCCCTCGGCGCGGGCGGAAGACCAACCGGCGGTATGCCACCCAACGCGGGCGCCCCATCCATGCCCAACATGCACTACCCAGCGCAACAAGGGTACGGCCATCCGGGAATGTACCACCAGCAGCAGCAACGACCGCCCCAGATGGGGTACGCGCAACCGCCGGCGTATGGGCAACAATACCACCGCCCGGCGTACGGTCAGCCGACGCAACAACAAATGGTACACCCAGCCTTCCAAAACCACCCCCCGGCGAGTGGCGGAGGCGTCGCCGCGCCTCAACCGTCCGCCGCGAACGCCGCGAACGGTAGCTTGATTTGACGCTCGTACATATTAGACACACGAACACGGGCGGATTGTATTAGCATAGCGGTTGAATAACGACGAAAAAGTGAGAAGCGGAACCCCTCACAACGCGACTCCCCACCAAATATGTCCACCACCGCCCGCGTCATCGCGCGTCCGACCCCGAGCGTCGCTCGCGCGAACGCCCGAATGTCGTCGCGACGCACGGCCGCGCGGCGGTGCGGCGCGGTCGTTGGACGACGCGAATGCGAAACGTCTCGAACGAGCCACCCCTCGGTGGTTCGCTGCGTTTACCCGCGCGTCTCGTCGCGAAACGCGACGACGACGACGACGACGCGCGCGACTTCAGGAGAGAGTGCCGAGGCGGTTCCGGCGCGGAACGTTGCGTCCGGTGCAGAAGCGCGCGTCATCGTCATCGCGCTCGGCGTGGCCATGTTGCTGGCGAGCGCGGATAGAACCATCTTCGCCGCCGCGGCGCTGAGCATCAAAGCTGAACTCGGAATGACGATGAAGGACGTCGCGCTGGCGCAGAGTTCGTTTTTGTGGGGGTATGGCGTCACGCAGCTCGCGGCTGGGGCGGCGAGCGATACGTACGGGGGGGCAAAGGTATTGTTGGCGGGTTTGGCGTTTTGGTCGCTCGCCGTCGCGGCGACTCCGTTGTGCACGATGATGCACGCGCCGATCGTCGCGGTCGTCGCGAGTAGGTTTTTATTCGGTGCGGCGAGTGGGTGTGCGCTTCCAGCGTCCGCCGCGGCGGTGGCGGCGCACATTGCACCGGATCGACGCAGCGGGGCGTTGAGCACGATTTTTGGTTTGTTCAACATTGGCAGCGCGTTTGGCTTGGCGGCGGCTGGGTCTCTGATTGCGGCTTTCGGGTGGAAGATGATCTTCTACGCGTTCGGGGCGTTCGGGCTTGTTTGGGCGATTAGTTCGTACGCAGTCATGCCGGAAAGCGTCAAGAAGTACGTGCCGATTGTTGGTCAAGCGAAGGATGTGATGGATGACAACGGCGAGGTCATGACTGAGCTGTCCTCCGAGGTTGCGACTCAACTTGTGGCGCTTCTCTGGTGTCACATCGTCGTCAATTGGGGGTTTATGATTCTTCAGTCTTGGCTTCCGGTGTACTTGGCGAACGATCTCGGCATGTCCATCGCAAGTTCGGGCGTCGCCGGCGCGCTTCCTTGGGTTTTCACCGCGTTCATGTCCTTTAGCTCTGGCCAAATCGCAGACAAACTCATCGCGCGAGGGATGGAGCGATGGAAGGTGCGACGCCTAGCGATGAACATCGCCACCATCGGACCCGCGCTGGGATTGTACTCGCTCAAATTCACCGCCTCGCCGACCGTCGCGTTGGCATGCATTGTCGCCACCCTCGGTTTGCAAGCCGTCGCTGTCGCGGGATATCACAGCTATCTTCAAGACGTCGCGCCGTCCAGAGCGGGAGCCATCTTAGGCTTCACCAACACTGTCGGTGTCGTCGGCGCTGTGATCGCAAACATCGTCACCGGCGCGTCGGTCGAAGCCACCGGTAGTTTCCAGGCGACGTTTCTGTACACCGCGGCGATGTACATGAGTTCTTGCTTTGTCTGGAACTCTTTCCTTCGCGGTCAAAAGTTGTTCCCTTAGTTTCGTGACGTTGAATTGATAATCATTATATTTCGATTAAATGAACGTTTACTAACGCGCTCTTAGACTCATCGAGCTCTCGTCGTAGAGATTGCGCACGTGTGCGTCTAGAGGGAGGGTGTTCCGCCCGCGAGACGACGTGTCGCAATGAAGACTGCCAGCGAAGCCATCGATGTGCTTCTAATCGTCTTCGCTTCGATTCGCCCCAGATTCGCATTCTAGTTTGCATCATGAAAATTAATACTATCGCGTTGATAGTAGTTTGTCGGGTACCAGCCTTTAGTAGGCGATGATTGCCACGATGGCCAACGCGACGAACGTGGTGACGGTGACAATCGAATCAACGCCGGAAGCCGCGAGCAAATAGAGACCTTCAATCGTTTCGCGTTGCTGGAGTTCTTTCGCCAAGCAAGTCTTTTGCGTGCGCGCATTGTCCCACAAGGCGCATTCGTCGTAACTTCCACCAGTAACCTGTACGTTTTCGTCGGCGTTCATGTCACGGAAAAACTTGGGGCAGCCAGCCGCGATTGGTTCGACTCCAGCAACACCTTCCCAGTACACAATGCGAGTCAAGTCTTGAAGCACAAGCGCTGGATGGACGTAGGGATCTTCAAACCAGGCATGCGTTTCCTCGGGGTTGGCGTGGTTATAGACTCCGTTGAGAATATCGCTCACGTGCTTGTCGAGGCGAAGGATTCGTCCAGTTGAAGTGGAGAGAACAGGAAGGCCCCCGGCCGTCGAATCTGACAAGGCAAAATCGGCCCACAAGTTGGCTTTCGTGTAGGTACTTGGGGTGAATTGATATGTTTCGTCGATGATGATGGCAACGTTTTGCACCTCTGCATGGAACGCAGTTGTGGTGTAAGTGCCAGTAGGCGCGTGCAACGTCAAGCCAGCCGCCTCGCAAAGCTCGCGCTTGTACGACGCATCTGAAAAAGTGATAGTGGAGCCACTCTTAGAGACCCATGCACATTTCAAACCTGAAGGGATGTGCCCACGCGCTTGGTTTTGAAGCACAGCGGTCGTTTGCAAGTTCCACCGATCGACTTGGTCGTTGTAATACGCCTCTGCGTCAGCTTCGATGTCAAAGAAGAGCGACAGGAATTTGACTTGCTCCGTGCGTTGGAGCATCCCGAGTCCCCCGTTCGACGATGCAAATTCAACATCCATAGGAGTACCAGTTGGCCCGTTGAGACCAGTTGCCCCGGTGCCGTATTCATCAGTGAGCACCATTTCAACGGCTGGAGTCATGGCGGCGACGTCTGTGGCCCAAATCCCAGTGGTGTCCGACCAGTGACCAGTACTGCCCGTGATGAGACTCCGTGATTCACTGTACTGAATGCACGGCGAGTGAACGTTAGCGGCATCAACAAGAACAAGCTTACTTCGCAATCCAAGCTGCTCCATGTAGCCCATCGCCGTCGATACGTACGCCGCGACTCGTTCCACCGGATACGCAAACGTCGGAAAGCCCGACAAGCTCGTGGATCCGTGCATCGTCGGCGCCGTCGTCCCGTGTTTGTACAACACGTACGTCTTCGGCGTCATACCAGTCTCAGTAACTTTTGTCGTCACGATTTTGTAATCGGTGCCGTACTCAACCTTGAACGACGTCGTCTCGTACGTCGCGGCGCCCCCGAGCCGGGCGGCGTGGACACCAGTGAGACGAAACGACATCGCGAGCGCGAAGAGCGCGCACGTCGCCCTCCGCATCGTCGTCGTCGCGCCGCGGCGACCGCGGCCGATTTGATCGGTTCCGCGCATGTTCGCGACTTCCGACGGTTTCGCGACGAGAAGTGTCGAGGCGGGTGCGCGTCTGTGATTACTCGACTCATCTTGTTTTCGAGGGGGCGCAGCTTCAGAAGCCCTAGGGCAATTTCGTCGGTGTAAATGTAAAAGATAAATTGCACGGAATGACGGACGACGACGCGGTGTGAACGCGTTGTGTTTCGCGGCTAAGTGAGCTAGGCGACGTTTCGCGGACCCGTATCGTCGTCGTGAACGTCGGCTAAAATTGAAGACAGCGGGATTGAACTCTTCCTCGGATCGAAACTCCGACGCGTTTCGGTTTTACGCAAACTTTTTGGCGCGTTGAGAGCCGTGGATGTAATAGTGCTTGCCAACCTCGTCCAGGTTGCTAAAAGTGGCTTTCCACGCGCCGTAATAACTCATCACCTTGTAGTTTAAGTTCCACTTTTTTGCAAAGTGGACGAACCGTCGCGACACCTCGGGTTGTCTAAACTGCGGCATGTCCGGGAAGAGGTGATGAATCACCTGACAGTTGAGGTATCCCATCAACCAGTTGACAACGCTTTGGCTCGGGTCGATGTCCACGGTGTGATCGACGGCATAGCGGACCCAAGAGAGGTGCTTGTCGCTCGGAACCACATCCGTGTGCGTGTGCGACGTGGAAAAGTGCGCAAACAAGTAGCACCCGCTCGCCCACATGGACGCGGCGAAGAGCCCGTAGGACGCGAGCCAAGAGTACCCAGTGACAGCCTTGATCACCGCCGGACGCACGACGTGCGCGGCGAGCATCCAGAACGCTTCCTCGAAGCTTTTACGGCGAATGGCGTTGCGCGGATGCAAAACGAACATCCAAAAGAACAAAACCATGCCCGACGTCACGGGTACAAAAGTCCACGCCTGAAGACGCAACCAGAGCCTACTGAAACCTCTCGGACGGTTGTCCTCCACCGCGGTGTTGAAAAACGCCACCGCTGGGGTTGTGTCGAGATCCATGTCGTGACGAATCTTTTGTGGCGTCGCGTGATGCTTGTTGTGCATGTTGTTCCACATGTCCCCGCTCGACGCCAAGCCAAAACCCGCCGTGAAGGCTTGAATTCGCTTATCCCACCAAATATTCCCGGTGAGCGAGTTGTGCCCACCCTCGTGCTGCACCCAACCGCACCGAGCACCAAAAAAGAAGGCGTAGCACAAAACTGCCGACACGTGCCACCTCGCCGCCATCAACACCGTCGCCAACGTAAACATCGCCGCCAACTCGGCGAATCGATACGCCACGTGTGCCGGCGACGGTTTAAAGAAACCCTCCCTCTCCAATTCCCGTCTCCACCTCGCGAAATCCCTCAACATCTCCCCATCCTCCGTCTCGACGATTTCGTGTTCTTCGAGTTTCCGGTGTGGCAACGCCGCCAACGCTTTTCTCGCCTTTTTAGACCGCATGTGAAACTCTCGAAACGCCTCTGTGGCGTCGGCGCCCGAATTGCTCAACATGTAATACATCACCGACCCACCGGGGTGTTTAAACTCCGTCACATCGTACTCGACGCCCTCGATGACGACGTACTGTCGTTCGTACGTCTTCGCAATCTTGTGCGGTTCGAGTTCCGGGGAGTAGAACGTCTTCGCTTTCGCGTTCGATCCACCGGCGGCTCTTCGATCGACAACGTCACCCACGGCTGTGATCGTCAACGTCGACGTCGTGGTGTCTTCAACGTCGTCGCCGTTCGGGGCGACGCGTAGTCGCGGGGAACGACGCGGGGAGATGGGTTCGGTCGTGTCGACGCACATCGTCGTCGTCGGGCGCCCGCGCGCGAGTGCGTGGGCGGCGGCGCTATAAAGTGACGTTGTGGGTTGCAATTGCATTTGCATCTTGTTTTTGTCAGGGGGGTACTATTTAACGAGTCGTGACCCGTCGTTTTGGATTTGGATGGAATTCAATTCAGAGTCGCGCGGCGTCGCGTCGCGTCGCTCGTCTGGATTATTGAAAGTAACTGGCTAGCTTGCGAGTGACTGCTATCGGGTCGTGGGTCTTCGCGATGGTGTTCGCCTGCGTCGCGGTGAACGACGGTTTAGGCGCAGGGGAATCGACGACGGCTTTGGCTTTGGCTTCGGCGGATGGCTGGCGGAGAGGTTGGCGGTCGACGGAAATCGGGACATGTTCGGAATCGTCCGAGTCGTCGGAATCCGGGGCGTTGAGACGAATGGATGACGCGCGGGGCGTCGACTTGTTGTTCTCGCTATGTGTCGTCGTCGTCGGTGGACGTTCGACGGACGCCGGTGGGTTCGTAACCTTTGTTGACTTTTCCAGACCCGCGGCGAGTCGAAGCGCCGTGCCCGGCGTTCTGTTCGGTGGAAGCGGGGTGAGGACGACGCGTTTCGGCTCGGCGGACGGGGTCATCACGGAGGCCGAAGCGGCTGAGATGGCTTCGAAACGTTCTCGCCAGTAACGAGCGTCGCTCTGGTAGAGCGCTCGTGCACGTCGCTCGGCCTCGAGCGCCTCTATCACGTCCGTAGACGCACCGACGCGAAGCGGAGACGATCGGAGCTTTGCGTCGGCGAGTTCGCGTTCGAGAGATTCTATTTCCGTCTTGAGTCGAGCACACTCGTCTCGCGCCGAGGTAGCTTGTTCCTCCGCGGATTGCGCCTCGTCGCGCGCCACGGAAACCTCCAGTTCAACCGTGGCGACGCGAGCCTCAGCCATTCTAAGCGCCGAGGCGTTGCTGGTGAACATCTTGCTCGCTTGCTCGGCGCGAGCGACGATGAGATCAACATTTTTGCGCGACTCGAGCACTTGCGCTTCAGCGTCGTTCAAAGCCGCCCCGAGCGCGCGCTTTTCGTCGCTCGAACGTCTGAGTTCATCCTTGACATCCTCGAGCTCTTTCTTGAACGCTTCGAGCGCTGACGTCGTCGCCGCGAGTTGGTTCTCCCTTTCTTCGAGCGCGTTTTGTGCTTCTACGAGTTCTTCCTCGGAGATTCCGCCACCCGTCGATTCGGGCTCGGGCGGCGTCGCGGAGACCGCCTCGTCGAGCTCGATTCGTAGCCGCTCCGCCTTGCCCTTTGCGTCAGCCAATTCGGACTTTAACGCATCCATTGCCGCGGTGAGACTGGCTTTTGCATCTGCGTGACTCGCCTTTTCATCCTCCAAAGCACTCTCGAGCGCGTTCACGCGCGCCTCTGCGCTCGACGTCGCCTCTTCCACGCGTCTGTCGCGATCCTCCTCCGCCTCACGCACCGCCACCTCCAACTCCTCCACACGCGCCGTCAAAGTCGCCACGAGCTCGCCATTTTTGCTCACCTGCACCTCATCGAGCGCATCGCACTGCTCTTTCAGTTTTTTAAGCTCCTCCGACGTCGCGATTGCCTTTTTCAACGCCGCTTTACACTCCTCCTTTAACGACTCGCACCGTTTCGCCAACGCGTCCCTCTCCCCCGCGACGCTGTCTCTCTCCGCCTCTCTCTCCGTCGCCAGCGCCCACGCCTCCTCACACTCCTCCGTCTTCCGTTCCACCTCATTCGTCAACCGTTTCACGTCCTCATCCACGTTCGACAGCGCCGCGGACAACCGACCCGCTTGCGCCGCGGCCGCGGACAGACGTTCGTTTTTACTCCGCGCGCTCTCCAGCTCGCCTTCCAACGCCTTGACCCGTTCCCTCAACTCTTCCGTTTCCGACGCCTTTTCGTGCGCGACACCCACGGCATCGTTATCGTCGTCATCCTCGTTCCCGTCCGTCGTCGCGTCGACGCTCGGTCCTCCTCCTCCTCCTCCGTCTTCTTCTTCGTCCTCCTCTTTTCCCGCTGTCGCCTCTTCCACCGCGTCTTCGCTCGCCGCCTCAGTCGCCGCCTCAGTCGCCGAAGGCACCGACGACGCGCTATCCATCCGCGTCGTCGGCACGAACGCCGGGGCGTTCGGTCGCAGACTCATCGCCCGGTCGCCGTCGCAGTCAGACTCTGCCGTTGCCGCGCGCGCGCGCGCTCGGAAAAGCGCGCGTCGCCCGAAAACCAACCGTTCCGTCTCTTGGGCTTAAAAAAGCCTTCAACGCGGGGAAACAAAATCTCTCGCGGGAGACATCTGAGTACACACTCGTATTCCGAGCCTAATCAAGACGAGGCGTCGAAAAAATGCACGAAAACCAAACGTCGGCGAAGCGCCGTGAAGCGCTCGTACTTTAGTTTCAGAGCGGTTTTCTACGTGGGGTACATCGACGGTTCACGAACCCAAAAAAGTGCATGGGGTACCCCGAGGTCGGGGGTGCGCGACCGACCGACCGACCGAC
>Ga0181574_10006186_pt1 | contig 10139 bp, 8 predicted proteins | sample 101ome_24_FD_145600 | JGI IMG/M metagenome (GOLD analysis project Ga0181574, IMG submission 145600) | Coastal salt marsh microbial communities from the Groves Creek Marsh, Skidaway Island, Georgia - 101410AT metaG (spades assembly) | ecosystem: Environmental > Aquatic > Marine > Intertidal zone... | reverse complement strand
TCTATTGGCGTAACCTATTCTTTGCCAAATTTATATCCTGCCAAGCCAGCGATTCAGATTGCATATACTGATTCGGGCAAATCAGCTGATCAGATTTTATTGAATCAAGTGAAAGGCATATTAGAAGATCAATCTACTGGCGTTGAATCCGTTGGATTGAAAGACAATAACATCATCGCAAAGTTTAACTCTTTTGATGATCAGCTTGCAGGCAAGGCTGCATTGCAAAAAACCTTGCTAGATGAAGCTATTGTTGCATTGAACCTCGAGCCATCGACCCCACAATGGCTTAGAAACATTGGTGGTGGACCCTTAAAACTTGGCTTAGATTTATCTGGTGGGGTGCATTTTCTTTTAGAGGTAGATATTGATAGCGCCTTAGATAACCGTCTTGAATCATTGCTAAATCAGTATCGAAAGAAATTTAGAGATGATCGCATAAACGTTGAAAGTTCAAGAAAAGATAACAAGGATTTATTTTTTTCTTTTGCCAGTGATGAAGATTACAACAAAGCACTAAGGATTTTTAATGAGGATAATATTACTCCCCTAGGAACCCCTTTGTATGATTTAACAGCAAATTCGGTGAGAAACCTTGTGGAGCTTGCATACTCTCAGTCTGCTATAAAAGAGATTAGGGACTATGCCGTAGGGCAAAACCTCATGACCTTAAGAAATAGGGTTAATGAGCTTGGGGTGAGCGAGCCAATTGTTCAAAGACAAGGCAGTAGCAGAATTGTTGTTCAATTACCTGGTGTCCAGGATACAACCGCAGCAAAGAAAATTATTGGAAAAACTGCAAATCTAGAATTTAGGTTAGAGGCTGCATCCACTACTTCAAGATTACGAAAAGAAGAATTTGATTACCAAGACGAGCGAATGGGCTCAGCTTTTCTAGAAAAAAATATTATTGTTGCTGGTGAAAGGGTGACCAATGCAAGTGCAGGTTTTGATGAAAGTGGGTTTGCTCAAGTAAACATCACCTTGGATATGCAAGGTGGACGTGCAATGCAAAAAGCTACGACTGGGAATATTGGCAGACGACTGGGAGTTCTTTTTGTAGAGCAAAAAAGCAAATCAGTCCTTGCACAAGATGAAGATGGCAATGAGGTTATTGAGCAGACTTCCTATATTGAGAAAGAAATTATAAGCCTTGCTACTGTTCAAGCTGTTCTAGGAACTGCATTTAGAATCACAGGCGTTGGATCTCCGCAGGAGGCAAGTGAACTTGCATTATTACTTCGAGCTGGAGCATTGGCAGCCCCCATGAAATTTGTGGAAGAGAGAACGGTAGGTCCAAGTCTTGGAAAAGAGAACATTGAGTTAGGAGTTCGGTCCATTATCATTGGCTTGCTCTCAGTCATCGGTTTCATGCTTTTTTATTATCGATGGTTCGGATTTGCTGCAAATATTGCTCTTTTTGCCAATGTTGTTTTGATTACAGGCTTCATGTCTCTGCTAGGAGCAACCCTGACTCTTCCCGGAATCGCAGGTATTGTTCTCACCATTGGTATGGCAGTAGATGCCAATGTACTAATTTTCTCTAGGATCAGAGAAGAACTTAAAGAGGGCAAAGATCCTCAGACCGCTATACAAGAGGGTTTCTCTCGAGCCTTTGTAACCATTATTGATGCTAATGTAACAACATTAATTGCATCTATTGTGCTCTATGCAATTGGCACTGGTCCTGTAAAAGGGTTTGCGATTACTTTATCGATAGGTATTTTAACTTCTATGTTTACTGCTATCTTGGGCACAAGAGCAATTATCAATTTAATGTATGGAAATAAAAATATTAAGGAGCTAAGAGTCTAATGAACTTTAATATTCCATTCATGAGCTATCGAAGATTTGCAACCATAGGCTCTTTGGTTTTGCTAGTTATTTCTATTGGTTCACTGGGTTTTAAGGGCCTTAATCTAGGATTAGATTTTAGTGGCGGAACTCTCATTGAAGTTTCTTATGAAGAGGCTGCAGATTTAATCGATATAAGAGACTTGATGACTGACAATGGGTTTGATGATTTCCAAGTGGTAAATTTTGGCTCTAATTCTGATGTGCTAATCAAAGTTGCAGATAAAAATGGTAACAGCCAGCTTGGAGATGTTATCTATAAATTTTTACTAGATGCTGATCCATCAACTGAACTTAAAAGAATTGAATTTGTTGGGCCTCAAATTGGTTCAGAGCTCAGAGACCAGGGTGGGTTAGGAATGCTTGTAGCTCTTGGCATGATTTTGCTTTATGTTGCCTTTAGATTTCAATATAAGTTTGCACTTGGCGCAGTCGCAGCTCTTGCTCATGATGTCGTGATTATTCTTGGGTTATTTTCATTGCTTTCTTGGGATTTTGATTAACTGTTTTAGCGGCCTTGCTTGCTGTCATTGGTTATTCTTTGAACGATACCATCGTTGTTTCAGATAGGATTAGAGAAAATTTTAGAGGCGAGAGAGGATTTGAACCCGATGAGATTGTGAACAAATCCATCAATCAAACATTATCAAGAACCTTGATTACTTCATTGACCACTTTGTTGGTTTTGTTTGCCCTATTTTTCTTTGGGGGAGATATGATTAGAGGGTTTAGCCAAGCCTTAATTATTGGAGTTTTGGTGGGTACTTATTCTTCAATATACGTTGTAGCCAATATGCTGCTAGGCCTCTCAATTACCCAAGATGATCTTGCGATACCTGAGCCCGAGGGAGCTGAGTTTGACGATATGCCCTAATGGGCTGTGAAATTTGGTTTGATGGCTTCAAGCATCTGCTTAAAGCATTTTGGAGTAGCACACAGGTAATGATCACTTTTCTTGTAATCAGGATTGCCTAAAAAATCACTTGTTAATGCACCCGCTTCTTCTGCAATAAGCATGCCTGCAGCAACATCCCAAATTCCGAGCCCATTAGCCCAGAACCCATCCAGTCTTCCTGCCGCAACATAAGCTAGATCTAATGCAGAGCAGCCAGACCTTCTGATGGTAAGACTGTGTTTGTATAAAGTTTTGAAGGTTGCAATATTTTCAAATTTGTAAGCTTGCGAATCATTTACATGGGAAGTATTTCCTATGAGGGAGTCTTTTAGCCCATTTCGAGCGCTAACCCTAATTCTTTCTCCGTTGAGCTCAGCACCTTTGCCTCTAGATGCACTAAATTCTTCTCTGCGAGTTGGATCGATGATAACAGCATGTTGAGTTTGACCATTTACAACACATGCCAATGAAATACAGTATTGAGGATAGCCATGAATAAAGTTTGTTGTTCCATCAATGGGATCTAGAATCCATGTAGTTTCCGATGTGTTTACCTCATGCCCAGATTCTTCACCTAGAAAATTATCATCAGGATAGTATTCCCTAATTTTATCGAAGACCATTTCTTCAACTTTCCTATCTACTTCAGTCACATAATCGGTCGGACCCTTTTTCATCACGTTGAGCTTATGAACTTTTTTTACAGCAAATTCGAGTTCAGCTGCTCCAATATTTGCAGCAATAATAGCGACGTTTAGTAATGCAGGCTTTGACATGTCGCATATTGTACTGGAAATGACGATAATAGTTATATGAATCCGATTAATCGATATGTGCAAATAGTTTTGGTTGAGACCTCTCACCCAGGAAACATTGGTTCGGTTGCTCGTGCGATGAAAAACATGGGCTTAGCCAACCTAAGTTTAATTAATCCAAAAAAATTTCCACACCAAGAAGCAACGGCTCTTGCTGGCAACGCAACTGAGGTATTAGATAATGCAAAAATCTTTTCCTCAATCCAGGAGGCTGTAAACACTTCAAAAGTAATCTATGCTACATCAGCTAGAGAAAGAACAATTGAGTGGCCAACTCTGACTGCTAATGACGCTGCATCAGAGATACAAGAATTAGTTACAAATGAAATTGAGGTTTCAATATTATTTGGTAGAGAGGATAGGGGGCTGACTAATGAGGAATTACAACTGGCTAATAAACATTTAATTATCCCAGCCCATCCCGAGTACCCAGTTTTAAATATTGCCATGTCTACTCAGGTGGTATGTTACGAACTTTATCAAGCCGCACAAAATAGTGCTGTAGAGTCTTGGCAAGATTTCCCAGAATATACATCTGAAGAATTAAACAACCTTATCAATCACTTCAATGAAACAGTTGCAGCCCTAGATCTTGTGGATCCTAAGAATCCAAAACAGATCATGACCAGAATGGAAAGAATGTTTCGCAGACTTTACCCAGATCAGATGGAAGGTAACTTTCTCAGAGGCTTTTTAAAAGCTGTAAATAAGAGAATTAAATAACTCTTTAAACCTTTTCAAGTAGCTTTTTAGCTTTTATAATTGCCGCAATCTAGTCCCGTTCGTCTAGAGGCCTAGGACACCGGGTTTTCATCTCGGCAACAGGGGTTCGACTCCCCTACGGGATGCCAATTTCTTGTGAAGCCCTTTAAATAGGGCTTCTCAGGGCATCAAAAAAAATATTGGGTCCATGACGGGTCCATATTAAGCACTGTAAAATCAACTAAATTAATTTCGCACTGGGTCCATTCTTGGGTCCAAATTGGGTCCATTCGTGTAGAAGGGGGCATGGAAGTAGCCATAACTTTTTGCGTATAACTTAACAATTCTTAAAAGAAGCTTCGGGATCAATTTACTAATATGCCTCGCATAAGGGTTTATTAGGAAAAATTATGATTAATCTAAAATTTAAGACAATTGCATTATTGATGATGTTTGTGTGCACAGTATCTGCAAGTGATATGGTGCCTTTAATTGGAGGTAAAATAAGTGATATAGATAGCGGCGAATCTCTTCCATTTGCTAAGGTTCAAATCAAAGATACGACTCGCATTGCTACCGCAAATCAAGACGGCTCATTTACTATATTCAATATTCCAGTAGGTTCAATCCTTATCATAACTAAAATGGGATATGAGAATGAGCAAATTAAAGTTCGTTCAGGCGACAAGCGACTGATTGTTAATTTAGTTAAGTTAGAAAAAGATAATTTTATTGAAGAAGTTGTTGTAACAGGAGCTGCAAGCTCAAGCATGATGCAACAGTCTGGAATAAGTCAGTTTTCATTATCTCCAGAACTTACTAGCTCTCTGCCAAATCTTGGTGAGCAGGACATCTTTCGCTCGATGCAGTTATTACCAGGGGTATCGGGTTCAAATGAAAGCTCTTCTGGACTTATTGTTAGAGGAGGCACCATTGATCAGAATCTGGTTTTATTTGATGATTATACGGTTTACCATGTCGACCACGTTTTTGGATTTTTTAGTGCATTTAATAATAATGCAATTAAGGATGTTCAATTCTATAAAGGGGGATTTGGCGCAAAATATGGTGGACGCATGTCTAGCGTTGTTGATATCACCGGAAAAGATGGAAACACTGAAAAATTCAACATCGGCGGTAATGTTAGCCTCTTAAGTACTAACGCTTTGATTGAGACGCCCTTTGCTGATGGTGCAGGATCTTTTATTCTTACAGGTCGTCAGTCATACCAAAGTGATCTTTATAACGATATTCTAGAATCTGTTACAGGCGAGGATCAGAATGCTCAGGCTGGAACTTCTACGCCTGGTCAATTTGCCTTAGGTAGATTTGCAATCGAACCAGAATCTTACTTTTATGATTTGAACGCCAAGCTCACTTACAGATTACCAAATGATAATAAATTTTCTTTAAGTTTTTATAACGGTGCCGATGAACTCGACAACTCTCGAAGTGTAGATGGTAACGCTAACATAGAACGCTTGTGCGAGCTCTTCAATGGGAATGGTCCTTTTGGCGGTGAATACAGTTCATACTGTGAAGAAGAAATAAGTTTTGCTGTAGATACTATTGATCTTAGTGAATGGGGAAATACAGGAATAAGTGCAAAGTATTCGCATCAGTGGAATGACAGATTAGATACTGTCTTTGTTGTGTCGGGTTCAGAATATTTTAGCTATCGGGATCGTTTAATAGATTCGCAAGTAGTATATGAAGATTTGAATGATAATCCTACAACAGGTCAATCTAGCAGCAATGAAGATAATAATCTTGAAGACTTCACGATGAAAATAGAAAATGATTTCTACTTAAATCAATGGAATACGGTTAGCTTTGGAGTTCAAATCGCACAGCAAAATATTGATTTCTCTTTAATACAAAATGGTGACCTTATTCTTGAGAGTGATAATGAAGCCACCACTTCAACCCTATATCTTGAGGATGAAATTATTGCAGATGCGCTAACAATTATTCCTGGGGTTAGAATTAATCATTACGATGTAAATGATGAGATTTATACAGAACCACGACTATCAATAGCATATGAATTAAATGAAAAAACCCAACTACGGACAGCTTTTGGTGATTATCATCAATTCGCTCTCAGCGTTGCCCGACAGAGTATTGAGGAGGGTCCTCGTAATTTTTGGACGCTAGCAGATGGAGAAACGATACCTGTTAGCAAATCGCAACACTTCATGTTGGGAGCGACACACCTTATTGGTAACTATGATTTTAATATTGAGGTGTTTTATAAGAAATATGAGGGTTTATCAGAATTTACTCAACAGACTAGACCAATTCGTAATGAGGAGGGAACTGGATTGATTCTTGTTTTAGAGCAAGAATTTCATACTGGATCTGGGACTGCCTCTGGAGTTGAGTTATTTTTACAAAAAAATATCGGAGACTTAACAGGGTGGACTGGCTATACCTTTAGCGAAGTTCTTTATGATTTCCCAACTGTCTCAGATACGACTTATTTCGCTGATCAAGATACAACTCATGAGTTTAAGACTGTATTGATGTATAGATGGCGAGACTGGGATTTTGCATCCACCTTTATCTATGCCACTGGCCGACCCTATACAGAAGTTCTTGGTGTAGCAGATGATACTTTTCCAGCTACATACGAAGTTGGTAAGAAGAATGATGAACGCTTTGATGCCTATCATCGACTTGATCTTTCTGCTACCTACAACTTTCAACTATTGGGAGGGGATGGAACATTAGGAATATCTCTCTTCAATATCTATGACCGTAAAAATCAATGGTATACAGAGTACGAAATTTTAGAAGGTGAAATCCTCGAAACGGAAGTAAATTATCGTGGATTTACACCAAGCTTATTTATCAGCTGGAACCTTTACTAATGGTTAGCCTTATAAAAGGAAGTAAAGCGATTGTTGTTATGATTTTCATGAGCTTTACTTTTGATGTCCTTGCTGAGGATGATATTTTCTCAAAATTTAAAGCTAGGTTAAATTTATCAGATGAGCAGATTCAACAATTTGAGCCAATTCTCACAGATCACAGAGAAAAACTACTGTCTGTTATGAAAAAACAGGGCGTTAACCCTAACCCTGGCTTATTAAAAGACAAAATTGGATTCCGTCAACTTCGTACCATCAAAAAAGACATCGATAAGGTATATAAACAAACTGAAGATCAACTTGTTGATATTCTGAGCAAAGAGCAGTTCCATGAATATAAAAAAGCACAAGAAGAGCTTCGTGTTGAAATGAGAGCGGGATTAAAACAGAGATACTTGGAGGAAAGAAAGTAAAAATTATTAAGTTTAGGTGCTGAGATTAAGCTAACCCCTCATAGCTAAGTTTGTCCCTAAGAATCTTAGCACCGACCATTCATAATAATTTCCATCTCATGCTATATCGATCTTCTGTCTAGGATTATGGTGTTATTTGCCCAAGGGTAATATCAACTTAACTTCAAATCCGTTAGGATGATTCGACGCAATAACTGAGCCTTTGTGTAATTCTGCAATACTTTTGACCAATGAAAGACCAAGCCCAAAACCTCCTGTTTGTCGGTTTCGTGATGAATCTATCCGAAAAAATGGTTCAAAGATCTCCTCAAGACTCTCCTCACTTACTCCCTCACCTTCATCCCAGACACTCAAACAACAATGCTTTTTGTCTATTTCGCACCTAATTTCTATTTTGCCATTTTTAGGAGAATGACGTACCGCATTGCTAATAAGATTATCTAAAGCTCGTTCAAGTAAAAATTTAATTCCCGTGATATTTAAATCTTGCCAGTTTTTATCTTTGACTTCCATTGATAGATTGTTGGAGTTACCAAGCATTTTGGATCTTTCAACACACTTATTAATTAAGATAGAAAGAGGAAAGTTTTCAGTCTTATGAGATTCAGATGGCCGATCAAAATGTGATAAGTAAAGCAAATCTTGTACGAGCTGATCAATAATTAGTACTTCTTCTTTAATTTGATTCAATGCTCTTTCATCACCTGCATCCAATTCCAAGGTTTCAGCTGCTATCAGTAATCTTGCTAAGGGAGTTCTAACCTCATGAGATACATCTCTTAAAAGCTCTTTCTGTTTCTTTATTAAATCTTGTATTTTCAAGCCTGATGTTTGTAGTTGCTTGGCTAATTGACCTATTTCATCAGGACGCTGGAGTATCTTTTTGTCAATTTTGGCAAGGAAATCCCCTTCTTTTTGAAAGGCGCTCGCTAAAGCTATGTCTTTAATTGGACGAACAGTTTTGGCGGCTAGCCACCATGAAATAAGACCAGAGACAACAAAGGTTGCAAAAAAAACCCAATATAGACCAAATCTTTTAAAAAGCCTCCAAACGGGACGTGTGCGTAAATCAAAGCGAAAAATTAAAGAGAATAGCTCACCACTATTTGACTTTATCTTTTGTGTAAATATTGGCTGTTTGCGTAATGATCGATCATCTTGATCAATCAAAATTTCTTCTGGGAGATTGCGACCTAATACATCAGAGCCTGAGGAATTAATAAGAAAAACTTCTCCAAATTCAACGATTGGATTATCAAGCAGAATAGTTTCTAAGTCGCCTTTATTGTTATTGTTGAGCACAATTTCAATTTCTTTTGAGAGCTCTTGAAGAGGGTAATTTGGACGCCCCTCTAACTGAGAATAGTGCATAAAGCTATTCCATTGCCTCACTAAGATTATGCTTGAAACAAAGGTACCTATGATTGCTAAGATTAAAGCAAGCCAGAATGTCCAAACTAGATTACGCATCATTTGGTTAGCGCGTAGCCTTGACCTCTTATAGCTCTAATTCTATTTCCTTTGGTTGGGTGTGATCCCAACTTTCGTCTTAGATTACTAATATGCACATCTAAACTTCTGTCATCTGGCATCATATCGCGCTTAAGAACTTGACTGTATAGCAAGTCACGACTTACGGAATGATCTTTTGAGTTTAGGAGCAGGTGCAAAATGTGGCATTCCACTTCTGTAAGCGCAATATTAACCTTGTTTACTCTTGCCATTGACTGATTGCAAAATAATTCTAGATCATCAAGGACCGTTTTTATATCAGTCTTGTTAATTGAATGCCTTCTATTTACTGCACGCAAGCGAGCAACCAATTCCTTTGGGCTAAAAGGCTTTGTGATGTAATCATCTGCACCTAGATCTAACCCATTGACTAGCTCATCTTCTTCATCCAGTGCAGTTAACATAATTACTGGAACATCAAACATTTTGCGAATAGTTGGCAAAAAATCAAAGCCACTTCCTCCCGGCAACATGACGTCGAGCAGGATAATATCAAATTCAAATTTTTTTAGTTGTTTTTCTGCGCTTGTAATTCGGCTCTCAATAACTGTAGCTATATTAAATTTTTCAAGGAAAATTTTAAGTCCATTCGCAAAGTCTTCATCATCATCTACAAGAAGGACCTTCATATCAAACTTAGGGGATATGTGCTGAGATGGTTTCATTTCATCATGAAATTTTTTATTTCATTATTTAGACTTCATTTTAAACAAAAAGTTCTAGTTATTACTTTAAGAATTGTAAAGACCATCTCTGCATCTACTGGATACTAATTTCTTTAAGAAGCCTATAGCTTGTGGGAACCTATAAGCGGGTCCATGGATCGCTGAAAACGGGTCCACGGAGGAAGGAATCCCTTGCTTAAAGGGATGAGAGAGAATTACGAATAATTTCCCTACGGGATGCCAATTTCTTTGAGAACCCTATAGATGAAACGTTTATAGGGTTCTTTTTTAGAAGAGGGTCATCGAAAGGGGAGCATTATTTATCTATAGACCTTTTCCAAAAAATTTTAAGTTCCAGCAAAAGGTGTTCCAAAAATTCCAACAGCTAATTCTGCCCAAATTAATAAAAA
>Ga0181574_10006184_pt1 | contig 10141 bp, 9 predicted proteins | sample 101ome_24_FD_145600 | JGI IMG/M metagenome (GOLD analysis project Ga0181574, IMG submission 145600) | Coastal salt marsh microbial communities from the Groves Creek Marsh, Skidaway Island, Georgia - 101410AT metaG (spades assembly) | ecosystem: Environmental > Aquatic > Marine > Intertidal zone... | reverse complement strand
TTTTCTTCCCCTCTATCTGCGTTTTGTGAAGGGTGTTATAGATTCAAGTGATTTACCTCTGAATGTTTCTAGGGAAATATTGCAAGATCATCCATTGGTAGAAACTATTAAAAAATCCCTTACCAAAAGAGTCATAGATACTCTAAGAAAAATGCAGCAGGAAGATCGGGCAAGCTATTTAGAGTTTTGGAAAGAATTTGGTCTTGTATTGAAAGAAGGGCCTGCTGAATCTTTTGAAGATAAGGATAAAATAGCAGAGCTTTTTCTATTCCATACCTCATCAGATCATACAAAACTCTCTTCATTAGACGAATACATGGAACGCATGCCTTCTGATCAAGAAAAAATATTTTATGCAGTTGGTGAGTCATTAGAAGCAGTTTCTCAATCTCCCCATATTGAAAAACTAATTGAGTCTGGAACCGAAGTTCTGTTACTAACCGACAGAATTGATGAGTGGCTTATGACCTCTTTATTCTCTTATAAAGAAAAAGAGTTTGCAGATGTTGCTAAAGAGCCCATTTCGGATGAGGAAGTTAAAGTAAGCAAGGGAGATTCTGAGCTCCTTGAAAGGTTAAGTAAGTCTCTAAAAGATAAGGTTGAAAAAGTAATAACCAGTTCAAGACTAACAAAATCGGCAGTTTGTTTAGTTAGATCTAAACACGAACCAGGTATCCAGATGAGAAGAATTTTGGAGGCCGCAGGCCAATCTGTACCTGAAAGCAAACCAACTCTTGAAGTCAATGCGAAGCACAAGCTCATTAAAAAGTTATCTAAACTTGAAAATAAAGAATTTAATCAATACGCAAAATTTTTATTTGACTATGCCGTAATTGCTGAGGGAGGCAATCCAACTGATCCTGCATCATTCTTGAGGCAGCTGGATAAATTTTTAAGTTGAGTATAAAACCAACCATAGCAGTCCTTGGCGGTGGGAGCTTCGGCACAGTTATTTCTAACTTAGCAGCCTCAAATGGTCATCCGGTAAAGCTTTGGGTAAGAGACGCTGAACAAGCTTTAAGAATCAATTCCGAAGGCGCAAATTCAGATTATCATCCAGAACTTAAACTTTCTTCCAACATCTCTGCAACCGACTCGCTTGCTGAATGTGTCAGTGGGGCATCTATAGTTTTTGTGGTTACTCCAAGTATCGTTTTTGAGAATATCATCCATAGACTAGAATCTTTAGTGACCTCAGAAATGTTTGTCATTTCTTGTACTAAGGCAATTGCTGCAAATCCCACTCGAACCTTGTCAGAAATAATTAAAGAAAATTTAGGATCCAAAATTAAAGGCGTGGGAGTATTAAGTGGACCCAACCTCGCTAAAGAAATAGCTGAAAATAAAGTGGCAGGCACCGTGATCGCATCCGATGATAAAGAGGTTTGCGAGATAGTATCTGAAGTTATTTCTTCTCAGTCGTTTAAAGTATATTCATCTACAGATATGAAGGGTATTGAATATGCAGGGGCTTTAAAAAATATTTATGCCATATGTTGTGGACTTGCTGAGGCTCAAGATCTTGGAGAGAATGCTTTGGGACTTATTCTGACTCGATCCATGGCTGAGATGAGTGATTTTGCTGTTCATCAAGGAGCAAATCCTTTAACGTTTCTTGGTTTGGCTGGCATGGGAGATCTAGTTGCTACTTGCACTTCAAGATTGTCTAGAAATTTTTCTTTAGGATTTCATCTTGGAAAAGGGCTTTCGCTAGAAGAAGCTAAATCTAAAGTAGGTCAGGTAGCTGAGGGTCTTAGGACTCTTGCAGTGATTCATGAAGAAATACCAAAATTGCATATTGAGATGCCATTGGTAGAATCCCTTTATCAAATTATATATGAGGAAAAAAAACCCACTTTCCTCATTGAAAATTTAATTGATCATGTAAATAATGTAGATGTGGAGTTTAAATTAGATTATGACAACAATTAATAAAGACGAAGTATTAAAATCCAGTAAATGGCTCAGGCTATTCTTTATGGTAATTTATGTTGCTATTGTTAATGCCATTGTCCTGCCACTCATAATTTTTATAGTTGTTATTCAGTTTTTATTCCATCTTTTTGCAGGCAGGCACAGCTCTCAGCTTGAAAAAGTAAGCGATTGGCTAATCAACTTTCTAGGGGAATGCCTAATTTATTTAACTTACAAGACAGAGCAACGTCCCTTCCCATTCAACTCAGAAGAAGAGTTAAGCTCTGAAGAAAATATTGTAGAAGCGTCACCTGATGAGATATCTGATGACTCTGATGATCAGATTGATTCAGGCAATCAAGAGCCTCAGGCTAGTTAGGAAGCAACGAGAGAAACTCAGCTCTCGTAGTTGCATTTGATCTAAAGATACCAAGCATTGCTGAAGTTTTCATAACGGAGTTTTGTTTTTGAACTCCTCTCATTATCATGCACATATGTTGTGCCTCTACAACTACAGCGCAGCCCTTGCAATCAGTTACCTCTTGAATTGCTAATGCAACCTCATGGGTTAAACGTTCTTGAATCTGCAGTCTTCTTGAAAACATGTCTACAATTCTTGCTATTTTAGACAACCCTAAAACTTTACCATTAGGGATATAAGCAACATGACATCTGCCGTTGAAGGGTAGCATGTGATGTTCGCACAGCGAGTAAAACTCGATATCTCTTACCAAAACCATATCCTCAGCATCAGATTCAAACAGAGCTTCGTTAACTACCTTATCAAGAGAAAGTTTGTAACCATGATTTAAAAATTTAAAAGCTGCGGCAGCTCTTTTAGGCGTATCAACAAGGCCATCTCTTTTTAGGTCTTCACCAATATCCCTAATTAAAGTTTTATAGGATTCAATGGATTCATCAGACGGGGTAACAATATCATCAAAGTCATCTGCATTATCAAAGTTTTTCATTAAGTCTTTCATTAAAAATAATCCTTGTAAGGTACTTCAGAGATAATTGAGATCATTTTATCATTTGTTCGATCAAATATGGCTTCTTTGGTAAATTCAAGGTCTGTTATTCCTTCAGTAACATGCTCACCAAAGACATATCTTGAGTGAGGAGGCTGTTTAAGCACCTCTTCTTTAAATGCTTTTCTACTTTGTTCTACTTTTTCATTTAAAAATTGCCATTGTTTTAAAGCATCCTTACCGTGTTTATTCTCCAACATTTGTAATGTTTTGAGCTTTGAGGCTATTAATGCGCTAGCATTATTTCCTCCAAAACCTTTTGAATTTAATATTGCATAATTCTTGTTCTCACAAGGCAGTTCTTCTATCAGAAAATTAAGGTTTTCAGTGTAGACATCATCAGCCGTGACTTGTATAGATGAAATTCTAGGAATAATTCCTGTATCAAAAGAACCTAATGCTGAAACCATTTGATCTCCTCCAGCTGCAGCCAGCGAGTGACCCAGGTATGATTTAATCGCAGTCACGGGGACATTGCTCATTCCGAATGTGGTGCACAAGGAAGATAGAATATGTGATTCAGTTACTCGGTTTTGCGGGGTGCCGGTCCCATGAGCATGAATGAAGATCTCGTTTAGGCTAGTTTCACCTCCCAATGAAGCAACATCATTTAGACACTTACCAAAGGATATATAATTTCCTGCACCGGGTCCCGAGATAGATTTTTTATAACCATCTGCATGAATATGTGAAGACAGTGCAGCTCCAAATATTGGAAGCCCCAGTTCCAACGCCAAATCATCGCTCATTAAAACTACAAACTGTGCAGCTTCTCCAAGGCTCATGCCAACATTTTGTCCAAACGGCCTGCAAATTTTTCTATGTTCAGGATAATCTAATTTTTCTCCAATTTGTTTTTGAAGTTCCAAGGTATTTTTATCGTCAGCAAGACCTTTGGTTGCAGCGAATGCCTCATATACCTCAGGGACAATTCCTGATTCGGCAGCACCCACCACACAAATATCAGATTGATTATTTTTTATTAATTCAATTCCTAACCTTAAGTTGTAATGAAAAGTGGCGCATGCTCCCATATGGTTACCAGTAACCCCCATGGATCCCAGAACATAAGAATGCGCAAAATCAGCGCTCATTTCTCCAAGTGACATGGCAAGATGCTTGCTGGTAGTCCTTGCACCTGAGAGATTTGCTTGAAACATGCCGCCCATACCATATTTATCACCTTGAGCAATCGCGCATCCCGAGATACAACTTATCCTTTCAAGAGATGTCTTTTTAACCACATCTTCCCAAGACATTCCCAGATTTTTAATGGCATCGGAAACAGCAAATATTGTCATGGCTAGCGCTCTTGGATGTTGTCTAGCATTGTAAGTCTTAGCAGGATTGAACCCTGAGGGTAGCTGGCCTCCAGCTCTAGTGGGTAACTCAGGATCTCTATAGCAATGCTCCGCAAAGAAATTTTCATCAATGGTCCTAATTAAGCTTTTTGAGAGGAGATATTCTTTGTCATTATTCTCACAGAGCACCCCCAAAGATTCCAACACTTCAGTTTGAGATTTTCCTGATAAAGCATCGAAAATCATGCGCTTATGTGCAAGGTCAAAAACACTTCTTCCAGCAGCATTGATACCTCCATAAGAGACAATTAAAGGTAGCTTCATCTTGATTGAGCTGATTGTAAGGTTTGCAGGATAAGAGTGTTGATAGTCATTGGCCCAACACCACCTGGAACAGGAGTGTATGCTGATGCAATTTGTTCAATGCCATCTAATTCAATATCCCCACATTTTTCGGCAGGATGATAACCAGCATCAACTACAACAGCACCTTTCTTTATCCAGTTTAATTTTATTAGTTTTGGAACTCCTACGGCACCAACCACAAGGTCTGCCTGCTTGACCAAGGAGGCTAAATCCTTGGTTTTAGAATGAGCAATGGTCACAGTTGCATTTTTATTTAGGAGCATTTGTGCCATTGGCTTGCCTAATATAGGACTTCTACCAATAACCAGTGCATTCATCCCTGATAACTCAATGTTGTATTCTTCAAGAAGTCGCATAATTCCATAAGGGGTACAAGAACCATAAGCATTGACTCCCATAGACATTAGTCCAAAACCATGGGTGGTCACTCCATCAACATCCTTAGAGATATCTATTGCATCGAAAGCAGCTCTTTCATCAATCTGATGAGGCACAGGATGCTGCAATAATATTCCATGGACAGTTTCATCATTATTTAGATGATCAATCGCCTGGAGCAGTTCTTCGGTGGTTGTATCGTTGGGAAGAGTAATTGCTTTAGAATTCATGCCTACTCTTGCGCATGTATTTTGCTTCATCTTTACATAAGTTGCTGAAGCAGGATCTTCTCCAACTAGAATCGTTGCCAAGCAGGGCGTTATATCCTTATTTAAGAGGCTTGAGACTTCTGATTTGATGAAATCTTCAGATTCATTAGCCAGCTTTTTTCCATCGAGAACAATGCAATTCATGTGAAGTATTTTGTCATCATCTATTATTAATGCAATGGTGATTGATTATTTGAGATAGAAACTTTATCATCACTTTCTCTCGGGGTATGGCGCAGTCTGGTAGCGCACTCGCTTTGGGAGCGAGTGGTCGTAAGTTCGAATCTTACTACCCCGACCAGTGCGCCTGTAGCTCAGCTGGATAGAGCAACTGCCTTCTAAGCAGTGGGTCAGGAGTTCGAATCTCTTCAGGCGCGCCATTTAATTTTGTTATGAAAAGAAATAAGTTTTCAGTAGCAGCTTTCTACAAATTTACTCCACTAACTCAACTAGAAGTTCTGCAAGTAGATTTGCTTAAATATCTAAAAGATTTAAATATTAAAGGAACAGTTTTAATTGCTGAAGAGGGCATTAATGGGACTGTTTCAGGCTCTTCAAAGAGCATTGATGATTTTAGAGTTTTTCTTGCCAATAAAAATCTCTTAAGCGAGAAAGATTTCAAAATTTCTTACAGTGATTTTTTACCTTTCCCTCGCTTAAAAGTAAAACTAAAAGATGAAATTGTGACTATTGGCGACACCAAGGTTAATCCCCAACAAAATGTCGGCACATACATTGATCCAGAAGATTGGAATGAGTTTATTAGCCAAGAAGATGTTCTAGTGCTTGATACCAGAAATACTTATGAGGTATCTATTGGTACATTTAAGGGCGCTATCCAACCTGATACCACTAATTTTAGAGAATTTCCAAAGTGGGTTGAGGAAAAAGCTAATATTCCAAAAGATACCAAAATAGCAATGTTTTGCACGGGAGGCATTCGCTGTGAAAAGGCCAGCTCTTTTCTAATAGAGAAGGGGTATAACAATGTATCTCATCTGCAAGGCGGTATCTTAAATTACTTAGAAAGTATTGATGAAAAGAGCTCCCTATGGAGTGGAGAATGCTTTGTTTTTGATGATAGGGTTGCTTTAAATCATCAATTAGATAAGGGTTCATATGATCTATGCCATGGTTGCAGAATGCCAATCACTGATGATGATAAGAAGTCATCAAAATATGTTAGAGGGGTAAGTTGCCCAAATTGTCATGATCATAAGTCCGAAGATCAAAAGAAGAGATACGCTGACAGGCAAAAACAAATGGATTTAGCTCGGCAAAGAAATAAAAAGCATATCGGCCCCAAAGAGGAAGTTCGTCAAAAATGAATACCCCTATTTTGTATTCTTTTAGAAGGTGTCCCTATGCAATGCGAGCAAGAATGGCACTAAAGCTTGCAAATTTGAAATGCGAGTTAAGAGAAGTTGAGTTAAAAAATAAGCCCGAAGAAATGCTACAAATTTCTTCTAAAGGAACTGTTCCAATTTTAGTTTTGGATGATGTTATTTTGGATGAAAGTAACGATATTATCCATTGGGTAATTAGTAACAATCCAAACATCTTGATGAGCCTTGATGATGAGCAAGCTCAGCAAACTTCAAAACTAGTAGACCTATTTGATACTGAGTTTAAGTATCATCTTGATAGATATAAATACCATCAAAGGTATGGGTCAATTGCAACAGAGCATAGAGAGAAGTGCGATGATATTCTTTATTTGCTTGATCAAAAAATTTCAAAAGATGGCTGGATTTTTTCAGATGAGATAAGCCTTTTAGATATATCTATCCTTCCTTTTATTAGGCAGTTTAAAATTGCTGATGAAGGCTATTTCTACTCTCAAAATTATCAAAAAGTTATTAACTTATTAAAGCGATTTGAGAGTTCTGAATTGTTCGAGAGCATTATGCATAAATACGAGCCATGGCAATCCAATCAAGCAGAGCAAACTATTTTTCCCTGCTAGTTAGAGACCAATAGTCTCATAGGAAATAGCAATTTTATCCAAAGCAGTTTTAAAAGCTGCAGTTCTGAGATCAGGAATATTGTGTTCGATCATTGCATCCCTGACTTTTCTGTAAGCATCACAAAGCATGTCATCGAGGCCAGAGCGTATAAGATCAATTTCCTCAACTCCATTAGTAAATTGATCCTTAAACTTATCTGGCATGGACTTACCCGTCATGGTTTCTACAGCATCTATTAAGGTTTTCATTTGCTCAAGATTTCTTCTCTTTTCCAGTCTTCCAAAGCGTATATGACGCAAATTTCTAACCCATTCAAAGTAACTCACAATCACGCCCCCGGCATTTGCTAGAATATCTGGAATAATAACCACACCTTTATTATTTAAGATCTCATCTGCTTCAAAACTTATTGGTCCGTTTGCAGCCTCCACGATTAAGTTAGACTGCATTGCATCTGCATTATTTGCATTGATAACATTTTCTACGGCAGCGGGGATTAAGATATCGTACTTTTGTGTTAGCAATGATTCTGAGTCTGCAATAAATTCTCCTTCTTCACACCCTTCAAAAGTATTATTTTTCTTTAGATAGTCCTTGGCTTTTTCTATGTTAATTCCGTCTGGGTTTACCAAAGAGCCATGGTGCTCCATGATGGCAACGATTTTGCAATCGTCCTCTTCCTGTAAAAACTTGGTGGCATGATAACCCACGTTTCCAAACCCTTGGACAGCAACCTTTTTGCCTGCTAGCCCTCCTTTAAAATTAGCTCTTTTTATATCATCTTCATTGTTAAAGAACTCTCTTATCACATACTGGATGCCCCTTCCTGTAGCTTCTACTCTTCCAGCGATTCCACCCTTTCCTAACGGCTTGCCTGTAACACAAGCTCTGCCATTAATATCTGCAGGATTCATGATTCTGTATTCATCAGCTATCCACGCCATTTCTCGAGTGCTCGTACCCATATCTGGCGCTGGTACATTTCGAGCAGGATCAATCATGTCTCTTTTGATAAGTTCTTGAGCAAATCTCCTCGTGATTTTTTCTAATTCATTAACATCCCATTCATGAGGATTTATCCTTAAACCACCCTTGGAGCCTCCGTAAGGAACCTCCACAATGGCATTTTTATAGGTCATGAGCGCTGCTAAGCCTTCTACCTCAGCTAAATTGGTATCTGGGCTATATCGAATACCCCCTTTGACAGGCTCTAAATGCTCAGAGTGCACGCAACGCCATCCTTGGAAAGTATGCAGTTTCCCTCTGAGCTTGACTCCAAAGTTAATGGAGTAAGTTGCATTAGGACTCTTGATCCTATAGGCAAGATCCTCAGTAATATTTGTATACCTTAATGCTTTATCAACTAATTTATTTGTAGACGCAAGCAAAGACTGATTTGACATTAATCCACCCCCAATTAATAGTGTAGATTATAGTATTTTTCTCTTATAATGGTTGCCTTTTTTATGGCGGGCGTAGCTCATTTGGTTAGAGCGCTGGATTGTGGCTCCGGAGGTAGTGGGTTCGAAACCCATCGCTCGCCCCATCGATACATAGGACTAAATTAGATGCCAAGCAAACTAAAGAAACTTAAATCCCTTGAGAGAAAGCTTACCGTCACTATTCCCTCAGAGCAGTACTTAGAGAAATTCAATCAAAAAATTAAGAAAGTTGGTAGCCATGCAAAATTAGATGGTTTTAGAAAAGGAAAAGTTCCAGTAGATGTATTAAAGCAAAGGTATGGAGATTCAGTGCATTTCGAAGTTCTTAATGAATTAATTCAAGAATCCTATCCCAAGGAACTAGATGCCAACGACATTAAGCCTGCTAGCCAACCAAAAATTAGCATAGAAAGTGAGGATGGCAATAAAGCCATTATTTATTCTGCCGAGTTTGAAGTTTTTCCTGAAATTAAACCAAAATTCACCAGATGGAGTTCTTATGAAAAGACTGCCATTGAATTTGATGATGCTGATATCCAAGATGCCTCAAAAGATATTCAGAATCGCTATTGTCATTGGCATGAGGCTTCCAGACCAGCTCAAGAGGGCGATAGGGTGGATATTGATTTTGATGGCACTATTGGAGGAGAAGTATTTGAAGGCAACAACGCAAAAAACTTTCAGTTAGAGCTTGGATCAAAATCGATGATTCCAGGATTTGAGGATCAAATTATTGGGAAAAGTGCTAACGATGAATTCACAATAACTTGCTCATTTCCTGAGGATTACTTCAAATCTGATCTTGCTGCAAAAGAGGTAGATTTCAAAATTAAACTTCACAAGGTAGAAGAAAAACATATCGCAACATTAGACAAAGAATTGTTTGAGGCTTTAGGCATGGAAGCTTCAAACGAAGAGGAATATTTTGCTGAACTTAAAAAAAGAATGAGCCAAGAAGTGGCTCAGCAAGAGGAATCCTTAACCAAGGAAGCTATTTATGAGCTTTTGCTCAAAACCAATTCTTTTGATGCGCCAAAAGCTATTGTTGAAGAGCAAGCAGCTTTAATGAGAAAAGATTCTCTGATGAGAATTGGTAAAAGTGTTGAAGATGCTGAGGATACACTGTTTCCCTTAGATACATTCAAGGAAGATGCTGAGAAAAGAGTTAAATTGGATCTTTTATTTAGTGAGTTAGTAAAGCATTTTGAAATTAATGTTTCTAAAGAAGATATCGATGTTTACACAGAAGAAGAAGCCAGTAAATACAAGGATCCAGCTCAATTTAAAGAGTGGGTAAAGACCAATCCAAGATTTACTGAAAACTACAGAATGATCATTCTTGAAAAAAAATTGATTGAAAAATTAGAAAAAGTACTTAAATCTAAAGATAAGAGCATAAAATTTAAGGAACTAGCTAATAGATAATGAAAGATAACAACAATATTTATAATTCAGCTTTAGTACCCATGGTAG
>Ga0181574_10006171_pt1 | contig 10153 bp, 7 predicted proteins | sample 101ome_24_FD_145600 | JGI IMG/M metagenome (GOLD analysis project Ga0181574, IMG submission 145600) | Coastal salt marsh microbial communities from the Groves Creek Marsh, Skidaway Island, Georgia - 101410AT metaG (spades assembly) | ecosystem: Environmental > Aquatic > Marine > Intertidal zone... | reverse complement strand
GATGAACTCATCACGGAATTGCCCGATGATTGGAGAACCCAAACGAGTCGTACTATTTCGCAACCACACTTGGTTCAATTCGACTCTTGTTTGAACATGGAATACGATCTCAAGGCAAGTATTGCGGAAGAATATCGCACGCAGTTATTGCAGGCGGTCGAAGAACAGTATTACTACGGCTGGGGAATGTTCGAGGATGATATGGTTGCAGAAGCTGCCATGGATGGCGATGCGGCGTCAACAGGCTCTGCACAACCAGAAACACGAACACAAGGCGAGGACTTCAGTGGAACCAACAATCAAGAGCAAGGTGTTGATGAAGCGGACTTCATCAAAACGGATGGGTACTTCATCTATGCTTTACAAGGTTCAACACTCTCAATCATGAGCGTTCCAGAATATGGAGAGATTGAGTTTGCAAGCAACTCTTCCATCGAAGGCTCGCCTATCTCCATGATGTTGCGCGGTGACCGATTGATCGTTCTCTCAAGTTACAATCCGTGGAGTATTGATTCTGAAGATGAACTGTATGAATATCTTCGCTGGGACGGAGATTACAGTGAATGGCGAGTTAGCTCAATGACCAAGTACACAACGTACAATGTTTCAGACCGAACAAATCCAGAAGTTGTCCAGGAACTCTATCTTGAAGGGTACAATGTTGATGCTCGCGAAATTGATGGTTCCGTTCGAGCCATCACCCATTCGTGGTTGAACATTCCCGGATTGTCGAGTTGGCTTAACATGCCAAGCGCCTACTATGATCTCAAATGGGACGATCCAGAACGCAGAACCTACCGTGAAATGATTGCGTATGAAACGATCCAGACCAATAACGAGGTTCTTTCATCCATGGATTTGGAAGATCTTGTTCCAAAGATCTACCAGCGCATCGATGGTCAAATTTTCGAACATGACATGCGCTCCGAGGCGTGTGAGAACTTTGCAAAACCCATGGATGGTTTCAGTCGTGGATTCACCAACATCCTATCTCTTGATTTGTTTTCACCAACTTTCACCTACGAGTCGGATCACTTGCTCAGTAATCATCCAATGGTCTACGCTTCAACCGATGCACTCATCCTAACAGAAAACGCATGGGATTGGTGGTGGTTCTGGGGGCAAGATGATGTTGATGATATGACCAACATTCATACTTTCGATATCTCTGTACCCGGTACAACAACCTACACCGGCTCAGGCCGTATTGATGGACAGATTTTGAATCAATTCAGTATTTCAGAGCATGAAGGAATTCTACGTGTTGCAACAACTGTTGGTCAATGGAATCGATGGTGGATGGAAGATCCTGAACCGATGTCTTCGTCGGTCATCACCCTCGTCCGTGGCGTTAATCCCGAAACTGACCAGCAAGTCTTGCTTGAATACGGTCGCTTGGACGGTATTGCAGAGAATGAACGAATTTGGTCTGCTCGATTTGTGGAGGATCGAGCTTATATCGTCACGTTCGAGCAAATCGACCCGTTATGGACCATCGATTTGTCGGATCCTTCAACGCCAACAATTCTTGGAGAATTGGAAGTTCCAGGGGTTTCCACCTACATCCATCCACTTCACGATGACATGCTTCTCACCATTGGAATGGGGCCTGCTGGCGAGGACGGGTTGGGGCTTGATTGGTCAAGTACACGTCTTTCCACCTTCAACATCAGCGACTTGACACAGCCAGATGTTGCTGATACACTGATGCTCTCTCCTGTGGATGACCCAAATAATGGTCGGTGGACATGGTCCTATTCTGAAGCGATGTATGAACACAAGGCATTCCAATACTGGGGGCCAAAGGAAATGCTCGCAGTACCACTCTCAACCTATCGATATGTTGAGTCCTACAACGAAGATTGGGGCTACCAGTGGCACTATGAATACGTCTCAAAGGCCATTATTGTCAGTGTCGATGAAGCTACAGGGAGCATGTCTGTTCATGGTGAAGTCAACCATTCTTCCCTCCTCAATCATGAAGATGTCAACCACTGGTGGGGCGGAAATGAAAACATCCGCCGAACCATATTCATGGGCGACTTCATCTATGCATTCTCTGGCGCCGGAATCACTGTTCACAACCTAACAAGTATGGAATTGACAGATGTTGTTACATTTGATCTCGAGATCCCAGATTATGCTTACTATGCATACTAGGCACGGCGAGAAGCCAAACCTCAATTGCTGAAAGGTGCCCCTTGGGGGTATGTCGCAACGGATAGGTGTGATTGGTTGCGGTAGATGGGGTTCGAAACACCTCCAATCCTTGCAACGTCTTGCTGATGAAGCCGATATTGAGTGCATCGTTGCATGTGATGTTGAGGTCTCGGCGCTTGAATCCGTTCAATGCCGAAATGTTGAGTTGCATGATGACCCCAACACTCTTGTTGACCAATTTCAACTTCATTCAGTCATCATCGCAACTCCTAATGCAACCCACTACGAATTAGGAAGGCAGTTCTTGCGCAAGGGTGTTGATGTCTTCCTCGAGAAACCACTCGCTACTACCTTTGACCATGCATCATCTCTCGTTTCTACCGCAATACAAGAAGGAAAAATTCTCAAAAGTGGCTTTCTACTTCGTTTTCATCCATGTATTCTCGATGCGAGATTCCAAATTCGAGCAGGGCAAATCGGTGCAATACAATCCATTCACTATCGCAAAAAATCTCAACGAGCAAGTGATGGGTCCTCCCATGCCCTGGACACATTGGCCATTCATGGCATCGATCTGGCTGAATTTCTACTCGATGGGCAAACGCCGTTACGGATATCTGAAGTCTATGGAAATCGTACAGCGAGTGAGTTGATATTGGAATATCCAAATCAAGTTGAAATCTACATCGATGTCGGTTGGGACGAAGAGTTCGATGTTGCAGAAGTGGAAGTAATCGGACGCGATGGTCGGATGCTCATCCAATTGCAACATCATAATCAGTATGAAATTATGAAAAATCAATCAACCATTGAATACATTGAATCCAAACACACTCCGCTTGAAGCGGTCATACTTGATTTTGTCAATGGTGATTCGACGTCTATTGCAGCCTCGACTGGATCGATTCTTCGGACCATTAAATGCATAGAACAAGCTCATTTGCAATTAATCGCCTCGGGACGTTCAAGGACACGAGAATTGAAGAGATGAAGCCAACTGGGTCATTCATGAGCCCCGAACGTGTCATGCTTTGGCTCCTTGCTGGCGTTACTCTTGCATCCTTTGCAACTTGGTTTGTCCAAGATTCTGTCTTTGATGCTGCGGTCACGTTTTCGATTCTTTCGATCGTTGTTGCAATTATCTGGGGCGCAAGTCGTTATGAGAAAACCATTCAATTGAGTGGGATGAAAAATGGAGGCATCTTGAACATTCTCGCCTTCGTTGCAGTAACAGCAGGCCTTACGTATTGGTGCATTTACTTCTACGACTTCCCACTCGTTGGTTCAATCATTGGAAGCATTTGCACTAACGCCTACATTTGGTGGACATTCGGCATGCTCGAACCGGGTACCCCTTCTGCATAACTGTGCGAAGTGTCAAAGGCCTCCGTCCTGACATTCGCATAATGGCAAAGCATGGTGAGCATCCTGAACTCCCTTCCGAACTGGAAGAATTGTTGGAGACGGATGTGCACACGATCTTTCTCAAGGCAGATTGTCCTCCTCGTGTCAAGAGGGGAACAATCGGCCAACTCAAGTTGGTAGAACTTGATACAAAAGACCAGGAATGGGACAATCTGCGTTTGGAGTCCCTGCAAGAGTCGCTCCAAACCGTCGTTGAAGAGAACCAGCACCGGAGTGATTGTTTCTTGGAAATTAATCGTAAGGGTTGCCAAGTTCTCCAATTAGGTGATCTAAGGGTTACCTGTGCAAGCCCCCCGTTTTCAGATGCCCGCGAGATTACCGTTGTTCGTCCGGTTGCAAAACTCTCACTAAGTGATTATGATCTGGATCCAAAAATCGTTGAGCGCCTCTCCAATCATCATCGCGGCGTCTTTATTTGTGGACGACCTGGTTCAGGAAAAACGACACTTGCTCAGGCCATTGCTGAATATCTTGACGACGACATTGGTGCGATGGTAAAGACAATGGAAGCGCCGAGGGATTTGCAACTTGCTGAACGAATCACTCAATATGCTCCATTGGAAGGTGATCTCGAAAAGACAGCTGAGATCATTTTCCTAGTACGGCCCGATTTCGTTATTTTCGATGAAGTTCGTCGCGCTCGTGATTTTGAAATTTTTGCGGATGTGCGACTTGCCGGAGTTGGATTGCTTGGTGTTACCCACGCAAATTCGGCTCTCGAAGCCATTCAGCGACTGATTGGGAAGGTTGAGTTGGGGCTTGTTTCTCAAGTCCTTGACACTGTTCTCCATGTTGAAGCAGGTCAAATCCAGCAGGTACTCGAACTCAGAATGACGGTAAAACCACCTTCTGGAATGCAGGAAGAATTGGCCCGTCCTGTCATTGAAGTGGTTGAGTTCCCAACGGGTAAAGTAACTCACGAAATGTTTGCATTTGGATCGGAACTTGCAGTTGTTCCCGTTACTGAAACAAGTCAAAAGAAGCCTCTTCAGCAACTTGCGCAGAAGCAACTCATCCATACAATACGTCAGTGGGCAGGTGTTCATGTTCGGGTTCAATTCACCAGCGACACTGCAGCCACCGTTTACGCCCCAAGCAACATGATCTCAACACTGGTTGGAAGAGGTGGAGACAATGTCCGAGCATTACAGGACCAACTCGGAGGCTTACGCCTTACGATTGAATCCCTTGATGATCTGCCAGATTCAGCCGATGTATCGGAGCACTCAATTTGGAGTGATGATCAAGATCGTCGAGCATATCAAAGTCGGGCTTACGAGCAACATGGACGCTCCAAAAAAACAAGAAAAGGTCGTCGACGTTGAAAAGGAGACTTCTTGAGGAGCGGTTACGCCCGTGAATCATGGCGCAACAGGACGATGGTTCAGGTCGTGCGCCAGTCGTCATTGTTCGACCGACCACTTCAGTAACAAGTGGTGTAGCGGTTACACAGAAACTCGTTGGTGCTGCCGCTGCTTTTGGAGACATACTTCGACGAACCTTTGGTCCAAATGGTTTGGACAAGATGATGTACAAAACCAATGGGGAAAACGCAATTACGAACGATGGTGCAAAAATCGTCGCAGATTTACTCGTTAAACACCCGGCTGCGAAGGCTTTTGTTCAGCTTGCAGAATCCCAAGAAAATGCATGCGGAGATGGCGTCACCGGATGTCTCCTCTTTGCTAGTGAATTGATGAAAGAAGCAGGACGATTGCTGGAACGCGGAGTGCATCCGCTCGTCCTCGTTGAAGCATACCAAGATTCTATCATGCAAACGTTAGACATTCTCGATGAACGTTCAATGACAGATACAGGGGTCGATTCATTGCATTCAATTGCAAAAACTGCAATGGTCGGAAAGTCCGCTGAAGCCGGTGGAGACGCACTAGCCCATCTCTTGGTAGAATGTATGACAACAATCCAATCCAGTGGCCGACCTGTTCGGGCGGAAAACGTTCGTATGACAAAGCGTGGAGATGACTCACTCCAAGAAACACGATTGATCAAAGGTGTTGTCATCGATAAGAAGTTTGATTCTGAACGAACGCCAAAAATCACCCAACCCTCTGGCGTGTTGGCATTGACATGTCCACTTACCATTCAGAAAACAAAACGTGATGCTGAAATTGAAATTGAACGTCCTGAACAAATGGTTGCTTTTTTGGATGCAGAAGAACGAATTCTTGATGAAAAAATCGAGGTGCTTACGCATTCGGGTGCGAACGTGATCTTTACCTCAAAGGAGGTTGATGAGCGCATTCAACATGCTTGCAACAACAACGGGATTCTCCTCGTTGGGATGATGGAAGATGATGGAATTGAAGATATTGCTGCAGCGACCGGTGCTACACTCATCAACCATCTCGATGATGTTGCCCCGGAAAGTCTCGGTATGCTGCAATCCGCATTGGTTGATGTTTCCGAACGCGAAGATGGGCGCCGAACTCGATTGATTGTGGATGTTGGATCGAGTTCTGGTCTTGTGACCATTGACGTTGGTGGTGGACAAGGCGCCGCTGTCGACGAATACATACGGGCCATGTATGATGCTCTTCGAACGCTTGAATCCGTGTTAGAACATCCAAAGACATTGCTTGGAGGCGGTTCGTTCCATATTGCTGCAGCGCTCCGTTTGAGAGAACGAGGTGAATCGATATCAGGCCGTCAGCGCCTAGCAATCGAAGGTTTTGCCCGCGCTCTCGAAACGATTCCTAGCACGCTTGCACTCAATGCAGGAGAGGATCAAATCGACGCACTGTTACAGTTGCGAGCAGCACATCGTAATCAATCCAATCAATTCGGCGTATGCAAGGACGGAAAAATTGGTGAAATCAAGGGAGTCTTGCTTTCATCCCACTCTGTTTCGCATGCGTTACAAGCAGCAGTTGAGACTGCCTGTGGACTTCTTCGTGTCGATCAGGTCATTTCATCTCGCGGTGATTAAGCAAGTGGCCTCATCACATGCTTGATAACAAAGACATACTAGAGGTCGATAACGGGTGCAACCATGGACTCGGGAAAACCTCGCGCACTTCTCAGCGTATGGGACAAAACAGGAATTGTCGAATTCGCAACTTCTCTAGTCAATCTCGGTTTCGAATTGATTTCAACAGGAGGTACAGCACGTAAACTCAAGGAAGCTGGCCTTGCTGTGATGAGTGTCTCTGATGTTACACAGCATCCTGAAATTTTTGATGGCCGTGTTAAAACTCTTCATCCTGCTATTCATGGCCCACTGCTTGCTCGTTTACAGAAGGAGGAAGATCGAATCGGAATGAACGAACTGCAGTATACACCAATTGCCTTGGTCGCTTGTAATCTCTATCCGTTTGTAGCTGCAGCATCATCAGATCCGCCACTCGACAAGGATGCATTGCTGGAAATGATCGATATTGGTGGGCCGACGATGGTTCGGGCATCGGCAAAAAATCATGCAAATGTCATTATCTGTTGCAATCCCAACGATTACAATTCAATTGTTGGGGATTTGGAACGATCTGGTGGAAATCCATCAGGAGTGCCGATTGCACGACGGCAGGAGCTTGCTCTCAAAGCCTATCAGCACACTGCATCGTACGATGTTGCCATAGCAAACACATTGCATGGCCGATGGAATGGCGTCCCAGAATCCTATAGTTTAGTTGAAGAGCAATCTGGTAGATTCCATGAAACTCTCCTCGCTTCATCAATAAAAATGAAAACATTACGTTATGGAGAAAATGCTCATCAAAGCGCTGCATTGTTTGTGGATGATGAAGTCATTGGGAAACACTCAACTCTTGTTACCGCACATGTTGAAGGCGGTAAGGCGATGTCGTACAACAATTATTCCGATGCTGATGCCACTCTCCGGCTTTGTCGTTCTCTTTCAACCAACGAATGGCCTGAAACACCACATGCGTGCGTAATTGTCAAACACAACAATCCTTGTGGTGTTGCTCTCGCAGCAAATCAAGTTGACGCATATACAAACGCTCTTGCAAGCGACCCTGAGTCGGCTTTTGGATCAATTATTTGCTTCAACGAAATCGTAACAATCGATACTGCCAAAGCGATGGCTGGGTTGTTCATTGAGGTCCTCATTGCCCCAGGTTATACTGCTGAAGCAAAGGAGTTCATCATGCAAAAAGGAAATCGGCGACTTCTTACCATCGAATCGCCAAACAATCGTCTTGCACCGCTTGAACGCAAGCGAATTCTGAAACAAATTGAAGGTGGCTGGATTGTTCAAACCGAAGAGGCCCCAATCATCGACTGGGCTTCAGCAAAAACGGTCACAGAAAAAGCAGTAACTCAATCAGAAATTGATTCGATGAAATTCGCAGTACGCGTCTGTGAGCAAGTCAAATCCAATGCAATCGTGATGGTTCAAGGATTGGCAACAGTTGGAATCGGCCCCGGTCAAACGAGTCGCGTTGAAGCAGTCCGAATTGCGGCCCGACGCGCTGGCGAACGAGCGAAAGATTGTGTTCTCGCAAGTGATGCTTTCTTCCCATTCGCAGACGGTCTTGAACAGGCTGCTCAAGCCGGTGCCTCGGCGATCGTCCAACCGGGAGGTTCAATTCGCGATCAGGAAGTCATCGATGCTGCAAATAGACTCGGAATCTCCATGTTGTTCACAGGCCATCGGCTGTTCCGGCATTGAAACGAGCATGGAAGAAATGGGTCTCCTTCATGTACTATTGACATATCGAAGAACCATGAGCGACCACGTTATTGCGGTGCTTCCCGGCGACGGTACGGGGAAGGAAGTAGCGGTCGAAGCACAGCGTATTTTGGATACCATCCAAGAGCATACAAACCATGGGTTTGAGCAGACTGTGATTCCATGCGGCGGACAACATTATCTTGCTACTGGAGAGGAATGGGCTGAAGGTTCGTTTGAATTCTGCCGTGATGATGCTGATGCAATCTTCATGGGTGCGATAGGATATCCTGGTGCACGATTGCCAAACGGCGATCTCGCAGGTGGTTCAGTAATTCTCGGTATGCGAAGCGGATTGGATTTGTATGCAAATGTTCGCCCAATTCGCCTCTATGAAGGGGTGCCTCACAAAGTCCATGGGCGCTTCACCAACATTTGGGATCCAGACATGGTCAACATGGTCATTCTTCGAGAGAATACGGAGGGACTCTACCATTCATTGCTTCACCGAAGCGCACAGCGAGCAAAGGGGTTAGAGGGGTACGAGCCTCCTGAAATTGATTTCCCAGGGCTCCATGGAGAGGTTGCGTATGATCCAAGACCCATTTCATCCCATGGCTCTGAACGGTTGATTAAGATGGGGTTCGATATTTGTGACACTCGAAATGGAGCTCCGGTGGATGGTGTTTCGCGCGTCTCATGCATCGACAAGAGCAATGTTACACGTGGATGTCAATTGTTCAGGCGAACGTTTGATGATGTTGCAAATTCTTATCCCCATGTGGAGAAAGATTACGGATACATCGATGCATTCACTCAGTGGTTAACTCGTACACCTGAATTTTACGATGTAGTGGTTACATCCAACATGTTCGGCGACATTGCAACCGACCTCGCCTCTGTCCTACAAGGAGGGATGGGGATGGCTGCATCCGGAAACATCGGTGACGATAACGCATTCTTCGAACCGGTTCACGGTTCAGCCCCAAAGCATGCTGGACAAAACAAAGTCAACCCGATTGCAAGCATTAACTCGGTCCAAATGATGTTGGATTGGCTCGCTCGCCGCTCCAATGACGATGATTTGTTGAATGTGTCAAAGATTCTTGATCAAAGTGTTGCAGAGCATCTCAAAGATGGTAAATCGCTTACCTATGATCTGGGTGGAACTGCATCTTGCACAGACGTGGGAATATCCATTGCAGATCGGCTTGCAATGCATTTGAAAGAACTCTAATTGGGTTGGGCTTGTAACTGAATTGTAGGTACTTTCCATCCTACAAACCAAATCCCAATCAAAGCAACAATTACAATTGTTGTTTGACCAAAGCCTGGGTCGCCGAGTTTCGTAACGGCATAGATTGAAATTGCGGATACGACTGAAATAATACCGATGATGACAATCTTCGAATGAAGCGGCAATGCTCGTCCGGCTTTGTAATACTCAAGGAGTACACTGCCAAAGACACGATTGGTCAGAAGCCATCGAAACATTCGCCTCGAGGATCGGCCAAAGCTGAATCCTGCAGCAACAAGCCATGATGTTGTAGGCCATCCAGGTACAACCGTTCCAATTGCAGCAAAGACCACAAAAATGCTCCCAAGTCCAGTCCATAACCAACGTACGACTGGGTTTTTTGAGGGTTTGTGCATGTCTAAAATTGCTTCAAGAACTTCCTCATCTGAAAGATCCTCGAAAGCCCAAGGAATAGAGGCGATTTGTTCGGACTGGTCTCCCATCGCCTCACTTCCTATGCCGAGCCTGTAAATTGACACACATAAGGAGTAGGGGTGCGCCTTGAACAATCGGAAGGACTGAAATCAAGCAGTTCTTGGCTAGAACATGGGAGGGGTTCGATTGCTATCACGGGTTGGAGATCGTAACAACCCGATTCGAATTGCAGTTTTTTTTTTCTGGAT
>Ga0181574_10006159_pt1 | contig 10159 bp, 8 predicted proteins | sample 101ome_24_FD_145600 | JGI IMG/M metagenome (GOLD analysis project Ga0181574, IMG submission 145600) | Coastal salt marsh microbial communities from the Groves Creek Marsh, Skidaway Island, Georgia - 101410AT metaG (spades assembly) | ecosystem: Environmental > Aquatic > Marine > Intertidal zone... | reverse complement strand
CAGCGACATGGCTGTAGGTGTCATGATCGATTCCCCGACACCAATAAACATGCGTGGCAGTGCCAAACTGACAAAACCACGCGCCATACCTGACAAAGCAGTCAGCACACTCCACAGCGCCAAACCCGCTGCGATCAGTCGAGTTCGATTCACCGTGTCAGCAAGGACACCCATAAATAACCCCATAAAGGAGTAGAAGAAGATGAACACCAAACCCGTGAGCAAACCAAATTCGGTATTCGTCAAGCCCAGATCAGGCACTATCCAGTTGGCAAAGCTGGCCAACAACTGCCGATCAACAAAGTTCATGACGTTGAGCAGTGTTAAAAATAATAGAAACCCGATATCGCGGCTTTTGATACTTTCATCCACCAGACTACCGGTCACGTTTTGCGTCGCTTGACTCATACAACCCCACTCCCCAGCGTTGTTGGTTTGGCTAACTTTTAGAGTAGGTCACTTTAGCAACTCAATCCAGTGGAGAACTTCGATGTCGCTGCCACTGTTCAAATGAGTTTGACAACCCACATTAGCCGTGGCGATCACTTCAGGTGCATCGGCTGAGAGTGCTTGGATTTTGTCCCTTTTCAGGCGATCGCTTAGCTGGGGCTGCAACACCGAGTAAGTTCCAGCGGAACCGCAACACAAATGACTATCGCGCACCGTGACCAGTTCATATCCTGCGCCACCCAGCAAGTTCTCAACCACGTTAGTAATTTTCTGCCCGTGCTGCAGACTACAGGGCGCGTGCCACGCCACACGTCGTTCTGATCGCGAGGCAGTGAAGGTAATACCACAGTCTGCCAAATATTCACTCACATCCTTAGTTTTGGCCGACACCGCGCTCGCTTTGTGTGCATATGCTGCATCGTCGACCAACAGTTGGCCCATTTCTTTCAGCGTCACACCACACCCTGAAGCACTGGACACAATCGCATCCACCTGCTCCAGCATCGGGTAAAGTACATCTGTATTGTTTCGCGCGAAGTGCAACCCCCGTTCATGGTCGCCTAAATGCAAATCCAAGGAGCCACAGCAAGTTTCATCACGCACCGTGGTCACCTCTACACCGTGCTCGACTAACAACCGCGCGAGATGTTGATTGGTCTCGGCGGTATTTACCTGTTGCGCACAACCGTTCAACAGCAGCACTCTTGGTCCTTGGCGGCCACTCGAAAGGGGCGCCTGCGTGAGGACAGGGCGGCCTACAGCCCCTGGCAAATGATCGGACAAACGTTTGGGCAACATCCAACGAAACCATCGACCGAGCCTGACCAGGGGGCGCATGCGTGAAGGGTAAGGGACCACCCATTGCAAAGCTGAACGCAGCAGACCCGCCACACCGTTGCGCTGCGGGCCCAATTGTGCACGCGCAATGTCCGCCAACTCACCATAAGCTACCCCTGAAGGACACGTGGTCTCACAGGCACGACAGGTCAAACAGCGATCAAGGTGCTGCTGCGCGCGTTGTTGGTTACTGCCATTTTCCAGTAGCTCGTTGATCAGGTAGATGCGTCCGCGCGGACCGTCCAGTTCATCACCCGTCAACTGATACGTCGGACAGGTCGCATTACAAAATCCACAGTGCACACAACTGCGCAGTATTTCGTTGGCTCGTGCACCCCGACTGGTCGCCAGTAACTGTGCATTAAAATTAGTGCGCATGCGTAGCCAACCCCAGGGGAGAATCAAACAGGCCATGTGGATCAAATGCCTGCTTGATCTGTGTCATGTAACGTCGCTGATTGGGTTCTAATTCAAGCGCCTGTCCGAGCGCCCAGGCCCAGCCCTTGTGACTGGCGGCATAAGCGCGCACGACATCCGCATCGTCATGCCACAACCACCGTTGCCCACCACCCCATTCTATCGCGACCTGCGCATCGGGAACTTGCATCAACGGCACGCCAGGCGGTACCACGAGGCGCCATAAATCAGCTTGATGCGGCGTTCGGCCACGATGGCTTGTGGCCTGGAAAAAGGGCGCTCGGTGATCCCGTACCGCAGCCCACAAAGAGGCACCGTCCATCTGGGCGCCCCCAAGCTGTCGCTGTGCCGCGGACACACCCGCCGCCGATCCTTGTAAGCGTAAAAAAAGTTGCCCTTCAACCCACCAGGATCCAGCCAGAGGTAAATACTGCCGGGCTAGCGATCGACAATACTCAAGACTTTCCGCGGCGGTTAATTCAAAACATAGTGTGCATTCTACTTCCGGTTTTGGTTGCACCCGGATACTGGCTTGGAGAATCACGCCCAATGCACCACAAGCACCTGCCATCAAGCGGGATACATCGTAACCTGCCACGTTTTTCATAACCTGGCCGCCAAAATTTAGGGTTTCGCCCAGACCATTCACCATGTTTACGCCTAAGAGCGCATCTCTCATGGACCCGTTCCAAGGACGGGTTGGCCCAGAAAACCCAGCGGAAACCATGCCACCCACCGTCCCACCTGATCCAAATTGGGGGGGATCAAATGCAAGTACCTGACCCGCTTGCGCAAGCTCCTCCACCAAATCCTGCAGCCGCGTGCCTGCCCGGACCGTGACCACCAGCTCTGTTGGGTCGTAAGTGACAATACCGCTGTGAGCCGACGTCTCCAGACCAATCGCATCGCTCGGGGATAGCCAGGCGCTTTTAGTGCTGTGCCCGCGCACACGCAGGCATTGGCCTTCTTTGCGGGCACGACCGATGGCCTCGACAATGCCAGCAGCAGCATCCATATCAAAAACGCTCGAGATTCGGGAACGGCAAAGCGCCCTGCCGCACATGCATACCACCCAACTCTCCGCAGCGGGTTAACGTCGGTATGCCTTTGCCAGGATTCAGCAACCCTTGAGGGTCCCATGCCGCTTTTAGACGAAAAAACTGCTGCAGCTCGGCCGCATTGAACTGCACACACATTTGATTGAGTTTCTCTACCCCAACGCCGTGCTCGCCGGTCACCGTGCCGCCCACCTCCACGCAGTATTCCAAAATTCGTCCGCCCATCTCTTCCGTAGCCTCAAGCTGGCCCGGCAGATTGGCATCAAACAATATCAACGGGTGCAGATTTCCGTCTCCCGCATGAAAAACGTTGGCTACCGGCAAGCCGTATTCCTCAGACAATTCAGCAATCCGGCCCAGCACGGTAGACAATTGATGCCGGGGGATAGTGCCATCCATGCAGTAATAGTCGGGTGCTAACCGGCCGACCGCAGGAAATGCCGACTTGCGACCTTTCCACAGGCGCATCTGTTCTCGAGCATCGGTTGCAACATCAATTTGATAGGCACCGCTGGCACGCGCGACCGCCTCTACTTGGGCGGTCAACGAGGCGACCTCTGCCTCTGTGCCGTCTAGTTCAATCAGCAAAATAGCGTCTGCCGCTGCCGGATATCCTGCTTTGGCAAACTGCTCTGCAGCCTGCACCGCCAGTTTATCCATCATCTCCATACCCGCAGGTATAATGCCCTGCCCAATGATGTCGTTCACCGCTTGCCCTGCGGCAGTCAGCTCGTCGAAGGCCGCCAACATCACCACCACCGCAGGCGGCTTAGGCAACAGCTGCACCGTCACTTCCGTTACAATACCCAGCATCCCTTCAGAGCCACATACGACTGCGAGCATGTCGAGCCCGGGCGTATCAAGTAACGCACCACCCAACTCCAATACCTCTCCAGCCGCCGTCAAGATCCGAACACCCAGCACGTTGTGCACCGTCAAGCCGTACTTCAAACAATGCACACCACCCGAATTTTCCGCCACGTTGCCGCCAATACTGCAGGCAATTTGCGAAGATGGGTCGGGGGCGTAGTACAAACCGTGCGCCGCCGCTGCTTCTGAAATTGCCAAATTGCGGACCCCAGGTTGCACCCGCGCAATACAGTTGAGTGGGTCTACTTCAATGATTTGATTCATTTTAGAAAGGCCAATCACCACCCCATCCGCACTGGGACGAGCGCCACCAGACAAGCCGGTGCCTGCACCCCGAGGCACCACGGGCACGCCGTGTGACATACAAATATGCAGCACGCTTGCGGTCTGCTGTTCATCTTCCGGCAACGCCACCATCCAGGGTTGCTCACGAATAGCCGTTAAGCCGTCGCACTCGTATGGGCGCAGGCCAGCCGCGTCGCTGATGAGATTATCCTCACCTAATGCTTGCCTGAGTTGTTGAGCTACCAGTTTTCGATCAATCGGCTGTACGGGAGCATTTGCTGTGTTGTTCATCGCCCTATTATGCGGGAAGCCCTAGCTGATTGGAAAAAATCCCCACCCTTACCGGGACGACCATTGCACACACCAAATCACAGGTTTTGCAGTTCGAGCGTTGCGACTGTTTCGCGGCGTGGTGCGAGGACTTAGATCTTCGCCCCGTTTAACCGTACTAACGCCTCGTCAACCCAGCCAGGCAACTTGGGCTCATTTGACCGAGACTCATCAGGACTCGCGCGCCTCGGAAGCCGATATAAATCTCAACCAGTACTGGCATCCTTTCACTGCACCCACTACGCTGAGTGGGACACCAAACATCGAAACGACGAAAAGGCGCAAAATGAGCATCGACGATAAATTTGAGGCCCTGGGTTTGACGCTACCACAGCCTATGCAAACCGCAGCGCTGCCTTTTGAGCTGAGCCGCTTGGACGGCCAAATTTTGTATCTATCAGGTCATGTCCCAACCACATCAGATGGGGCAATCGCACGCCCCTTGGGTAAGGTCGGTTCTGATGTGAGCCCGGAAGAGGCCTACGCCAGTGCCCGCGCCGTGGCGTTAGGACTGTTTGCCACCATCAAATCGGTCGTTGGCTCTCTGGACCGTGTCGAAGCCTGGCTAAAGGTATTTGGCATGGTCAATACGGCCCCAGGGTTCAATGCCATTCCACCGGTCATCAACGGCTGTTCAGACCTAATTCTGGAAGTCTTCGGTGCTGATGTCGGCGCCCACACCCGATCAGCTGTCGGCATGGCGGAGTTACCCTTTGGCGTGCCTGTTGAAATCGAAGCACAGGTCCGAATTCGGCTATAGCTTAGGAGTGCTCATCCAGTGGTCTAAGCGAACCAGCGCCTGCCTATAGATAACGCCCAGAGAGCCCGTCGAGCGTGGCAAAAAATTCCTGAGCCACTTCAGCAATCACTTCAGCCACAGGGCGGACACTGTCAATACGGCCGGCAACCTGCCCGGTCAGCGCAATGCTCGCTTCCATATCCCCACCGAAATATAAATCCAGCGCCGAACCAAATTCTGTCATCACATTTCTGTCTGAGGCAAATTCCAAAGCCGTGGTTTTGTCGGTACGCAAAGCTCTGAGGGCCGGAGAATGGGCACGATTGAGAAAAACGGTATCAGTTTCCTTCGCATTAATGATCGCGTTCTTCCAATTCTCATGCACTGGAGATTCCGCGGCTGACACCATACGCGTACCCATTTGGACCGCTTCCGCGCCCAAGGCGAAGGCTGCCGCCATAGACGCGCCATCCACAAAACCGCCCGCGGCGATGATGGGCACATCAACTTTAGAGCGCACCAGCGGCAGCAGAACCATGGTAGACACGTCTTGCGGACTCTTAAATCCACCGCCTTCCCCGCCTTCCACTACCAACCCGTCGACACCCGCCTCTACCGCTTTCAACGCCGCGTCGAGACTGGGAACTACATGAAATACAGTCAACCCTGCAGCCTTTAACTCCGCGGTGTAGCGCTGCGGATTCCCCGCTGACGTAGTCACAAACTTGACGCCCTGCTCAATGACGAAATCAACAATTTTTGGATCTCTCACGAAGGCCTGAGCAATGTTGACGCCAAACGGCTTATCGGTCAGCTGGCGCATTTTTACAATCTCTGCCTTCACTGCATCCAATTCACCTGACGAGGTTTCTATGATGCCTAATGCGCCCGCATTCGATACAGCAGACGCCAACTGGGAACGAGCAATCCATCCCATCGGCGCCTGAACCAAAGGTATCTCAACCCCTAAAAGATCAGTGATACGGTTTTTGAATTGCATTATTTTCTCCACACTTAATGGCCGCAGAACGGCTGATAGTTCAGTCTCACAGGCGATCAGCGACAGTATACCAGCCCGCATTTGCAGAGAAACTCCGGTCTAATTATGCACTTCATAAGGACCAGCCCCAAACGCCGAAGATTCGCTGGTGCATGAGAGCTGTACAACTTAGGATTAACGTTCGCGCGCAAAGCTCTCAAGCAGTGCTGATCACTTGGCAAATCAACGGACACTGACCGCCGCTTTTGTGGCGTTCCCCATTCACCCCAACGTGACACTAAAAAGTTCGGCAAAACAATGAAGCAACCCAGCCCATGAGCAAGTCCAATGATTCCCACTACGACGTTGCCATTATCGGAGGCGGTGCTGCTGGCTTGAGCATGGCTTACTTTTTGGCACCGCATGCAAACATTATTGTGATCGAGCGCGAGCCCGAGATCGGCTATCACAGTTCCGGGCGTTCCGCAGCCATGTACATAGAGGGCTACGAAAACCGTGTAGTACAGGACCTCACCCTGGCAGGTCGCGATTTTTTCTTTGCCCCACCCACCGGGTTCAGCGAGCATGACCTCGTCACCCCAGCAGGCGGATTAACCGTGGCCGGCCCTGGTGGACGGTCCGAGGTTGAAAAGTACCTGAGCCGGTGGCAACCGACCTGCGCAGAACTTCATCCCGTGAGCCCCGACGAGTGCACAAGCCTGGTCCCCATTTTGCGCGCCCAATGGCTCAGTGCCGGTGCCTATGATCCCAGCTGGCACAATATTGATGTGCACGCCTTACTCAGTGGTTTTCAACGCGGCATCCGTGCCCATGGCGGAACAATTCGAACCGGATATGAAATCACGCGCTTGGATTATGCCACCGGACAATGGTCTATCCGGGCGGACGATGCACCACTCACAGCGGATATCGTGGTGAACGCAGGTGGCGCATGGGCAAATCACATTGCTCGTCTTGCCCAACTGCCCACTGTCCCTCTAACCCCGATGCGCCGCACAGCAGCCATCATCGCTGCCCCCGAGGATAGCCAACACTGGCCACTGGTGAACTTGACCAATGGGCAACTCTACTTCAAGCCGGAAAGCTCGGGACTGATGGTCTGTCCGCAAGACGAAACACCAACCGAAGCCATGGACGCATTCCCTTACGAGCTGGACATCGCCATCGCTATGGAAACCTTTCATCAGATCGCTGAACACCCGGTTGAACACATAGAGCACAGTTGGGCGGGGTTGCGCACTTTCGCGCCAGACCGGTATCCGGTAGTTGGCTTTGCCGATCAACACCGCCGCTTCTTCTGGCTTGCTGGCCAGGGTGGGTTTGGTATCCAGACCGCGCCTGGTTTGGGTCAGCTGGCCGCAGACATCGTACTGGGGTCTACAACCCCAGCGCAGCCGATCAACGTCGATCGTTTCCTGCGGTAAACGACACGCGTCCTCGCCTGCAAATCGATCGGTGCAGCACACGGCTGCCGGGAGGCGGGTTCACAGGGTCAACCTCTGAACCGCAACCCGTTATTTGGTTCCTATCGACCATGCCCTTCAACCCGTGCGCACTGCACGCCACTCAGACCGGCCAGGGCGCTACCCTGCCTCTGGCGATCACCGCAAGTCGGGCAGTTGATAACCTTGCGCATCCAGGTCGGCGCGAACAATCTTCTTGTCCATTTTGCCTGTTGAAGTCAGCGGAATACTCTCTACGTACAGCACATCATCCGGCAGCTGCCACTTGGCAAACGCAGTTGAGCAATGCTCGATGACCTGCTCAGCCGGCACCTCTCGACCGGCTTCGAGCACCACCAAGGCCACCGGCCGTTCATCCCATTTTGGATGCGGGTGTGCAACCACACAGGCTTGGGCAACACCATCCAGCGCTACGATATGGTTCTCCAAATCCACCGATGAAATCCATTCGCCCCCGCTCTTCACAAGGTCTTTCGAGCGATCGCTGATGATCAGATATTCTTCAGGGTCAATTTTTCCAACATCACCCGTGATGAGCCATCCGTCATGGAATTTTTCCGGCTGCGGATTGTTGTAGTACTCAGAGCAAATCCATGGACCACGAACCAATATCTCACCCACCGTCTCCCCGTCGTGCGGAAGTCGGTTGAATTCCTCGTCGAAGATATCCAACTCCAGTCCAGGCATGAGCTGTCCCGCTTTGGCAACGTTTTCGAACTGCTCATCCTCGCTGAGATCAGCTTGAGACTTCTTCATGACCCGCCTGGACAACGTTGCCAGCGGCGACGTTTCGGTCATGCCCCAACCCTGGATCATTTCCACATCAAGACTATCCCAGTACCAGCGAATCAGTGACGGAGGCGGCGCGCTGCCTCCGCAGGTTAATCTTGATAGTTGAGATAGATCGTATTTATCTGGCTGCGCTTCATAAAGGCCCTTGATGCCCTGCCATATTGTAGGCACACCGGCTGACAACGTGACGCCTTCAGAGTCAAGCAGGTCGAGCAAACGTTGTGGGTCCATAAAGCGATGTGGCATGACCTGTTTACACCCCAACATCAACGCAGACCAAGGCAAACCCCAACCCATTGCATGAAACATGGGCACGATGCCCAGCAACGTATCTGTAGCGGATAGATTCATTGAATCAGTCATGGCTTGAGCCATTGTGTGCAGGTACTGCGAGCGATGCTCGTACTCAACCCCTTTGGGGTTACCGGTTGTGCCACTGGTGTAGCACAGGCCTAATGGGGAATTCTCATCGATGTCTGGCCAGCTATAGTCCGTCGGCTTGCCCGCGATAAAATCTTCGTAATCCACCGGGTTCGGCAAATCAGTCTGCCACCCCTCAAAACCCTCTTCAGTGGCCACCACCACGCGTTCAACAGAGGGCATGCGATCTTTCAATACTTCCAGAAGCGGCAGTGCGTCTGCATCGACGATGATGATCTTGTCTTGAGCATGGCCAATGATGTATTCCAGATCTTTTTCAGACAGCCGAATATTTAGCGTATGGAGGACCGCACCCATACCGGCCGTCGCATGATAAGCCTCCAAGTGCCGAGAGCCGTTCCACATGAAGGTCGCCACGCGATCTCCAACCTTCACCCCGACATCATTCAACGCATGGGCGAGCTGATGCGCGCGATCACGGGTTTGTCGATAGGTTTGCCGTCGCACGCCATTTTCGGTCGCCGTCACAATTTCTTCGTTCGGGGCCACTTTTGCACCACGGTCCAAAATCGTGTGCATCAACAAGGGCGTATGTTGCATCGCCATTGTAGAATCCTCCTGCTGAGATTAAATAAAGCTGGGATTCTAACCCACGCAGGGACTAAGTTTGAACGACACTGAACAATCCGAACTACGCCAACACGATATCGCTGAACATCTGGCCAACGTACCCCACTCCAAGGCCTTGGGCATGTATTTCGTTTTTGGATCCGACGACACTTGTGAGTTAGCAATTCCCTATAGCCAACACTTGGTGGGAGACCCAGACACCGGCGTGATTCACGGCGGCGCTGTCACCGCGCTGCTGGACAACGCCGCCGGCATGGTCGCAAGGCCCAAAGATATGCATCGAGATATCGCGTCTATCGCCACATTAGATATGCGTATTGACTACATGGGCGCTGCTACCCCCGGGTTAGCCATTCATGCCCGCGCCCATTGCTTCAAACGCACCAGCAACGTCGCATTCGTGCGCGCTATTGCGTTCACGGACAATCCCGAAGCGCCCATCGCGACCTGCACAGCCACCTTTATGTTAGGCACTCGCAATACACCCTTTCAAACCGAACAACCGGGAACCTCACAATGAAGTTACTCAAGCAAATGAGCCAGGACGGTCGTGGAGACAATCTCAATGAGTTGCTCAAGCATATTCCCTACGCTGCTTTTCTGGGCTTATCCGTGGAACATCGAGACAACGAGGTCATCACCGTTTTACCGTTCAATGAGCAATTGGTCGGCAACGTGAACCTGCCCGCCATTCATGGGGGTGCCATCGGCGCTTTACTAGAGGCGACCGCTGTTCTACAGCTCATTGCTGACACCGGCTGCCAGCGATTCCCTAAAACCGTTGACGTGTCGTTCGACTATCTGCGTTCAGCCCGAGCTTGCACCACTTATGGCAGGGCCATTGTCACCCGCCAGGGAAGACGGGTGGCCAACGTACGCGCTGAGCTGTGGCAGGACAACCGCAGCA
>Ga0181574_10006154_pt1 | contig 10162 bp, 8 predicted proteins | sample 101ome_24_FD_145600 | JGI IMG/M metagenome (GOLD analysis project Ga0181574, IMG submission 145600) | Coastal salt marsh microbial communities from the Groves Creek Marsh, Skidaway Island, Georgia - 101410AT metaG (spades assembly) | ecosystem: Environmental > Aquatic > Marine > Intertidal zone... | reverse complement strand
TGTAGTGCCTGCTCCAGTGCAAGGTAGAGGATAAGCCCCATGCCAATCGCTCGAATGATTCGGGGCACCTTGTCTTCAAACCGACCATTGTGCGGTCGCCGATATAAGCGTAAAGCCCGAAAGGTGATGAGCAGTACAGCGGTAGCTACCAGTGAAGAACGTATCATGGCTTCGCTGGTGGGAATGCCTTTTGAGGGGTCAACAGCAATCCATTGCGAATCAAATCGAATCCACAGAGCGAGCATAAACGCACCGTAAATGGCGGCTGTGTCAGCGATGACCGCTGTTAACGCGGACATGATATCCGATCGTTGTTCCCTGTTTTGCACAGGCTAAGCGTAGATGCTTCCTTCGGGTTGGTAAATAGAAAAGGAGTGTGGGACATAGGTGAAATATAGTTCTTTTATTGAGAATAGAGCGTGACCGTCTGTTGGCGCCATGTTAGGTTCCCAAGGTGGAACCGTCGGAAAACATAGAAGAACATGCCCGGGTTTGGGGTAGTCCCGGAGAGGGTGCACGCACCATGGGGATGTTGCGTGTGTTCTGGCCGGTATTGTTGCTGGTTATGGTGATCGGTTACGTGCTGGGCGTTGCGCTGCCACCCGTGGATGACCCTCCGACTTTGTGGTCCGGAGTGGCTCTTTTGGTGCTGGCTGGTGCGTTGGCGTATGTGGTGAATCACTGTCGTCGTGGTTACGCCATGTTCTTGAAAGGCGCGCGTGGAGAGGAGCAGACGGCTCGTATTCTTGGATTTCTGCCGTCCGGATTCTACGTCTTTCATAGTTTGCAGTTGCCACAGTCGACGGGGAGTGGTGCCGGTGACTTTGATCATGTTGTCGTAGGTCCGAACGGCGTGTTTGTTATTGAAACTAAAAACTGGAGCGGAGACATCGATACCATGGATGGGCAGGTATATGTAGATGGTGAACCCGCAAAACGCTCGCCGGTCGAGCAGGTTAAAGATCATGGGGTTATGTTTTCAGAATGGATTCGCGAACAGGAAAAGGTGACGCCAAAAGTCCATGAGGTACTCTGCTTTGTAGGTAGTGAATTGCCCAGTGGCTCGAAGATGGTTGATGGCGTCACGGTGTGTGATGGCCGAAGTTTAGTCAGTGTGCTTACCGAAGGAGTGACTCTTGGCGGGGGGTTGGATGGCGTGCATACCCGGGTGTGTCATGCGTTGCAGTTGCATGTTCAAGAGGGCGAGGCGTAGTCCGTGTCTCGCGCCTTACTGTTGCTTGCCGATGGGGTGGAGGAAATGGAGGCGGTCATCGTGATTGACGTATTGCGGCGTGCCGAATGGGCGGTGGTGACGGCGTCGCTGCAGGAGGGCGTGGTACGTGCATCTCGTGACGTACGGTTGCTCGGTGATCAAGTTCTGTCGAACGTGGACGCTTCAGAGTTTGATGTGCTGGTTTTGCCTGGTGGATTATGTGGTGTTGAGCAGTTCGTCTCTGACCAGCGCGTCATTGATTTGATACAGCGATTCTCGAATGACGAGAAGAGGGTATTGGCGGCAATATGTGCGGCACCGTTGGCGCTGCAGAAGGCTGGTGTCCTGGAGGGGCGGAGATATACGTCCCATCCAAGTGTTGCCGAGCAGTTAATGACTGGTGATCGTGTGGATGATCGTGTGGTTGTTGATGGTGGTTTGATAACCAGTCAGGGGCCGGGCACAGCTTTCGAGTTTGCTTTGAAATTGGTGGAGACAAAGGGCGGTGTGTTGAGCGCGCAGTCTGTTGCTGATGCCTTGATTTTACCCGACTGAAGGTGTCAGTCCGTTTCCTCGGGCAAGTCGTCTCGTGAAAACCCCGCCAGAGCGAGCACTTCATCTGTCGTCTTGAAGTTGATCTTTGCACAGCGTGGTAGCATCTCGGGTCCGTGCTCTTTAATAACGCGTTCCGCCGCCTCTTTGACTTTTGTGGAAACTCCTTTGGGGATTTCGAAGCCAAAGTAGTCGCTGCCTTTCTGCATGGCTCGCACAAATTCTGCGCGAGCGAGGATGGATGCTGCGGCAACCGCCGGGTCGTCTTCAGCTTTGGTGCGTTGCACCAATTCAATGTTTCTTCCGCGCTGCATCAGGGCTTGCTTGATGCGGTTTTCAGGCCCGAATTTATCGGCGACCGCGCGAGGGCACTCTGGTACTTTGACTAAAAGGTCTTCAAGTGCGCGTGCATGGCCCCAGGCCAGTACCCGGTTGATGTTCTTCATTTTTCTGTAAAGCCGATTGAATGCCGGGGGTTTGAGATTGATCACGATGTGACGATCCCCAACAATGCGTAGGATCTCTGAGGCAATTTCCAGTATGCGTTTGTCACTGCTGATGGACTTGCTGTCCTTGACGCCAGCGTCCCGAAGTTGGAGTACGAAAGACTCGTTGACATATACCGCGGCGATTACCATGGGTCCGAAAAAGTCCCCCTTGCCGCTCTCGTCGATCCCGATATGCGGTTTTATCATGTCCGGCTGTAAGATGTCGTCGTAGCCAGTGACAACCTGCTTTAAAATCTGTGGTTCCAGCGTGAAATTGATCCAGTCGAGGGCTCCCTTCCCCTGAATGAGTAGTTTGCCGCTGGAATACAGGCATATGGTGCATTTTTCAGCCTTGGCTGCAATTTGGGTATAAGGCACTTCTATTTTTTCGTAAACATCTTTGTTTAGCTCGCTTATGACGGATTCGCTTTGGGCGTCATTGAGTTTGAAGGTGAATGAATTGTCTGTCATAGCGTTCGTTGTTTTTGTCAGGAGCCGGTACTTCAAGGGGTTTTAGACGAAAAACAAGGGAGGTAAATAGGAAAATAGAGCGGTTGACTTATGAGGATATACTGGCGCATAATACAAATAGAGAAAAGAGTTTGACGATCGGTTAAAATACGGTTTAACAAGGCTGTATAAAAATTGGTAATTAGTATTCGAACCAAGCGGTTCGATGGTAAAGGTAGTAAGTAACGGAGACAGACAATGGTAAGTCGGTGTATAAATGCATTAGCAATGTTCATGATCGTTGGAGGGTTGACTCTGCCGATGACAGTTCAAGCACAACAGGGTGGTGGGGTTAGCCATTGGAAGTTTGCCAGAGATCTGGCGTTGCGTCTGGGTTTGGTTCAGCCTAACACAGCAACACCCGAAGATGTTTTCGGCCTACTTATTGCAGAGGGTGTTGTTCCTAAAGGCGGTTGGGAAGCGAACAAAGTACTCACCGTGGGCGATTTTGCGCGTGTGGTTGTGCAGGTGCTTGAGCGTGCATCGGGCGAAACATTGGTGCCTGCGGGTGATCGTGATGACGACAACGCATTCATTGAAGCAGCTAAGGGCGCGGACTATAACCTGGAGTCTATCGAGCAGACGTTGTCCGGCATGAAGACGCTTCCAGACAAGACGGGGCCTGCCGCAAACCGTGAAGCCACCACTACGGATCCCAAATCTGCCCGTAGGGTTTTTGGTCAACCGGATGAGCGTGCAAGCGGCGCGGACTTCACTGGCAACAACACTTTCCCAAGCGACAATATTCTCGACCCGTTGCCTGAGGCGTCCGCACCAGTCGCTCCGAGCACAGTCGCGCAGGTTATTCGGTCCTTGCCGGTTACTCCGGCTCCGACCTCGCCATCCAATCCCAGTTGAGCTTAGGCGTACCACACCAAACAACTTAAATAACTAACCAATCCCCCCAGATACAGTTTTCAGGAGGTTTTCACACTATGCGTTTATCTACAGTTTTAAAAATGACTATGGCGACAGCAGTCGTTATCCCTTTCAGTGGATTTGCACAGGAGCGTGCAGATTTGTTCGAGTTTCATAACCGCTTGCGAGTGGAGTACGATGACAATGTACGTCAATCCAAGGTGGCTAAACAAGACTCACTCAAGTTGATTGAGGAGGCGGAATTCGTGGTGAATTTCGATAGCCAGGGCACGTATATTGGCGTTCGCTATCAGCCATCTTTCGTATGGTGGGAAGACCGGGATGAAGATGAAACGGATTTGCATCATCAGCTCGACGCGAATTTGGCTCATGATTTTTCTGACCGTCTTTCCTTGAGCGTGAAAGAGCTTTTCCGCCTGGCTGAGCAACCGGAGTTGCAGCAAGAGGGTGAAGGTGCGGTAGTTCGAGAGAACAATGACTTTATCTACAACTCTCTGAATGCGGGTCTCACCGGTCAAATCGTGGAAAACACGATTGGGGTCATTGACGTTCGTCATGCGTTGGTTGCTTATGAAGATAGCGACGTAGGTGCTGATAATGATTACGATCAACTGGTTATCGGTGGTGACATCCGCCACCAGATCCAGCCTGAAATGACGGTTGAAGGTCAGCTCCGTTACAATACCACCGACTACGAAGACAATTTGCGTGGCTCCGAGTCTGTGCAAATCGGTGGTAAAGTTTCTCGCGTTTTTTCTCCGCAGATGCAGGGAAATGTACGTCTTGGTTATGAAAGCAAGTCGTTTGATAGCGCGGGCGTGGAAGATACCGATACCCCGTACATTGACGCCGGTTTGGTATTCGTAGTTTCGAACAGCACTCGCATCAATGGGGGCTTAGGCTGGGGCCAGGCGCAGACGCCAACATCCAAGTTTGCTACTCAGGATCGCACCAGTGTCTATGTCGGATTGTCTCAGGACGTCAGCAATCGGCTTTCCATTAATGGTAGCGTTGGTTATACCACCGGTGATTTCTCCGCGGACGAAGCAACTTCTGCATTCAATCCGGCAACCGATTCCACGGGAACGGAAGATGTGGTCAGGGCATCCTTGCGCGGTAGTTACATGTTGAATCGTTCGAATTGGTTGGAATTCGGTGTCCAGTACGTAGACCTGACTTCCGACATACGCCCGGCCAGCGAGTTCGACCGAACACGGATCAACTTGGGTTGGAGAACCCAGCTCTAAATAATCAACCGGCTGGCGTGGTCCAGTTGAGCTGAATAAGTCTTTACTAGTGGGGCGCTTGAGCCCCACTAGTATTTTTGTAAATAGAGGGTTAATTGGTTATGGACGAGCAACAGAAGGCCGAGAGTTCCGGTGCGCATTTTCTCGATTATTGGCGCGTTATTCGGTCGAGAAAAGAAATCATCCTCGCTGTCCTCCTGCTTGTCATCCTGACGGGTACTGCGGTCACATTCATGATGCCCAAGTACTATAAGTCAGTATGTAGGATCATTGTGAAGCAGGATGCGGATGAAATGTCCCCATTCTCTCGCACACCAATGCAGCACTACAGCGTCTACTTCCTGCTGACGGAGTACGAGGTCATTCGCTCCAAGCAGATACTCTACAAAGTTATCGATAATCTTAATCTTCAGCGGTTATGGGGAGAGAAGTACACGGACGATGATTCAATTCTCACTAAAAAAGATTGTTACAACATATTGAGAAATCGCATCGAAATTGAACAGGTGCGTAACACTAGTACGATTTCGATTACTGCAACCAGTGAGGACCCTGAGGAAGCTAAACGTATATCCAACGAGATCGCCACGGTCTACCTGGAAGAACGGTATCGAAGTAAGATCACGGAAGTGAAACAGGGTATCGAAGCGCTCAAGGATGAACTCAGTAAACAAAATGACAAGGTGAGTCTCGCCGAAGCGGAAGTTGAGCGCATCCGTAAGGAAAAGAATCTGACTGTTTATGGCCGTTATACGCCGAGTCAGCAGCGCGTAGCGGAAATGGAAGGAACACTCATCCAGTATCGGGTTGATATGATTTCTCGCCAGAAGCGTTTGCAGGCCCTCGAAGATCTCGAGGGTGAAGAGTTGATCGAAGCCGCGAACTTCGTGGTTTTTGATAGTTCGATGCAATCTATCCGAAAGCAATTGATGGATCTGGAGCTCAGCTTGACCTTAATGCTTCAGGAATTAGGGGCTCAACACCCCGATGTTCTAAGGGTAAAGGCAGGTATTGCCGAGTTGGAAGAGCGCTTGCAGGCTTCATTGCGCGGGATGAAAACCGGTTTGCGCGCGGATTATGAAGTAGCGAAGTCCAAGTACGATGCTCTGGAGCAGGAACTCGTGAAAATTAAGCAGGCTGAAATCGATGCGGCAGGTGAAGATTACTTGCCCTTCGAAAAAGCACAGCGAAATGTTCGGATTCAGCGTACCATTCTTGACGCCCTGGACGCGAAGATTGCGCAGGAAGGCATTGTGCTGCAAATGCCGAAGCGGACGGTAAAGATTTTTGAGCCCGCAGAAGCTGCAAACCGCCCCTACAGCCCACGAGTGGCTCTGCTGATCGGGATTAGTGTGGTCGTTGGCCTCATCGCTGGTATTGGCCTTGCATACTTTATTGAGTACCTTGATACCTCGGTGAAGACGGTAGACGACATAGAATCCTACCTCGGTCTTTCCGTCGTGGGTGTGATACCTCAGAAGGTAAAGCCGTTAATCCACGAGGGAATCGAATCACCGCATTCGGAATCCTATCGGGTTTTACGCACCAATATCCAGTTTACCAATAAGGGTGTTGGCGGTGGTGCTTTCTGTGTTGTCAGTGGTGGTGTGGGTGAAGGGAAATCAACAACCCTGTTTAACCTTGCGTATGTTTGTGCGCAGATGGGTGATAAAGTGTTGATTGTAGATTCAGACCTGCGCCGACCGGTGCAGCATTCGATTCTTGGCATGTCGAATCGTTTTGGTTTGACCAATGTTCTGATGCGCGATGTTCCGGTGGAGGAGACGATCAAGACAACCTCTGTGAACAATCTGCATTTCCTGCCCAGTGGTAAGTTGCCGCGTAACTCCGTCGGCATGCTGGATACCCAGCGTATCAGAGATTTGATCAAGAATCTCAAGGCTCGCTACGATTACGTCTTTTTTGACTCCCCGCCAATTATGGGTGTCAGCGATGCGTCGATCATTGCCAGCGAAGTAGATGGTGTCCTGCTTGTTGTCCAGTATCGGAAATATCCGCGTGTCATGTCCGCACGTTCAAAACGCTTGATAGAAAACGTGGGCGGCAATATTGTCGGAGTTGTTCTGAATAACATCAATGTGCTGAAGGATGATTACTACTACTATTACCACTCTTACTATTCGACGTCTTCTAACGTGGATGATAACGAGCCTGCGCCGGAGTTGGCAGCAGTTGCTTCTGAAAGGAGATGAGCGCTATTAACTTGAGACGCAAAACGTTATGTTTTCTGGTGGTCGCCGCGGGTTTGTTTCCAGCTGCTGGTTGCAAGTTGTTGTTGCCGCAGGGTGACGACCCTATATTGACCTTGGATGAACCTCCAGCGGCGAAGCCCAGTCAACCGCCGGCACCGCAAGTCGAAGAGCCACAGCAACCAGAAAAGAAGAAGAGCTTATGGGGGAGCCTTTTCACTAAAAAAGAAAAAGCACCGGATGACGAACCAGGGCAGTCGCTTCCCGAACCAGTCGTGCCTAAACCAGAAAGCCCAGACGATGCCCCGGTGGTCTCCAAAGTGCCAATGGGCTTGGATGAGAGCTCAAAAATCACCGGTCTTGAACAAAAGCTGCAGGTAGGGGATAATGTTGGTATTGCATTGGGAATGCCCATAGATTGGTCGTCGTCCGATAAAATTGATCTTCAGGGGAATGTTAATCTTCCGATCATTGGGGCATTCTCCGCTGCAGGTAAAACGACCTCTGAGTTGGAAAAGGGAATTTCCGAAGTATACGTAGAGCGTGAGATCGTACGAAACTATCTGCATGTCACCGTGACCACTGCGGTGAAGTCCTACTATATCCAAGGTGAAGTTCGCTCTCCTGGACGTTATCCGCTGACTCCTCCTATGACGCTGACCAAAGCGGTCGCCGCAGCAGGTGGTACCGGTCCCTGGGCGAATAAGAAGACGGTTCGTGTACAGCGTCAGAAAGACGTATACGATGTGGATTTCGACAAGATCCTCAAGAATCCTCGCTTGGATATTGAGATCCTTCCGAATGACTTGGTCACGGTTCCCAAGGATCGTGGTCCCCTGGGACTCGGTCGCGAGTAAACTGTATGTCGCAGGTTGGTAACCCCGCCCAGGGCCAAATGCGTCGACGTCGGCGGAGTGGTGCGGGGAATCTTCCGTCCACGCCTGGGCAAAAAATATACGACTACATCCTGCTGGGTCTGATGATTCCTGGTTCGCTGGGTGCCGTTTTTGTTTTTGGCGGTACCGTAGGTTGGGTCGGAGGACCATTCATGATCCTCACCTTTCTCGCAGCGTTTCTCTACTTTTTGCGCCCAACCTTTTTCCCTGAATATCGAGTAAATCGTGGTCCGGTGACCGGTTATCTGTGGTTAGTGATTGTGGCCTTTGTTTTTTTCCGTTTGCTGGTCCAACCATTGGTGCCTTACGCCACGCGTATCGAATTGCTTCATCTTCTGAGCTATATTTCTGCATTTTGGGTATGGAGTGAACTGGGTCGATCGCATAGGCGCTGGCGTTGGTTGCTCATTCTCGCTATCGTCTTGGTTACGCTTACCGCCTGGTATGCGCTAATCCTTCATGTGCAGGAATCCAGAGCAGTCCTCTGGCAGGAGCGTCCGATTGATTATGGCGTGCGGGCAAGTGCTACCTATATCTGTCCGAATCACTTTGCCCACCTTTTGGTGGTCATTATGTGTTTCAGTATAGCTTTGGTTGCTAACCCAGCGGCGGGTTTCCCTTTACGCTTTGTTGCGGGGTACGCGTTAATCGTTATGGCTCCGGCCTTGTTCCTCACGTATTCGCGAGCAGCAGCAATTGGTCTGGCCGCAGGTGGTTCATTGGTAATTTTGCTGTTGGCCTTGCGGCATAGCAAAATGCGGTTCTTTTGGACCAGTGTGGTGCTTCCTGTCATTCTTGCTATTTCGTTTTTCGCCCTGTTACGGATTTCGCCTGAATTTCAGAGTCGTGCAAAGGAAGCCTTGAGTGGCAACGTCCGTTCAGAAATTTGGGCCGATACCGTGGCCATGATTGAAGCCAAACCTCTTCTTGGTCATGGTCCGGGTACTTACCAGTGGTACATCGGTGAGTTTCGGGAAAATTATAAAAATACAGGGAACTACGTGCGATATGCCCACAATGAATTCCTGCATATAATCGCAGAATACGGTGTCGTGGGATTTGCGTTATACGTCGGCGTCTTTGGATACCTGCTGATCTGGCTGCTGGTACGCATGATGAGATCTCAAAGTCGGCGTGATGCGTACTTGTGCGCGGGTTGCATGGGTGCCTTGGTGGGGTCTCTTGTACATGCCATTTTTGATTTTAACTTTCACATATTTGCCAACGTGCACATGTTGGTCTTCTTGATCGGTTTGGCATTGGCTGTAATCGGCACCGCCAGTGACCGACCCGAGCGAAAGGTTTCGCCCTTGTACCGATGGTTTTCGCTTCCGGTTGCTTTGTTGTGTCTTTTGTGTGCAGGTATGGCGGTTCAGTGGACCGCGGTTTCCTGGTTGGATCGAAAGATCAATCATCTTCGGTTCGAAACCAACGAAATGGAAAGCTTCAGTGAAAACCTTCGACTTTATTGCGGACGATCCTTGAAGCTGGATCCGGGTTATTCGCCACCCAATCGCTACCTGGCGGATGATTTCAGAGCACTTAGCTATTGGAATCTGCATTCCCCGGATCTGAAAAATGAGCAGCTTATCAAGGCGATAGAGTGCTATGAAAAAGCGTTGGACGGAAATGCCCGAGATCCCGATGCTCAGTATGGATTGTTGAAATGTCGGGAAATGTCAGGCGATCTCGTGGGTGCTGAAGATGGGTACAGGGAGTTGATTCGTCAGAATCCCACCCGTAGTTTTTACCGCGTACAATATGGCCTCTTTTTGAAGTCGCAGCAGCAGTACAAAGAGGCGCTGCGTGTCTTTCAGGCCGCGTTGGAGCGTGATCCGATGAATCGAGCTATCAATGTGAATATTAGGCTGATCTCCGGAAAACTACTTGATAATCCCGATAAATAGGGCTTCGCTTCGTCGGTCGGTAGATGCAATTGATCTGTTTTTTCTACCAAAACGAAGGTATAGTAGGATGGCTATGAAGAAAAAGAATCCTTGCGCCCGTGTTGCGGGTTTTACGCTGATTGAATTATTGGTGGTGATTGCCATCATCGGCATTCTTGCTGCGCTTTTGTTCCCCGCATTTCAGTCCGCGCGTCGTAAGGTAAACGCTTCCAAATGCCAAAGCAATATGGGGCAAGTCCACAAGTCGATCGTAATGTACA
>Ga0181574_10006146_pt1 | contig 10169 bp, 7 predicted proteins | sample 101ome_24_FD_145600 | JGI IMG/M metagenome (GOLD analysis project Ga0181574, IMG submission 145600) | Coastal salt marsh microbial communities from the Groves Creek Marsh, Skidaway Island, Georgia - 101410AT metaG (spades assembly) | ecosystem: Environmental > Aquatic > Marine > Intertidal zone... | reverse complement strand
CGGCTTCGGTCATTTCTTGCTCAAACGCCACCACTTGCTCGGGTGGAACCATTGGATCGTCGTGACCATGTAGGCAAAGCACCTTCGCGGTGATTGATGCGTTGTCCACATCCCCTGGACTAAAAATACCGTGAACACTGACGACACCTTGTACATCAGCCCCGTCTCGAGCCAATTCAAGCACACACATGCCACCAAAACAGTATCCGATCGCGGCCACTTTGGATGCATCAACCTCCGGTTGGGCACGTCCGGCTCCGAGCGCTGCTCGTATTCGCTTCCGTAATTTGGCTCGATCGCCGGCCAGCGGACTCATTAGGCTAGTGTTGTATTCAACGTCACCGTCCCGTCCAAACACACCCTTGCCATACATGTCGAGCGCAAAGGCAGCATAGCCCCGCTCAGCCATCTCGTTCGCTTTGTCTTGGGCATATTGTCTTCGACCCGTCCAATCATGAGCTACGAGCACCAGCGGGCGCGGAGCAGCATCAGGCGTTACAAAATAACCCTCTAAAACTGTTCCATCGTCATCGTACTCAATCAGTCTACTTTCCATACGCTTCGTTCCTCACTTTTTCCCTCATCGGTTAGTCCAATCGCAACCGGCTTCGCCCTTTTGCTTTCGGGGCAAGCAGCAAAATTGAACCCTCCTCGCCAATTCTCGCCCAGCATAAAGCGGGATCTATCATCCCTCAACTTGCGCTTTCAGTGACATTGACGGTTTCGCAGATCTCGCTCGCTATCCAGTCAACCGCTGTTTCGTTGGGATGGTAGCCATCCTCGGCCATATAAGCGGGATCAAACAGGCGACTCGGATCGATCATCCAAACGCCGCGGTGAGCCTCAACAATCCAGGTCAATACTTGTCGCAGCATCGCCGCCCGAATGCCGAGCACTGCTCGAGCGGCTGCGGGATCATCTCGAACCGTCCCATGGGCGGTAGCTGAAGAAACACAACGGTAGCATGACTACTTCTCGACCTAATCTCGCTTATGAGCCCCAGTAACCCCTGCTGCCACCGAACCAAAGACGTTAGCCCAGTCACATCGTTGACGCCCACAGAGACCACAATCCAGTCAAACGACCCAGATTCTGTTGCTGCCAGCAAGCGCTGCGTATCGCTAATTTTGGCGCCATCTTCCCCTAGGATGCGCCAGTCAATGGCCCTTCCGAGGTATTGGTTTAATCGGTCGGCCAGCCGCGCAGTTACCGTTAATTCAGTGGAGGCAAGCCCGACACCCGCGATGACACTATCTCCAAGGCCCAATAGCTTGAGCGGCTGATTGGTCGTCTCGCTCGATACGGTCGCACCATCTCTCTTTCTGCTTTGATTCTTCTCTTCCGCCGCGAAGCCGCGACTCGGTCCATCCGCAGGGCCCATTCGGATGGCTCGCTTCCTAACCCACCAGCCTTGTATGAGCAACGCCGGCATCAACATCAGTGCAAAGCCCCACAACAAGCTGAGTCTCAACATGGGTGGCGCTCCTATGCCTGCCTACTAGGACCCCTATTGTAGGCGTTATCGGGCCCAAGAGGAGTGCGTACGGGATTTGACTAAGTCGTAGACATTGCCCTAGTTCATGCTTTCTGACGCCAAGCGAGCCCTGCTAACACAGTTCACTCCCGATGGGACGGATTGTGAAACACTGCTCGCCAGTTAGCCTGTCGACTGAGCGCATTGCGACAGGGGCACTGTCTTCGTGGTGGCGCCTAAATCGATGACGGTTGAGGGCTCGATCACTGGAAACAGCACAGCTGGTAGAGCGTCTCGAGACTCAACTTTTGTAAGCGGCTCACCTTGAAGCGCTGCTTTACATCGGAGTTATTATGCGCACCGTCAATATCTCATGGTCGATCTTCGCGCCTTTGCGAGTGATTTTGGTGAGTGAAGAATGTTTTCATTGACATCACCGCACGCCAAGGTATCGTGACATTCGTCGCAGGTGTTCCACTTATTGATCTTCGCGCCTTTGCGAGTGATTTTGGTGAGTGAAGAATGTTTTCATTGACATCACCGCACGCCAAGGTATCGTGACATTCGTCGCAGGTGTTCCACTTATTGATCGTCGCGAGGCTCGCAGACCGAGCCATTTGCTGACCCAATCAATGCAGTGTGGGATGAAACGGGAAATCGGTGAAAAACCGATGCTGCCCCCGCAACGGTAAGCAAGATACCGGATAGATGTGCCACTGTAACGACCGATAATGGTCAGTATGGGAAGGCGATCCGGTCAGCGAATCTCGCCTTGTAAGCCCGGAGACCGGCCCGTGACAAGGAGACTGACTCTGCGGCGGGCGGAGGCGGGAACTAGCGCAGCACTGCTCGATCCCTCCCTAATCACGCGTAGTCGAATCTACACTTGAATAAGGGGCCCGCCATGATCGAGCGCACATTGCTCATCACAGACAATCAACACCTCATTAAAACCGCTTACATCGAGCCGGCGCTTGTTAGGCCCCATGCTGATAAAAACAACTCAGGAAAGCAATCACCGAGCACCCCTCGGATCCAAGCTGCACTCCTCGCACTTCTCATTTTCACAGGCAGTACAACCCTCGCCGAGGATCGCGTGACAGACACGATAACCGTCACTGCATCGAGGCTTCCCCTCTCCCTAAATCAGATAGGCGCGGCCGTCACGGTGATCGATCAAGAGACTATTCGCAATCAAGGTGCGCAAACCCTCGCTGACCTGCTGCTGGGCTACCCAGGCATTAGTGTCAGCCGGCAGGGCCCCAATGGCACGTTAACGCAAGTGAGAATGCGCGGCGCCGAAGCGAATCATGTCCTGGTGCTAATCGACGGCGTCGAAGCGAACGACGTCACCCAGGGGAGCGAATTCAATTTTGCCCAGTTTCCTATCGATCAAATCGAGCGTATTGAGATAACCCGTGGCCCCCAAAGTGCGCTGTGGGGCAGTGATGCGCTGGCGGGTGCCATTCACATCAAGACCCGTTCGCGTTCAAGCAACAAGCCTCGCACTGCCCTCACCACGGCCCTCGGCAATCGCGATGCAAATCGAGTCGGTATCGAGTGGGGCAATCGGTGGAACAATCACCAGCTTGACCTCGGGTTCAACCACTCATCCTCTCCAAAACAGAACATCGCTCGAATCGGCAGCGAACAAGATGGTTCGTCTCAACGTACCGCAACGCTCGGCATCCGATCAGATTTGCGTGGTGCACTGAGAATCGATGCACAAATGAGGCACACCCGAAGCAAGGTTGACTTCGATGCCATCGATTTTTCATCGACGGGCCTGCCCACTGATGGCGATAATCATACCGACAGTGAGGGCTGGTTAGGCTCATTGGCGCTACGACATCAAGTCAACGATCAATTTGCCCAATCGCTCACCTACCAGGGATCTCAATCAATCAATCACACACAAGATCAGACTTATGGCGCCAATCGAAGTAAAGGCAGTAAACGGAAACTCGAGTGGCTAGGTCAGTGGCAAAGCAGTCGACACGGCATATCTGCAGCATTAGAGAGAGAAATTGAGCGCTACGCCTTCTCGGCCGCGCCAGATTTTTTTGGAGACCCGAATCAATCCCGCCGTACCGAACAGACTGGTATCAGCCTTGAATATCTTTTTACGATGTCTAGCCTGACGAGTACGTTAAGCGTTAGGAATGATGACAACTCAGACTTCGGCAATGCGTCCAGCTTCCAGTGGCAGACTCGCATCGCACCCGTCGCCTGGCCCTTTTCGCTCTCCGCCGCACTTGGCAAAGGCATCAAAAACCCTAGTTTTATCGAGCGTTTCGGCTACTACACCAGCTTCCTTGGCAACCCTGACCTCGATCCAGAGTCCAGTGAAAGCTGGGACATTGGACTCCATGTGGGCGATGCTGAATCCGCATTTAGATTCAGCCTTCACTTCTACGCCTCGGAGCTCAACAACGAAATAAACGGTTTTAGCTTTTCACCAGCACTCGGCGCCTTTACTGCAGTGAATGAAGATGGCATCAGCGAACGCGAGGGCGTTGAGTTTGAAGGCGGCTACCAAATGACCGACCTACTCAACTGGCGATGGAGCTACCAATACACACGATCCACCTCACCGTCCGGAGAATTGGAACTTAGGCGGCCTAAGCACACGGGGTTTGTTGGTCTAAACGCTTCGCTCAAGAACTGGCAATTTGCGGTCACTGTCAAACGGTCCAGCGACATATCAGACCTCCACTTTCCACCAACGCCGCCCTACCAAGCACTTGTCTCACTTCCGGGCTACACCCTGGTTTCATTGGGCCTGCGCTATACGCTGAGCGAGCGTTGGGAGTGGTTTGCCAATGTTGAAAACTCACTCAATGAATCCTACGAAGAGGTCTTTGGTTATCGAGGCTCCGAGCGACAACTCATGACTGGCTTTCGATGGGTGCGCTAAAGGCTCTAATTGATCGCGCTGAAGGCTCTCAATGGCTGTGCTGGAGGCTCTCAATGGCTGCGCTGAAGGCTCTCAATGGCTGTGCTGGAGGCTCTCAATGGCTGCGCTGAAGGCTCTCAATGGCTGCGCTGAAGGCTCTCAATGGCTGCGCTGAAGGCTCTCAATGGCTGCGCTGAAGGCTCTCAATGGCTGCGCTGAAGGCTTCAATGGCTGCGCTGAAGGCTCTCGTTGAACGCGTTGAATGCGCCAAGGGCTTTCGAACATACTGTATTGACCATTGATGCTTGGAATACTGAACCATGACCTACTCCTGCTTTGATGTCGGAATCGATAACCAGATTGCGCACATCACGTTAAATCGCCCAGACAAGCGAAACAGTATGAACCCCGCCTTCTGGTCAGAGCTACCGAAGATTGTCAGAGAGATTGACGAAGGCTCGTTAGCAAGAGTGATTGTGATCAGTTCCACAGGCCCCCACTTCTCGTCAGGACTGGACACCACAGCATTTGCATCCGCTCCATCGTCAAATTCGTCCGATGAATCAATGCGTGCTCGACAAGCGCCCAGCGCGTTTTACGATCACGCCCGTCATATGCAGGATTCCTTTACCATTCTGGAGGCCTGTCGTATCCCAGTTCTGGTCGCGATTCAGGGCGGGTGTATCGGCGGGGGCGTCGATCTAGTGACCGCTTGTGATATCCGGTACGCCAGCGCCGATGCCTACTTCACAATTTTCGAGACTAATATTGGACTCACTGCGGATGTTGGAACTTTTCCGCGCTTGGTCAAACTGATCCCAGAGGGCTATGTCAGGGAAATGGCCTATACCGGGCGAGCAGTAAGCGCTATCGAAGCCAAAGAGATGGGCCTCGTTAACCAGGTCTTTGACTCTCACGAGGCATTGATTGAAGGCGTCATGTCCATCGCTGCTGAAATAGCGAGTAAAGCGCCACTAGCTGTCTACGGTTGTAAACGAATGATTAACTACGCAAGAGACCACACCACACAGGATGGACTGGACTATGTGGCTATCTGGAATGCTTCTCATTTTCAGAAAGAAGAGATCCAAGAGGCGATGCTCGCTCGGTCTGAGCGTCGACCGGGCAACTTTGTCGAATTACCCGCCATTCGAGATGGGAAGACTAAGGGCTAACTGACCCCGCCTTTTCGCTCAGAGAACCAATAAAGACCCAATCCCGCTGCAATCATCAATACAGCTGCGAGCGCTTCGACAGGGCGCTCGATGAAAATGAACACCAGGGTCCAACCCGTGAGCGCAAGATAAAGCAGCGGCGTCAGGGGATACCCCCAGGTTCGGTAACCATCGAGTGGCGTTCCGTCCCGTTTTTGCCGAGCTCGCAAGACAAAAATGCCTCCAACCGCGAAGAAAGTGTTCAGCGCGAGGATAAAGCCTGAAAAAACGAGTACCGATTCAAAGCTTGACGACAGCACCAGCGCCACACTGAGCAGTGCAACCGCCCAGATCGCAGTCATGGGGATACCGTCTCGGTTTGTTTTGGCTAACCACCGGAATAGATGAAAGTCCTGACCAATAACTTGAAGCACTCTCGGCCCTGCCATCAGCATTGCCGACACAGTGGATATCAGCAGCAGTGACAACGTAATCCCCATCGCTCGCCCACCGGCTTCACCAAACGCGTAATCGGCAGCGATCATGCCGATTTCAATTTTCCCTTGCATCGCTTCGATGGGGGCAACGCTCAAAAAGACGTAGTTGAGTAGGACATAGCTCAGCATCACGAGGCCCGTCCCGGCAATAAGAATTTTGGGCAGATTCCTCGCGGGCTCTTCCACCTCATCGATCAGATAGGTCGCTGCATTCCAACCTGTGTAGGCATAATTCACATAAATGAGTGATACCGCGAATGCGCCGCTGCCGAGATAAGCGATCTCTGCCTCACCAAAAGAGAAATCAATAGAACGGGTTTCGCCGACCGTCAGCGCTGCTGCCGAAAACCCCAATACTAACGCCACTTTCAAAGCAGTGAACACAACCTGAGTACCGCCACTTAGCGACCGCGTCACACCATGCAAAACCGTGAGCGAGAGAATCAGACCCACTGCGAGCATCTCTCTGGATAATCCCTCGAAGGCCGATCCAAGGTAGGCAGCAAAGGTCATTGCGGCAAGCGCAATTGGGGCAGCAAATCCGATGGTGATAGAAATCCAGCCAGAAACAAACCCCATCGCGGGATGATACAAACGCCCTAGGAAGTTGTACTCACCGCCGGATCTCGGCAACTGGGAGCCGAGTTCTGCGTAAGTCAGCGCTCCGCAGAGGGCAGCGATGCCCCCGATGACCCAAAGCAGCAAAATGGCGCTGCCAGATTGAACATCCATCAGCTGAAAGCCAAGACTCGTAAACACGCCGGTGCCGATCATATTGGCGATAACGATCGCGATGGCTGTGGTAGAGGAGAACTTAACCATGATTGGACGTCCCGTAGATTAGGCAGTCACGATGAGTTTATAAAAATACGCCCCGTAACCAGCCAGAAGAAGCATTCCAATTTTTGACCCTATAACCTGCTTTCGCCAAACCAATACTGTCAAAAATAATGACGATACCAACATGACCCAAACATCAAACTGCAGGAATACTGGCGCTATTGTTAGCTCGGCGATCAACGTTGTGATACCTACTATTGCCAACATATTGAAGATATTGCTGCCAACGACATTTCCAAGCGCAATGTCTGCGTTCTTCCTCATTGCAGCTGCAACGGTTGTGGCGAGTTCAGGAAGGGAAGTCCCCAGTGCAACAATGGTCAATCCAATCAAGGCTTCACTGACTCCCAATGCTGCGGCTAGGTTTGACCCAGACTGAACGACTAAATCTGCACCTAGCGGAAGTAACCCCATGCCAAGCAGAAGCCAAAAGAACATCTTGGGATACGTCAGCTGGTCTTTGTTCGAATCACCGAGTTGCTCGTTAACTTCATCAAGGGCAGGCAGGTGCACGCTTCCCGTCGCGCAGGTATACAAGAAAAAAGCCAGCGCAGTCAGCAATGCTGCGCCCTCCAGGGGTCCAAGACGCCCTAAAAACAATAGCCCGACAAATCCAATAGAGAAAAGCATCATTAAATTGGTCTGACGAGGAAGTCCGATCTGGGCTGTCCTCATCGGGTGAAGCAAGGCCGGGACACCTAGGACCAGCAAAACATTAGCAATGTTGCTCCCGATAACGTTCCCTATCGCAAGATCTGCGTGCCCGGATAACGCTGACATGACCGATACAACGAGTTCCGGAGCAGAGGTACCCATGGCAACCACCGTCATTCCGATGATTAGCGGTGAGATCCTTAACTTTGCCGCAAGGTCAATGGCCCCTTTCACCAGCGCCTCGCCGCCCCCCACTAGCAAGACAAACCCCAAGGCAACCAGCCCCAAATCGATGACAATGTTCAACACAAAAAATCTTCCTAGGTTGCCTTCTCAGTAGCCTTTGAGCGTTTTACCGGTTTTTTCCGACCTACTATCCCACGGCGCTAGGCCTCGGGTTGCAAGGTTGGGTTTGCTGAACCACCTTCCCCTGGCGGGGAAGTCTACCCGAATAAACGCAAAACGATGCATCCATAATTTGGTAACAAGACGATCACGGCGTGATCGCAACGGATACGTAGACAGCTGAATGAAGTCGAGTAGGGCTCGGCGTGATGACACCGATCAGCGGATGACTGACCACAAACCGAGCCGGGCTTTTCATTCAGTCATCTGCTAACACACTACGATACCTAACTTCTAGCGAATTCTGTGACGCCGAATGCAGATCAATTCAGCCTTATGCGACTGAGAGCGCTCTACAAACACAAAGCCTATCCAATGGTTGCAGACTCAAAGTTCCGAGCAGATATGCCCTCCATCCACAACGATCGTCGACCCTGTCATGTAAGAGGACGCATCCGAAGCCAGTAACAGAAGCGGTCCATCAAGGTCATCAAATTCACCATAGCGACGCATAGGGATCCCCTTCACGAAGGTCTCCGAACGCTCACTCTCGAGTAACACGCGAGACACATCTGTCAGGATATACCCCGGCGCCAACGCGTTGACACGAACCCCATGCCTCGCGCCCTCTAGCGCCATAATTTCCGTGGCCTTCACGAGTGCTGCTTTGGAGACCGCGTAGGGGAACTGCCCCTTGATCGTCCGGTAAGCCGTAATCGAAGCAACGTTAATAATATTTCCTGAGACACCCTGCTTTGCTGCCCACTCGGTGTAATACTTGCTCAGTCGCCACACAGACTTGAGATTGGTATTAAGTACATAGTCCCAATCCTCTTCGTCAATCATCGTGTAGGTCTTGGCGCCTGCCTCAACGCCGGCGTTATTAATCAGTACATCAATGGTTCCGAACTCAGTCTCAGCTGCACCGAGAAAAGCCGCCGCTGAGTCGGGGTCGTTCACATCGAGCGGTACGCCCAGCACCTTCGCACCCTTTGCGACCAATTCTTGCACTCTGGCCTCAATTTTATCGATCCGCCTCGCACCTAAAACAACGTTCGCTCCCGCTTCAGCGACCACACCCGCAAAGTGGTGGCCGAACCCAGAGGACGCTCCAGTGATTAGCACGGTCCTACCCGCTAAAGAAAACTTCTCCATCCCTTCCTCCTCGATCGGGCCTCTCACGCAAAGGACGGTGCACAGCCCGCGTTATCCGCCCCGTGTCGATTGCTAGCAGCGCTTGCCATTACCAACGCTCGCAATCATCAAACCAATGTTCGCATCATCGCATGATCTTGGATACTTCTTGCCTTTCGCTCAACACGGCCGGTTAATCGCTCTGACATTGCTTCCGCAGCGGACGCTCATCGCAGCTGCTCCCAATCCTTCCGGATTACCTCAAACCATGGTTCATCGAGCCGATGGAACCCTCAAAGCAGGTCCAAGGTACCTTGATCAACGATTTCCAGGCACATCCGACAGCAGTCGACCATCCTGCGAGTGCCCCCTGCGATCAGACCTCGTGCGGGGCTATTGAGTTGGACTACCTGTCACCAAGATACGCAAGCGCCTGCTTGAGGCCAGAATACTTGGGTTGATCGATGGCAACTTGATTGGTCACGGTTTGCCGAAGATGCGCTTTGAGATCACTTGAATCTAGCGGAATCGCTCGCTCTCGTATTCGACGTGACAAATCGCGACGCAACTGCTCGAGCGACCCAGACTGATTGAGAAGCGACGACAAGCGCGCTTGTTCTTCGCGACGGTGGGCTGCTCCGACTTTTAAGTCGCGGAGGACAATATCTAATGAATTACCCCCAACTCTCGCGAGGAACTGCGTTCGGCCCGCCGTCTCGCTCATCACATCGTCTCGCAGGAAGTCTCGAACACTTTGGACGAGTTCAGGCACTGTGGGCATATCCGCGAGATCGTCAGGTTCTGCTTCCAATAGCGTGAACGGACCCGGAATCAATAAATTCACACAATCGACCTGGCACTCACTCGTTCGTCGCCCGATGGCCGGCCGTTCAACGGTCTTATCAGGCCCTGTCCGATAGTGCTCCGCCATCCCAAGGCAACCTATCGCCCACCAAAACGAGCCGAAGACCTGCCAAAACCGAACATGATCTGGATCCACAGGTACGCCAGTGACGGACTCGTAACCTGCAAACAAGTCTTCCATTGATCCAAACCCGCCGACTGGCTGATCACCACCAAACGTCCACGAATTGGTACAGATCCAACCGAGATCTCGCATAGGATCGCCGATGTGAGCCACTTCCCAATCCAAAACAGCGGAGATACCAGAAGGT
>Ga0181574_10006145_pt1 | contig 10170 bp, 7 predicted proteins | sample 101ome_24_FD_145600 | JGI IMG/M metagenome (GOLD analysis project Ga0181574, IMG submission 145600) | Coastal salt marsh microbial communities from the Groves Creek Marsh, Skidaway Island, Georgia - 101410AT metaG (spades assembly) | ecosystem: Environmental > Aquatic > Marine > Intertidal zone... | reverse complement strand
ACTTGGATTGACGGAAATACATACACAGCGAGTAATAATTCCGCGATGTACACTTTTGCTGGCGGATCAGTTAGTGGTTGTGATAGCACTGTCATACTCGATCTTACAATTACAACTACGCCTCCTGCGCCGGAAGCAGGTATGGACTCTACTTATTGCTCAACGGATAATTTAGAAGATCTTTTTGCTTTTAACTCAGATCCATCAGGAATAATGACGTGGTACGATATGGATGACAATTTTTTAGGAACAGGTTCTTCTTATCCACCCTCATCGAATTTAGGGAGTACACATTATCATGTAACTGAAACTGTTAATGGCTGCGAAGGACCAATATCAATGGTAATAATTACCATAGAGGCTTGCCCTGAAGAACCCATTTGTGGTGAGTTGTTCGTTCCAAACGCTTTTACGCCAAATAGTGACACGAATAATGACTCGTTTGGGATTAGTGTTCTCGATTATAATTGTGTAGAAGACATGAATCTTAAAGTATTTGACCGATGGGGTAAAGTAGTTTTTTCTTCAACAGATCCTTATGAGAGGTGGGATGGAACATTTAAAGACGAGGAGCTTGATCAAGCAGTGTTCCATTATGTATTGGATATAAAGCTATTTTTTGAGAACAAGCCAAGGCAGGTAAAGGGTAACGTTACACTAATTAGATAAGGAAAAATGAAAAGAGTATTGATCATATTTTTTGTTTTGATGAGCTTGGATTCCTTTTCTCAGGATCCTCATTTCTCTCAATATTGCGAAACACCCTTGTTTTTAAATCCGGCAAATACAGGATTGAAAAATAACACAAGAGCGATTATTAATTACAGAAATCAATGGGCAGCAGTGAGCACTCCTTATCAAACCACGGCATTATCTTATGATATGTCCTTGACAAAGGATAAATTGGCTAATGCATGGGTAGGGCTAGGTACTAATATTTATTACGACTGGGCAGGAGATGGGAATCTATCACTTACGCAGGGAAATTTGAATTTATCCGGTGTTATTAGACTTGATGCAGAGAATAAGCTCTCCGCTGGCTTAATGGGAGGATACGGTCAGCGTTCGCTTGATTATAATGAATTCAGATGGCAGGCTCAGTATAACGGTACATACAACCCAAATTTGAACTCTAATGAGGATTTCTCACAAAATGCCTTCGGTTATTTTGATGCAGGCGCAGGAGTCGCCTGGTCTTATGGTACGAACGAGAGATATATAACCGCGAATGACGGAATTAAGGCAGATTTAGGAGTATCCTTCTTTCATTTCGGGATTCCCACAGCAACTTTTGAGGAGAATAACACGGAAAAGCTGAATTTGAGATATGTTGTATACGGTTCAATGGAAGTAGGTAAAGCAAATTCCAATTTGACTTTTATTCCGCAGATTTATTGGACTGCTCAAGGTCAACTTAATGAGCTTTTAATCGGGAATAAATTCCGTTACTTATTGCAGGAAGGTTCGCACTTTACCGGATTAAGAAATTCAAGTGCCTTAGGTCTCGGGGTATATTACAGGCTGCAAGATGCCATTGTAGCTTCATTGAATTTAGACTACGGAAACTTTTCAGTAGGATTCAGTTACGACTTCAATATTTCATCTTTGATACCTGCAAGTAATATGAGAGGTGGAGCCGAAGTGTACCTCAAATTTGTAACGCCTAATCCATTTAGTGAATCTTCGAAAGCGAAGATTTAAATAAATTGTGAATAGAAATAGTTATTTTGAGCCCTCGTATGAGGGCTTTTTTATTGTCTATATTTCTTTTTGTTCTTTGCAGCTATTCATTTGTATTTGCCGTAGAGAATAATGAGGCATTAATAGAACTTAATGATGAGGCATTTTTGGCTTATGAGGCAGGAAATGACAGTGCCTTGTTTTACACGGAAAGATTTTTAAATGCAGCGAAGGGAACCAATTCGGTATTTGAGATCAACGCATACACTTTATTAGGAATAATTAATAAAGATCGTGGATTCTACGTATCGGCTTTAAATAATTACATTAAAGCATTGAATACTGCAGAGGCAATTGGCGACAAAGGTAGAGAATCTGCTTGTCTCAACAATATTGGTTCCATCTATCAGCTTCAGAAAAAATTTGAAAGGGCGAAGGAGTTTTTTTTAAGAAGTTTAGCACTAGAAGATTCATTGAATCAACCACTCCAAAAGTCGATTCGTTATTACAACCTCGGAGATGTCTATAAAGAGCAGGATAGCTTAGAGATCGCATTGGTGTACTTCAATAATTCTCTTCGTATTGAACAAAAGTTGAAAAATAACGAAGGGATGATTTATGCGTTACTCGGTATTACAGAGGTTTATATTGCATTTGATCGAACAACAGATGCTACATTGGAGTTGGACAAGGTTGCTCAATTTATAGCTGCGGAAGCCACAGAAGAACAGATAATGTTTAATTATCTTAAAGGTAAACTATCATTTGTACAAGGAGAACTTGATAGATCGATCAAATTTTATAACCGAGCTTTAACATTAGGAAGAGAGAAGAATTTCAGAATTCACGACGAGAAAGTTCTATTAGGTTTGATAGATGTTTACCGCAAGCAGAAGGATTTTCAATCGCTTGCATTCGTTTATGAGGCATTCATTATTCTCACGGAAGAACTGAATAGCATTAATATTAAGAATCAACTTGAGGACTTGACCTATCAGAATGAATTGAATAAGAAAGAAATTGAGATATCCATGATCAAGGAGGAAAGAGATCTCGCGAAAAAGAACGAAAAGTTAAAACAGGATATTAATGTATACTCGTCCCGCATCATTTGGTTTCTTGTATTAGCTATTGTTGGTATTTTCGCTTTTGTATTTTATACCGTGAAAGCAATTTCAAGAAAATGATAGATTTATTTAGAAATAAATTGAAGGCGAGCTTATTGGTTGCAGTATATAGTGCAGCAGTTTTATTTGTATTCAATCCCTATTCATTTGCAGATATTGAGAATAAAAATCTTGCATTTCTGGTTACAGTGTTATTATTGGGCACACTGGGCTATTTTCAGTTATGGATGTCAGAGAAATATGACAGGAAACACAGGTTGATCATTAGATCATTTTCTGACCTTTTTTTATTCTTGTTGGTAGGGATTATTACTTGGTCAATTTTTGCCGAGAACACACAGTATTTGATTATTTACTCCAGTGCTTTTTTGGTATTACCATTGCCGATTATAGCTTTTCGAGTTTTGTTGTTTTTTTCGAATGAGTTAAATGATAAAATCAGAGTATCGGCAATCAATGGGTCAGAAGATTTTAGGGAAGAACCGAAACTTCAGTTGACCAATGAATCCGGTAAAGTCTTGTTGAGTATTGTCCCTTCAAAAATCATATGTTTCGAAGCGAATGATAATTACGTAGTTATCTACTATTTGTCGGCAGATAATGAGTTGAAAAAATCAATGGAGCGCATTTCATTAAAGAAGATAGAGGAGATACTTGGGAGTTTTGATCATACCTTCTACCGTGTGCACAAGTCATATGTTGTTAATCCCGACTTTGTAGAGAAAATATCAGGTCGCTCTCAAGCCTATAAATTGAGTATTGCGTATATCGAATCAGCTGTTCCGGTCTCAAGGAAATTTGACATTTCCGTATTCAACCTATAACCATACACCACAAAAATGTAACTGAACACCCATTTTATATAGTGTTCACGGTAATTGCTAACGCTTCGCCAATTTAATTTTTAGATAATACAGTCGTCACATATATTTGGATTGTCAAATAAAAAATGGCAACAGCGAGAGAATGAAGAATTGGTTTTACATAGTGTTTGTTTTTGTTTCGCACATAGGTGCTGCACAAACCACATTTTTTGTCAACGATAATTCTACGTCAGGAGATTTGTACTGCTCAGCGATAGGAAATAATTCGAATTCAGGAACATCACCTCTTGATCCGGTCGAAAGCCTTACATATGTATTAAATACAATAGGCATATCGGATGGAGATGTTATAGTTATTGATACAGGTGTCTATTTCGAGACTGATGCAAATCTGAATCTGTCCAATAATAATATCACCATCAACGGTGCGGGTAGCTCCTTAACAATTTTTGATAACAATCAGTCATCTTCAGATGCCAATCGTTGGGCGACCATCACAGGAGAAAACATTACCATTTTTGGAGTATACATAACTGGATACAATTACGGCGTTGGAGATGCATTTGCAGTTCAAATTACAGGGGCAACTAATTTAACTTTGACTGATGTAATGGTTAATGAAAATCTACCTGGAGGCGGTTCAAGCGCCATCGTTGTAAATGGAGGTTCGAGCGTAACATTTAATGGTGGTGGATCAAGCTGTAATCCTGGATCGCTGACTGTTTCAGGAGGAGGAATGAATATTGAGGGAAATGGAAATATTGTAACCATAGATAATTATAATTTCAGCAATAATTATAAAGATCTTCAAGGCGGAGCTGGTTTATATATTGATGGTGATGGAACTACTGAAGTTTCAGTTACAAATACTTTGTTCGAAGGAAATGTAACAGATGGATCTCAAGGTGGGGGTGCAATATTTATAATGAACGGGGCACAGTTAACCCTTTCGGCTTGCTGTGTAAATAATAACGAGGCAAGTCAGGCATCCACGACCAATTATGGCGGAGGATTGATGGTTGGTGAAGGTTCAGATGTGATGGTAGATAATTGTTCCTTTACCAATAATTCTGCTTCATCATCTGGAAATGGAGGCGCTATTGCCATAAATTCAACGACTGGTTCAAATGGTGGAACTCCAACTGTAAGCCTGTCTGTTTGTTCTTTCGATAATAATGTTGCAGATGACGGAAATGACATATTCACTCGTGGAATTAATGGAGGAGTATTGACTGCATTTCAATGCACTTGGAGTGATAATTCATTAACTGAAGAGATTCATCAAGATGCGGGAACAATTACTTTAGAAAATAGCGGCACGCCAACTGTTACGGGTAGTGTTATATTCACGAATACAACAGTAGCTAATTTGTCGCCAACAACAGTTTGCCCCTCGGTTGCATCACCGTGTTTTTCTATTTTACAGGCAGAATTACCAGTGGAACTTTTTGTATTCGAGGGAAAATGCAATGATCAGGTAAATGAACTCTTTTGGCAAACTTCTTCAGAATACAACAATGCTTTCTTCCTTTTGGAAAGAGCGGGCGTTGACGGTCAGTTTGAAATCATTGAAAAGATACCAGGAAGCTTAAATTCATTAGCCCCCCTCACCTACTATTATTTTGATGAAAATCCCAAGCTTGGGCTGAACTACTATCGTTTATCACAAGAGGATGTAGATGGGAGGTCTGAAAGCTTCGAACCGATAACAGTTTATAATAACTGCCAGGGAGATGAACTGATCGTAAACTATATAGTCAGTGATAATATGCTCTATTTTTCGTCACCCATGGAAGGTGTTACAAGTGTTTCATTAATGAATATGGCTGGACAACTTGTAGAACTCTTGGTGACAGATCCGCATGAAAGCTTAAGTAAATTAAAACTCAAAGACCCGCCTGTCGGTGGTGTTTATTTATTGAAAATAGATGAAGGCGGAATGATACAAACAGGAAGAGTCTTGATTACATAATTGAATGGAACAGCAAGTCATTATTAACGAATTAATTATAACTCAAATATAGGTTGAGGAGGGATTTTAGTAACTAAGGTCTTCCTCTTTGGAAGGCCTTTTTTTATAACCAAAAACAAAAAAGTCATGTATTTCAATGAAAATTCGGTAGTGTTTCTAGATGGAGCTTTTGTAAAGCCAAATACTGCTAATGTTGGATTGTATAACCAAACTATGCATTATGGAAACGGTGTATTTGAAGGTATTCGTGCCTATGATACTGAGGATGGTGTAAGAATTTTCAAGGCTAAAGAACATTATGATCGCCTGCAGTATAGCGCTAAAGTAATGGGGGTCAAACTACCGTATACTTCGGAGGAATTAGAACAGATCACGTATAAATTGTTGGAGAGAAACGGGTTGAAAGATGCCTATATCCGACCCCTTGTTTATATGGGAGACAACATGACGTTGTTAACTAATGATGATGTTCATGTTGTGATCATGGTCTGGGAATGGGGTAAATATCTTGGAGATAACATGCTAAAAGTTATGCTCTCATCTTACCAAAGACCAAATCCGAAAGCTTGTCATGTCGAAGCAAAAGTAGTCGGTCATTACACGAATAGCATATTGGCAACAAATGAAGCAAAGCAGAAAGGATTTGATGAAGCATTGTTAACCGATATGAATGGGTTTGTAGCTGAAGGACCGGGGGCGAACTTTTTTATCGAAAAGAACGGTGTATTAGTTACCGCTCCTTTAGGAAATATCCTTGCGGGAATAACAAGAGCAACTGTTCTTGAATTGGCTGAAGAGCTTGAAATCAAGGTTGAGAAACGCCTGTTTACGCCAGAAGAGATCTATGAAGCTGATGCAGCATTCTTCTGCGGAACTGCAGCGGAGGTTGTTGGAATAAAGCAGTTTAATGATCATCTATTCTCAATGGATTGGGAAGATACAAACAGCTCTTTGATCCAACGAAAATACAAAAGAAGAGTAGCGCATAATGAGTATCAAAATGTTTATCTGTAAGCCATGGAATTGAACAAGTATAGCAAAACGATAACACAGGATGAAACGCAGCCTGCTGCTCAGGCAATGCTCTATGGTATCGGACTTTCCGAAGAGGATATGAGTAAAGCTCAGGTTGGAATTGCCTCAACAGGTTACGAAGGGAACACGTGTAACATGCATCTCAACGCAATGGCGCTGGACGTAAAAATATCTGTTCAAAGTGAAGACCTAGTGGGGCTTGTGTTTAATACGATTGGCGTTAGTGATGGAATATCGAATGGTACTTCAGGGATGCGATATTCTTTGGTTTCACGAGATGTGATCGCTGACTCCATGGAGACGGTAATGGGAGCGCAGTGGTACGATGCCATGATAGCACTTGTTGGTTGTGATAAAAATATGCCTGGTTCTTTGATCGCCATGGGTAGACTGAACAGACCTTCTATCATGGTGTTTGGGGGAACGATACATTCGGGAGAATGGAAAGGGGAGAAATTGAATATAGTTTCCGCTTTCGAAGCACTTGGTAAGAAGTTCAGTAACTCGATCTCAGATGAAGATTTCAAAGGAGTTGTCAAAAACTCTTGCCCGGGAGCAGGTGCATGTGGAGGAATGTACACAGCTAACACGATGGCATCTGCAATAGAAGCTTTAGGAATGAGTCTTCCATACAGCTCGTCTAATCCGGCTTTGAGTCCTGAGAAAAAGGCTGAGTGCGAATTAGCCGGCGAAGCTATCAGGGTTTTGTTGGAACGTGATATAAAACCACGTGATATAATGACTAGAAAGGCCTTCGAGAATGCACTGACTGTAATCACAGCTCTTGGCGGTTCAACGAACGCTGTTTTACACCTTTTGGCGATGGCACATTCTGTCGGAGTGGAGCTGACGATGGATGATTTCCAAACGATCGGAGATAAGACACCAGTGATAGGGGATCTAAAACCAAGTGGAAAATACCTTATGGAAGATCTGCATAATGTTGGTGGTGTTCCCGGAGTCATGAAGTATCTGCTTGATCTTGGAATGCTGCATGGAGATTGTTTAACGGTCACTGGAAAAACATTGGAAGAGAACTTGAGTAAGTTGCCTTATTTGGATCCAAATCAGCAGGTAATATTGCCGGTAACATCTCCAGTTAAACCTTCAGGTCACCTACAGATACTATATGGTAACTTGGCAGAAAGAGGTTCTGTAGCGAAAATAAGCGGGAAGGAAGGTGAGTATTTCAAGGGTTCGGCAAGAGTGTTTGATGATGAATACGAAGCGATCGACGGGATAAAAAATGGCAAGGTGGAAAAGGGTGATGTTGTAGTTATAAGATACTGTGGACCAAAAGGAGGGCCGGGTATGCCGGAAATGCTAAAGCCTACATCAGCTATAATGGGAGCCGGTTTGGGTAAGGATGTTGCCTTGATCACGGATGGTCGCTTCTCAGGTGGAACGCACGGATTTGTCGTTGGCCATGTGTCACCCGAGGCTTTTGACGGAGGAATGCTGGCATTTGTGAAAGATGGAGATGAGATCACCATAGACGCGGTCAATAATGAGCTCAATGTCGCCGTAGGTGATGATGAACTTGCCAGAAGAAAATCAGAATGGTCTAAGCCTGAGTTAAAGGTTAATCAGGGAGTGTTATGGAAGTACGCACAGACGGTAAGCTGTGCTTCAAAAGGATGTGTTACAGATAAATACTAGGTCATGAAAGGAGCAACAATAGTAATAGAAAGTCTATTAGCCGAAGGGGTAAGAACAGTGTTTGGATATCCAGGAGGTGCGATCATGCCCGTTTATGATGCGCTTTATGATTACAAGCAAAGGCTTGAACATATATTGGTAAGACACGAACAAGGTGCTATCCATGCAGCGCAGGGTTATGCGAGAACATCCGGTGATGTTGGTGTATGTTTCGCAACGTCAGGTCCGGGTGCAACTAATCTGATCACAGGTTTGGCGGATGCGATGATAGATTCAACACCTGTGGTATGTGTAACAGGACAGGTTGCCAGCCACCTTTTGGGAACCGATGCTTTTCAGGAAACAGATGTGATTGGTATCTCTATGCCTGTGACCAAATGGAACATTCAGGTGACACGCGCAGAGGATATTGCAGATGCAATAGCGAGAGCTTTTTATATAGCTAAGTCAGGAAGACCGGGACCGGTGTTGGTGGACATAACAAAGGATGCTCAATTTGGCGAGGCAGGATTCAATTACAAGAAATGTGAATCAATACGCAGTTACGTACCGAAACCTAAATTAGTTCAAAAGGACTTACAATACGCGGCGAATTTGATCAATGCAGCAAGCAAACCTTATTTGCTTATTGGTCAAGGAATACTGCTATCAGAGGCGGAAGATGTATTGCTTGCTTTTGCCGAAAAAACGGGGATCCCTGTTGCGTCAACTCTGTTAGGTTTAGGTGCATTTCCTGCAGATCATCCATTGTATGTTGGATATCTCGGTATGCACGGTAATTACGCGCCGAATTTACAGACCAATAAGTGTGATGTTTTGATCGCTGTTGGGATGAGGTTTGATGACAGAGTAACCGGAGATGTTGATAGATATGCGAAGCAGGCAAAAGTCGTTCATGTTGACATAGATAAGGCGGAACTGAATAAAATAGTTGAAACTGAAGTGGGAATCCATGGAGATGCAAGAGCTGTTTTGATGGAATTACTGCCTTTGGTAGAACAAAATTCACACGACAATTGGGTGCGTGAGTTCCGTATTCTTGAAGAGCAGGAAAAAAGCATGGTGGTGCTTGACGCTGTTCAACCGAGTTCAGAGGAACTTCGAATGGCTGAGGTGATAAACAAGTTAACTGAAAGAGATAATGGTGACATGGTCGTTGTGACTGATGTTGGACAGCACCAGATGGTCACTTCGCGCTATTTCAGATTTAACGAAAAAAGAACAAATGTCACGTCAGGTGGATTGGGAACCATGGGGTTCGGATTGCCAGGTGGTATAGGCGCGAAATTAGGAGCTCCACATAAAAAAGTAGTTGTCGTAATGGGAGACGGAGGGTATCAAATGACCATACAAGAACTCGGTACGATCATGCAATTCGGAGTCGATGTGAAGTTGTTAGTGTTAAACAACAATTTCCTGGGAATGGTACGCCAGTGGCAGCAGATGTTTTTTGATAGAAGATATTCGTTCACCGATATCCAGAATCCAGATTTTGTACAGATCGCGAAAGGTTACGGAATCTATGGCGAGAAGATCGAAGATCGAAGTCAACTTGATCAAGCAATGGATCAATGGTTAAACAGTGAAGGGTCATCACTACTGGAGGTCGTGGTGGAAAAAGAAGATAATGTATTCCCAATGATGCCGACAGGAGCATCTGTATCTGAAGTTTTATTAAGTGAAGTAGAGTTATGACAGAGACATTTAACATATCGGTTTTCACAGAAAACAGAATAGGAATCCTTAATAGGATCACGATCATCTTTACAAGACGTTATCTGAATATTGACAGTATCACGGCTTCCGAATGCGAGTTGCCGGGAGTATACCGATATACGATCGTGCTTCAGTCGGATGAGGCTCAGGTAAAAAA
>Ga0181574_10006131_pt1 | contig 10177 bp, 9 predicted proteins | sample 101ome_24_FD_145600 | JGI IMG/M metagenome (GOLD analysis project Ga0181574, IMG submission 145600) | Coastal salt marsh microbial communities from the Groves Creek Marsh, Skidaway Island, Georgia - 101410AT metaG (spades assembly) | ecosystem: Environmental > Aquatic > Marine > Intertidal zone... | reverse complement strand
TCGCGGGTCGGCCTGCCGCAAATTGGCCATCGAAACGCCAAGACGATCGAGCGCCCCGGGCATCAAATTCTGGATAAACACATCCGCCTTGGACAGCATTTGTTTAAAAATTTGCAGATCATCGGGTTGTTTGAGATCAAGCGCGACTGATTCCTTGCCGCGATTAAGCCATACAAAATACGAACTATGCCCTTTCGCATCAGCGTCATAGCCACGGGCAAAATCACCTTCGGGACGTTCAACCTTGATCACCCGCGCACCAGCATCGGCAAGCCGGCTTGCGGCATAAGGCGCGGCAACAGCCTGTTCAAGACTGATTACTAACAATCCGTCAAGATCACGATTTGGGCTATTCGCCATTTAACTCTCCTGCCAATTCAGTATTTTGCCAATTCAGTATTTTGCCGCCATGATCTGGCCAGTATTTCATGACGCCAGCGCCTCATAATCACGGATAATCGCCTCGGCGCGTTTGATCACCGGCACATCAACCATTGCCCCATCAAGCTGAACCGCTGATGCGCTATTGGCAACAGCGGCCATAACGCGCTGCGCCCATTCATAATCGGCATCGCTTGGCCGAAACACGGCCTTTGCCGGTGCAATCTGTTTGGGGTGAATTAACAGCTTGCCACCAAAGCCCATATCACGCGCGCGCCGCGCCTCACCAGCGACAATTTCCGCATCATCAAACCGCACCGCGACCCCATCAAGCGGCGATGCCTTTTGCCCGATGCGCGATGCAACAACAATTCTACCACGCGCATAGTGAAGCGAATCCCATTGCGGATCAGCCCCGATATCAAGCGAGAAATCCAGATGACCAAACGCGCATTGCAACACTGATGGATGCATCATCATGGCCTCGATTGCGGCGAGCCCAAGCGCGCTTTCGACAATTGGGATGATTGGCATATCCGCGCCAAACTGTTTGGCAATCACATCAAGATGATCAACCGATTCTGCCTTTGGCAGCATAATCATCTGGGGTGGGGTCTTGGCCAATGCCGCCATGTCTTTGGCAAACCAGCGCGAGTCAAACCCGTTGCAGCGCACAACCAGTGGCACCGGTAAAGCAGGCCGCGACATAAGGGCGGCATGTGCTGCGGGTTTATCAGCATCAGCAACCGCATCTTCGAGATCCAGAATCACCGCATCGGCGCCACTGGCACCGGCCTTTGCCAATAATTCAGGACGATGCCCCGGCACAAATAACGGAACGGATAGTGGTTTTGGTATGGTCATAGATCGGTCTTTCACAATATTGGCTAGGGGGTAACGGTGGCTTTCATGGTTATATTGCCATCAGCACCGCGAACACAGGCCGCAAGCATGGCGTGGCCAGCTTCATCATTTTCAGGTGACGCATCAACCATGATCGGATCGCCACAAACCAATGGCCGAACACCTCGGTAAGCCATATGTTTTGGCAATTTTCCGCCAATGCTGCAGGCCAGATTCAGCATTAATGTTGCCTGCAATGGGCCATGGACCAACAAACCGCCATGCCCTTCGACATTGGTCGAATAGGGAAGATCATAATGAATGCGATGACCATTAAATGTCAGCGCCGAATAGCGAAACAGCATCACGCTATTGGCATCAACCTGCCAGCGATGCGCCGCCATGCTGTCGGTGATCGGGTCAAGCGGCGGCGCGGCCGTCACTTCTTCACGATAAACAACATCATGGCGTTCGCGCAATTTCAACTGGCCGCCAACGGAAAATTCATGCGTCACCGCAACAAAACATAAATTGCCGCTTTTGCCTGATTTAAAGCTGATATCATCAATGCGGCTTTGCTTTTTGACATGATCACCAATCTTGAAATCACCATGAAATTCCAGCCAGCCCCCTGCCCACATCCGACGTGCATAGGGAATTTCAGGCAGAAAATCCCCGCGCTTTGGGTGGCCATCAGGGCCAAGCAATTCCGGGCTAACCGCTTCGGGTGCCAAACACCAATGCAGTCCGGGCGGCACCTCATTGCCGGTAAAACAATGATCGCCAAGCGTATGTTGAAAATGATCAACCATGCGCGCCGTAATCACATCATCGCTTGACACGCTATTGCCAATCCAATCGGAAAAATCCATAAACCCACTCCTTTGCTTGGTCATGCCATCATGCCAGAAATTCTATAAGACAACCGGCTATCCTTGTAATTTGGCGGCGAGATCAGATGCCGAGACCTGTTCAAGCGCATTTGTCATCGCCCATAAATCATTGGCGCGATCATCACCGATAAGCGCTTTGGCCTTGGCAAGCAATCTTGTGCCAAGAAGCATCGGATCAATCGGCGATAGCAAATCAAATGATTGGGAACGTGATTGACCACCCTTGCGTTTAAGATCAACGCGCGCGGCGCTGTCGGCAATCTGATCATCACCAATGACCTTTACCCGCTTGGCAAGTGCAATCAGATCAGCATCATGGCACAGGCCATCATCATAGCTTTCATATGCCGCAAGATTGATACCCCGAAGCACCATCGCTGCCAAGAAAACATAGCTGAATTTAATTTCAAGGCCGGTTTCAGGCGCCTTTATATCGCAAACATTCTGCCAGCGGGGCGCGATATAAACCTGTATTTCATCAAGATCATCAACCGCAACAGCACCATCAGCCAATAGCAAAAGTAACGCTTCAATCATCGCATGGGTACCGTGGCAACAGGCATGAAGCTTGTGACTGACCGCGGCAAAAAAGAACTGGTCAAAAGACCAATCATCAATTACGGCACTGCCACCAGCGGCGCCATGATGCGCGGCAAGAAAGCTTTGCGCGCCAGCGAAGGCATCGGTGCTGGCGGTAAAACCGCGTTTTGCAAGGCTGGCTGCTTCGATGCCATTTGCTGCGGCGGCACCGGCATTGAATGGTTTTCCCATCGTGCCAAATTGTGATTTCAGTCCCGCAGCGCGCGTGCTGACAAGCCCCAACGCCGCACGGGTGGCAGCGCGATCAAGCTGGTAGAGGCGCGAGGCGGCAATGGTGGCACCAAATGCGCCCGATGTTGCCGTTTGATGAAAGCCAGCATCATAATGATCACGCCCAAGCACCATGCCAATCCGGCAGGCCGATTCAGCGCCAATCAAAAACGCATCAACAACATCATCAGCCGATGCGCCCATATCCTCAGCCGCCGCCAAGGCCGCCGGAAAAATTGCAACCGATGGATGGCCGATATAGGCAAAATGCGTATCATCATAATCTAGCGCATGTGAAATCGTGCCATTGGCAAGGGCAGCCGCGCGGGCTGGCAGACGAACAGCCGCGCCAGTGACTGCCGCGCGTGACACCCCGCCTTCGGCCATCACAAAATCACGAATAATATGCGCTAATGGCTGATCCGCACCGGCAAGACTAACCACCATCCAGTCGAAAAGTGATAATTGCGCCATCTTGCGGGCATCTTGTGGCAAGCTGTGGCGTGGAACCGACGCCAGATCAAGAATATGCGGCAGCAAAGCGGAATCGGACATGATCAAACCTTTAACAATATCGGCATCCAAAACAGACCGGCAAAGATGCGATATAACCAGTCTAACCAGAACATCCCGCCTTTACCAACCATCAGATAAATCCGGCTAGTGCATGACGCGCGATGCAAACGCCGCGCGTCACATTTTTCACTAGCTTGGCATTTTCCAAGTGGCGGTTGCAACCGCAGCAAGCTTGCCGTCACTTCCCCAAAGCCGGCTTTCCATAAAGGATAAGGTACGGCCTTTTTTGATAAAACGACCTTCAACCGTGGCAAGTCCCTTTTTCGCTGGGCGAAGATATTGGGTTTTCATTTCAATGGTGATGCCCATGCCAATTGTTTTGCCCAAAAGATGCCCCATCGAGATATCCATGACGGCCGCTATGATGCCGCCATGCAACGAGCCTTGCGGGTTCATCAGCATTTCATTGACCTCAAAAGTAACACGCAGGTGATCCTTATCGGCATCGGCGGCCTCATGCGGAAGATAGTCAAAATTAAGCCCCATAAATTTTGACAGGAAGAATTTTTCAAAAACCTGCTCATAGCTTCCTAGAATGGAGTCAATGTGATCGCGAACCTCTGCCGGATCGACCTTGCGTTCATTTGACAAAATAAAATCTCCTAAAGACCTGTCATGAAAAAGAAAAAGACTGGATATCAGCAAGACCAGAACCGGCCTTGTGAAAAAATTGAAATTATGCTGGCAGCGATTGAAACCCCGATGCCGCAATCAAACTTTGGCCTTGCAGCTGGGTCCGGTGAATGATGCACCGCAGATTTAGGTCAAAGCCATCACGGCGATGCAAAACCTTACGGTTTGGCAGGATCAACATCCAAACTATCAGTCGCGATTTCCGCGCCAAAAGGGGAAATCTTCATGTTTAAAACTCACTTATTTTAACTCAAAAAACGCCAAAAATAGCGCAAAATCACCCTCAAGAATTGCACCATGATGGCGGTTTGTCTATAGTGAATATGCTCAATCACCACGCTGATTTCGCTATGAATTCATCGCGTTTTTGCCATTTGATTGAAAGACGACAAAAGCCCAATCAACGACCAATTTCTAACAACACAAAACTGCTTATTTCATCCAATTTGCGCTGGCATTTCGGGGGGCAGATGCCTAATCTGAGACCGGTCAGTTCTGGCGTCATTTTCATCTTTGCCAATTTCTGAGCCATCTTGATTGCTGGCCCGCATTCCAGGCGGTTATCGTTTCAATGAATTTATCACAGAGGTAAACAATGCATAGTGACAGAAAAACCGCCCTGATCACAGGATCAGGACAGAATATTGGCCGTGGCATCGCCAGCCAGCTGGCGCAAGCCGGATTTAACATCATCGTAAATGGCAGCCGTAATCGTGACGCCGCCGAAGCCGTTGCCGCCGAAGTGCGCGAACATGGTGTCGACGCGCTTGTGGCAATGGGCAATGTCGGCATCAAAGCCGAAGCCGAAGCGGTTGCCAAGGCAGGTATTGACCATTTCGGCCGGATTGATGTTCTTGTCAATAACGCCGCCATTCGTCCGCATGGGCCATTTCTTGAGGTTAGCGAAGATGAGTGGCAACAGGTCATGGATGTTGATTTGAATGCCGCAATCTGGTTGTCGCGCATGATCCTGCCAGGCATGATTGCCAATGGCTGGGGACGCATCATCAGCTTTTCCGGCATGAATGCCCAACGTGGTTATCCGGGGGCATCGGCCGTATCGGTTGCCAAACATGCGGTTTGGGGATTAACCAAGGCGTTTGCGGTTGAGTTTGGCGCTAATGGCATCACCGCGAATATCATCGCACCCGGCACATTTCCGGCAGATCATGTCGATATTGCCATGGATGCCAAATTTTCAGCACTCTTAAAAGCCAACCCATCAGGCCGGCTTGGTAATGCCGAAGATATTGGCGGCATGGTTGCCTATCTTTGTTCGGAAAATGGTGGTTTTGTGAATGGCCAAATGCTGCAGATCAATGGCGGCGTGGTGATGCAATTCTAAGCAAACTCAAACCGGAACATCCGGTTTCTCTAAAAAAAACCGTCAATCCCATGATCGGGCTTGACGGTTTTTTATGCGCGGTGCCAAACAGAATCCCAAGCGAGGATATTCAGGTAAATGTCTTGGGCAAATGTCTTGGGCAAAACAGCCCGCTAATTCGGGCTTTTTCGCGTCAGCTTCCTGTCCAAACCGGCTTGCGCTTTTCCATAAAGGCACGGCGGCCTTCAATATAATCAGCACTGTCGAAACATGCCTGAACCATTGCTTCACATGTGGCCAGATCACGCTGGCTTTCATCTTTGCGTGTCTGATTGGCAATGAATTTTACCGCATCAACCGTCAAAGGCGCATTGCCGGTGATGGTAGTTGCCATCTCATCGGCTGCCGCTTCGACCGCGCCATCTTCAACAATCCGGTTCACCAGCCCCATGATCCGCGCTTCTTCAGCATCAAACCGGCGTGCAGTGAAAAAGATTTCTTTGGTAAAAGCAGGTCCCACAAGATTGGCAAGCCGGTTAATGCCAAGAAAGCCATAACCAAGCCCAAGCCGCGCTGCCGGAATCGCAAAATTTGAACCCTGCCCACAAATACGGATATCACAACATACGGCAAGTGCCATGCCGCCGCCGACGCAGAAACCGTCAATTTGCGCAATCGTTGGTTTTGGGAATGCTTCAACCTTGTCATAGACGCGTTTGGTGGTGGCGTTATAACGCGCCACACCATCGGCACTGGCACGCTCGCTTTCAAATTTGGAAATATCCGCGCCCGACACAAAGGCCTTGCCGCCAGCACCTGACAGGATCAGCACGCGCACATCTTTATCAGCCGCAAATTTATCAAGCGCAACCTCAACCGCCTCCCACATTTCCAGCGACACCGCATTGCGCTTTTCCGGCTGGTTAAAAATGATTCGGGCGATGGCGCCTGATTGTTTCACAATGATTTTATCAGTCATGGTTTGGCATTTCCTTTGATTGGTCGGCCTTGTAACTTGGGCTGGGTTTTCAGATCTTTGGTTTAGATTGTCTTGGCATCGCGAAGCGCGGCAATGTCTTCAGCACTATAGCCAAGTGTTGCCAGAATATCATCAGCATGACCGCCGGCAAGTGGCGGCGGCGAAGCAATATGGCTTGGTGTCCGGCTCATCATGATTGGCTGACCAACAAGATGGGTGTCGCCACGCTCATGACTTTTGACCGGCTGCGCCAAGCCAAGATGCTTGATCTGCGGATTTTCAAACGCCTGACCAATATTATTGATTTCACCAGCCGGTACACCTGCCTCGTTCAAAATATCAATCCATGCCGCGGTTGTTTTATCGCGGGTAATCGCATTGATTTCGGCATTCAGCGCATCACGGTTTTTAGACCGGTCAGAGCTGGTTGCGTAATCGGGGTTGGTGATCCAATCTTCGCGGCTGAGCCCAGCGGCAAATCTTTCCCAAATCACTTCGCCAGCAACCGCGATATTCATATATCCATCGCTGGTTTCAAAAACGCCTGTGGGAATTGAGGTTGGGTGGTTATTGCCAGCCTGTTTGGCGATATCGCCGTCCATTAGATAACGTGCGGCCTGAAAATCCAGCATGAACATCTGCGCCTGCAAAAGCGAGGTTTGAACCCACTGCCCCTGACCCGAATGGGCGCGCTCTAAAAGCGCAATGAAAACACCCTGCGCCGCAAATAGGCCAGCGCATAAATCAGCAATCGGAATGCCTACGCGCATCGGGCCTTGGTCCGGTGCGCCGGTGATCGACATCAGACCGCCCATACCCTGCGCAATCTGATCAAAACCCGGACGGCCACTATAGGGACCATCCTGACCAAATCCAGAAATTGACGCATAGACAAGACGCGGGTTGGTTTTTGACAAGGTTTCATAATCGATACCAAGACGGGTTTTTACATCAGGGCGGAAATTTTCAACAATCACATCGGCCTTATCAGCAAGCTGGCGGAAAATTTTCATGCCCGCTTCGCTTTTCAGATTTAAGGTCAAGCTGCGCTTATTGCGATGCAGATTCTGGAAATCCGGTCCTTGACGAGGCCCACCAAGCTCGGCGCCATCTGACGGGGTTTCAATCTTGATCACATCAGCGCCCCAATCGGCCAGCTGGCGAACACAGGTCGGCCCCGAACGAACACGCGTTAGATCAAGCACCAGATAATCTTTTAGCGCGGTGCTGGCAAGCGGGGTTCTTGTGCCAATCTGGCCAGCGTTATTTTCGGTGTTTGATGGGTTGGTCATAATGGTCTCCACAATCAGATCGGCAAAATTTTACATAAGTCACGGCGAAGGCTGTCAGGGCTGGCAAACATATCAGCTTTTCGCGCGCGGCGCGTCCGGATCAACGTCATCTGCATGGTCACATCAGCGCCAACACCATAAGATGAATGGATCATCAACTCAATTGGCTTGTCGCCCCGAAATTGGTTATCTGCATTCGCAACGCCACTGCCACTGCAAAAATCGATAGACGCAACATTTGCAACAGCAAGATGCTTAAAAGCAGCCATTGATTTCATCATTCCGTCCGATGTTTGTTGTTGAACGCCAGAACCAGCGCCCGCGCGGGACAGCCGCAATCACATGAAGCTAAATTGTATTTTAAATATTCATTATTGTATACTATTTTGTCCACACATATTCTTGTCAAATATTTCATCTCAGGTCTTTTGACCTCTTAGATAATTCAGAATAAATGGAAATAAGCCGTTTCATCCAAAAATGTTAAAAAACAGGTAGATAAAACAAGTTTTGATCAGCTTCTAAACGCCAATGGCATCATCACCAAGCAATTATGAAATTGGCGTTTTTGCGATAAAGGGGCGCTTGGTCATAAAGTCGAAATCAACCCCTTCGCCTGCCTGATTGACCTGATCCATATATAGTTTTTTATAGCCGCGATCGGCTTTCACCGTTGCCGGCGGCTGCCAATTGGCGCGGCGGCTTTCAATTTCATCATCAGGCACCAGCAGTTCAAGCCTGCGATTTGGCACATCAAGCCGGATTTGATCACCCGTTTCAACCAGCGCCAATGCCCCCCCAATCGCGGCCTCGGGGCTGGCATGAAGAACGATCGTTCCAAAGGCGGTACCGCTCATCCGGCAATCCGATATCCGAACCATATCCTTAACCCCGGCCGTTGCCAGCTTTTTCGGGATCGGAATATAACCTGCCTCGGGCATGCCCGGCGCGCCTTTCGGCCCGGCATTTCGAAGGATCAAAACACTGTCTTTGGTGACATCAAGATCGGCCAGATCAATACGATTTGCCAAATCTTCCAATGAATCAAAAACCAGTGCCGGCCCCTGATGTGTTAATAAATCAGGTGAACAGGCCGATTGTTTGATAATTGCCCCATCCCCGGCCAGATTGCCGCGCAAAAAGGCAATACCACCACCAGCATGAATCGGATCATCAAGACTGCGAACCACCATTTGCGGAAAGGCCGCTGGCATCGCATCAATTTCTTCGCCAAGCGTTCGCCCCGTGACCGTCAGGCAATCAAGATGCAAAAGCGGCTTTAGCGCACGCAGGATTGGCGCCATGCCACCGGCGCGGTGCAGATCATCCATATAGAATTGGCCATTTGGCTTTAGATCAACAAGTACCGGCGTATCAGCACCAAGCGCATCAAAGGCCGGTAAATCAACCTCGATGCCAAGCCGTCCTGCCATTGCGGTCAGATGGATGATGCCATTGGTTGATCCGCCAATTGCCAGCAACACCCGCAAGGCATTTTCAAATGATTTTGGCGTCATAATCTGTGACGGGCATATTGGGTCTGCCGCCAAAGCCATTGCCCGCGCGCCAACCATTTCGGCATGACGCAACCGGTCAGCCGCCACCGCCGGAATTGTCGCACCACCGGGCAACATCATGCCAAGCGCTTCGGTCATGCAGGCCATTGTGCTTGCCGTTCCCATCACCCCGCATGTTCCGGCGGTTGGCACCAGCTTGCCTTCAATTTCATTAATCTCGACATCATTGATGCGACCACCACGATAATCACCCCAGAACCGGCGGCAATCGGTACAGGCACCAACGCGCTGATCACCAACGGTTCCCGACAGCATCGGACCGGTAACAAGCTGAATGGCTGGCACATCGGCACTGGCCGCCGCCATCAGCTGGGCAGGCACGGTTTTGTCGCAGCCACCAATCAGCACACAAGCATCCATTGGCAGGGCACCGATCATTTCTTCAGTATCCATTGCCATCAGATTGCGGAAATACATGCTGGTTGGAAAAGCGAAGGCCTCATGCAATGAAATTGTCGGAAATTCCATTGGCAAGCCACCAGCAAGCATGACCCCGCGTTTCACCGCCTCAACCAGTTTTGGCACATTGGCATGGCAGGCATTATAATCTGAATAGGTGTTGGCAATGCCAATCACCGGACGCGCCAGCGCATCATCGCTGTAGCCCATTGCCTTGATAAAGGCCTTGCGAAGATAAAGCGAAAATGCCTCATCGCCATATCGGGTCAGGCCGCGCTTCATGCCTTTTTGCTGGTCGCTCATGTCATGCCTCATAAATTAGATAATGCGCAAACTATAGCAAGGAATGGGCGATTTGGTTTGCAGTTTTTTCACCCCCTTGCCAACAATTAATCGGCCAAACACTTTTCGCTTGATAGCGCCAAGCCAATGCGCCAAGCTTTGCTTCACCCTTGCCCTATAAACGGCAA
>Ga0181574_10006127_pt1 | contig 10181 bp, 7 predicted proteins | sample 101ome_24_FD_145600 | JGI IMG/M metagenome (GOLD analysis project Ga0181574, IMG submission 145600) | Coastal salt marsh microbial communities from the Groves Creek Marsh, Skidaway Island, Georgia - 101410AT metaG (spades assembly) | ecosystem: Environmental > Aquatic > Marine > Intertidal zone... | reverse complement strand
TGTGGCAAAAACGGCAAAGGTAACGGTTGTTCCAGAGGAGCAAAAAGAGAAGGAGGCGCAGGTGAGGTGCGGTATCTGCTTCGAAGATTTTCCCGTGAGTAAGTTATCGACTGCGTCGTGCCGAGTGCATCCTTTCTGCGACGAATGCTGGGAAGGCTATTGCGATTCAAAGTTGAACGAAGGGAAAACTGGGATTTTAGACGTGCGCTGTCCTGATCCCGGATGCGGGAAGAGAGTATCGACGAAGAAAGTTTTACGCTTTCTTGGAGACGCGGAGAAAGTCGCAAAGTACCACGCTTTTGAGTTGGAACATTTTGTGGAGCAAAACTCGGCGGTGAAGCACTGCCCGGCGGCCGGGTGTGATCGTTTCCTCCTTCTCGAGAACAAGGACGGTTTGACTCTCGATCAGATTCAATCGTGCGTGTGCGAGTGCGGCAAAGTTTTTTGCTGGAAGTGTCAAGAGGACGAGCATATTCCCGTCCGATGCGACATCGCGCAGTTGTGGATAGCGAAGAACAGTTCGGAATCTGAAAACCAGAACTGGATCTTAACGTTTACGAAGCCATGCCCAAAGTGCTCGAGACCGATTGAAAAGAACCAAGGCTGCATGCACATGACGTGTTCGCAATGCCGACACGATTTTTGCTGGACTTGCTTGGAACCGTGGAGCAAGCATGGCGAAGCTACGGGTGGATACTATTCGTGCAACGCTTTCCGCACGACGGACGCTTCTGATCCATCGAAGATGAGCGAGAAGGAACGAGCTGTGAACGAGAAGAAGAGACTCGCCCGCATGGCGATTGAAAGATACTCACACTACCACGAACGCTGGGCGTCACATGAGGACGCGGAAAAACGGGCAAAAAAAGACTTGGAAGCTTTGATTACGAAAAAGTTGGACGATGTGGGAAGAAACCACGGAGCCGGTCCGGGAGAGATGACGTTTGCCGTCGAAGCGCAGCAACAAATCATCGAGTGCCGAAAGCTCTTGAAGTGGACGTATGCGCATGCCTACTACGCGTACAACGACGAGAAAAACGACGCCGATTGGAAAAGAAACAATCCTTTCACGCAAAGACCGACGAAGTTAGTAAAACAAGAGCAGGAGTTTTACGAATACGTCCAAGGAGAAGCTGAAAACCGTTTAGAACAACTCACCAGGATCATGGAGAGAGATTTCGAAGATTTTGTAAACTACGATCAAAGCGATTACGCCCAAGCCGTAGAGCATAAACGAAAAGAGGTGAGAGGAGTGATGGGTTTGCAAACTCCGAAAAATAAGGAAGACAAACCGATTATTTTGAGAGGAGATGGATTACTTTTCGAGGAATTCAAGAGGAAAGTGTGCGAACTGACGAGTTTGACGAAGAAATCTTTTGAAACGTTATCGAACCAGATTCATAAAGGTTTTGGATCATCGATTACCTGCGGAGGAACAACACCCTTAAAAGAGAAAACTACGTCCATCACAAAGGACGATCCGATGGAGATTTCGTAAAAGAGAGGAGGAAAGAGGAGGAGACGATCAAAAAGAAAAATAATACACGATATATAGCTAGAAAAACCACTTAGCACCAAAGAGATACACAGCGGCAGAACAAATAGAAAGCGTTAATACGAGAGATACAAGTAAAAATAAATCGATTTGTAATACCTACACTTTTGTACGTATTATGATCTGGATACATCGATAATAAATACAACTAATTCACGCGCTAAGAACTATTATTTATCATTTTATTGTGTTAAGTTTTTTTAAGTTTTCCGGCCATCTTAACTACTGGCGTGTCCAAGTCGTTTTCGCAAATCACAACTCCTTGTGGAATATCTAAATTGGCAATCCTAATTTTATCTTGCACGTTCATCTTCGACACATCCGCAAAAAACGCCTGCGGAATCTGATCACTTCGACACTTTACCTTGATTGTCTTCCTCGTGTGGTGCACAAACGCGCCTAATTTGGTTCCCGGACAGTCTTCATGTCCCGTAACCTTGACTGGTATTGGTACTTTTACGATCGTATCCGGATCGACTCCCATGAATGTGATGTTATTCACTTGATTCTTGTACGCGTGCATTTGTATTTGCTTCGGAATGGCTTTCATCGTTCGCTTCCCATCGTCCAGAACGATATCGATTAGTTTCGTTCTCAATCCGTAAATGGTGAATTTTCGCAGAAGTTTCTCCACCTCTCTCTCGCTCACCGCGCACACTTCGCTCGTATTTTCTATTTCTCCGTGCTTAAATACCGCGCATGGGATTAAACCTTCTTTACGCGCTCTGTTCGCCGATAATCGTCCGGATTTCTCTCGTTCAGTCGCGATCAGTTGTAAACTTATTTTAGTATTCGATGACGACGATGACGATGATTCTGCGGCGGAGTTTCGCCTCTCCTCTGCTTCCGCTTCTCCTCCTTCACTCAACTGCTCTTCCTGTTCTCGTCGACGCGGCGAGGAAGAAAAGAACAGGAAACTTCTTCTTAATATTTCTGCGTTCTTCTCTCCCATCGATGCGACGGATGACGAAGTACCGGTACAGCTGCTCCGCAGCAGAGAAAGGACGCTCTTCCGCCCGAACAGCAGCGCCGTTGCCATTTTTCCCTTCCTCTCTCTCTTTTGTTTGTGCGGTTTTTTGTTTTTTTTCGCGACGATTCGACCCCCAAAACGGACTTAAGAGTAGTTTTGAGAAGAAACCACCCTCCGAAAGAAACACAAACGTTGTTCTCTCTCCTTCTCTCTCTCTCTCTCTCTCTCTCCATTCTTCCATTCTTCTTCTCTCTCTACCAACCAACTACTACCACTGCTACTACTACTACTACTACTATGAACTCTACGGGACCACCGCGACAAGAAGAAGAAGAACAAGAAGAAGAAGAAAAGAAGCGAGCGCAATACGAACAACAAACGCTCTTCGTTTTAAAGAGAGAACTGGAGAGTTTACCGTCCTCGTCGTCGTCGAGCAATAACAGAAAGGTTAGCAAGTCTCACTCATAAACTCGGTGTCCTTCATCTCATCAGTTCGTCCTCTTTTTCCTTTTATGCCGCCAAATTTCTTCCCTTTTTTCTGGCGGTCGTTCCTTTTTTATGCCGCTCTCAAAATCGATTGAACTGTCACGATAGAGCAAGAGAGAAGGAGACTGACTCGCATTCTCTTTTTCCACTTCGTCAAGGTGTATAAGCAAAGAGGGAACGTTTATTTTCTCTCCACGAAAGAGGAGGTGTTGAGAGACACAGAGAAGAAACTAACCGAGATGAACAGTTGAAGAAAGAAGAAGAAAAACAACAAAAACAACAACGTTTTGTCGGATAGAGGAAGACAAAAATGATGACGCTTCCTTCGCACCAACAACGAGAAACGATTCAAAGACAACGCGAGAATCTTCCAATTTACGCATCGAAAGATGAATTAGTCTCTCACATCGAACAGAACGAGACGGTTATCATTCTCGGTGAAACGGGGTCCGGAAAGACGACACAAATACCTCAGTTTGTGTATGAACGGATGATGTCAATGACAAAGGAGCGCAAGAACAACAACAGGAAGGAAGATGAGGCGTTCACTCGAAGAAAAGAGAAAGGTACGATGGTCGCAGTGACGCAACCGAGACGTGTTGCTGCGGTATCTGTGGCGAAACGAGTGAGTCAAGAGATAGGCGACGGAGGGAAGTTGGGCGAGTTAGTCGGGTATGGCATTCGTTTTGACGACTGTTCGAGCGAACAAACGAGGATTAAATTTTTCACAGACGGGATGTTGTTAAGAGAGGCGTTAAATGACCCACTTTTGTCGAGATATGGGGCAATTTTAGTCGACGAGGCCCACGAGAGAACGTTGCAGACGGATTTCTTGTTAGGAACGCTGAAGGCGATTCAAGAAAAACGGAGGATGAATGCGCTCGAGAACGACAAGGATGACAATGATAAGGATGACCATAGCGACAAGCATAGAAAGAAAAAAAGGAAAAGGCCACCGATACCTCCGTTGAAGCTGATAATTATGTCTGCAACGCTCGATGCGTCTTCGTTCTCTGATTTCTTCGATGCGTGTCCGATCATTTACATCAAGGGCAGAACCTTCCCTGTTGAAACATTTTATTTAAAGGAACCTGAGGAAGACTACATCGACGCCGCGTTGTGTTCAGTGATGCAAATAAACGAGGACGAGAAAGATGTCAAAGGTGATGTTCTCGTATTTCTCACCGGTCAAGAGGAAATTGAAAGTTTGGGGAAACTTCTCACCCAAAGAGGGAAAGATACGTATCCTCAACTCAACGTCGTTCTGCTCTTTGCAGCTATGCCTCCGGAGGAACAGATGAAAGTCTTCGAAGAAACACCGAAAGGTACACGTAAGATTGTATTGGCGACGAATATCGCAGAAACTTCGCTCACGATTCCCGGCATTCGATACGTTGTAGACACCGGCTTGACAAAAATGCGAACTTTCAAAGCAAAGTCTGGTGTAGAAGAGCTCAAAGTTGTCCCGATTGCACGCTCGCAAGCCACCCAAAGGTCCGGCAGAGCCGGAAGAGAAGCGCCTGGGAAGTGCTATCGATTGTATACAGAAGATGCAATGTTTTCTCTGGCTGAACAGGTTGTCCCAGAACTCCTTCGAACGAACTTAGCTGGCGTGGTTTTAATGCTCAAAGCCATGGGAGTGAACGATGTGTTGGCCTTTCCTTTCATAGACAAACCGAGCACGGAAGGCTTGTTGAGAAGTTTAGAACTTCTATATTCACTCGGCGCGTTGGATGATAAAGGTGAGTTGAATAAAATTGGGAAACAAATGAGCAAGTTCCCGTTAGAACCGATGGCATGTAAATGCATAATCGAGAGCAGAAACCAAAGGTGCACAGAGGAGGTTGTCGCAATTTTAGCAATGTTGAGCACAGAAAATGTGTTCGTGGGGAAATCTATCCAAGTGGCGAAGCATAAAACAGGAGACCACATGACCCTTCTGAACTTATACGCAGATTACTCGAAAGTCTCTCGAAATGGGAAGAGGAAATGGTGTAACAGCCACGGAGTTTCGTTCCGAGCTATGAGTAAAGCGGAGAAGATCAAAGAGCAGTTGATTCGAAGTATAGGGCACATCGAAGACTGGGAGGAAAATGTAGATGAAGACAAAGAAGAAGGTCAAAGGGACGAACAGAAGCAGGAAAAAGAAAACAAGTCTGTACGGATACGTAAAGCGCTCACGGCTGGTTTTTTCATGAACGCAGCGAAGAAGGAGGAACTTTCAGATGGGAGTAGTAGTGGGAGTAACAGTATGTTCGTGACTTTGATTGGCGGCAATAGGCTCTCTGTGCACCCGAGTTCAACCATGTTTCATACGTTTTCTTCGAGGGAAAGAGTGAAAGAAACCATCGGTATCTCTTCCTCCTACATCATCTTCAACGAATTGATACGAACGAATAAGTTGTACGCCAGAGACGTTTCAGTCATAGAAGGCGAGTGGTTGGCTGAATTTGGAGCACGAGTTTTCGGTACACGAGGACAGTAGGGACGGTGAATAAGTTGATTGAGATGAAATACCACGTTGGAAAAGAAGGTTTTGGCTCACAAAAAGCATGAAATCATACTCCAGTCCTTCTTCGCTCTTTTTTGTTCCCTCCTCTTTTTTTCATTCTTTCCCTTTTTCTTACTTTTGCATTTTCCGATTGTCCCGAAAATAACATATTTACGCAAAAAAAGCAGATTATAGCATGACTCATATTTATATTAAAATGTTATAAATAGTCAAACAGTTCAAAATACAGAGGAATATTGATATTCAAAATAATTTATTTATTTATTATTTCAAAAAATTATTGTTTTTTCCAAATAGATTATTATATCGCCATAAATAATTGAGATATTTAATATTCAAACTTTATATAACTTATTAAGTATATATGCATATCGTTTAATCAAATTATTATGTAATTGGAATCGTTAAAGTATTACACATTTATTACTTATTTTTTATTTTGTGTAATAAAATACTCATCAAATTTTAATATGGAACTATTTCCTGAATATAACTATTTTAAATAATTATGAATCAACAAACTAATGTTATAATGAATGTAACGTAAGAAAATACCGGGAAAACTCATATTTAAAGGTTAAATTATTAATTTGATATTTTTTCTGCACCTTTTCTGGTTCTTGTCGTGAAAATGTGATGATAATGCACCAAAGCGTGTCGATAGAACCCAATTTAAACGATCAAAACGAGACAAAGACAGCATTTGATGGCTTTTGGTCGCTTAAGCTGAGCATTTACGCACGTTTAGCCGAATCCGGTAAAAAAAAGTTTGAATGGATTTTTAAATTCGCGGGGAGGAGAAGAGGGAAGGAATCGAAATTTCACGAAATCCCGGGAGAAAAAAGTGTAAGGTAAGCACAAGATGAAGGGAGACGACGACGACGACGACGATCGGGAGCCAAATGTCACTGGAACCATCACCATCATTCCTCGTTCACCTTCTTCACCTTCGGAACAAGTGAAGAAAGGGAACAGTAATCAGAGCACAGACAATAGAAAAGAACGGAAGACGGCGAAGCCTTTTTCCTCTCACCAAATTTCAATCGCCGTTTCCGCCTGCACGCTCGTCTTAGCTGTACTCTTCGATCAAATAGGAAAGAAAAGGAGGAAAAATAGATTGAAGAGTGGTCAAAAAATGAAAGTTAAAGATTGCGGAGCATTCGTGGAGATCGTAGATATCCCATGTCCTCCGCCGCCTGAGAAACACGTTGTTCGGAAACTGGCCAACTTGAAGTTTGTCCTGAAAGATATCTTCGAAGTAAAAGGGAGGAGAGACAAAAACGACTCGTCGTGCGGTTTTGGTTCGCCAAAGTGGAAAGAATTTATGAAAGAAAAGAAGAACATTAGCAATAGCAACGATAACGACGCAAACAAATTGAAAAACGCAGCCATCGTGGATATGTTGTTGAAAAATGGCGCTTCCTTAGTCGGTATCACGCACATGGATGAGCTTGCCTATTCCATTGACGGCCAAAACGAACACTACGGGACGCCGATAAATCCAGCTGCCGATAACAGATTACCGGGAGGTTCGTCCTCAGGATCCGCAGTTGCCGTTGCATCGAGACTGAGAGACTGCGATTTTGGGATTGGAACAGACAGCGCAGGATCCGTGCGCGTGCCGGCGGCGTACTGCGGAGTTTTTGGTTTTCGGCCGTCTCATGGAATGGTTTCTACAGCAGGATGTCAAGATTTTGCCAAGACTTTTGATACCGTTGGGTGGTTCGCGAAGGGCTCGAAAGTATTGAAAGATGTCGGAGACGTTCTCTTAAAGCCCGCGGACGACGAAAAATACGGTATTAATGAACCGAAGCAGTTTGCTATTCTCACGGATTTGATGAAACTGGCTGACCCCCAAGGCTCGGCCGCGGTTGCCAGCGCCTTGAAAGCGTTCGGATACGATGATAAGTACGCCGGCAAGGTTTCAAAATTAGATTTAGGCGAACGATTAAAGATGTTGTGTCCTAGTTTACGAACAGATACGACTGGTAGGACAGGTTTAGAGTTGATTAGGGACAAGATGCACGCTACGATGGGATTTGAAATTCATGAAGCATTGAAGGAGTTTTTAGCCTTTCTAGAAAAACAGGATGATGCTACTCCCGCAACCATGAGTAAGAAGGATGCGAGTAGTTTAGGAAAGTTTACCGCGCAACGCATCGAAAATGCAAAGAAAATAACTGAGCAGGATTACGAAAACTTGATGAAAGTGAGAGGTGAAATCCGAGAAGTTATGGACCAAATAATGGATAATGGAACGGTTTTAATCTTCCCAACCGTCCCGGGGATCGCTCCGATGCGCGAAGGACGTTCGGATGAAGAAGTACAAGCGTGGAGAATGAAAACGTTCCAGTTTTTAGCGATAGCCTCCTTTTGTGGGTTGCCACAAGTTACCATTCCTTTGCGGTATCCCAACGCAGAAGGACCGCACTCAGTTTCTCTCCTCGGAGGGTTCCAAACCGATAAGATGCTTCTCGAGTGCGCTTTTAAATACTCCGCGCAAATGCAGGAGTACTTCCCAAATTATGTCATCACAGAAATGATGAAAAGTAATCCGGCTCTGAACGTTCCTGGCGAAGAGGAGAAAGTGAAAGGAAACAAAGCGTTCGCAGAGGGTAAATACGAAGAAGCGATATCATGGTACAACAAAGCGCTCGAAAAGAAAAAGTTACCGGTATATTACGCCAACAGATCTTTAGTGTATCTCAAAATGGGCAAAATGGAAGAAGTTGAGAAGGATTGCACGAAAGCGTTGGAGATGGACAGTAAATACGTAAAGGCATACTTGCGAAGGGGAAAAGCGAGAATGATATTAGGGAGCTTTTTAGAAGCCGCCATGGATTACGAGGAAGCTTTGAGGTTAGAGCCGACCAACAGAGAAGCCAGAAACGAGATGGCGAACATGCAAAAGCATTTAGAAAGTGGGGCTATGGATGCATCAATGCCGAACGACGATTTGGAAATTGCTAGGAGTTTCATTTGATCATAAACGAGATAATCTTAAATAATGCATGTGACACGAATAAATACATCTCATGGGAATCATTTTCGTCTCAAAGTCTCGATCTGAGAGCTGATCCGTATTTTCCACTCAATACCTTCCCTTTTGTTCCTACTATTGTCGTTCCTGGGGGCACATCATGCACTAACACTGCGCTCGAGCCAATTTTACAATCATCCGCTACTTTTACGTTTCCTAATATGCTTGCATTGCTACCAACAACGACGCGTTTACCTAACTTTGGGTGCCTATCGCCTCTTGTTTTCCCAGTCCCACCTAATGTGACCCCGTGAAATAACGTGCAACCGTCTCCGATGACGGCAGTTTCTCCGACGACGATACTCGTTGCGTGATCAATCATCACGCCTCGACCAAACATCGCGGCAGGATGTAAGTCCATCCCAAACGTCTCCGACACTAACGATTGCATGTAACACGCCAACGGTTTCCTCCCGTGTCCCCACAACCAATGACTCACTCTTTGTGTCTCTAAGCCGTGAAACCCTTTATAAAAGAGAAAGCAATGCGTCGGGTTTGGACACGCCGGGTCCCTTTCGACGCAGGCGCGAATATCCGTAGCGGCACAATACGAGATTACCGGCTCTTTTTGAATGGCTTCGAACATCAACTCTTGCCATTGTCCGGCTAATACCTGGGCGTTGGCAATTTTTGAGCTCAACACGTACGATAACGACTTCTCAAACGTCGGTTGATTCAATATTTTGCTATAAATCAAACCTCCTAAAAGAGGTTCTTGGGAAACCAATGCGCGAGCGCCGTCTTTAATATCCTGCCATAGCGACGCCACGAACTCCTTCTGTTCTTCGTTCGTTCGCTCGTACTCGTTCTTCTCCGAGGACGAATAAGATGTCGTCGTCTCCTCTCGATTTCGGTATAAACTTTCCTCTCTCTCCATCCTTTCCTTTACACAGCGACGCGTTTTGTAAAAGCGACAATAAAAATAAGTTAACAACTTGTGCTTTTGCGATGATGGTGGGGAATAGAAATCTTCTCCCTCTGCCACAATAACTGATTATATTTATCCTATTTTTTATTCGCCACGCGGACCGGGAATCAGAAGAGCGCGTCGTGTGTGTGTGCTTGCACGCGCGCGTGTTTACGCAAAAGGCAGGTATTTCTCTCTCAGAAATGCCCCCGGCCGCTTTCAAGTTGTGCGGAGAAGGAGAAAGTTTCCTCTTTTTTTGCGAATTTGCCCATCCTTCCTTCTTTCCTTTTTGTGTTTTGGAAAGGGTAGTTTATCCACTTTTTTCTTCAAACGCGCGCTTTTCGTTTACTTTCACCACAAAACACACGGGCTAACACCACCACACGAGGAACAAAACTACGACGATGACTTCAACTTATTCTGCTACCACTACTTCTCCGCGAGCGATGGTTGGCATGGCCTCGACGCGGACGACTTCCTCTTCGGTGACGGCGACGACGACGACGACGAAGATGAGTTATTACTCGAAAAAGATGAGTACGATCAGACGACGACGAAACCACCACCAACAAACCGCCGCGGCAGCAGATGGGAGTAACAGCAACAGCATGTCTGATGTGGCTGCTTTGGATGGATTAATCAATCAGCTCCTGAACGCGCACGGAGAGAGCGACGATATGTTGCAAAAAGTGTGCATAGAAAACATCATGG
>Ga0181574_10006122_pt1 | contig 10186 bp, 15 predicted proteins | sample 101ome_24_FD_145600 | JGI IMG/M metagenome (GOLD analysis project Ga0181574, IMG submission 145600) | Coastal salt marsh microbial communities from the Groves Creek Marsh, Skidaway Island, Georgia - 101410AT metaG (spades assembly) | ecosystem: Environmental > Aquatic > Marine > Intertidal zone... | reverse complement strand
ATGATTGTTGTCTCAAGTGTTTCGCTGTCGGTGACTTGTTGAACTTCACCTTCATCTACAGCACTAAAACCAAAATCTTCTTGTGTTCTTAAATCCAAATACTCTTGTGGTATTGAAGTTGTCATTTTCTGAAAAACCTTCTTAAGTTTGCTATGGGTTTAGTAGACCAACCAAACGTACCAACGATTGTGTTCAGCGGTTCTACGAATGCCTTATCAAATTGTAAATCATAGTCTATGTATTTATCTAACTCAAATTGTTTGGGCAAGACAGACACGATTGACAAAACATTTTCTTGCGTAGGATTAGGCATCTTCATATAACAAAACTTAATCTTCTCACCATCCTTGATTAATTCATATCGTTTCTCAAGGTTGTGTTTCTTCAACATATTGTTGTAGACTAACGAGCCACGAACGTGGATTGGTGTACCCTTCTTGTACATTGTGGTGTGATCATAATACTTATTCAAGTCTGTAACTCCACGAGGAAAGGCAACATCCTCAAAGGGCAAAGTCTTAAACTCTTGACGAAAGTTCTCAACGAACTCGTGCAACTCAGACTCCTCACCATTCATCACAATGTGAAGTGCTTCCTTAATCTTATCACGACAGGACATTGGAGTGGATGACTTGACGGCTTCAATACCCATCATCTTCAGTTTGGGTTGTGCATACCGAACTCCTTCACTGTCCCACACGTTAAGAATGTATCGTTTCTTTGCAGTCCAAATGCCGGTATCAGAAATAACCTCACGCTTCATAAACATTTTCTGATCATATGCGTTCATATAGTCTGCAAGTTCTTGATACGACTTGTCAATAAACTTCTGAAGTTTTTCTTCACACACTTTGTCTAGAAAGTCAATAACCTTACTCTTCTCAGGCAAATTATCTTTATACACAGCCTTGACAAGTGGACCAAGATTGACATATATAGAATCAGTATCAGAAGCAATCACATAGTCTTGTTCTTCGGTTTGAAGAAGTTTGTTTAGATACTCATTCATCTTAGATTCAATCCAACGAATAGACAACTGACCAGACAGAGTAATTGCCTCTGCCTGTCTCACATCATAGAATCTAAACCATTCGTTTCCAATCGCACCATAGGCAGAGTTAAGTTGAGTCTTTTTTGCCAACTGTAGATTGTTATACTTTGATATCTCGTTGTCGCATTCTGTCTTTTCGGATTTTGTAGTTGCAAGTTCTTTCTTCTTTTGCCATTCAATCATCAACTTCTTATACTTGGATCGATCAGTATACATCGTGTCCATCATCTGAGGAAGAAACCCACGAATGTCTTTTCTGAAGTAGTGACCATTGGCAGCCATACAATGAGGCGAGTCGGAACGATACGAACCACTCAACAGTTCATTAACGGACGTTGAAGTAAACTCACCTTGTACAAATGTGTCGGGCGATACGTTGTACTGCATAATCAAATGCGGATAGAGTGAGTTCAAGTCAAACGAACAAACCCAATCGTACTTGCCTGGAATTGGTTCCTTAACATACGCACCCTCATACTTCTCGGACTTTGAATTCTTTTTCTTGGGCGGTACCGCAATGTTCATCTTGTATAAGTAATTGTGAGTAAGCACATCCCACATCTTAACCTGAGTGAAAACATCAGTCAGATTAACCTTCGCATCATAAGCCAAGGCAAGAACCATGTCAATGAGTTTCATCTTGTTGTCAATGCGATCAACCAAGTCAACGTCTTTGATGTTGTAGTCAATGAATGTTTGAAAGTCGTGTTTGTAAAGTTGGTGCAAGTTCTCAAATTCACTGTAGTCTAATTTGCGTTCACCCAATTCCACAAACGCAATGTGATCAAGTCTATAACTTTCTTGGTTTGAGTAGGTAAACTTTTTGTAGAGTTCAAGGTAATCAAGAATTGATACACCAACGATATCAAACGCAACGTGAAGTTTGTTAAAGATTGTTGTGGTACGTTCACCAACAAACCGCCAAGGCGACAGACGAACCGCAGACTTCTCACTCAATACTTTTGATATGCGATTATAGAGATATGGAACATCAAAGAACTGCACGTTCCAACCAGTGATTATGTCGGGTTCTTTCTTTTCCCACACATCAAGAAAGTTTAGAATCAATTCCTTCTCGTCATAACACTTGATGTAGTCAACGTCTTTGCGAGTGTTGTTGTACTCACCACAACCAAACACATAATATCGGTTGTTCATCTTAAACGTGATGGCAGTAATCGGTTCGTTGGCTAGTGATGGTTCGGGGAAACCATTTTCAGAACCAACCTCAATGTCAATGTTTGCGATACGAAGTAAGTTCTTATCATAGTCAACGCCATTAGGATACTCTTCGTTGATATATGAATATGCGTGGTTATTTGTCCCAAAGTATTCAAAGTTTTCTAAGTCTTCATACTTGTCAACAAAGTCTTTAGCCCCACGCATACCGTCCATTTCTTTTGGTCGAACGTGAGATCCGTCAAGCGTCTTCCACCCTGTTGGTGTGTCGGAAGGCAGATAGTATGTGGGACAATACGGAACCTTACGAGCATACTTTTTGCCGTTAGAGTATCCGATTTCTAGAATGTTGTTGCCGCGTCTTGTAAAGTGTGTATAGAATCTCGTCATAGCATAATCTTTGAGTCTGGAGTTATAATATTACCAAACATCTGATTATACTGCATTTCTATCTGATTGTCAACCTCGACCATATAGACAACGTGTGAACGATTAATGTCTACAACTTTCTGTCGAGAAAAGAATACTAGGGGTTGTAGACTTAAATTTGGTTTTCCATCTTCGTTGGTCGTAAGACCAATCAAACAAGGATTTTCTAAACTGTAGAATTCGGAGTTTGATTCAACTTTCTCAATAACATTTCCAAGAATATCTTCACCATTTAACATGTGAAGTAGTTTTACATTTGCCATAATATATCTCCTAAATGGTGTGGCGTTTTTGGAAGGAACGCCACCGAAACCTTTTTTGTCAGATCAAAGGCAAGTATGCTTGATTCATCTGCGCCTCAACCATTAGTTCAGGATACATGATCGGACCAGCAAGACCCAATATACATGCACCAACAACTAAAACAGCAAGGGCATAATTACGAACTTTAATCAACATGTGATACACCTTCAAACTCTATTACTGGAGTAGTTGATACGTCATAACCAGCAGCTTCCCACTCCGCAATAGTACGACACTTGGTTTTACGGGTAGGCAGACCAGCAGGTCCACGTACTTCTACTTTAGCACAAAACTCACCTTCGTCATTTGCTTTTGCAACATATGACTTACCGTCTGCTTGTGCTTGGGGTGCTGCCAAGGCGGCAGCGAAAATAACACCGCTACATGCGGTCAAGATTTCTTTTTTCATTTTAACGTCCTTATGAGATTAGATTTTGATTTCTATTTTTCTCGGACGCTGTTCTTCGGGCAGTTCAACTCTCAATTGAATGACTAGTAAACCGTTGACGAATCCAGCTCCATCAACGACAACATGGTCAGCGAGTCTAAATGTTTCAACGAACTTTTTCGTAGTGATACCCTTGTGAAGATACGTCTTACCTTCTTCCTCTTTGGGATTACCACGAATGATCAAGACGCCAGGTTTTGCTTCGATGTCAAGATCAGCTCGTTCGTAACCACCTAGTGCAAGTTCAATGGCGTATTCCGTTTCACTATATTTTACAATATTGTGTCTAGGAAAACCCTTTTCGTTTGCGCCAATGGCAGTTAACTTTTCTACTTCATCCCATACGTGGTCGAAACCAATAAAGCGAGAGTGTGGGAATGAAAACATTTTACTTCTAGTATTAACCATAACGGTCTCCTTTTCTTAAAGCGAGATTGTTGTCTAACTACCGGACCATTCCGCGTAGTCGTGTGTATTTATAACACTTTTTTTAAAATTAACGAATAATATCGAAATTTATTTCACCTGTCCAAACTTCTAGATCTTTCTTCAATCTACCGTCTGACTTCAGGGTTTCATATCGATTGGAGGCTTTCTTCTTCCACCAATCAATAACAGACTCCAAATGATAACGATCAAAGTTATCTTCTGGAATAATCTTGTCGGTTTTACCGTTGACAATATCAACATAATTTCTGATACCATAGTTACTAACATAGTATCGTTTTTGTTCAGTCAACTGTTTAGCATCAGAAATGGTTTTCTTAAACTTAGCTAAGTCATCGCCAGACAATGATTTTTTTATTAGTGCAATGATCGCATTAGTTGCTTTAAGTTTTTTACTTGATGCGTCTTTAGGAACAACTTCATGACCGATAGCATCCTCAACATATTTTAGTAGTGACTTATATTGATCTCCATGTATTAGGGGAATAAAATCAGAATCGGTCAAACCTTTATTTCTAAGAAACGGTTTCATACCATCATACTGACTGGATGATTTTGAATTACCGTATAAACTTGTTGTTTCAAACATAACAAGATTCATATTATACTTTTTGTTGAGTTTTTCCCGTACATAGTGTGAACAACAAATTGCGGCCAACAACTTACCACCAAGATAATTGTAACCGAAAGGTTGAACGGGTACAATAACAAATCCCATTATAGATGTTTTATTGAATGTAGAAAGTTCGGGCACATTCCCGAGTAGTATATTTCTTGGACGACAATTAATAACAGGACTACCAAACCGAATGAACCCCAAAACTTTATTGGTGGTTTTTTCCACCACAACAAGTTTCAAAGCTTTGCCTGGAATTGATACCATGTTAGAATGACTTGACACCATATTCAACATAGTATCCCAATCTTCGTTGGGTATTTCTAATACATCAATATCCATTTCATTAGGATGTAAATCCCACGAATTAAAAAATCGATTTTGTCTGCCCATTCCGGGCAGAGGCCTAGGAATAGTAGAAATCTGTTCCAACTTTTGTTGGTACATGTATTCATCTATTCGATGAAATTGATTGAAGTACTCATTGAAAATGTTTGCACAATATTGTGCTTGAGATTCGTTTAACATTTTATCCATAATATAGTATATTGTTGATGCGTATCATAACACAAAGAAAGGGGAATGTCAATCAATTAATTCAATCGCAATTTTAATTAACCCAGCACAGACAGCAATAATTGTAAGCCAAGTTATGTCTGGGTTTGCATAAGCAAAATCAATGACGAAACTTAGAACTTCACCAATGAAATCAATTAGAAGTTTGACTGTCTGACTCATTGTTCTCCAACCAATCTTCGGCTGTAGTACCTTCCGACTCTGAGGTTGCCTCTCGGTAGTAAAGAATCAACTCTTTCTGTTGCATCACGTAACGGCGAACCTCTTGGAAGTTCTCTGCCATCTTCTCATAACCATCGGGAGTCAGAGCGAACACTACGAAATTGCCGTCAAGAATCTTCTCAACTTCTTTCTTCTTCTCTTCGTAGTTCTCTTCGGTGATGACGAAGAAGTTTACATTGAGTAGATCAATTTCAGCAGGCAGTGGTGGTTGATAGATCCGTAACGGAATCTTTTCTACTACAGTTACAATCTGCGGTTCTGGTGGAATAAATTCTTGTTCTGGTCCCCATTCCAATCTGGGCATCCAAGAACATCCCGCTGTTAAAGCGAGCGAGAGATAGATGATCGGTTTACACATGTACATAATTTTTTACTTCCCCACTGTTCACATACCATGACTTGTCTTCCGCATGGTGATTTATAACTAACTGGTCCCACCGTCTTCAGCATCTGACACCCCTGCAGGGCCAGGATTACCATCAGCATCCATAAGTTCTTTCGTATCATTTTCTAATGCCCTAAAAACCTCTTCGGTTTTGTTGTTAGCACGTTTCTCAATCATCCCTGGCTTTGCTCGTGCAAGTCTTGTAAGATTATGGTCCTTAAAAATCTTCATTGCGTTGTCTTTCTCTTTCTGCAACTGATTGTTTTTTGCAGTCAAGGCAGACATTGCCGCTTCGGACTTTTTTGCGTTTTCCTCGGCAGCGCGAAGAGACTCCTGTGCAGTTTTGACAGCAGTCTCCAATTGTACTTGATTTTCTTTGAGTGTGCGGTTGTTTGCCTCAAGTTTACTCACTGTAGCCTCATACTTCGCAACTGTTGTTTGATGGTACATATATCCACCACCAAGAGCACTCACAACTGCAAAAATCATAATCAATTTTAAATACATATTATTCTACTCGTTTTTTAGATCCTATACTATACTTAGTCACTCTTTCCCACTCATTCTTTTCACTGTAAGAAATGATTTTAATTTGAGAAAGTGGGCACGTTGGTTGTTCAATCTTAGATGGATCTACAACTTCTATCAATCCCCAATCAGAGAGGAGTTTAGTAATTGTGTTTCTTCTACCATGATCAGAATCGTCAAAGTTTGTAGGCTTACCATCTAGTGCAAACAACTCTTTGAAATGCACAATATAATACTTGCCTCGCTTGTGTAGGATATGGCAAGATTGGTATAACTTTTTTTCTTTTCTAGATGCAACCCCAATGCGAGTCAGTGTTTCTCTAACCTTAAGGAAATCGTCAGCAGTTTTAAGACGGACCTCCAGTAATGTATCTATACTCACTTCCATTATCGTAATAACTCCTCACGGCGTCTATCCGCCTTTTTCTGTTTTTATTTTTAGATCATTAATCTGCTCTTTGGTGAGGATTTTTACAGCTTCTCTTGCTTTTGATTTACTGTATCCCAAAACCTCGGACAAGAACAAAACATCATCTTGTTCGGATGCTTTAAACCACTTACTGAATCTTTTTCGCGGTCTGATACTATTTAGTAAAAACAAGAATTGAGGCTTCTTTGTGAGAAGGTTATAACGGTTCATTTCGTTCGCATAGAAGATAGAGTCTGGAAAATAAGACAAACCTCTATTCGTTAGAAACGGTTCATAGGATTTCTCCGCCAACGCATCGTTAGCGGAGTCTTCCATAAGGTTTTCTTTTGTTGTGTTTATTGCGTTTAAATAATCAAATGGTTTCATTTTACGGTAATATGTTCATAGTATTTGGTTTCAAGAAGTTCACGATTCTTCAGATGTTCACCTTCAATATCATCTTTTGACTGGCCATAATACTCTACTGCGAGGTGTTTGTCAACCATTAGTTTGTTAACAGAACATTCACGGTCCGATTCGGCATCATACACAAGAAACTCACCGAGAATACGCCCAAACTTTCCTTTAGCATCTTTGTGTGTTTTCAGTGTACTGTGTTTACCAAGCATTGATTTCAAATATTCTTTAGACGCAAGTCCAAATCGCTTTTCCGTTTTATCACGAGTACGGGACTCAGGAGTATCAATACCATACAAGCGAATGCGCTGGTCACTGAGAATAACATCAAAACCAAGATCAATATCAACGTCCACTGTATCGCCATCCACCACCTTTTTAATTTTGCACCTATATTCATACATACTACTTTCCTTGATTAAAATCTAAAACTGTTTGTCCACCACCCTTGGTTATTGCATCCCACTCTTGTGGTGAGACATCATCAATTGAATGATGAAAGGGTGCTGGATTATTTAGATAATCATTCAAAACTTTGGGCTTGTTCTTTTGTTCTTCGTCGTGTACATACAATTGAATCAACGTATAATGCAAAACTTTCATTAAGTCTTTTCGCCATTCAGCAGGCGTCTCACCTTTCTTTCCGTATCGTTTCAGATACTTTTTAGCATTACCGATACAAAATCCTGTCCCGTGACCATCATCAATAATATCTTCGGTCGCTTGAATCTTGCCTCCAGCATAGTGTTGATCGTATGTTGAGTTTACATAGTTAGCAAACTCTTCAATTAGTTCACCTTCATTGAACTTATAATTTGGTGTAATATCACATGGTTTCATAATATAATTCCTATTGCCATCTGTAGAATTTATGTTGACCGATTTGACCAACCGATTGCATACCTCTATCATTTACCCAGTCGGGTGTTACATATGTCGCATGATAATGTGTTGACCCTTCAGTTATACCACGAAAGTCCTCATTTGTCAAGGACTTTTCGGCTACCATCCTCGCTTTAATCCAAGCATGTTCCTCAAAGGGTTCATCATCCAATCCATCACAATACCAACTAAACTGACAAGCATTTTTAACTGGTACAACGTTGCCTTTCCAGTTTACTCTGGTCTTAGCCTGCTTAACTACATCACAAACTGAGTTCGGAAAACGCCCACTCTCAATACGATTTAATACCACATCCGCAACTGCAATCTGTCCAGCAAAATTATCAGATCTTGCTTCATGATATATGTTGAGTGCTAAACATTCAACATCATCAGCACTAACTTCGGGTTCAATCTGTACTGTAAATACCTCTCTTTCAAATACGTTAGGTTCCTCAATTTTCTGTTCTTCAACCTCCTGTTCAATAACAGGTTCTTGTCTATCATTCTTAAGATACCACAACGCACCTACAGCAACAACTATCCATAATCCTAAAGGTAATACCCACAACATAGGACCAAGATATTTTTTCATTTGAAGGCTTCCTCAGGTGTTCTTCGGTTTCCGTGTTTATCGATGAAATAAACTCTTCCGTCATCTAAAACATGAATTTCTTTACACCCAAGAAGCTCAATGATTTCGTCACCTATTGCAGAAGCACCTTTGTATTTGCCCCAAAAATAAGTGGCTAACATACATGCTAAAGTTAATAAAGTTTGATAGATGGGATCCATCGCTTTCTCCTTATTTAAACTCGCAATCATGCATAACTTCTGTTAAGAAGGATACTATATTTATCTCCTGGTCGGAAACAAAAGCTGCTTGATATTGATATCTCCCCAAATGGATAATCATTTGTGGAATTGACGTAGGATCTAATATAGAGTCCATAGCGTCAAAAATTTGCCTAAACAAAGAAGTAGGATCTTTATCTAGATTTTCTGCTACCCACTTTCTCATGGCAGGAAAGTTTTTATCTTTCATCAAAGATACTAATGTGTCCAGCGATACGTTTTCTACAACAGATAAGATTCCAGTGTCGATCTTTCCGGTAGCAGAATATCTCTGAAGTTCATTTAGTGTTCTTCGAAAATCGGGAAAATATTTGAGAATGAATTTGACTAGAACTTTGTCTTCAGCCTCAACTCCTTCTTTCTTTAGAATTTCCTTGACCCGAGTAAAGAACTTTGATGCCAATTCTTTATCAGACTTGTTGATGTCGAAATTGATTACTGAGCATCTACTATGAATAGGCTCAATAATTCGATTGACAAAATTACAAGTCAAAATGAATCCACAGTTCTGCGAGAACTCTTCGATGAAGTTTCGAAGAGCAGGCTGTGTTGATTGTGGGTTTAGATAATCTGCTTCATCTAGAATGACGTATTTACGACCACCTTTGATTGAGGTAGTAGAAGCAAAAGATTGAATCTCGTTCCTCAAAGTGTCAATGTTTCTATCAAGAGATCCATTGATAACTAGATAAGAACATCCAAGATCTTCTAGCATTGCTTTTGCAGCAGAAGTTTTACCTACACCAGCTCGACCAGAAAGAATCATATTAGGCACCTTTTCTGAGCGCACAAACTCAGAAAAGGTACTCTTCAATTCTTCCGGAAGAATGATGTCACTGACAGTTTTGGGTCGATATTTCTCGACCCACAAAACATCCTCTAACATTACTCACTCCAATCATTCTGAATATGTTGAACCCGTTTCCATTGCAATCCAATATTGAATGTCGAATCCAGTTGACATTTTATCAGAATTTTTAAAGTGTGTCAACTCACCCATTGTGATACTCACATCATAGGTGTTTGGGATGATCTTGAAACTGTCATAAGAGAATACGCTAACGAATTCTGCAGAAGTTTCTCCAACATCAATCCAATAAACATCCGAATCTGGATTTCGAACATCCAGTGCTGCAATGGAAATCTTATCACGATTGCCACGAAAGACAATGTTGGGAAGACCCAGTACACCACCAAGACGGTAGACTTTTTCAAGCACATTTGCCGGCAAAGTAAAAGATACTTCAGGTGCGCCTACTTCGATTTCTTGATCCGGAGATACGATCAATGCTGGATCAGACATTCTGTACCGACAGCCATTATCAGAAGATCCTAATTCTAAAGATTGATTTTCGATATTGATATTGATATCTGGATTGTCCAGTGCAGACATAACTCCCAGAAATTTATTCAAATCGTAGATACCGAAGTCTTCAGAA
>Ga0181574_10006114_pt1 | contig 10189 bp, 10 predicted proteins | sample 101ome_24_FD_145600 | JGI IMG/M metagenome (GOLD analysis project Ga0181574, IMG submission 145600) | Coastal salt marsh microbial communities from the Groves Creek Marsh, Skidaway Island, Georgia - 101410AT metaG (spades assembly) | ecosystem: Environmental > Aquatic > Marine > Intertidal zone... | reverse complement strand
ACCAATACTTGATTGAACCTGAATGCGCTGATCATCTGGTATCTCGGTATAAGATAATACTGTTAGGTCGGGGACCCTTACCCTGACAAAACGAGACATCCAAGTCCTAAGGGTGGGGGACACCACTAATGTGGCTGCGGCCCCCAAGTCTTGAATTTTCTCCGCCTCGCTTCGCAAACTTTCAATCATTGAGTTGGCGAGGGTAGGATCCAGCGTTATGTGGTCGGTCTCCACGCCCGTACGACTGCTCTCTAATAGTTTTTCAAGATCTGGAGCGAGTGTGATAACTGTTAAAGTGCCGGTGTCATCAACTAACGGTTGACAGATTAACCTGCCAAGTTTTGGCCTCACTGCTGAGGTCAGATGACTTGCATCCTGATTTTCTTTGGCATGAGCGGTTAGCGCGTCAATTACGTTGCGCATGTCTTTTACTGGAACTGACTCTGCCAGCAAGTTTTGAAGCACTTGCGTAACTGTGGATAAGGGAAGGAGATCGGGGACAAGGTTACTGACTAATTTGGGATAGCGAGTAGCCACCTTATCAAGGAGGAGTTGAGTTTCATCCTGACCAAGCAACTCGCTGGCGCTATCGCGAATGACCGCGTTAATGTGTGTGGCAATTGCTGTCGGTGCGTCTACAACCGTATAGCCCAGTCCTCGTGCGAGCTCAGCTTGTGACTGTTCAATCCACAAAGCGTCGAGTCCAAATGCCGGTTCTTTAGTGGGTTCTCCATCAATGGGTGCCGGCATGTCAGAACTGTTAATGGCCAAGAGCTTTCCAACTCGGACATCACCGCTGCCTCTAACAACACCGTGTAGCGATATTTGATAGACCTCAGGTTTTAGATCGAGATTGTCTCGAATACGAATTGGCTGAATTAAAAAGCCGAGTTCCGCAGATAACTTTTTGCGAATCCCCCTAATCCGGGTGAGTAACTGACCGCCCGATTGAGTATTTGCGAGGGGTACTAGGCCGTAGCCGATATCCAGCGCGATGACTTCTACTTGATCGATATCTTCCCAGTCGAGCTCTCGATTTGCTGGTTCTACTTCGGCGATGGCTTCGGCATTGACCGCCTCACGCTGTTCCTCTTGCGCTTGTTGGCGCAAATAGAACCCCAGACCAATACCGGCAGCACCCAGTGGAAGAAACACAAAGTGTGGCATCCCGGGTATGAGTCCAAGCACGGTTACAATACCGGAGGCGATAAAAATGGCGTTCGGATCAGCGATCTGGCTCGAAGCTTGCTCAGCCATGCTTTCTTCTGTTGTGACCCGAGTAACAAGGATGGCGGTCGCTAGTGATAATAGTAAGGAGGGTATTTGCGCTACTAATCCATCACCAATGGTGAGTAGCACGTAGATCCGTCCAGCCTCGCCGAGGCTTAGTTCGTGTTGGGTAGTGCCAACGATAAGCCCGCCTACAATGTTGATAACGAGAATGAGGATGCCGGCAATGGCGTCGCCTCTTACAAATTTTGAAGCTCCATCCATAGAGCCAAAGAAATCTGATTCCTGACCCAACTCGTTTCGCCTGGTCTTTGCCTCTTCTTGATCAATGATGCCTGCATTGAGGTCCGCATCAATAGCCATTTGCTTTCCAGGCATGGCGTCAAGAGTGAAGCGCGCGATTACCTCCGATACCCGTCCAGCACCCTTCGTGACTACGATGAAATTTATAATCATGAGAATCAAAAAGATGATGAAACCCACCACGTAATTTCCCGCGATCACGAACTCCCCGAATGATTCGATAACTTTCCCGGCGGCATCGGTGCCGGAGTGGCCCTCGACCAGCACCACTCTGGTAGAGGCCACGTTGAGTCCGAGTCTCAGGAGGGTCGCAATCAGGAGAACCGAGGGGAAGGACGAAAACTCCAGAGGCTTGCGTGTATTGAGGGTGATCATCACCATCAGCAGGCCCAGCATGATGTTGAATGTAAACAAAACATCCAGCAGAAAGGCAGGGAGCGGAACGACCAACAGAGCCAATATAAGCAAGACCAGTGTCGGCGCACCGACACTTTTCCCGCTCAGCCATGGCATGCGGCCCGAAACCTGTCGAAAATTTGACAGAATTGCTTCCAAAACTCACTGCCTCCCGAAAGAAATAGGGTTTTCGCCCCTAGTGCAGACGTAGCACGCAAGTTCTGTACCAAGTTTGAGGGGCTAGGTGAGATTCAGTGATGCGGGGGTTCCGGTTTACTCTGAAGACTAGATTCCGCTGATAGTTGTTTCTGGGTAAAGCACTAGCCAGATCGACCGATATCTCTTTACGGAGAGCAGATCCCTGCATGAGCCTGTGAATCTGCAGATATCGACAGCATATGATGCGAACAAAGCGTTTAAGCAGCCGCTTGGAGGAGAGTAATGCGAATTGGACTACTTATTTGGAGCGCGTTGTTGCTCACTACGTTACTTGGTGGGTGCGGTACTTTGGGATCTTCTGAGGCTGATGCGTCCTTTGTCGAACCAATGGTCGAGCGACGAGACACGCTGACGGCTACTGGTTACGCTGTGATCGATGTACAGCCTAGTGATAACGCGGCGCACCGTCGGTTAATGGCAATTCGTGCCGCCAAGCTTGACGCCTACAGAGGGCTCACTGAGCAGGTTTACGGACAGTATCTCGACTCGACTACTACTGTGGCCGAAATGGTAGTGAGAAGTGACAGCTTCCGGGCCCGCGTTGAGGGCGTAGTTTATGGCGCTAATTTGGTTCAAATAGAGCCGCGCGGTGGCACTACCTACGAAGTCACTCTGTCGCTTGATAAGAGCATCGTCAATGATCTCAGAGTTCTCTACTTGGAACGCGCAGTCCTTGCCTCCAGTTCTTAACTGAATAGGATAATATCGACATCTGTTCGAGAAGATGGGAGTGGTTTCGCGTGGATAAACCTCTGGCTATTGCTGCAATTTTGACCGTAGGCTCTTTGATGCAGCCACCTGCATTGCTCGGTCAAGAGGTTACCCGCGGGATAGATACTAGTGCAGCAGCAGAAAACTATCTCTCAGCATTCAAGCAACGCGCCCTGGACGCGGCTTTTGAGGCTGGGGCACGAGTGAAAGGCTTGGCTTACATAGACGAGCAAGGCCGCCTGCATGAGAGAACCATGTTTTCAACCGAGGCTGATGTACGAGGGGTTCAAATAGAGAGTTATTTGGATGCGATGGGAAATGAACAGCTACTGGATTCTGTTCAGGTGCCGGAGGCATCCAGATGCCAGCTTTGGACCGGCAACGAGGTGGAATCTGGCCTGATCACGATCAAATTAGAACCAGGGTTTGCGCGGGAGGCTTCAGACCGATCACTGCGGCAGAAAGAAGAGGAAATCTTGGCCACTATGGTGCAGCGCACTTTGTTGGATTCGGGATTTAGAGCGCTGGAGCCAATAGGCCCTAAACCTGATGAGTATCAGGACACCACTTATGCCAGAGCCTTGGTGGGAGATTGGTCTGAAGGTCCAGCACCTGACTTTGCTGCCACGGTCTCGGTAACGTTGCTTGCAGATGAGAGACAGAAGCGAGACCTGTATATAAACCATCCTGGCATTGCCTCGATTCGATATGTCAGATCATCAACCGCCAGGCCAGCCAATTTTGCAGTTAGCTTGAGTTTTAGTCAGCCCGCGGCTCGACGACTCATGGGCGAATTTCGAATAGTCGTTGAAGCTGATGCTTACCGTGCATTCGAATCAGGCGAATGGGTGTTGGATCAGGATGTAGATGATCTTGAGGAGTGGGTCCGAGAGGCTGTTGATGAGTTTGTGGCAGGCACGGTGTGCTTGCCCAGGGTATTCAGCGTGCGGAGGGATGGACCAGATCTTTTCAGCATTGATGCGGGGCGATCCCGAGGGGTAACCGAGGGTTCTTGGTTACTAGTCGGTGGGCGTGATTTGATGGTGAACAACGTCATCAGTGACATGACCTTGGACACCTTGTGGATGTTGAGGGTGACCCGGGCTGACGATCACCGAGCTCAAGCGGAGCCTCTGCCCGCTGGTGAGGGAGTTCAGGTGTCTCAGGGGGAACTATTGGGCACATTGCCTTGAAGAGGAAATAAGCATGAAGATACGGGCCCTACGACAGGTTATTTATTTTATGACGAGCATTCTGGTGGTGCTGCCGGCATCTTTGGCGGCGCAGCAGAACCCTTCGATTTCAGGAAGCGATGTCGAGCGATTACGAGCGTTTATTGGTGATGTGGAGTTGGGTGAGCTCACCTCAAGTGACTCGACTTCCACCGGGTCCGTGGTCGATGGATTTTATAAGGTGCGTCCTGGAGACACACTCAGCGGCATTATGGCTGCCCAGCTTGGGGACACGGGGGTTAACAACGACGTTCTCCAGCGCGTCATTATAAGTAACAACAAATCTGCCTTTCGGCGCGGTAATCCTCATTGGCTTATGGCTGGTGCGCAGTTACGGATGCCTACGGTAACGGACGTGATGGATTATGTGGTGCCTAGGAAAGCCCACACGGAGCCCGATACTGCCAATGATTGGGTGAGATATCCGTAGGAGCTTTTTCAGCGCTGAAGAGAGCTAGCTATAATGCTGGGCCCAGAGCTAATCAATCTTGCAGTGCGCCCAACCCCCATTTTTTTGGAGGGCTCACCCAGCCTCCGCATTGACCAGCCGGGGCCGAGAGAGCTTGGACTAGCCAACTTTCAGGTGGTACAGGGACTGGTTTCTATCGAGCGGGGACAGTTATTTATCAACCTCGCGGGCGTGAGCCAGCCTCTGTTGGCTCCTGACTTTCTTAAGCGCTATCTGGGACAGCAGATTTTTTTTAAGGTACAGATTACCCCCGATGGCGCGACAATTTTGCGCCCCGTGCCTGAGCCTCCCGCTGCATCTCCACCAGTAACAGCGAACCCTCACCTCGGTAGTTCCGGGCTTTTTGCCCAGCAATACTCCGGTACGCCTGCGAGCTTGCTACAGCAGTTAATGAGTCCTGAGTCTCTGCGCGCAATGCCTGCGCCGCTCGCCGCTGCTCTTATTGGGCTAGGCGTGAGTTTGAGTCCCGCGATGTCTATAGAGGCTCAAATAGCGAGAGCAAGAGAGCTACTGGGACGAGGAGGGGTTTTACGGCTCCCAATCGCTGAGGGGGTTGGTCGAGACTTGACCCTTCCGTCCGTCTTAATGCGATTGCTGGGCATGAGCACTGATGTGTCGGCGAAAGAGCGAGTCCGCGGCCTGCTCTCAGACATAGACGGCCGTCAGGAGCGCGCGGTCACGGCTTTGCGGTCAGACGTCATAAATGCCGACATCCTGTCATGGGTGAATGGTGCCGCCGTCGAGCTGAATCTGCAGCGAGGCCCACAAGCTAATGCCCCTAACCGTGCATCATGGGTGATTAATCTCTATACCCAGTTCGAGAAGAATTCTGACGTGTGGCTGCGTGTTGAGCACATGCCTACAGATCGTATCAGGTTAGATGCGTGGCTTACTGACCCCGCCTTGTATTTGAGGGCCGCAGATTCCCGCACAGAATTCATTCAGCAGGTTTCAGAGTTTGGTCTGCACCTTGAGCATTTTGCAGTGTTCAACCAGGCTCGGGATACGGCCAGAAATGTGTCAGTAGTGGACGCTTCAGCACGTCTTGGCGAGCGCTTGGACTCTTCCGTATGAAAGACATTGACGAAATAAAGGCAGTGGCTCTTGAGTATGGGAAGCGGCATGCTCCAAGTATTTTGGCAAAAGGCGAGGGTGAGGATGCCATGTCGATAATCGACGCGGCCTTCGACCTGGGGCTTCCGGTCATTGAGGATGAAAGCTTGCAGCGACTACTGAGTGGAGTCGATATTGGAGATGAAATTCCAGAATCGTTGTATCGAGCGGTTGCAGTGGTGTTAGCGTGGGTGTTTTGGCTTCGCGGAGAGGAGCCTTGAGGTAGAGACACCCACCCTCGTGGTTTCAGACATCTGCTTGTCGTCCGCGACTCTGTCCGCGCTTCAATTTTCCCAACTTGTCATAGGTTTCCCCAGTATCTCCTGAGCGGCTGGATCTGAGGACCTCCAGAGCGGACCGTGTGGCCTCGATTTTTCTATCGATGAGTACGGCATTTTTTAGATGGGCATCTCGGCAGGTTGCAAGCAGACCCTTTATCTCTTCGATCAATGACGACATGGGCTCGTTGTCGGTCTCGTTATGACTGATATCGCCTGTCAAAATCGGCACGATGGCGGTCAGCGCTTCCAGCGTCTCTGATTTTTTTTCCTGAAGGGCTTCAAAGCTCTCCAGATCACCGCTTTTAAGAAGTAAAAACTCCTCTTCAAGCAAAGACTCCAGAGCTTTAGCTTTGTGCAAGCTCAGAACCAGCGTTTCTGGCGTTACAGTTCCAGCCTCAGAGGGAGTGGGGTCTGACGAGGACACGGACAAGCAGTCGCTAGGAATTTATCATCCGTTCAAGGTCCAGCATATTCTCTGCTATACGCTGCGCATCCAGGGGATAATTGCCTTCCATAATGGCGAGTCGCAAAGCTTCGACCTTCGCGGCGTCAAATTTGGCATCTTCGATGGTGCTCATGACGGCTTCGCTCAGGGCGACTTGGTCGGTTTGAGCTTCGGGACTTGAAATGTCAGTCGCGGCGCCCTCAGAAGACGCGGTATTGGCTTTCTCAGCACGCAGGTCTTTTTTACCCGTACTTTCGGGGGTCGCACTGCGGATTGTCTCTGTAATACTGGACATTACATGATCTCCTTCCCAATGGCTGGCGCTGCTACCACAGGGTTTACTACTTCTCTGAGCTAATTATCGGACAAGTGCACCAAAACTTTAGCACCGGCATCACAATAATTCTAGTTCACCAATTCCCGTGACTCTTGCTCGGAGTGAGATTCCCGATTCGACGTTAGTTACGGTGATTGATTCTCCAATAGTCGCGTCCCTGCTCACCCTAACCACGTTGGTCACAGTCAGTGCGCCGCGAATTAGGGATATCTCAATTTCCTCATTCTTCTTCACCGCCGGCGCCATTTTAATCACAGAGCGCCGCAATTGATCTCCCGGCATGATATCCCTGAGCGCCTCAAACATGGGAAAGTCGGCCTCCAGCGGAATTAAGTCAGTCGGCACACGCCCTTCAATAATTACCCATGAGAATGTTTCTTTTCTTAGCCTATTCCCGCGAGGAATTATTTGGCGAGATATCCAGGCGCCGGTGCCGCTAGTATTCGGTGGATTCAGCGTGGGGGTCGCCTGCAGGTCAAATTGAGACTCCACCAGTATCTCTCCTGACCGTACCGAACTCACTAGCTTCAAGCCTAAAAAATCCTCCAGCACCCTCACTCGGTTGGTGGAGGCTGTCTCTGCAGACACTGTCTGCCGCGATACGTGGCTTCGCAGCAAAACTTCTCCTTTGGGTAGGGCAGAGTTGTAGCGGAAGACATTGATGCCGTTCAAGATGCGTATTTGCACGAAGCCTCGCCATGAAGGCGACTTGCAATCTATTTGCGTTGTTACCCTGTCGCTGAAAGGGAAGGAGACATCAAAGTCGGTAGCGCAATCAGGCAATATTAGCCTTCTATCCGCAAGCCTGACCTCGATGTTCTGGGGCTCTGTCGAGTAAAGCTTTGCTGCTGCGGCCTGCACTTGTTTGGTGGCTGCAGCTTTTATTTCGAGTTGGTCTCGAGCATGCCCCGCAGATGAGAGCATCAAAAGACCAAAGAGTGCCAGTGTCGTCGGTCCAAGCCCAATCGCAGTAATCCGCCAGGGCCGTCTAGAGAGCCGGCGTGACGCTTCGCGGGGTCTACGAATCAATCCACTCATCGACCAAGTATGACCAATAAGCGGGTTTGCAGCCACCGGCATAACATTGCCGCTCACCTAAAAATAACGTCGTCGAGGGGGCTACCGAAGAAAAAAACCCAATAAATATAGTGAGTTATTGCCGTTGGCACATTTTCTGCTGAGTACGAGGCGAACAGACAAATACCTTCGGTTGAGCAGAACATGTTAGACAAACTTTTTGGGATACACGCCGACGCTCTCCAGCTCAAAGCCAGCAGGATGGAGGTGTTGTCCACCAATATCGCGAATGCGGACACGCCCGGTTTCAAAGCCAAAGACGTTGACTTCCGGGAAGTGCTTAGCTGGCAGCTCGGTACCGGCAGTCTGCGTGCAACCCATGTAAATCACTGGCGCGGTCCTGGTCATTCTGAGAATGGTGAGGTTTTCACTATTCCATACAACACAGCAGTTGACGGCAATACCGTTGAGATCGGTTTAGAGCAGGCCAAGTTTGGTAAGGCTGCTGTGGAATATCAAGCGACTCTGGATTTTTTGCAGGGTCGAGTCACTGCATACAAGCGTGCCTTGAAGGGAGAGTAAGCCATGTCAATGGATAAAGTCTTTGGAATAGCCGGCAGTGCACTTGCGGCGCAGTTGGTAAGAATGAACACGACGGCTTCCAACCTTGCTAATGCGGCAAACACTTCGGCAACAGAAGAGGGCGCCTACAAGGCCAAGCGCACTGTATTCAGGACATTACTGCAGGATCAGAGTATAGGCGACCAAACACGCTACGCGGGATCAATTGATATCGGAAATATCGTCGATGACCCGACGCCATCGCCGAGGTCTTACGACCCGGGTAATCCATCAGCGGACGCTGACGGATATGTTTACCAAAGTAATGTAAACGAGGTTTCTGAAATGGTCGAAATGACGGCGGCCGCCAGATCATATCGAAACAACATTGAAGTCGTGAACACAGCGAAGCAGATGATGATGCGCACGCTGGAAGTCATGAAGTCATAGGTGAAAGAGGGAGATTAATTCGTGTCAGCCATAGACTCCATCCTGACAACGGAGCAGTACCAGACGCAGCAAGCTAACGCCATGTTTAAAAATGGCGATGATGACGACATGCTGGGTCGCGACGCTTTTTTGCAGTTATTCACTGCTCAATTAAAGAACCAAAACCCTCTTGATCCAATGGAAAACGAGGCGTTTGTTGCTCAGCTTGCACAGTTTTCCTCCGTAGAGGGCATCAAGGGCATGCAGAGTTCGCTTGAGACTTTGGTTGGCAATCTCAGACAGCAGTCGCTGCTATCCGGCTCTACCCTTGTCGGTAAGCGGGTAGCGGTCGCGGGCGGCGTTGGTCAAGGTGGCGGAAGCCGACCCACCGAGACGCTGGTGAGCCTGCAGGAAGGCGCGGACATGTTGACCATGAGCGTATACAACAAAGAGGGCGAGTTGGTATTCCGGCAGAATATTGGTGAGCTTGAGCCGGGTGAACACCGATTCGCGTGGTCAGGTCAGGACTCCGACGGAAACCAGTTGCCTGTTGAAACCTATCAAATCACTGCCAGCGCCGTCGTGGACGGTCGCATGCAGATAGCGCCCGTATCAATTCTGGAAACGGTAAGCAGCGTTTCCTGGAATCCAGCCGGCCAGCAGCTCGATCTACAGTTGCTCGGTGGCGACACTGTATCACTAGCCGAAATCCAAACAATCGCAGAATAAACTAGCAGGAGCGAACACATGTCGTTTTATACTTCTCTAACCGGTCTGAACGCGGCAACAACAGAACTCGCGGTCACTTCCAACAACATCGCGAACTCCGCGACGGCTGGCTTCAAGCGCTCCACCGCCAGCTTTGGTGACATCTTCGCCACTTCACCTCTGCAGCGTGCTGCGGCGGTTGTCGGCCAAGGGGTTGCACTCAAAGAGGTAGCACAGGAATTTAGCCAGGGGTTTGTTCAATTCTCGGCAAATTCGCTTGATCTGGCGATCACGGGTGATGGTTTCTTCCCCTTGCAGTCCTCGGATGGCTCCAGAACCTTCACAAGAAACGGCCAGTTCATGCTCAACGAGCAAAACCAGATGGTGAACTCGGCGGGTCAGGCACTGCTATCACTGCCGGTTGACTCGACCAACAAAGCAGACTTCAGCCAGCCACCGTCTGCCTTGGCGATACCGCGACAGACTGTTTCTGAGTTCCGCGCAAGTACCGAAGTAGAGCTGGGACTCAATCTACCATCAAACGTTGAGCCCATTACCGACGTGTTCAATCCAAACAAGCCCGAGACCTACCACAGGACGACTTCTTTAACGGTGTTTGGGGCTTCGGGTTCCCAGCACCTGGCAACGGTTTACTACGTCAAGACGCAGGCTGCGACTTCGGAAAATCCTCTGAACAAATGGCAGACCTATGTTTATATCGATGGTGAGCAGGTCGAT
>Ga0181574_10006113_pt1 | contig 10189 bp, 7 predicted proteins | sample 101ome_24_FD_145600 | JGI IMG/M metagenome (GOLD analysis project Ga0181574, IMG submission 145600) | Coastal salt marsh microbial communities from the Groves Creek Marsh, Skidaway Island, Georgia - 101410AT metaG (spades assembly) | ecosystem: Environmental > Aquatic > Marine > Intertidal zone... | reverse complement strand
GCTAATTTAGGCGGGCCATGCTTCCGAACGAGCTCAAGATTGTCTCCACGCTCTCCGTAACCATGCAGAAATATCACGAGAGGCCAATTTTTCTCTGAGGAATAGTTCTCTGGAAGATCCAGCAAGTATTGAAGGTTGATTTCTTCAGTAAATGCCCTTTTCAATTTCATGAATCTGACCTGTTTTTCTTAAAGATGTTAATCCAGGGGTTGTTTCAACTGAGTTTCTTTGGTTCCAAATGAATCAATTTGATTTTAAACTCCGGTCAAGAATCTTTGAAAAAAACTGGATTGCTCAGCGTTCTGAGGATTCTCGGAGGATCTTCCAAGGATTGTTGAGATCGGTTGTAAATAGGACGCTCTTTGTACCAGTCCACTAGTTCATTGATCAGTCGTTGACGGCTATTTTTAGCTTCGATTTCTGCACGGAGAAATTTACCAGGGACCGAAATTGTCATGCTATCCTGCCAATCATCTGAGGGAATTCTGTATGTCTGAATGCAACCGTCCTCTGTTACAAAACGAACTTGATCACCTTCAGCACCTCTTACTTCAAAATTCACCTTGAGATCATTGGAGCCTAACTCAGAGCGTTTAATGTGGCTTCCCATGGGTTGATCATTGACAGTGAAGGCCAGATGAGGCCCAGTTGGGGATTCTGTGACATACCCAAATCCATTTTTCAGAGCGCCCACAACAGAACCAGCATCTAGATAGGGGGCCCAAATGACCGTTGTGGGCTTGCCTAGACCAAAGGGCCCTGGCGATCTCAATCCTTCAGGCTGATGCAGATCACTACCACCGATCAGTGAAATTTGACGACCTTCCGCGAGCAGTCGATCATACGTTTTCAAGACACCATCGTTACTGGTAAGCCAGTGTCCGTGGTAGACCTCCATGCAATCCATTTCTGGGTAGTCATAGTCCCAAACCAGAGGCTCCTTGTCATGGTTGACTGAAAAGATCGCATTTTGGCGTTTCACTTCCTCAAGAAACATTGGCAAGTCTTCGCTTCCAGCTATCCGAAAATCAATCCACTCCGAAAGGCCAAAGACATTGGCATGCCCACGGTAGGTAGTCAATTCCATACCTGGGACAAAGACTAGATCTGGGGTACTTTGTTGGCCAAAGTACTGCCACTGCGTGGTTGTGTTATGATCTGTAACAGCCAGGAAATCGAGCCCAACCGATCTAGCATTTTCTGCAAGGACCTCAGGGGCTCCCTTGGCATCGCTGTGATAAGTATGGCAGTGCAGATCCCCTCGGAACCATCCTGGGCCGTCTCTCCGTACGCGAACCGGTTCAGGAGAGACGAATAGTTGTCGAGCAGAATCATCAGCTTTCATTCCCAATTTGACGCTTGCTCCTTCCTCAGGGAGTACGTAGAGCCCCAGCAGTATCTTCCATCTGCCTTCTGGGATCTCACCCGCATAGTATCCAGGAGTCGCGCTGTCTCGGGCTATGAAGAAATGATCCCGTGCCCCACCACTCCAACCCCGAAAGCCTTTTCGAGTCGGAAAGTCTGTGGCGTTGCTATCCAAGATACCAATATCAATCAGACAATCGTCAGACTTTTCGTATTGGAAGCTGACATCAATCCGAGTGACCCCCTTCGGCACATGCACGGGAATCTCAAAGAACGGAGACCTTGCCTTGATGCTACGATCAACGTGAATATCGAACTCAATTTGCTGACCTGATGACAGAATAAAATCTTCCAATGTTTTCTTCCTCAAGAGTTAATCAAACGAGGCGAGGTTACAGACCTGCTACACAGTGATTCCTCTACTCTATCGCCAAGTACCAACCTGCTGACCAACAAATATGGGATTTGAGAGTGAATGGAGCTCCCCTCTTTGATCTCTCAATTCGAGGGTAAACCAATCTGCTTCCTCAGAGATTGTTGTAAACTCAGAATCTGAATGATCACCACAGGACCAACGGCCCAAAGTCTCGTTATTTTTAATCAGGACAGCCTCTAACTCAAAGGGATCAAATCCGTTTAGCCCCAAAGACCAACCCATCTTCAATTTTAGCTGACCTGGCTTCACCAAATCTCCCATACTAGCTTTTGAATCTTCCGTTTCAGCTGTGAAACTGATTTCAGGACCACTGGTTACAAAACAATGTCCTCTTCTGAGTCCAGCAAGAATTTCATCCTGGGTATTATCGTGGGCATAAACTCTGTTTGCTCCGATACGGACTTCCGGATGCATAGGACGGTGAGTGTCTGTTCCGCTAGAAGCAACCATTCGAAATCCCTCATTGAGCCATTTGTAGAATTGGCGCAGTCCCGGTTCGTTATGAGAGCCTGCCCAGCCTCTGTTCCAGACTTCCACATGCCTTGCAGGTCCGGGCATCATATCCGAAAAAGCCCAACGACAACCCGTACAGATTGGGTGACCCTCACTCTTGGGGTGAGCAATGATGTAAAGCGCTCCTCTGTCTTGAAGATCTGAAGCCAGAGCGCTCATCGAGCTACCATCCTTGACTCGCCATTCTGTCCATTCACTGACACCAAGGACAACTGCATGCCCATTGAAGGTTGTCAGTTCCACTCCCCCTAGAATAGTCATTGCCTCTCCAGCCAGACTCGTAATTTCGGGAACTGCCGACTGAGTATTGTGGTCCGTCAGGGCAACAAAATCATACCCCCTCTTCCAGGCTTCCTCTAGGAATTCCGCTGGACTAAAATCTCCGTCTGAATGATAGGTATGCCCATGTAGATCGCCAGTATACCAACCTGGACCACGCCGCCTCACTGAATTGGGCCTCAATGGGGTAGCCTTTGGCGCTTTAGTATCTGTGACTTCGTTCTCACAGAACACATTGATTTGATAATCCACGCTACCAGGCGGCAGGATGCGGTGAACATCCAACTCAACAGTCCAATCTCCTGGCTCAATCGGGCCACTCAGATACCCCGGTGATGCCCAGTTTGTGGAGATAATCGGTTGTTGATCATCATTGTTGTGCCTGGTTCCCCGTGCCCCATTCGGGCCATAAACTGAAATACTAAGTTGGTGTGGAATATTCCCCACTCCTGGATGCTCTGGTGTGTGAGCAAATTCAAGTCGCAGTGTTTTGGTTCCATCGGGCACCTTAAAATTGTGCGTAACATGGGTGGCCATGCTATCCAGTGTAAGATGTCCGTAAATTTCTTGTTTCATGATCTGCCTATCTGTGTTTGTTACTATTTGGTCTTTGAAAGGCTTTTTAACCTATCAAGTTTATGCTACCTCGTTTCCGCTAACCCTTGTGATACCTGAGAGCGTTAGTTCATTCTTACGATGGCAGGCCACGAGCCTCCCTTCATCATCGCACTCCAGCGTTGGTGAATTTTGCTGACAATTTGAACTCGCGAAAGAACATCTCGGAGCAAAGGAACAGCCTGGAGGTAAATTTGCTGGATTTGGAGGATGTCCCTGCAAAGGCTCTCTACGAGATTTATTAGGGGTATATTCTGGCGTAAGGACAGCTGAAAGAAGAGCTGCGGTGTATGGATGACGAGGAGAACTATAGATCTCATCAGTTGGGGCGATTTCTACAATGCGTCCTGCGTACATCACTGCGACACGGTCAGAAATGTTAGAGACGACATTCAGGTCATGCGAAACGAAAAGATAGGTCAGGCCAAGGTCTCTCTGTAAATCCTGAAAAAGATTCAGTATTTGAGCCTGCACCGAAACATCTAGGGCAGACACAGGTTCATCAGCAATCACAATTTTCGGTTTCGGAGCAAGGGCCCGGGCAATCCCTATTCGCTGGCGCTGCCCACCCGAAAAGGCATGAGGATAGCGATCACTCTGGGCAGGATCTAGCCCAACTCTTTCTAGGACTTCATATACTCTCTCCTGCCGGAGGCGCCGATCTTCAATGCGTGAGGGTCCATTTCTCAAAGATTCAGACACAATCTCAAAAACAGTCATCCTGGGATTGAGTGAAGCAAATGGATCCTGAAAAACAAAGCGGATGTGCTGCCAAGCATTCCGCCGCTCCTGCTCAGATAAATTTGAAATCTCACGCATTTGTCCCTCGATAGCTAATCGAATCTTGCCATCAGAGGGATCTATCAATCCAGCAATGGTTTGACCAAGTGTTGTTTTGCCACAGCCCGATTCACCCACAAGACCCAGCGTTTCTCCTTCTTTTATTTCCAGGCTCACCTCAGTTACAGCACGAATAGTTTTTTCTTTTCTACGGATTAAGCCCGTTCGCTTCACAAACTGTCGAGACACTGATTCCACCTGCAAAGCCACGTTTGCAAGTGATTCCGTTTTCTCCCCTTTGTCACTGGCTGTGGTTACTCCCTCTTTCTTGAACTCTTCAGGAACACCTGCTCTACCTAGAAAACACCGAACATTTGTGCTACCAAGATTGATTGGAGGCCGATCTATATTGCACAATTCTGACTTGGTATGCTGACAGCGCGTGGAAAAAGCACATCCGGTGGGTCTCTCCAACAGTGAAGGGACAATTCCTGGAATGACGGGCAGCCTCGATTCCTGATTGCCAGCGTAATGTGGTGCAGCAGAAATCAGTGCTCTTGTGTAGGGATGACGTGGTTTGGAAAAAATTTGCTCAACAGGTCCTGATTCAACCACTTCTCCCAAGTACATCACCACAACTTCATCTGCAATTTCTGAAACAACCCCCAGATCGTGAGTGATGAACAAGATGGACATCTCAAATTTTTTCTGGATCGTACGCATCAAATCCAGGATAACCGCTTGTGTGGTCACATCCAGGGCTGTCGTGGGTTCATCGGCAATCAACAGGCGAGGATTTGTCATCAGCGCCATGGCAATCATGGCTCTTTGCCTCTGACCACCTGAAAGCTCAAAAGTATAGGATTCCATCTGAGCCTGTGGATCCGGCATTCCAACTGCTTCCAGAACCTCAATCGCCCGGGCTCTTGCCTGGTTTTTGGTGACCCTTTCGTGTTGTCGCAGAGCTTCAACGATTTGATTCCCGATCGTATAGAAGGATGACAGCGCCGTCATCGGTTCCTGAAAAATCATCGTTGCATCATTCCCACGCAACCTTTGTAAGACTTTGGAATCAGGCTTCAAACCCACTATATCTACGAGTGTCCCTGTTGGATCAGAGTAGTAGATCGTTCCCTCGTCAATCGTCGAATTGGCACCTGTGATCCCCAAGAGCGTTCTTGCAGTTACCGACTTTCCACAACCAGATTCCCCTACAAGACAAACCGTTTTGCTTTTTGGAATGTCAAAGGAAACATCTTTAAGCGCCTGGAGGCGACGCTTCTCTTCCCAGAACGAAACAGAAAGCCCTTGGACAGACATCAGAAGATCAGGTTTCATAAGGATCCCCCGCATCTCGCAGGCCATCACCAAGAAAGTTCAAAGACAGGACTGCTAGCACGACAGCAAAGCCGGGGAGAAACAGCCAGGGAGCCGTCGAAATCGATTTGAGATTCTGCGCTTCCTGTAACAGCACCCCCCAACTGACAACTGGTTGCCTTAGGCCGATCCCCAGAAAGCTTAGCGACGTTTCAGCGATGATCATTCCTGGAATCGCCAGGGTTACCACTGCAATAATGTGAGAGAGAAAATTCGGAAGCATGTATTTGAAAATAATGCGTAGCGGCCGATTTCCATCCAGCCTTGCGGCCTTGATAAAATCTTCATCTTTGAGAGCCATAAATCGTCCTCGCACAACTCGGGCGAGTCCGGTCCATCCAATGATCGAAAGAATGATTGTGATCAGGAAATAAGTCTGAATCGGTGGAGCTGTCGGTGGGATCGCAGCGGCTAAACCAATCCACAATGGGATCGAAGGAATGGACTGCAGAATTTCAATCATTCGCTGAATACCAAGGTCGATGAAACCTCCAAAAAACCCTGAAATTCCTCCAATCATGATTCCCAAAATCAAACTCAGTGCGACACCCACCAAACCAATAGTCATGGACACACGGGTCGCATGGATAGTCCTACTGAGAACATCCCGACCCAATCTGTCCGCACCAAAAAAATAAACACGGTCACTTTTTTTAATCGGACCGAAGAGGTGCCGGTCATAATCAAACAAGCCCCAAAGTTCGTATTTATCCCCCCTCACCCAAAAACCCAGTTGAATGATTTTGCGTGGATCTTCTACGAAAGTTCGCTTACCAGAGTCATAGTCGACTTTTGAGCGATATCCTAGGACGTGAAGCTGGAAGGTTTCCTGTCCAGATCGATCCTGAACGAAGAAACGAATCGATTGGGGTGGAGCATAGACATCACGAGCTTTGTAGGTGGATTGTGAGTGAGGCGCCAGGAATTCGGTGAATGCAGCCACCAGGTAAATGAAAATCGTGAACAAGAACCCCAAAACGCCCAAACGATGTCGCCGGAATCTTCGCCAGATCAATGTTCCGTAGCTTGCGTTATCTGCAGCGTAACTCACATCATTTCTCCTTCCCTCGCTTGGCGTCTGATGCGCGGATCCAATAACATCAGGCAGAGATCTGAAAATAGAGTTCCCAACACAGCAAGAAAGCTCAGGAACATGATCAAGGAAGATGCGAGGTACAGATCCTCTTCTTTGAGAGCTTGCAAGAGAAGAGGTCCTGTCGTTTGCAGACCCAGTACGACAGCAACAATTGTTTCACCCGAGATGATCTTTACAAATAGGTCATTCAAATCAGAAACAAAGGGATTCAGCGAATGTCTCACGGGGTATTTAATGACCAGATTAAATTCTGTGAGCCCTTTCGCTCGGGCTGTCAGCACATACGGACGATGCAATTCATCAAGGAGGTTAGCTCGAATTTTTCGGATAACTTCCGCAGTCCCAGCAGTCCCCAGAACAATTGTCGGTATCCAGAGGTGAGATAGTAAATCGAGGAACTTATCGAATGACCAAGGAGCATTGATATACTCTGGAGAGAATAGTCCTCCAACACTTTGGCCAAAGTAACGGAATGAAATGTAGAGGAGAACGAGTGCTAGGAGAAAATTTGGTACCGCAAGCCCCACAAAACCTACAAAAGTGGCTGCATAATCTCCAAGAGAATACTTACGAACCGCAGAATAGATTCCGATTGGGATCGCTACGATCCAAATGAACATCAAGGTAACGACGGAGAGGGTCGTTGTCAGTCCCAGGCGTTGAGAAATCAATTCAGAAACTGGAACATCCCACCCGAAGGAGTATCCGAAATCTCCACGAAAGAGAATATTTCCCATCCATATCAGATATTGCTCAAACGCACTCTGATCGAGTCCATACATTCGGCGCAGATCAGCAATCTCATGCTCCTCAAAAACCTCCCCATACTGGTTGGCCTCCAATACGATCCTATCCACGAAATCGCCAGGTGGTAGAATGATAATGAAGAAGGAAACCACAGTGATGACGAAAACCGTAATCATCATCAAAGAGAGTCTTCGGACGAGGAATCTAAGCATCTGAATAGGATATCAAGGCGGGGCGAAGATCTCGAAGCGATCTCAATCTTCACCCCAAGTGACCTACTGCTTATCCTTCGTTATGTAAAAGGTTGAAAAGTTAGCAGGAGAAATTCCAGGATACATCCAACCCTCCATCAGAGGCTCAGGCACATTGCGGAGGCGATTGCTGACAGCCCGATAGTTTCCGGCTGGCAGAGCAATTCCAATGCGAGGGAAGTTATCTGTCACCAGTTCCAAAAATTCACCCATCACCGCATCTTGCTTGGCACCAGCGACCAGTGGAATCTGATCAATCAGCTCCAGCATTCGCTTCACATTGGCGGGGGGTTCTGTTCCCTCTTTCCCTTTGGTGTCATGATATTTCTTCCAATCAAGGTCATTGTCTGCTCCAAGCAGGTCATTAGGTGCTAAGAGAGGTAAGCGACCCGCTCCATTTTCGGATAGCCAAAGACCGATATCATTATCAGCTGCTCCGCGTCGACTGGTGGATGTTGCATCCGAAAGAACCTCAATCACCGTTTCTACTCCGACCGCCTCCCAGTAGCCCTTGATCAACTCCATCATGTCAACCCAGTCGGACTTGAAGTCTTTGTTGACCGCAATGACAACGACAAAACGGTCACCATTGGGGCGCAACCGAAATCCATCACTGTCTTTCTTGCTGAGTACTTTATCCAAATATTCTGCGGCAAGCTCAGGATCATATTCAGTGTACTGTTTGGCCAGCTTTTCTGAATAAAAGGGAGACCTTGGACGTGGAGCCACCTGGTATGGTTCGCCCTGACCTAGAAAGACAACATCAATCAACTCTTCTCGGTCAATTGCGTGGGACAGCCCGATGCGGAAGTTCTTGTCCCGATAAACTGAGGCCCTGAAGGTATCAGGATGATTTTCAGGAAACTGAAAATTAGCCACGTTCATATCAGCTGAATCTGCGGCCACAAAACGATAATCTCCCTGCTCCATGTTTTCAAAGAAGACACTTCGATTCGCAGGTGTGGAGATATTGACTCGGCTAATATCAACTTCACCGGTCAGAGATTTTGCCAACTGGATTTCAGTATCCGCAGCCAAGACCCATTGACGATAATCAATGTATGGCAGTTGGTTACAGGCTTTATCCACCTTGAAATAGTATGGATTTCTTTCGAACTTGAATTGCTCTTTTCCAAGGAAGGGCTCTTTGGGAATCCATCCATGCACAGAGGGGCGAGCCGGATTGTTGTATTCGTTTGCCATAGCTACCTACAGTAGCATTCCACCACTGTGTGTAGTCTGTAGAACCATCAGCAGCCATGAGTTTTGCGACCCCATCTGGATTCAAGCCCTTGATGAATTGACGATGGTAGTGCTCAGCAAATTGTACAACCCGAACTCCGTAGGGAGAGGCTAGGTTTTCTAATAACAAACCATTTGGATTAGACCACGAGAACTGAACAGTATGTTTGTCCACTGCCTTTACTGTTGCTTGCTCGCCCTTGACAACCATGTAGCCACGCGGCTTTGATTGTATGTCCTTGTTGGACTCAACGTACGTCCACCAAAACACAATATCATCAGCCGTAAATTCCTCGCCATCAGACCATTTCATCCCCTTTCGCAGTTGGAAGGTGTACGTTGTCGCGTCATCAGAAATCTGCCAACTCTTCGCGACGTTAGGTACAATTTCGCTTCCATCCACTGACCAGCGCACGAGAGGTTCATATCCAAAGTGACGGAATTCGGCTAAACGGTTCCCCCCCGTGGTATCAACCATTGTTCCGCCATAAACACCAATTTGCTCTGCGACCTCCACAACCAGTGGTTCATCGGGAACACGGTCTCCAACTGCGGGGAGCGCTCCGGACGCGACCGCATTTGCCAGCATCGGTGCTTCATTGTAGCTTGAGCAACTTTGTGCTTGAGCAGAATTTGATAGTGCTGTGAATGCGAGTACACCCGTTAGAGTGGAGAATCTGAAAAACCTGTTAAAGAGAATTTTTTTCATGACTTCCTCTAGTGATTAATTTCAAAATAGAACCGATTCTTGGTGAGCCGATAGAACTGTTTACATTTGGCCTCCTAGAATAAATGGTTGATTTAGAAAATGAGGCAAATTTAAGGTGATGAAATCCTTAATGGATTAGAAACATCCTGATCCAATGACTGGATTTCTATTTTCGGAATTCTTAATTTACCTACTCAAATTGCTAATTCTCTTCACTAGTTGTCTGAAGTCTCTGAGTAGCTACCCCCCTTACTAGAGCGATATAGAAAATGGTCAAGGGAATGTTCAAAGGTTAATCGTTTTCTAACCTGTTTTCTTAAGTAGTTAGAAAGATTAATCTTCAACTCCTGTTTGGACTAAAGTCTGTGTACAAAAACACCAAATGGCTTCGAAATTTTTTCTTAGAATTCGAGGAATGAAATGAGATTAAACGTGGGTATTATTGGCTTAGGCGAAGTTGCTCAGCTTGTTCACTTGCCTATCCTTTCGGATCTAAACGATAAATATCGGATCAAAGCGGTTGCAGACATCTCACCCTCATTGAATGAGTTTATTGTAAATAAATATAATATTTCAGATAGTTATATTTCTCCATCTGGGATCATAAAGGATCCTGAGATTGATGCTGTATTTGTGCTGTCTCCAGATCAGCATCACTTTGAATTTGTGCAGGAGTCCATCAAATCTGGGAAACATGTCTTCGTTGAGAAACCAGCTACCCTGAACATCCAGCAACTAAAAGAACTGGTTCAGTTAGAACAGAGTTTTCCAAATCAAAT